>OIYR01000084.1_pt1 | contig 54876 bp, 56 predicted proteins | sample 1588221 | NCBI WGS metagenome assembly OIYR01 (sample SAMN03283292) | human gut metagenome | biome: human-associated habitat; material: feces | host: Homo sapiens | place: Peru | collected 2012
CTTGCAAGCAAGCTTGCATCGGCTTTCTGACCTTTTGACCCTGGTATCATAATATCTTAAAACCATGAAACAATCAATTGATTATTCCCTCTGTTGTCGTTAAAATAGGTTTATATAATGTGGAAGCAGTTTGGAACTGCACTGGATTTATCACGGAGGATAATATGGGAAACAACCTTAAAGTATATATATACAGATACGGAAGTATCTGCGAGCCAGATGTTATAGATGCATTTAAAAGAATGGGCTTAGAGGTCTATGAAGAAACTGCCGAGATATATAACAAGAATCTCTATCCAGCTCAATGTGTCAAACTCACATCTGACAAGATTATTGATGGCGGATTCGCATTCGTATTTACCATCAACTTCTTTCCTTGGCTTTCTGATGTCTGCAAAATCGCTAATATTGTATACATCAGCCTTATAGTTGACAGCCCTGTAATGGAATTATATTCTAATTCACTTTCTAATAACTGCAACAGAATCTTTCTCTTTGATAAAGAACTATATAGAGAATTCAAGGATTATAATCCAGGACACGTATTCGCAGTTCCACTTGCTACTAATATCATCCGCAATGATTCTGTCATAAACTCTGCTGATGATATTCTAAAAGCAAAATACAGCTCTGATATATCATTCATAGGTTCTACATATCAGGAAAAATGTCCCTTCAATGATGCAAAACTTCCTGAATATGAAAAGGGCTATATTGATGGAATTATAGAAGCCCAGCTTAAAGTATATGGCTATAATTTTATTCAGGATTTAGTATCAGATGAACTTGCACAGACAGTTCTTAACAATATACCAGATGCATACCACTTCCCTGATGGATACAGAAAAAATGACAGAGCAACCGCTGCCCAGCTATATATCAGTGTCAAAGCTGCTGAACAGGAACGTTTACGTGCTCTTAAAATATTGTCCGATTCTTTCAATGTTGATATATATACCCGAAGCGATACTTCTTCTATGCCACATATACACAACCGTGGCTTTGCACGCTCACTTGATGAGATGCCGCTTATATTTAACCAGAGCAAAATCAACTTAAATATAACTGCCAAATCAATACGTTCAGGTTTATCTCTGCGTATTTTTGATGTATGCGGATGCGGCGGTTTCCTCATCACCAATTACCAGACGGAGCTGTCTGAATATTTTGAGATTGGCAAAGACCTTGTTGCATACGAAAGTATGGAACACCTTAAAGAATTATGCAGCTATTATCTGTCCCATGATGATGAGAGACTTGAAATTGCATCACATGGCTGTGAAACAGTACGAAATCATTACACTTATGACATACTGCTTTTAAAGATGATAGATATGTCATTCCCTGCAAAGTGAGGTTTAAATTATGAAAGTTCTTATATATGAATGGAAAAATTTCGGTGTAGAAGATATATGTGATGCTCTGTCATCCATTTCACATACCTACAAAGTCATAACTGATGACGCTGTACACGACAGAGTCAATCCAGAATTCGATTCACGTTTTGAAGCAGCCATAAGTGAAGGCTTTGACTGTGTATTTACTTTTAATTTCAGTCCTGTCATATCTAATAATTGCAAACGCTTTAATATTCCATATATAGCATTTATCTATGATAGTCCGCTGATTACACTTTACTCATACACAATAATCAATCCTTGTAATTATGTTTTTATATTTGACAAAAAGCAATATCTGGAATTAAAAAATGCTGGTATCAACACCGTGTATTATGCTCCACTTGCAGCTAATGTGAATAGACTTTCCAGACAGATAAATGATAATTCAACCGGCAAGGCAGATACATACAAAGGTGATATATCATTTGTAGGTTCTATGTATAATGAAAAGCATAACCTTTTTGACAGATTAAAAGATCTTCCACCATATGTATCAGGCTATCTTGATGCAATTATGCAGGCACAGCTTAAAGTATATGGCTACTACTTCATCGATAAGCTGTTACTACCTGATATCGTAAAAGAACTGCAAAAAAGTGTTCCTGTATCCCCTAACAAAGATGGTGTTGAAACTGTTGAATATGTCTACGCTAATTATTTTCTTGCAAGAAAAATGGCATCAATTGAAAGAACTGATATATTAAGCAGACTGTCGGAATTATTTAACATCAATCTATATACGCCTAATCCTACGCCAGAGCTCCCATTAGTCAATAATAAAGGAGCAATAGACTATTATGATGATATGCCATACGTTTTCAACAACAGTAAAATCAATCTTAATATAACACTTCGTTCTATACAAAGCGGTATTCCTCTACGATGTATAGATATAATGGCTTCTGGGGGATTTTTATTAAGCAACTACCAGGAAGATTTTTATGATTCTTTTATACCAGGAGAAGATTGTATTCTATATGAATCTATAGACGATTGTATAGACAAATGCAGATATTATCTTGCACACGAATCTGAGCGGACACAGATTGCCTTGAATGGTCTGGGACGTATACGTGATAACCATACTTATGAGATACGTCTGTCACAGATTTTTAATATAGTATTTAATTAATTACGGAGGATTATATGCTTTATTTTCCAGATGAGTATTTTAATGATGAGATAAGGTGTGATTTTCATATCGAAGCGAAGATGAAACATGCATGGGCTGCACAGCTTGAAGTTCTTGAAGAAATCCGCCGTATATGTAACGAATGTAATATACGTTTCTTTGCAGACTGGGGTACACTTCTCGGAGCTGTAAGGCACAAAGGATTCATTCCATGGGATGACGATCTTGATATAGGAATGTTACGAGATGATTATAACCATTTTCTTGAACTTGCTCCATCAAAGCTGTCATCATTCTATGAACTGAAAAGCCTGTACAATGATCCGCTTCACGACAATGTTAAATGCCGTGTTATCAATGGACGTTATATGAATTTTGACAGAGAACATCTTAAAAATTTTCATGACTGTCCATATGTTGTCGGTATTGATATATTTCCTATTGATTATATTCCTTCTGATAAGAATGTAATGAATGAGCAGTTGCAGGAGATTGAACTGGTTCTATCTGCTGCGGGCAGCCTTCCCGAAGACAAAGCTGTCACACCTGAGCAGATGAATTTAGTTGAAAACATCCAGAAAACATTCAATGTGACATTCAATCCTGACAACAGGTTATTTCATGAATTAAAAAAACTTGTTGATATTCTCAGTTCAAAATACACTGCCAACGAATCCTGCGAGGTATGCTCCATGATTGATTTAGCTGGTGGGTGGGATTACCATGTTCCAATTGATTGCTATAAAGACATTACTGATATGCCTTTTGAAAATACAACAATTCCTGTTCCTATAGGTTATGATATTATTTTAAAAATAAAATATGGCGAAGGATATATGACACCATTGAATACCGGCAGCTCTCACGACTATCCATTCTATGCCAAACAGGAACAAGCGTTAAAATCTGTTATTGAATCTGAATTTAACACTTCAATCACAGATGATGAGCTTGATGCTCTTATTGATGCCAAAATTAAAGGAGCGTGATTTTATAATCCGCTCCAGTACTCTCCTATATCATGAATTGTTTTTAACACTGTTTCCTGCATACTCATTGGAAAACTATTCATTGTTGGATATGTTTCAAAACTTAATGTTCCACTAAATCCAATATCCTTTAATGCATTAATTAATGCATTCCAGTCCTGACCACTTGCCGCGTCATCTCCAAAAGAATATGGCAGCTGGTGCAGGTCACCTTTTGCATCATTCTCATGAAGATGCAATGCTTTAAGCCTGCTGCCCATTATACGAATAAATTCCACAGGGTCACGCTTTACAAGCTGTAGATGTCCCGCATCAAGGCAGAATCCGAACAACTCCTGTCCCGCATATTCATTAAGCGTATCTATATATCTGACTGCTTCCTCTGGATCAGCGCAAACACCTTCTACTAGACGTTCTCCAAGTCCTTCATACAGATTCTCAAAACATATACCCACATTACACTGTTTAAGTATTGGCACAAGCATTTTGAAATATTCGACATTAGTATTAAATTCGACCGTTTTGTTATACTTATACTGCATCTTAAATGGATGTACAACAACCCATGGTACACCAAGAACTTCCGCTATGACAAGACTTTTAGGAATTACCTCGCCCTGCATATAATCATTCTGTTTTCCCCTGCCTTCAACTCTCACAGGATATGGCGCATGCATCTGCGATGCCTTTATTCCATACTTATCCATTGCCATTCTGTACTGCATAAAATACTGCAAAAGATTGTTAATATCTTCACTAAAGAATCCATTTAATTTACCTGCATACAAATCTGTATTCTTAAGAAACGAATCTATATTAATATCAACGCAGTCAAATCCAGCCTCATGAATCATACAGAACGCTTCATCAATATCTTTTTCTGGAAGTAATCCTTTTGTCTGAACTCCTACTTTATACATCTTTCACCTCCATGTCTATATATAATACTGGTCAATGAAACAGTCATACTCTATGCCCATATTTTTAAGCTGTTTTCCGATTGGTTCATAATTCATATTACATATCCAGACATTTCTTTCCTCTGGTGGAATATCAAGAATAGCATCAGGTGATTTTATCTCTATACCCAGACGCTCCTCACCCCACACCTCTTTATTGTTATCCACTATAAACTTCGGTGGGTACTTATCGCCAAAGCTTATCATATAATCCCTGAACATATTGCCAGCCCCAAAAAGTATCAGCTGCCTGCCATCCTGGTTCAGTTTATCCGCAAATCCAAATTCCTTTTCCCACTCAGCAGCCATTCCTTCAAGAAGCCTTATCATGCTGTGATGCAGGACAGCAGGTGTTCTCTTCCATGTTCCCACATTATTAAACACTATAAAGCCACTAAAATCATACTTAATAAGCATTCCTATAACTCTATATATATCTGTAGCCCTCGTACCCCTGCCAACAGTAAATGTAAATGGCATCTGCGCCATATCTTTATATCCGTCATTATCATTGACATGCACAAGAACAAGGCAAGACATGCAATCCTCTATAAATGCTTTCAGATTACTTCCTAACAGATTAGCCACTCCGATATCTGCACATATTCCAACATTATCATAATTATATCTGCTCCTGATATCAGAAACTATTGCACACAGCTTTCGTCCCTCCGAAAATGGACCATATATATATACTTCATTCTTCTCAACATTGCTGTTCTCTATCAGAAGTGTCATACCATATATCTTTATTTTATCCATGCTGTTATCCAGTAACTTCATAAGTTGTCCGCCATCTTTTATGCCCTTTGTCTCCAAAACAACATAGATACACCCAGCCTTACTCAGTCTTTCAAAAACATCATCTGTTATATCACCATCTTTTACTGGATTCCACACTGCCCCCTTTATATGTATATCTTTGTCATCATTAAAAATATCATCAGCCTCAGCAATACGGATTTCTAATGACTCGTTAAATATACTTTCATTCACAGCCTGTTTGTCCATAACATTAAGATACTGTATTCCAGCTTTAAACATGTCCGCCTCCTCTATAGATATCTTTCAGGTACATTAGTAATTATATCTGTCACACCATATGCTCTGTATCTTGTAAGGTCATCATCCTTGAGTACTCTTCCATCTTCAAAAAATGGCTCTTCAAAATTCCATGCTCTTACCGGTTTTCCTTTGAAGTCATCCGGTATCTCTGCTCCCATAGATATTATAGCAGGATGAATTGCATCAGCATTTGTCTGTCTTCCATACATGATACAGTCATCAATATATGATGCAAGCATTCCAGTCTTAACATTCTTATCTATCTTTTTCATCAACGCAACCGATTCTGGCAGAAATGATGAATACACAATATAATCCTGTAATCCATACCTTGATACAATATCATATGTATCTCTCTCTATACCTTCATATCTTATCTTACTTGTCTTTAATTCTATATTGATAAGTAGTCCGTTTTTTTCACAATATGGTTTAAGAAGAGCAAGCACCTCATCCAATGTAGGTATGTGCGTATATGTACTCTCACCTTGTGAATCCCTGCCTGCATATATTTTAAGATTTTTTATCTCTTCTAAAGTATATTCACATACGTTCTTGTCACCATCTGTAACACGTCCTACATTTTCATCGTGAAATACAACAACCTGCTTATCACTGGTATACTGAACATCCAGCTCTATTCCAGTTATACCTTTAAGTCTGGCTGCTGCCTCAAAACTTTCAAGGGTATTCTCTGGATATCTCATGCTGCACCCTCTATGTGCCCATATTCCAGGCTTAGAGAGCTGCTCGTTCTTGCTCTCAATGTATCCCTGACAGAGCTTCCACCAAGGTGTGTTCCATTTTACAAACTGCTCCATTATATCAGCCATTGTGATACTTTCATCATTATGAACACATATATCAGCTATTCCCTTAACTTCATCATCTTCTGATATAGCCCCGGATGCTTTCATGACATCCACAAGGAATATTGCCATCTCATATTGAAGACCTGAGCCTTCATATGGAGCTTCATAATTCTCAATAACAGATGCATCCTCATATCTTACCTGAAATTTCTTCGTCATCCACCAAGGAGATGGAACTAATATATATCCCTTCGTTCCTGTTATAAGAAGCTGCCCTTCACTCTTTGCACCCATTCCAGTCTTTACTGTTGCAAATGCCTCTTTAAATCTGAATTCTGCTTTGGTATATATATCAACCCCACCAAGCTCTCTTACACATTTAAAATCGACTTCCTCATAATCACATCCTAACAGACGGAAGATAGGAAGCATGCAATAGCTTCCAAATTCAAGCATACTGCCATTATATACAGGATTTCTGAACTCTCTTGTATTATTAAATGTAAGTCTTGTAAATGCAGCCTCAACATCCACAACTCTTCCTATCTTGCCACTCTTAACATGCTCTATCACAGCATTAAATCCCGGACAAAACGCAGTCTTTACAGCCTCTTTTAACACAACATTATTCTGTTTTGCAAGCTCATACAGGAATGCAGCCTCACTCCTCTTTAAAGCAAGAGGTTTCTCACACAGTACATGCTTATCCTTATTTAACATATAACTACAGTACTGGGCATGTGTCTCATGTGGAGATGCTACATATACAATATCAACACATTCAGCTAACTCTTCAAGCTTATCTGTATATTTTGCTATCTTATTTTTCTCTGCGAATCTTCTTGCACTATCAATTTGGGGATTGTATACACAAACGCACTCAACTTCAAGTCCGGAAAGTCCCGTCTTTACCATTCTATCCGCAATTCTTCCGGTTCCAATTATTCCTAATCTATACATAACAATACCTCTGCACCAAACTACTTCTTTCTTGATTCCATGAATCTTTCAATAAATGATGCCATGGCTATCGACTCTCCAGCAGTAAGCTTATAATCCTTGCCACCTATACCATTTATCTTAGATATAAATTCTCCTATTTCGTATCTTAATCCATCCCCCTGAAATGTCGGCTCATAATGTTCAACTTTGCCAGAATCCTCATATCTGACATCAAACTGTCTCATAAGCCACCATGGAGATGGTGCTATTATGTAGCCTTTGGTTCCCGATACAACAAGCTGGCCCTCTGTCTTTACCCCTACGCCTGTTCGCATCGTTGCAAATGCATTGTGATATTTAATATTAACCTTGGTATATATATCTACACCATTATCATCTGTCAACGTATCAATATGCATATCATTGTAATCTGTTCCTAAAAGTTTAATAACCGGAAGCAGTGTACTTGAACCAAATTCAAGAAATGCACCGCCATACACAGAATCTGTGCGCTCTCTTGAATCAATTGCTGCAAGTCTTGTAAAGTTAGCCTCAACATCTATGATATCGCCAATCTTTCCATTTTTAGCAACATTGATAAGCTGCTGGAAACCTGGACAATATGCGGCTTTGATTGCTTCCATCAACACAACCGATTTATCCGATGCCAGCTTATAAAGCTCCTTGCTTTCTTCCATTGTAAATGCAAGAGGTTTTTCACTCAGTACATGTTTACCTGCTGATAATGCCTTTTTAGCATACTCATAATGTGTCTCATTAGGGGAAGCTATATACACAGCATCTACGCCCTCAAGAAACTGCTCATATGAATCACTGTATGCTTTGATTTCATATTTAGATGCAAATGAATCAATATTATCATTTACTGGATCATATACACTCTCTACACTTAATCCACTTACATACTTTGTTTCTGATATAAATCTTGGAACAATTCTTCCAGTTCCAACAACTCCAACTCTCACAATGTTAAATCTGTCTTTTCTTAACATTGTCGATGATACATTAGGCGTTCTGTCAAGATATATAACCTTACAGAACGAATTAAGGTAATCAAATGTACCTATCCAGTCTGAACCTAATGTAAATATATCTACCCCATACTTCTGTATGTCTTCTATCTTCTGTCCATCATGGTCTTCAACAATTATCATGTCAGCAAACCCTGTCCTGCGGACATTATCAATTCTTTCCATAATAGGATCTACTACATTAACCTTGCCTCTTGCTTCATCAAAATGTTCTGTAGTTACACCTACTATAAGATAATCCCCCAGTTCTTTTGCTCTTTTAAGCAGGTTATAATGTCCCTGATGAAACAGATCAAATGTTCCATATGTTATTACCTTCTTCATCTGCGCCTCCATGCGATATATGACAGTCCAACTATCCGATTATTATAATATGCCTAATGCTTCCCATGCTATCTTTTGCTGCTTTTTATAATATGGATAATCATGGCTTCCACCTCCAAGATATGGGGTTCTCCAATTTGGTCCATACTTCTGTGCCAGAATATTCTCATAACCTACTGGCACTGGCAATGTTATATATTCAAATGGCATCTCAATTGTGCCTGCATAATACTCTTTAGGGTATACATCAGTAGGTCTTGGACCAGCATGGTCAGGCATAAGTGCAATCTTGGTAGCTTCTTCCTCTGAATACATCATTGATAATCTTTCCTGTAGTCTTAAAAGCTGATTGACAATATCCTTGCTGTAATCAAACTTAACACCACACATCTCCTCAATAGCTTTAATTGTTGCCATCTTTTCTTCTTCAGAATCCTCAGAATTCTCAGAATTATCATATGATGCTGCTGTAACCCCTACTATATTAACCAGTTTACACACATCAGCATCTTCTTCCTCTGTTGGTGCAAGATAGTCAAGTGGAAATATATCAATTCCTGGAACGTATGGAAAGCCATAAAATTCTTTAAGATGCTCCGGGTCATAATTAACACTTCTGCCTGTAACAACATGTGCAAGCATATGACGCCAGTTGACATCATTATGTATATTTACTATCTCCCAGCCTTCAGGCAGTTCTTTAGGTGCTACAAGGCAGAATTTATTAAAATCCGGCCGTTTCATCGTTATATCAACATCATCATCCCAAGGCACGAACCCATGGTGTCTTACTGTTCCCAGAAGCGTTCCCCAGTCTGCAAAATATTGTATATTATGTTTCTTGCAGATTCTATCTACTTCAGCAAGCATCTTTATCATACAAGCCCAGTTTTTCTTCATCATGCTCTCTACATAAAAGCCTTCTCTTATCTCACCTTTAAAAAATCCCTCTGGTATCTTAATATCCATATAACATCCCTCTTTGCATTTTTTATGCGTCATTGTATATATTCTTGTCATAACTGCTTCCCCAATGTTACATAATTTGATTTAAAAAAGGGACTGACATATGCCAGTCCCTGATTGATAAATTTCGAATATTATTATGATTACTGGAGAAGTGAAAGAACACCCTGTGTCTGCTGATTTGCCTGTGAAAGCATTGACTGGCCAGCCTGTGAAAGGATATTGTTCTTTGAGTACTGAACCATTTCATCAGCCATATCTGTATCACGGATACGTGACTCAGCTGCCTGTGTATTCTCAGATGTTGTATCAAGGTTGTTAATTGTATGCTCAAGTCTGTTCTGAAGAGCACCAAGCTTAGATCTCTGTGTAGATACCTTATCGATAGCAACCTGAATCTTAGACATTGCTTCACCTGCACCTGAGAATGAAGATACCTTAAGTGCATTAACACCAAGTGATGTTGCATTCATGTTACTTACAGAGATAGAGATTGACTGTCCTGAAAGCGAACCAATCTGAAGGTTCTTCTTAGAAAAACTTCCATCTAAAAGATTCTGTGTATTAAACTGTGTTGTTGAACGGATTCTGTCGATCTCTGATGTTAACTGATCAACCTCCTGCTGAATAGCTTTACGATCTGAACTTGTATTAGTATCATTAGCAGCCTGTGTTGCTAACTCGTTCATTCTCTGAAGAATTGAATGTGTCTCATTAAGAGCACCTTCAGCTACCTGAATAAGAGAGATACCATCCTGAGCATTATCAGATGCCTTATTAAGACCTCTGATCTGGCTTCTCATCTTCTCTGAGATTGAAAGACCAGCTGCATCATCACCAGCACGGTTAATTCTATAACCTGATGATAACTTCTCTGTTGACTTTGACAGTGAGCTTGTTACTCCGTTTAACTGTCTGCTTGTGTTCATTGCTGATAAATTGTGCTGTACTACCATAATTAATTCCTCCCTGATATTCAATCATCCATTTTGATTATTAAGCAGTTCCTAACTGCATATATATGTGATTTCCAAAACCACTTTATAAACAAATAAACCATCCATTTTTATTTGTTTATCACTTACTTGTCTTATATATCGGAGGTATCTTAAAATACTTAACCCCTTTTTTGAAATTTTTTACATTATTTTTTTTATATTTTCAACAATACCTTCTTCAATTACCTGAGAGTACCTGTTTTTCTGGATTATGTGAAGTTCATCCCTTATTGATGCTGAAAATAGCTGTTCAATTTTTTTGAATCCACTCCATGATTTTTCAAGACCGCATTGTTCAATAATATTCTCCATTGGAATATAACCATTAATCTCTGGATATGAAAAATACACAGTTCCCAATGCCCTATATACAACATAATCTGCTGGAATATTTTCAAGCATCCATTCCTGATCATACCATACCAGGTCATCACCATGCACGAATGCATTACGGAATGTCATGTCAAGATACCCATTCTTAAGAATATAACCATAATCTATATTATCATTGCGCATATCTGGTTCCAGGCTATATAATATGTTATCATCAGAATTCACTATATCTGACGACTTTAAAATCTGTTCGTATAATTTTTCTACAAGATATACTGCATTATCAATATTTCCACTTTTACATGTTTCCACAAATTTTTTTTCGAATAATTCATCTTCTGAAAATGGCACATTCATCAGATCAGCTTCCATATAACTTCCAAGCGTAAAAAGTCCCTTGGATTTTATCTGCTCCTCATTTTTTACAGTCTGTTTAATATGTGCTGTTCCTTTATCAGACAGAGCAAATTTTACAACTTTCTGATCTTTCGATATTTTGGTTCCCAGCTGATATTCTTCTTTTCTATCATCACACAGACTTGCAAATATTATATTACCTGTAGAAGCTGATTCTGAACATTCAACAAGAAAAGAATTAGCAAAAAACTCAAACACATTATTGTCAATTATGTCTTTATACATTCTTTTTTCTGATGCTATCAATGTCTTAGAATCTTTCGCATAATAGCAGGACATATTCTGCATATTTTCATCTTGTGGAAGATATCCCTGCGAATAAATTACTGTAGGTAATTTATAATCAGGCATAGGATAATAAAAATATGTATTATTAAATCCACTATCTTTTATCAGCTTTTTCAAACCCTCTCTTGAAAATGTACGAATGCCCTGATTTGTATACAAATATTGATTTATTCCATCAAATGGCACTCCTGTATGGTCTTCCCTTGCTCCACACCAGTATTTAAGTCCATATTGATTTTCAATAGCTATAAGCAGTTTTCCATCCGGTTTCAGAAGCTTCCTGACTTTGTCAAGAAAATCCCTGTATGGATTATCTGATTCTGTAAATCTGCCCTGATATTCAAGCACTCCTATAAGTGTTATATAGTCATATTTTTTTTCAAATTTTATATCATTAAGATTACCAACAATAATCTCCAGATTTTCTTTATCCCTGCAGCGAAGAAGTGTTCCCACAGCCCTTCTCTGTGATAACTCAACGGCTGTAACAGAATTGCATTTATCACATAACAATCCTGTCAAAGCACCAAATCCACATCCAATTTCAAGGACATCACTATCTCTGTTAAAATCATACCAGTTTAATATATTTCTTCTTGTTCTGGTAAGATGATAAAATACTGGCCAGCTATAATTCTGCATTATTGCTTCTGTATATCTTTCTGGTTCATTATCCGCAATAATCTTAAGAATCTGGTCTTCAACATCGCCATCCGAATATTGGTCATCATCTTTATAATAGTTAATATTCCATACCGGTTTTGGATTAATCTTATCTATATACTTTTTATATATGGCTTTGGCATTATTTTCCATATTAAATAATCCTTTCTTAACTCAGTCAAAAAAATCTCCGATGCTTACGCACCGGAGACTTTTCTCTACAGTAGTAACTAATATTAACCGAGAAGTGAAAGAACACCCTGATTAGCCTGATTAGCCTGAGCAAGCATTGACTGTCCAGCCTGTGAAAGAATGTTGTTCTTTGAGTACTGAACCATCTCATCAGCCATATCTGTATCACGGATACGTGACTCAGCTGACTGTGTATTCTCAGATGTTGTATCTAAGTTGTTAATTGTATGCTCAAGTCTGTTCTGAAGAGCACCAAGCTTAGATCTCTGTGTAGATACCTTATCGATAGCAACCTGAATCTTAGACATTGCTTCACCTGCACCTGAGAATGAAGATACCTTAAGTGCATTAACACCAAGTGATGTTGCATTCATGTTACTTACAGAGATAGAGATTGACTGTCCTGAAAGCGAACCAATCTGAAGGTTCTTCTTAGAAAAACTTCCATCTAAAAGATTCTGTGTATTAAACTGTGTTGTTGAACGGATTCTGTCGATCTCTGATGTTAACTGATCAACCTCCTGCTGAATAGCTTTACGATCTGAACTTGTATTAGTATCATTAGCAGCCTGTGTTGCTAACTCGTTCATTCTCTGAAGAATTGAATGTGTCTCATTAAGAGCACCTTCAGCTACCTGAATAAGAGAGATACCATCCTGAGCATTATCAGATGCCTTATTAAGACCTCTGATCTGGCTTCTCATCTTCTCTGAGATTGAAAGACCAGCTGCATCATCACCAGCACGGTTAATTCTATAACCTGATGATAACTTCTCTGTTGACTTTGACAGTGAGCTTGTTACTCCGTTTAACTGTCTGCTTGTGTTCATTGCTGATAAATTGTGCTGTACTACCATAATTTTTTCCTCCTTGAAAAAACATTAGTGACATCCATGCCACCTTTTATTTTGTTGTGTAGCTTATGCTACGTTTTAAAGAAACATTTTAATTATGTTTTGTTTCTTTGTATTTATTATATCGGAATTACGTTTTTAAACTTAACCCCGCTATAAACAAAAATTTTACTTTTTTTGATCCATGAACTGTGGAGATGTATCCAGCTTATTCATGCTCTGATAATATGCGTTAGTTTTCTGGACATTGGTCTTAGCCTTCTGCACACCTTTTCTCAATTCTATAAACTTTTTTTCAACCAGTTTCTTATTGCGTGCCTCGTCAGCTTCAACTTTCACAGCAAGTTCTGTGACATCCTTAATCAGAATCTTCATAGATGCTATCTGGCTGCTGTAAGATGCTTTGTCTGCATCAAGTACTTGACGTACGCGTCTGAACAAATCGTCAAATCCAGCATCAAGCCTGTTAATCTCTTCTACCAGCTGTGCCTTTTTATTAACATTATCCCTGAAAAGATTGCCATCAAAATCATCGGAAGAAATAATTTTCTTCTGCTCCTCATTAAGAACAACTATTTTTTCAAGCACACTCTTTTTCATAATAAGGCTGTCTGTCATTATCTGTACATAATTATCCGTATCGCCCATACTATTTACCACTCTTTGTCCGTACCATGACTTCTTTCCATGTATCCCTCATACCGCGGATTTCATTAAGTGCTCTTTCAAGAAGTTCTTTATCTTTCTTGATATTAGCCTGTACAAGCAAGTCATATATGTACTTATATATTTTATCAAAATCTTCTGCAACAGGATATTTATGATTAAGTGTTGACTGAAATTCAACAATTATATCTTCTGTCTTTTTAATGTTGGTATGAACTTTCTGTAAATCATTCTGTTCAAGCCCCATCAAGGCAATATTGCAGAATTTTATTGCGCCTTCATATAATAACAATGTCAGTTCTGCTGGCGATGCTGTCATTATCTTATTTCTGTTATACTGATCAGCATATGCCTGACTTCCATGTCCGCCGCTTGATGTATATGGTGAGCCATATGATGCGTTACCGTATGCCTGATTGAATGCCATTGCTCAATCCTCCAATTTCTTTCAAGAAAATATTTATGAGAAATATCCTGATAAAGATGACTGTGTCTGATTAAGCTTAGCTAACGCAGACTCCATTGAAGAAAACTTCTTATAGTAGTAGTCCTCCCATGTAGTTATCTCTTCTTCCTTGCTTGATATCTTTGTCGTATATGTAGAATATTCCTTTTCCATCTGCTTATCATTGTAAAGTGTAAATGCACTGCTTGTAGAAGAACTTGCCATTCTATTGCCTAAATCATTATATACACTTGTTGTAAGCTTTGAGAAGAATTCTACCACAGCATCTGGATCATTTGCAATAGCTGCTCTTAATTTATCATCATTACCTGCTGATACTGAATCATCAGAATCGCCATCTATGTGATATACACCCTTCTCATTAGTTCCTGCTGAAAAATAATCCTGTGTTTTTATGCCAAAGCTTGCAAGACTATATTTCTTGCCATTAATCTCAAATGCCTGTGCCATAAGGTTCTTCATTGATGAAGATGCACTGCCAAGAGTAGAATCTTTTCTTAGAAGAGAATCTTTAATCTTCTTTTCCCACTTTTCTACTTCATCATCCGTCATAGCCTCTTTTTCATCACTTGTAAGAGGTTCATAACCCTTGGCGCTTGTAGCATTATATGCCTCATCCATTGCCTTTATAATGCTGTTGTATTCCTTAAAGAAATCTTTAATATTGTTATATATACCATCAACATCAGTGTTAGTTGTGATTGTTACCGCACTACCTGTAAGAGCTGTTGCCTCGATAGTAAGTCCATTAATTGAGAAGTTGTTAGTATTGTTAGTGTATGTAGCACCATTAAGTATAATCTCAGAATCCTGACCTGTAATTCTGACTGCGCCTTCACTTGCTTTAAGTGTACCATTATTAATCTTCTCAAGCATAGACTGTGCATAAGTTATCTTATTATCTATAGCCTGATCTGAAGCAGCCTTGATTGTTGCATTCTCTGCATCGACCTCTGATTTAACATTAGCGTTAATGTTATCTTTGTCAACCTCTGCATCGCCTTCTGAATTAAGTGTAACATAGTCTTTAACAGCAGCCAATTCCTTATTAGCATCTTCATATTTCTTAGCGCCATTAACAACAGCTTCCGTACGTTTCTTCTGGGCTTCGAATTCTGTAGTTTTTCCTGCCTTTTCAATGGCATCAGTATCAAATTCTGCATTGCCATCCTTATCTCTTATAACATTTCCATCTGAACCTTTTTTCAGGTAGCTGCTCCACTGTGTTTCCAAGGCAGTCTTGGCATCTGCTGCTTTCTGGTTATAGCTGTCTACTGTCTCTCCCTTAACCCATGTATCATCAGACTCCATTGCCTTAATTACAGAATTTGCATTATTGTATCTGTCTGCATATGTCTTAGCCCTATCTTCATATTTGATAGCTTTGCTTTCATATGTACTCTTCTTGAGAGCTTCAAGTGCATCTGCATCACTAGCATATGCAGCCCATTTCTTATACTCTGCTGTTTCTGTATCATTAACTGTATACAGACCTAATCCCTGTAAAGCCTTAAGTCCATTATCATCTGATGCTGTAAGTGCAAAATCATGGCTTGCGCCAGATGTCTGTGCACTTATGAAAAATCTCTGGTTATTCTCATCAAAGCTTGCATTAAGACCAGCATCCTTGAGCTTAACAACAAACTGGTTAACTGTCATATCATCTGTTAAAGCTATATCTGTTGATTTGCCATCGGCTGTAACTGTTATATTGCCAGTAGTACCGCCTGTTATATCTGAAAGCCTGGTACTTCCATCTGCCTTAGTTGAGTCTTTCTTGCTTATAGCTCCACCTGTAAGATATCCTGTAGAAGCAAGCTTCTTTATCTCAAGTGTCTGTGTTCCGTTAACTGCTGATGAACTAGCAGTAACTTTAGCCTTAGTGCTGTCTGATATAGACGCAGCCTTAAGGTTATATGTCTTTGACAGACGTGCTGAAGAAAGCTTGCCTGTATAGAAGCTGTATATACTTGTATTCATACTCTTCCATGCATCCTGCTTCCATTGAAGCTTTGTCTGTGCCTTTACAAGATTATCTTTCTGAACATTGTAGCCAGATACAAGTGCATTGACCAATGTCTCTGTATCCATACCTGACTGTAATCCCGACATTCTAATTGCCATAATATAACTCCTTCCGCACCTCCATGTGCCTTCAAATCAGTTATTAAGACAGATTACCTCTTTTCATCAACAAGAATTCCTGCTAACTCCCATGCTTTGGCAAGCATCTCAAGAGCCTTTTCTGAAGGAATTTCCTTGATTACTTCATCTGTCTCTTTGTCCTTAATCTTAATAGTTATCCTGTTAGTTGGTTCATTATAACCAAACTCCGCAACCGTATTTCGATTAATAACTTTATTAATCTCACTTACATCTTTCATTGTTGTCTGCTTCTGTTCAGAATTATTATTGCTTTTATTATCTCCTGAATTGTCAGCGGACTGCTGTTTAGCTGCCATTGTAACTGTTGATGCATCTGCGTTACTCTTAACCTCTGCTGATGCATGAGCTGCATCATTAACCTGTGCTGTCTCATTGACTGTTTTGGTTGATGTTGATGTATAACCCGTATTCGCAACTCTGCTTATAGAATCAATTGCCATTATTGCCACCTCCGTGTGTAATCAATACCAATTCTTTTGTTCGCTTTATAGCTTTTATATCGGAATTTGTTTAATTTAATTAACCATGTATACTAAAATAATTATATAATTAGCCTTTATTTACTTACCAAAAAGCTTGTTAAGGCTCTTAATATCTACAGATGCAACAGCCTCTTTATTAGCTGTCTGAATCTGTGCATAAACTTCCTTTCGGTATATAGGAACTGATTTAGGTGCTGTTATTCCCAGCTTAACCTGATCACCTTTAATCTCAATAACAGTTATCTCTATATCATCATTGATAACTATTGCTTCATCTTTTTTTCTCGATAATGCCAGCATCCTATTCACCGTCCTTTCTATTCCTGCTCTCTAATATGTCGTAGATTGGAAAGCGAACCATATAATCATCATTATCCGCAATAACCTGAATTCCCTTCATTGTATCAGTATTAAGAATAATCGGAGCTTTGAGATTGCATGTCATCTTCTTAAGGTCCTCTGGTACTGTAATTGTAATAAGCACCTCAAGCTGTGCATCCCTGATATTCTGTCCTAAAGAATTGACAAGCTCATCCTCAACTATCGGATCATAGTCATCTTTTACAACACCTGGCGCAATTACAGGTATCGCAAGCGATGGTTCCTCTGTTGACTGTAACCAGTATATAGATGCCTTATCTCCTTTTTCAGCATCATATACAATTGTAAAGCTTTTGAAGCTTTCAAATCCAATTATTCCCTTTTCAAATGTGAAGATTTTATCCTCACTTATCTCCATATCCCCAAACCATTTAGTCTGTACCTTCATTACTTTACCACACCTTTCTTAGTCTGCCAGCTATTATAACCGGATTTCATTTTACAGGAAATCAAGAAGTGTCTGCTGAACTACCTTGCTTGCTGCTGAAAGAGATGCATTATAAACAAGCTGTGCAGCTGAATATCCTACAACGACTTCCTCAAGATCAATATCCTCATTCTGTGATTTCAGATTACTGAAATTAGTCTTCTGCTCTGTAAGTCTGCTCTTAGTAAGATTGAGTCTAGTTGTTCTGTTACCTGAATCCGCTTTTGCAAGTGATATCTCCTGCTGATATCCCTGGAAGCAGCTGATACCATGCTCGAACGCTGCTGTCATCTTACTTTCAGCAAGTTCTTTCTGCTTTGTAAGTCCTTCCTTCATAGCTGTAAGCTTTTTCTGTGAAGTCTCATCGCTGTATCTTGTCTCCTGCATCATGCTCTCAACTTTTGCTATCTGATTCTCAATATCAAGAACATTATTAACTGATGTCACAAGGTCATCTATATCTCTTCCAAGATTAATATTAAACGCATCACTCGCCTCTGTATTAACCTTTAACTTCTGTGAAAAGTTGATATTATACTCTATATCTTCGCTCTGCTTGGTATACTCAACCCCAAAATAATAATCATCTTTATTATTATTGACACAGTCAAAATACATTACTGGATTCTGATCACCTTTAACAAAGTTGCTCTTTTCATATGTGAATGAAAAATCCTTTGCTGCATATAACTTCTCATATACATCGTCTGCAAGAAGAATTTCTCCTGTTGTTGGATTGAAAACGGCCTCACCTGCCTTAGGTACGTAATTATCCTGCTCTTTTACCGTTTTTGCTGTTGTTGTTATTGGCGTAACATTTATTGTTGATGTTTTACCCTGACTATCTGTCAATGTAAGCTTAAATGGCTCTGTTGTTGTTGTAATTGTACCAGTCGCCGGATCCTTTGTGTTCTTCTTAATAGCAGCATCAAGATCCTTATATCCAAGCCTTACTCTGTGTACATCTTTAGAACTTGGTGTAACTACATTACCATCTGCATCTGTCTCATATTTAAGCTTAAGAATATCATCTGTCTCATAAAAATGCTCATATGCAGTCTTAGTATCAAGGTCATCCCTTGTAAACTTCTCTGTGATTATATAATCAACATCCTTGGCATCCTCATTAGACTGATAATTAAGAGGTGTATCTGTCATATAGCCTGTAAAGCAGTATCTTCCCGCATACTCAACATCACCTTCAGCATAAAATGCAGCTTTAAGCTTCTCAAGACTGGCTGCAATTGTATTTCTCTCTGATGATGAATATGAGTCTGTAGAGCCCTGTGTACAGTATCCATTTAACGCTGTGATAACATTATATGCCTCATCCATTGCACCCTGTGTTGTGCTAAGCCATGATTCCGCATCTGGAATATTCTTAGTAAGATACTGTGTAACCTGATCAAGACTTGTTCTTAATCTGAGTGCCCTGATAGCTATGATTGGATCCTCTGATGGCTTGTTTATCTTCTTCTGTGTTGATAACTGTGTGTCCATTGTATTTAACTGATTCTTGTTAATCTGTATATTGGACATTGTACTGTTAATCATCATCTGATTAGTAATTCTCATATTTTAAACCGCCTTTCTAAGCACTATACCCCTGTCTGGTTAATAAGCTTATCATATATCTGATTCATTACTGAAAGCATCTTAGAATTAAGATTGTATGCCTGCTGGAACTTTACAAGATCCATAGCTTCCTCATCTGTATCAACACCCATAACCGATAACCTCTGATTATGGATTGTTGTCTTAAGATTGTTGTAATTCTTGTACAGGTTAGTTGCCTTCTGTGCATCTATTGACATATCACTGACAATACTCTCAAGATAATAGCTTGATGTACCACCCTCAAATATTGTTTCTGTCTGGAGCTTATTCAGCTTCTCCATTACTGTTGCATTAGCCTCACCTGTTGCAAGACTTTCCTTAACTGCAAGTAAATCTGCATTTTCTAATAATGCACTATTAACTGTAATATTGCTTGCTGACACAGGCAGTCCTGATGATTTTGCAACAAACAAAGGAATTCCTGTATTCTTTCCGTCAGATGTGTAAGTTGTAGATGTCTGGTCATACTGTTTAGTAGTACTGTTATATGCCTTACCAGTAAATATCTGGTTTACAGCATCTGAGAATATCTGTACATACTTGTTAAGCTGTGACTGATAATAAGGAACACCCTTGTACTGTATGTTATCATTAACCTGAGCTTTGGTCTCTAATATACATTCTCCGCTGAGATCTTTTCTAGTAGTTACACTTTCAATCTCACCATTGTTACCATCTCTTATATCAACAAGAGCTTTAAGTTCTCCACTCAGTGATGAGCTGTATATATCAAACGGCTGTCCTGATTCCCACTTCACATCATATAATCCATCTGCATCAGATGCATTTCTAGGGTCTTTTCTTGAAACTGTCTGTAACTGATAGTAATCATTGCCAGATACAAGTGTCTGTCCATTAATTCTTACTTCATAATCTGTAACATTATTACCAAGCTCTTTTTCATTAACTTCTATATTAACAATAGCTGAAAGCTCATCTACCAGAGCATTTCTCTTATCTCTTAAGTCATTCGCATCACCTGAGTGTACTTCTATCTCATTAATCTGTCTGTTAAGAGATGATATATTCTTTGCAAGTGAATTGATATGCTGAACCGAATCCTTTATCTCGTTATTAGCATCTTCCTGAACCTTCTTGAGGTTAGTACTCAATGTATTAAAGTAATCCATCATACTCTTGGCATTGTTAATGAGCTGGTTCTTAGATGAAGCATCTCCCGGTGTAAGTGTAAGCTGGTTAACAGCCTTAAAGAAGTTATTATACTCTGTTGTATATCCCTGAAGTGTAAACTCATTAAGATAATCCTGTATCTGTGTCATGTAATTATTCTTAGATGAATACTGTCCATAATAAGCCTGATTATTACGGTATTTAACATCATAGTAGCTGTCTCTTAACTGTCTGATTTTAGTTACAGTCACACCACTTCCTAATGTACCTGTCCTGTTATATGTTCTTATCGCATCTGCTGCGCTTTTATCTGCCTGCTGTTTTGTGTATCCATCAGTGTTAATATTAGAAATATTGTGGCCAGCTACATTAAGAGAAGTGTTAGCTGCCTGCAGTCCTGAATATGCAATTGTTAATCCAAAAAATGTAGATGGCATTATCTATCCCTCCAATAATCTTTTTACGCTCTTCCTAATGATGTTACAATATGTTCAAGCATCTCACTTATAACATTGATGTATCTTGATGCAGCATTATAAGACTGCTGATACTTAATCATCTTCTGAAGCTCCTCATCAGATGATACACCCTCTGACTGCTGCCTCTGGTTATCATATCCATTGACCATTGTCTGCTGGTGGTCTACGAAATCACTTAACACATCGCCGATTGTAGCAAAATCACTTGTAAAATTATTATAGAATGATTCAAAATTACCTACTGCATAGCTCTCTGGATTCAATGATGCAAAATCTGCATTCCATGCATCCATAAGTGCCTGACCTCTTGAAATATCTTCTTTTCCCTGTGCATTTGTCATAGGTATCTTACTTACATCCTGACTTACTGTAGGATTAACCATTATATTGCCAAGAGTGTAATCTGAACGCTGACCATTCTGGTTGCGGTTGTTATAAAGCTTATATTTATTACCCTGTACATCTGTATAATCAACAAAATCCTCTGTTGTCTCTCTCTTAAAGATTCCCTCTCCTACAGTATGATTATCATCATTGCCGTAGTCTGTCTTATCTTCATCAAGAACTGAATAATAATACTTATCAGGTGTTACAACCTTAGCCGCCTTTTTATCTTCATAAAGCTTTTCAAGGGATTTATATGTATATGTTCCATCTCCATTATCGATTCCCTTAATCAGATTGCCCTTGCCATCATATAACTCAGACTGTTTAGTTGTATTATACTCATAATAATCTGGTATATATTCTTTACCATTCGCATCCAGAAGTGCAGATGTTGTAGTAAGCTCTTTAGTTGGACAAAGTACCTGGTTAAGTGTTGTACATATACCATTGACAAGCTTATCAAGTCCTGCGATTGCACTAAGAATAGCTGAAGGCTCTATATACTTATTATAGTAAGCCTGCTTCTGCTCATATAATTTATAGTCTTTTTCATACTCTGCCTGGCCATTAGCTCCTGAATATTTGCTGTCATTCTTATCCGGCTTCACTGGAACATCAGAATAATCAACATTAACGCTTCCTCTTGCAAGAAGAAGACCTTTTAACTGCCCCTGGTCATTGGTAGTTGAACTATACAACTCCTCCTCTGGATAAACATCTCTCTCAAATGCAGGGAATGTTGGAACATAGAGGTTAGTTCCATCTAACGTCTTATAAGACATCTTTGTTACAGCCGTATCTGTTACAAGAGGCATGCTCTCTGCATTTACCATAACTGCGCCATTCTCAGCCTCATAATAACTTATTCTCACATACTGGCTTAACTCATCAAGTGCCGCATCCCTCTGGTCACGCAGGTCATTCGCACTTTCCTGTCCTGTTGACTCTATCTTGGAAATCTGCTTGTTAAGCTCATGTATCTTCTCACTCAGGTCATTGACACTGTTGATAATATTCAATACCTGTTCGTTCAATGTCTGCTGATAATCTTTAAGTCCCTTATAAACTGCATCTGACCTTGTCATAAACGCAGATGCACTCTGTATAAGTGCAGATCTTTTAACCGTACTTCCAGGCTCCTTCGAAAGCTCATTGATAGCATCTGACAAACCTATCATGCACTCCTGATAAGTAACACCCTGCATCTCACCGAACAAATCTTCAATCTCTTCAACAGCCTTGTGCTGTGAATTGTAAAATCCAAGTCTTCCATTCTCGGTTCTGTAAGCTTTATCTATAAATTCATCTCTTATTCTTCTTATTGCCTGAACTCCGACACCTAATCCATATGTGGAGCTTACTGGTGAACTAAGATTATTATATTTAACATATAAGTTATCCTTAAAACCTATCTGCTGTCTGGTATAACCAGTTGTATTAATGTTAGATAAGTTATGCGCTGTAGTATTCAGAGCCGCCTGTGCTGTTTTTAATCCTGATGCCCCAACCATGAGGCTCGACATGCCATTCGCCATGTACTTATCTCCTTTCTATATGCAAAAAACCTAGATGTTATCTCTCATCTAGGTTTTTTATCGGCACATATTCACAAAAACTTTAATGAAATAGTGCTAAATATTAAATTACATATATTACCATGCATCAACGTCCGCTCCCGGATGTGCCATTGACGGGGCTGTATTCTTCGCAGCCGATGACTGTGACGGGCTTAGCGTTGCCTGACTTGTAGAATTAATCGGTCTTGTAATCTGGGGTTGTGACGTTGTCCTCTGCTGACCGGTTGTTCTTTGTGTATTAGACGAACCTGACGTATTAGTATTATTATTTGCTCTTGTTGTATAATCCTGGTTGTTGTCATCAGTCTCTCTTGTTACAGATTCTGTCTGGGCAGGAGTTGTCTCCTCTGCACTCTTTGTTGTCGCCTGTTCCTTGGTTCCATCTTTTATCAGCTTAGGCTCAGCAAAGCTCTTCACCACAAGATTTTCATGGATTGCTGTCATAAACCTTTTAAATATAGGCTGTGTAGCATTAACTCCATGTATCTCCTGCGGATAATCATATCCCATCCACACAGCAGTCGTATAATATGGACTGTAGCCACAGAACCATATATCTTTATCAGAGTTAGTTGAACCTGACTTGCCCGCTATCTGCCAGCCATCAACATTTGCAGACACACCAGTTCCACCTGGCTCCATAACAGACTGCAATACATTAGTCATTATCCTTGAACAGTTAGAGCTGTATATCCTGCTGCCCCTCTGTGATTCATCTCTTATCATCTCTCCCTTAGGTCCATACACAGACTGTATACATGTAGCCTTTCTATACATTCCATCATTAGCTATTGTAGAATATGCTCCCGCCATCTCTTCCGATGTAACGCCATATGTAAATCCACCAAGTGCGGCAGCACTGTAATCCTTGTCATACCACACCTTTTTGAATCCCATCTTCATAAGATAGCTTATTCCTACTCTTGGCGTAACTTCCTGATATACCTTCCACGCAATTGTATTCTTGGAATACTTGACCGCATCTCTTAATGTCATATCTCCAGCATAGCTTCTGTCCGCATTCTGTGGTCCATCTATAATATAACTGTCTGACATCACCTCATCTGGTGTATGTCCCAGCATAAAATATGGAAGATACACGGATAACGGCTTAATGGCACTACCAGACTGCCTGTAGCTCTGATATGCCCTGTTCAGGTTAAGTCCGCCACCCTCCTGGCTCCGTGAACCGACAATTGCCACGACATTGCCGCTGGCATTATTAATACACGTTGCAGAACCCTGCATTTTGTATACACCATCATCTGACACCTCGGTGTATGACGAAAGCTCCTCATCAAGAATTGTCTGCAGCTTACTCTGTATATCAGGATTAATCGAGGTATATATCGTATATCCGCCTGACACAAGAGCCTGCTGGTATCTTGTGTAGTAATTATCATATATTTCCTGATACGAATCATAATCGTCATCTGACTCAAAATTATATCTGAATGTAAATCCTGCTGTCTCCATAAGACTCTCAGTAGCGCAGTGTCTTACATATGTCACAACTGAATCTGACGCCTCTGTACTCTCGGCTGGAGACAGAGTAACAGTCTCATTGTACGCTGTATAATAAGTCATCGAAGATATATAATCCCCATCATACAGCTTTCTTAAAATAACATTCCTTCGCGACAACGTATTGTCAAAATTCGTAAAAGGATTATATCTTGTAGGTCCATTCGGAATCGCCGCAATGAACGCCTGCTCTGATATTGTCAGTTCTGAGGCATGCTTGTTAAAATATCCTTTCGCCGCAGCCTCAACTCCATAATATCCGTTACTGAAATATATGTTATTAAGATAGAATTCCAGTATCTTCTGCTTGGTATACTTCTTTTCCAGCTCTCCTGCAATGAACATCTCTTCAATCTTACGCTCCCACGTAACCTCCTGGGACAGGAAAATGTTTCTCGCAAGCTGCTGTGTTATTGTACTGGCTCCCTGAACAATCTCGCCTCTGCTCTGATTGACAAGCATAGCTCTTATAATAGCCTTATAATCAATACCAGAATGTGTATAGAAATCCTGATCCTCCATAACTATAAATGCGTCAGCGAGAGTCTCTGGAATCTGGCTCATATCCACATAGTACATATCTTTACTATTCTTAATCTGGCAGAGCTCATCACCATTCGCATCGTATACAACTGTAGTCTTGGTCTCCATAAATGTAGCATCTGTACTCTTGGAAACGAGTGTCTTTGCCTCACTCTGCATATTGTGCACCTGCACCAGCTTAGGTGCAACATACGCTATGCCAAGAACAAGAACCAGTAATAATGTTATTATAATGATTCTTTTTATTCTTTTCTTCATTAGAACCTCATGTCCGCTTATTTACTCATAGTATGTAATATATATGTTACCACCCTGAGTAAACAGCTTAGATGCATTTGAAATAGTTACAGTTTCTTCACGTCCAGAATCAAGATATACAACCTGTGTAGTATCATATCCCACAATTATTACATATCTGCCATCTATACGTGCAAGTACTGGCTTTCCACGTCCCACATATGTTATAGCAGTCTCATATGAAACGCCTTTTAATGTTATCTGTTTTAAATCATCTGAACCACCAAGGAATGATTTAAGCACAGCCATTCCACCCTCAGATGTTCCACCAAAATTAGAATCTGAAGCTGTCAAGCCCTTGATTGTCGCTGTTGACCTTTTGTATTTGCTCCAGACTAACTTATTGTTATAATCACGCACATATCCATAATTATTATTAGCCGCCACAACAGCACTGTTTATATCTGAATATGAGCCATCAAGACTTCCAGCTCCAAATACATAATACAGCTTCTTAGGAGTTCCGATATTCTCAATCACAAGCTCCCTGTCAGCTATGAACTGGATATTATCAGCTTCTCTTGCAGATGTTGTATTAACATCCCCGACTCCCTTAGGAAGCACAAGCACAACCTCGGTCTTTCGTGAAGTTGTATACACAGAATCAACTGAAACCCTTTCATCAACACTGTTCTCAGACCTGTTTATAAGCTGGTCTACGGATGTCGATGTATATCCTCTGCCATCCTTTACAACTCTTGAAAGATTAATTCTGTATCCATCAACTGACACGCCGCTCATATATATGCCATCTTCATGATATTGTTTGATAACATTGTATGTGTCGTCCATAATATCAATTGTATGCATTGGAAATGTTATATCACCGCTGTCATCATACACGATATCATCTATATTGGCATATCCATATATACAGTCATTCTCAATGAAACCCAGAACCTTCATAACCTGCCCAGCAGGCACTTCAATAATCTTTTCTGTTCCCTGCTCAAGGTTGAATATTCTTATAGAATCTGTGTTGTTAAGTTCCCCATTAAGGCTGTATGCTATAATTCGTCCATTGTCAGATACTCTGTATGTGTCAGGTGTAAGTCCTACAATCTCGGTCATAACCTCTTTGCTGTTAAGCTCTATCGCATATACGGAATCATTAATCATTATATAGAATGAATCACTTGAATTGACGTATGCTATATCACCAACATTTTCTTCTATAATCTCATAGGACATATTAAGAGGTATAAACAGTCTCTCCTCAACGCTGTTATCGCCATAGCTGTACTGATACAGTGACACGCCCAGTTTGCCTTCATGGGCACCTCTGTTCATGTATCCATATACAATAAATGTTATATCGCCGGTATCTGTTATATCCATAATCTTAATCTTGTGCTTGAGATACCTCTCTCTTATATTATCCGAATCATCCGAATCAAAAGAAAATACTCTTATGAATGTGTTAGCTGATTTGGAATAACTCCACAGACTTCCCTGCGCTACGAAACATGTATGCTCATGGTTCGCACTGTCCTTCGCCTGTGCTGTAAGGTCACTTTGTATTCCAAGACTTATCTTTCCACTTGGAAACAGGTCATCCTTGCCGTCAAATATCTGGTCTGCCTCTCTTTTATACTGTAAGAGGAACATTCCCATTGTGCCCTGTCTTACCCTGTAGTACTCATGAACTGCATAAGTATCATAATCTCCTGCTGTGTCAAGCGCACCAATCGTATAGTCAAGGCTTATAATCATTATCTCCTGGTCAATACTCTCAACTGTTGGTATAACATTGCTTTCAATAAATGGAGCTATATCGCCCCATGTTATAGTTGAAGTGGCACAATATATATCAGCCGAACCAAAGTTAGAATTGTCTGCACCATATTTTGTTTCAATATACTTTGTAATCTCTGAGGAATTGGCAGCATTGTAAGTATTACTGTTAAATTCAAGCACGAACTGCATACAGCTATTGAAATAAGTATCCTGTCCGGCAACTATTCTTGTGTAGTATTTTATATTATCATTAGTCTGTGTGCTCACAGATATCTCTAACATATACTCAACATTATCAGATAATAAATCCTTGATATTAAGCACTGCATGAGCTCTTGAAGTGCTTGCCTCAAATGTACTTAGTGCTGTGCTCTCTATAAGGCTGTTATCCCTTGTATCCCTGACCTTATACGATATCTCTTTTAATACGTTTCCGTACGTGTCAATTGCAATTTTAAGCTGCCTGTTATCTGACAGCGGCGTAAGTGGTGTATCCATCAATGGTGTGTCAATCTGCTGGTTAATTCCATGCATAGGATTGTACACAACATTATTATCGCCCTCTATCATAACTATAGGAAACTGTGCCTCTGTCATCTCCATAGTTGCCGCACTCTCTGCCTGATAATGCATTGATATGAATGTTACGAGTGCTGTTGCCATGAATATAATAAGATACACTACATACTTCCAGGATATGGTATTCTTATGCCTCATTTTCTTCCTCCATCAATTCATCAAGAGTTAAATTAAGATTAAACATCTTTTCCATTTTAGTAAGCTTCTCGTCAGAAGCCTTTTTTCCTGTATATACTCCTCTTATTAAGATATTCTTTGGTGTATGTTCCATATCTATGAATTCAAGAAGCTGTGTCTGATATCCTGCCTCTTCAAGTCTTCCAGCCCTCACTGCATCTGTAAGGATTGATGATATTCTCTCTTTCAATATTCCATATTTGAGAACTGGTTCCATATCGTCCGACTCAATCTGCGCATTGGCCTCATGCTGGCAGCAAGGAACTGACAATATAACCTTAGCTCCCCATTTAACCGCCTTGGCAAGTGCATAATCTGTTGCTGTGTCACATGCATGAAGTGTAACAACCATATCAACACTTGTGACATCCTTATAATCAGCTATATCGCCCACATAGAAATTAAGCTTGTTATACCCATATTTTCTGGCAAGCAGATTACAGTGCATAATAACATCTTTCTTAAGGTCAAGTCCGATAATTCTGATATCAAGGCCTTTAAGCTCTCTAAGATAATAATACATTGCAAATGTAAGATATGATTTGCCACATCCGAAATCAATTATTGTCTGCTCTCTTCCATCTGACAACTGAGGCAGAATATCCTCTATGAATTCAAGGAATCTGTTTATCTGCTTAAATTTGTCATATTTAGATGTAATAATTTTACCTTCCTTAGTCATAACGCCAAGGTCTATAAGAAAGCCAACTGGCTTGCCCTCTTCAAGAATATACTGTTTGCGCTTATTATGCTCAAGGCTCTTCTGCTCACGCGCATTGACATTCTTCTTGTACTTGACTGTCATATTTCCCTTGCTTCCACATAATACCTGACCGTCTCCGTCCACATACGCAAACTGTCCCTGTTTAAAATTCTTTACAAGATTGTCATTCACATAATCCCTTAATTCTTCTTTTTTCAGATTGCTGTGGATGACCTGCTTTCCGACATACTCTGATGCCTGAAATACCACCTTGTTCTTTATCTTAATCGGACGTATCTTTATCTTGGATGCTCCATCCTGTGTCTTTTGTTTTCTTCCGCTTAAAATTATCTCAACTAATTCTGTATCTGTGCATTTATTAATTAAATCATCTATATTCATTCTTGTTTTCTCCAATAAAATGTTTACTCTTTATTGTAATATCTTTATCAGAAATCTGCAAGCATTATCGGCGTTGCAAGATGTATCACAGATTCATCCCTGTCCTCATCATAACTTATCGTGATATTGACATTTACATGTCTGCTGCCTATATTGACATATTCCTTACGGCTTTTATCATAGCCATATGCAGTATAGGCATTGTCAAGCCATGCATCTGTGACCGGCTTTGCTCCTGCTTTCTCCATCACCAGGCTGGCATACTCACTGCACACCTCCCTGTCCATATACCCCGGAATACAGCCTTTCAGGTTAACATTAACATTAGTATTAACATCAAGTGCATCATATGCCTCTTTTATAATCTTTTCATATGTAAATATAGACTCAACACCGGATAAAAGATTTATCTGTGTATAGATATAACTCTCCTCTTCATCTTTTTCTATGAATTTAACAATAACCTCTCCATTGTCCCCTGACTGGCAGAGTATCTTTACTATTGCCCCCTCCTCATCATAATAATCACTCCATTCATATCTGTTAATTCCGATTTTCTTTGCAATATCAGACAATATTATCATTTTAGTTCCATCTGATATATGTCCAAGCGGATATCTGCCATATGCTGACACACTCCCCTGACATTCATCTGTTATCGCATCTGAAAATGCACTCACAACATAATTCTTATCATTATCTTTTCTGATTCTTAGATTAAATGCTGTCATAACAGCCCATATCACAAGTAATATAATTAGAATTTTACGCTTATTAAACAAAATAAAACCTCCCCGTATAGCGATAATCTATCTTGATTATCACCATTCTGGGAAGGTTTAAACATTAAATTAATTAACAGATTAGTCAACCGCACCGAGTCGTGCCATAGATCTCTTAAGAGCTGCCTCAGCTCTTACCATATCTATATCCGCCTCGCCGCTCTTGATTCGCCTCTCAGCTCTTATCATAGCCTCATTAGCTCTGTTGACATCAATCTCCTCGGGCCACTCTGCAACTTCTGCCAAAACAGTAACCTTGTCCTTAAGTATCTCTATTATACCTCCGTGAACGGCAGCTTTTTTAACCTGTCCATCCTCGTGTATCTTCATGACACCTGGAACAATTACCGCTGTAAGTGGAATATGTTCGGCATACACACCGATTTCTCCCTCACTTGTAACCAGCTCAACCATGTTAACATCATCATGATAAAACTGTCTGTCAGGAGTATTAACTATTAACTCAAACTTATCGGCCATGCTTATCTCCTTACTTTACCTTTGCAAGAACATCATCAATGTTACCGCAGTTCAGGAAATAACTCTCTGGAATATCATCATACTTACCTTCGATAATCTCCTTGAAGCCCTGAATTGTCTCATTGATTGGCACATACTTTCCTTCAAGACCTGTAAACTGTCCTGCTACGAAGAAAGGCTGTGAAAGGAATCTCTGAATCTTTCTTGCTCTTGATACAACAAGCTTATCATCTTCTGAAAGCTCATCCATACCAAGGATTGCAATGATATCCTGTAATTCCTTATACTTCTGAAGAATCTCCTGAACGCTTCTTGCAACCTTATAATGCTCCTCACCAACAACTCTTGGGTCAAGAATTCTTGATGTTGACTCAAGTGGATCTACGGCTGGGTAAATACCAAGCTCAACAATAGATCTTGAAAGAACTGTTGTTGCATCCAAGTGAGCGAATGTTGTAGCTGGAGCTGGGTCTGTAAGGTCATCAGCAGGCACATATACAGCCTGAACTGATGTGATAGAGCCATTCTTAGTTGATGTGATTCTCTCCTGAAGCGCACCCATCTCAGTCTGAAGTGTTGGCTGGTAACCAACGGCTGATGGCATACGTCCAAGAAGTGCTGAAACCTCTGAACCAGCCTGTGTAAATCTAAAGATGTTATCAATGAATAAAAGGACATCTTTACCGCCCTGATCACGGAAATACTCAGCCATAGTAAGACCTGTAAGGCCAACTCTCATTCTGGCTCCAGGTGGTTCGTTCATCTGACCGAATACCATTGTTGTCTTCTCGATAACTCCTGATTCTTTCATTTCGTAATACAGGTCATTACCTTCTCTTGTACGCTCACCAACGCCTGTGAATACAGAATATCCACCATGCTCTGTAGCGATATTTCTAATAAGCTCCTGAATAAGAACTGTCTTACCTACACCAGCACCACCGAACAGACCAATCTTACCACCCTTCTGATAAGGGCAAAGAAGATCTACTACCTTGATACCAGTCTCAAGCATCTCTGTTGATGTTGACTGTTCCTCAAATGTAGGTGCCTTTCTGTGGATTGGCATATGCTGTTCAACTTCTGGAGCTGGTTTGTTATCTATAGGTTCTCCTAATACGTTAAACATTCTTCCCAGTGTGTTCTCACCTACTGGAACAGATATTGGAGCACCTGTTGCCTCAGCTTCCATACCACGCACAAGACCATCTGTTGGTCCCATGGCAATACATCTAACAGTATCATCACCAAGATGCTGTGCCACTTCGACAACAAGACGTTCCCCATTGCTACGGGTTATATTGATAGCTGAATTAATCTCAGGAAGGCTTCCGTCCTGGAATTTAATATCCAATACGGCGCCAATGATCTGAGTAATTTTACCAATATTCTTATCTGCCATTTTTGCCTCCATATTAATATATTTATTCGATGGCATTTGCGCCTGATATGATTTCTGTCAGCTCCTGTGTGATAGAAGCCTGTCTTGCCCTGTTGAACTTCAGTGACAAATCATCAATCATCTCTTCCGCATTGCTTGTTGCGTTATCCATCGCCTGCATACGGGCACCATTCTCACTTGCAACTGCCTCAATTAATGCACCATAAAGGAGTGAGCACACATACTTAGGAATTATAAGATTAAGTGCCTCCTCTTCGTTAGGTTCATAATTCATCGGTGTGGAATCTGCTCCCGCGTCTTGTTTAACTGCTTCAGCATCCACTGGAAGAAGTTTAATAAGCTTAGGTACATGTACTACTGTATTCTTGAAGGATGTATAGGCAAGATAAATCTCCCCTATCTCACCATTAACATACGAATCAAGAACCTTATCACATATCTGCTTGGCATCTGTATACATAGGCTCATTCATAACCTCGGAATAATCTTCCTTAATCATGTAACCTTTTCTCTCAAGAGTTTCTCTACCCTTGCTTCCTATTGCATACACTTCTATATCTTCCTTAGGAATATCGCTGTTTGTAATCAGTTTAGTAATATTAGAATTATATCCACCTGCAAGTCCTCTGTTAGAAGTAATCACAATAACTGCCTTCTTGCTGGACTCTCCTGGTTTTAAGAACTTGTGGTTAATATTACCAGACTTAGCAAGTATATTACTAACTGTCTCATACATAAGGTCAGAATAAGGCTTGGTACTCTCTGCCTTACCCTTTGCCTTTTGCAGCTTAACAGTGGAAACGAGCTTCATGGCTTTGGTAATCTGACCGGTACTTTGAATACTGTCTCTTCGTCTTTTTATGTCTCTCATCGAGGCCATAACTCAATTACCTCCATTCACGTTTCTACTTAAATGTCTTCTTGAACTCCTGGATTGCAGCAATAAGTGCTTTCTCTGTCTCATCGTCAAGAACCTTAGATGCCTTGATTGACTCTGGTATCTGTGGATACTTAGTATCAATCAGAGCAAATAATCCTTCCTGGAAATCAAGAATCTTATCAACTGGTACATCTAATACATACTTCTTAGTTACTGCATATATTATGATTACCTGATACTCAACTGGCATTGGCTTGTACTGTGGCTGCTTGAGCATCTCTTTGATTCTCTCGCCCTGTGCAAGCTTCTCCTTAGTATCAGCATCCAGTTCTGAACCAAACTGTGCGAATGAAGCAAGTTCTCTGTACTGTGCAAGATCCACACGGATTGGTGCAGCTATCTTCTTCATAGCCTTAATCTGGGCAGCACCACCAACTCGTGATACTGAAAGACCAGCATTAACAGCAGGTCTGAAACCAGAATTAAACATCTCAGTCTCAAGGTATATCTGTCCATCTGTAATAGAAATTACATTAGTTGGAATATACGCAGATACATCTCCAGCCTGTGTCTCAATAATAGGTAATGCTGTAAGAGAACCTCCGCCATACTCATCTGACATTCTGGCAGCTCTCTCAAGCAGTCTTGAATGAAGATAGAATACATCTCCAGGATAAGCCTCACGTCCTGGTGGTCTCTTAAGGAGCAATGAAAGTGTACGGTAAGCAGCAGCATGCTTGCTCAAATCGTCATACACGATAAGTACATCTTCTCCCTTCTCCATCCATTCCTCACCAATAGCGCATCCAGCATATGGAGCAATATACTGTAATGGAGCAAGCTCACTTGCTGTTGAAGCAACTACTGTTGTATAACTCATAGCGCCATACTCTTCAAATGTACTAACGATATTAGCAACTGTAGAAGCCTTCTGACCAATTGCAACGTATATACACTTAACATTCTGACCCTTCTGGTTAATAATTGTATCGATAGCGATAGCTGTCTTACCAGTCTGTCTATCACCGATAATTAACTCTCTCTGTCCTCTTCCAATTGGAACCATGGCATCGATAGCCTTGATACCTGTCTGAAGTGGTGTATCAACTGATTTTCTTGTAATAACACCAGACGCAACTCTCTCAATCTGACGGAACTTATCTGTGTTGATTGGTCCCTTGCCATCAATAGGCTGTCCTAATGCATTAACTACTCTTCCTATTAAAGCATCACCTACTGGAACCTCAACAACTCGTCCTGTTGTCTTAACTGTATCACCCTCATTGACATTGCGGGAATCACCAAGCAAAACGGCACCTACGTTATCTTCCTCAAGGTTTAATACCATTCCGTAAACCTCGCCAGGGAATTCAAGAAGCTCTCCCTGCATAGCCTTCTCAAGGCCATGAATACGTGCGATACCATCAGCCACCTGAATTACAGTACCAACATCTGACACTTCAAGTTCGGTAGAATATCTTTTAATCTGCTCTTTGATTACAGAGCTGATTTCTTCCGGTCTTAAATTCATGGAGCCAACGCACCCTCTTTCTATTAAAGTATAAGCCTGATTACAACTGGACTTTTCTCAAGTCCTTAGCAAGCTCATCTAATTTCGTCTTAACACTGCTGTCTACAACTCTGTCGCCAATTCTTATTATCATTCCACCGATAATGCTCTCATCAACAATATAATTCATATTGAAGCTTACATAATCAGTAGTTTTAAGAAGCTTGTCAACTACGGCAGCCTTAGTCTTTTCATCTAAAGGCTTGGCAGTTGTCACATATGCTGTACCAATCTTCTTATACTCAAGAACCTTTGCACAGAAATATTTCAAAGCAGCTACTATATCTGACTGTCTGTCCTTCGAAACCATAATTGTAAGAAGTCCGACCATATCATCAGATACAAACTTTCCAAAAACATCTTTTAAAAAATGTTCTTTTTCTATCTTGTCTATCTTTGGATGATTTAACAATTTGCCAACTTCACTATTGTCCTCAAATGCTGTAATGACTGCCTGTGCTTCGTCATACAGTGCATCTGCCTTTGACTGTTCAACAGCAAGCTCAAATAACGCATCACCATAAGTGGCAGCAGCTAGCTTAGCCATGTGCTCTCACTCATTTCATTCAAGGTCTGCTCAATCAGCGCCTGGTTGTCTGCCTCAGTCAAAGAATTAGCAACAACCTTGGCTGCCATAAGCTGTGAAACAGCGATAATCTGCTGTTTAACCTCATCAGCGCATTTCTGTTTTTCAAGCTCTGCTTCTGTGTTAGCACGTTCAATGATTCTTGCCGCCTCAGCCTTAGCCTCCTCAACAATCTTTGCCTCATTGTGCTTTGCAACTTTTCTTGCTTCGCTTAAAATGCTCTCTGCTTCCTTACCAGCAGCTTTAAGCTTCTCTTCATACTCCAGCTTTAATGCTAAGGCACTCTCTTTATCTGCCTTGGCAGTCTCTCTGTCATTAGTAATCTTATCCTGCCTTTTCTTAAGCATGTTACGAACAGGCTTGAATAAGATAAAGGAAAGAAGTACAAACAGTATAAATACATTAACTGCAGTAATTGTAGCATCAAGAAGAAGCTGATAATCTAAGCCAAATAATCGGCCATCATCCGTCAGAGCAATAAATGTACTCAGGGAATTCAATATTTTAGCCTCCTTCCAGCTATATATTTAATGAAAATCTGCCTTATTCTGAATCTTACTTAAAAGGCTTAACGAACATTAAGATAATAGCAACGGCGAAACCATAAAGGCCTGTTGTCTCCGCAACGGCCTGTCCAAGTAACATAGTTGATGTAATATCAGACTTAGCACCTGGGTTACGACCTACGGCTGAAGCACCATAACCTGCTGCGATACCCTGTCCAATACCAGGACCTACACCCGCGATCATTGCGATACCAGCACCAATTGCTGACATTGCTGAGATAAATTCCTGTCCACTAATATTCATTATAAAATCCTCCTTATTAATCGTGTTTTAATTTTAATCACCAATTTTGTCGTTAACATATACCATTGTCAACATACAGAATACATACGCCTGTATACATCCAGAGAACAAATCGAAATATGCATGAAGCACTGCTGGATATGCGATTGTAAATGGTTTTAACAAATCATATATCAAGCCCATAAGAACTGTTCCTGACATGATATTACCAAACAGACGCAATGAAAGTGACAATGGAACTGCAAACTCACCTATCAGGTTAATTGGAAACAAAAACCATATTGGTTGAAACAATGCTGTAAAATGCTTAATCTTATTCTTCTTGATACCATTAAACTGTATCAGTACAAATGTGATAAGACCTAAGCAAAGTGTTACACCATAGTCTGCAGTAGGTGGCCTTAATCCAAACAGACCGGCAATGTTCGATATAATAATAAACAAAAACAATGTTGACAGATAATTGACAAACTTGTTTGCGTTCTTACCCATAATGCCATCAACCATGGTCTGAAGCATCTCAACTACAAGCTCTACAGCATTCATGAACATTCCCGGTGTCTCATCTTCTGATTCTTTATTAAGCTTGATTCGTGCTACAATTGCAAGAATCAGAATCAATAAAGAAACGTACATAAGAGCCACATGTGTAGTATTGATACTGAAATCGTAATCAATACCCGGAATTCTGAATGTATATAGTGACTTAATCATAAAACTGCTATCAAGCGCCACCATGGATGTCACACCCGCGATTCCCACGTTCTTACCCTCCTTTTCTTTCTTTGTAAATGAATTTTGCCACAGCCGGCTGAAGATATGCCGCTGCCTTCATGGCAAACATTCCTATAAGGGCTGCTAAAAGATCTCCTATATGGAAATAATATAAAAATGCAAACAGTCCTACCATAACAAGTAATCTTATAAAGTAACCAATTACTAATGTTTTGGTTGTGTCAGCCCGTCCGTACACCACCTTATGAATTCGACTGCCAAGATGAAATGAGGCAAATGCTGCATATAAAACACCTGCAAGAAAGCCAACAGCATAAATTGCAGGATTATCAAACACGATAAATATCACGACTTCACCAATAATCAGATATATAAGTTCTATCAGATACATAACTGGTAAAGCCGGGTTCAGACTATTAATTTTCTTTAGCATTGTCATTATCATGATTTGCTTTGGCAACCTTTCTTTTAATGTCCTCTTCCAATCTCTTTTTGCGGGCTTTCTCATCCTGGCTGACTACATTCATAACCAGCACATAAGCATTACGCCCACCAGCAAGAACCCCGATTATAAGCAATGGAAGTGTAAACCACGTTCCAAACTTGTTATCAAGCCATACGCCTACAGCCACACATAAAAATATGGGCACCATAACTGCTATGGCAACCTGTGATATCAATACTATATTGCGAAGACCGGATCCCCCTTGACTCATCTGGCTATCCTTTCAAATGATGTTTGGTATTATATTAACATTTATAAGTCAAAAAGTCTATCCAATTTACATTTTTATGAAGTATTAATTGAATTCTTATAAAGTTACTGATATAATTCATTCAACTAGTATTCCATTTTGGAGGTAACGCTTATGCCAGCTCTTTACAGAAAAAGACTTATTCCTGATGAATGTATACACTTAAAAGACGATGTTATTGTCTATTCTGGCGATAACTGTCTCATTACCAAGTGGAAAACCCTTCATCCCAAGCGTGAATTTTCGCATGGAATCTCTTTTTACTGTATATCTAACGGCTGGAAAATAAGCAAATTTTTTGACGAAGACGACAATCTGACATATATATACTGTGATATAATCGACACAGATTATAATGCCACAACTGACACATATGTATTCACTGATTTACTTGCAGATGTAATTATTGAAGATAATGGATTCGTGCGTGTTGTTGACCTTGACGAGCTTGCTGATGCACATAACGAACATATTCTTTCTGATGAATTACTCTGCATCGCACTCCGCCGCCTTGACAGACTTCTAAAGAATATCTATTCAGGAGAGTTCAAAGAATATATTGCAAAGCTTGATTCTTTCTGCTGATAACTTTTATTAATAAGTTTAATAAGTGTTAATTATGTATTTATACATTTAAAGCCAGCTATCCACTATCCGAATAGCTGGCTTATTTTATCATAGCATTATAATGTAAATTCTATCTTTCTTCCTGTCGGTTTGTACTTTACAATCTCAACCCCTGCTGCCTTAAGCATCCTCTTAGAGCCTATTACAGAAGGCGTATTCTCGTATTTATCACATTCATACACAACTGTCTTTATTCCTGACTGGATAATTGCCTTGGCACATTCATTGCAGGGAAAAAGCGTTACGTATATCTTGGCATTCTCAAGATTGCCGCCACGATAATTAAGAATAGCATTAAGTTCACTGTGGGTTGTATACATATATTTATTATCAAGAGGGTCACCCTCTCTTGCCCATGGGAATTCATCATCTGAGCATCCCACAGGAAGTCCGTTATATCCCATTGATAATATCTTATTATCTTTACTTACTATGCAGGCACCTACCTGTGTATTAGGATCCTTTGACCTGAGCGCAGCCATCTTGGCGACACCCATAAAGTATTCATCCCAGGATATATAATCCATTCTCTTATCACTCATGTATCTGCTCCTTTTATCATCACTTAAAACCGCAGTACTCTTACTGTTCTAACATGCTTATTCTCTTTATATGTCTTTCAGCGTTAGAAAACTTTGATTCTAAAAATGTATCTGCTATTCTGAAAGCAAGCTCTGGTCCTATTACTCTTGCGCCGAGGCATAATACATTAGCATTGTTATGCTCCTTTGTAGCCTGTGCTGAGAAACAGTCTCCACATAAAGCTGCTCTTATTCCCTTAATCTTATTAGCAGCCATGCTCATTCCTATTCCAGTTCCACATATAAGGATTCCTTCCTCACACTCACCATTAAGGATAAGCTCGCATACCTGCTTTGCGTATACAGGGTAATCGCATGAATCACTTGTGTAACATCCTACATCCTTACATTCAATTCCTTTTTTCTTTAAATGCTCAATCATCTCATTCTTAAGCTCTAATCCGCCGTGATCACATCCAATTGCTATCATATCTTTTCATCCTTCTTTCCGGCTCTCTCATCCAGTGCCTTTTTTATATTTTGTGCGGCTTTCTCAATCATATTCTGTAGCTGCATGAAACATCTGTCATACTCCTCCACACCTTTTCCGTATGGATCTTCTACATCAGCCTCCATATCTCCTGTAAATTCTCCTATTGTATACACATTGATTGCCCTGTCAAATGAAGCGTACACCTTTGCTTTCATAGGCTGGTTCATAACAAGCACCAATGTATCTTTTCCAAAATCTTTATTGGTAATCTGACATGCCTCATTACTTGGAATTATCATCCCATGTCTTGCCGCAACCGCAACTGCTTTGGGATTATATGGTTCCGGAAACAGAACGACCAGTCCGCGTGACTCTACACTCATGTGCTCTATCCCAAGATTCCTTAGTTCATTAGCCATAATCGTTGCCGCCATAGGGCTCCGGCACGTATTACCCATACATACAAATATAATATTGCTGTAAGTATTCACAAACTACCTCCATACCACAACTATACATCTATAATCATATGTCCTGCTGCCTTTATAAGTCTGTTCATAACAGCCTGTCCCACATTATCAGTTGGAAAGCTCTCTGAATATACTACATTAACACCATTCTCGTCAAATTCGCGAAGCACCGCAAAAAGATTTCTTGCTTCCTGCGCCTCATCAAACCTGCTTCCCATATCAACTACATCAAATCCATCATATAAGCTGATATTCTCTGTGGAAGCCATAACAGCCACCTTGGCACCATCTTTCACAGCCTGTGCTGCTTTGGCTCTTATTGTCTCTGCAACCTTTGCCTGCTCGCCTCTTACTATTGTAATCTGTGCATTCGGTGCATAGTGCTTGTATTTCATTCCAGGTGCCTTCGGAACAACACCATCTGGAACACTCTCCATAATCGCCGGGTCCATCATCGCCTTGCCAAGCACGTCCTTTACCTGTTCAAGTGTTATAAATCCCGGTCTTAATATTGTAGGCATATCTGTGCTGACATCAACAATTGTAGATTCAACACCTATATCTACTGTATCATCTGCAATTATCATGTCAATCCTGCCGTCCATATCATGAATAACATGTTTTGCTCTTGTCGGACTAGGCTTGCCTGATGTATTAGCACTTGGTGCAGCTATATATACGCCTGATTTCTTTATAAGTTCATGTGCCACAGGATGACTGGGCATTCTTATGGCAACTGTATCAAGACCGCCTGTTATAGATGAAGGCACTATCTGTGACTTCTTTAATATCATTGTGAGCGGACCCGGCCAGAAAGCCTTCGCAAGTTTCAGTGCAGCCTCATTCACGTCACTTGAAAGTCTGTACAGATCCTGCACATCTGCTATATGTACAATCAATGGGTTATCTGATGGTCTGCCCTTTGCCGCATATATCTTAGCTGAAGCCTCACTGTCTAATGCATCCGCTCCAAGTCCATACACAGTTTCTGTCGGGAATGCCACCAGCCCTTTATTTTTTAATATTTCTGATGCCTTTTGATATATTTTATCATCAGTATCATCATGTGCAATTGTAGAAATTATTGTTTTCATTGCAAGCCTCCATGTTACTGACTATCATAGCATGATAATCTCCGATTCACATTGTACAACACTTGGCTCGAATTATGAAGCAAAATATTTATTAATTCCAACAATTATTGAATCAACAATCCTCTGCTGGTATTCTTCATCCAGAAGCAGTTTTAACTCTGTCTGGTTAGTAAGAAATCCGCACTCGACAATCACTGTAGGTATCTTTGAATGAACAAGAAGATAATAAGTTTTATCCTGCTTTTCAACTCTCTTATTAGATGTATCAAGATTGTCTTTCATGGATTGCTGTAAAATTCCTGCAAGCTGTTTACCCTTTGCAGAATATGTATAATAAAAGACCTGCGCTCCAGATACATTGCTGCTCTCAAAACTGTTCTGATGAATACTTATCATCATATCAGCCCCTGATGAGTTAGCAATGTCACATCTTTTTTTCAGGTCTGCCCTTTTTTTATTAGTATCTGTCGATACATATAATCCCTCATCCTGTGTCCTTGTCATTATAGTATTAAATCCAAGCTGGTTGAGTGTTTTCTCAAGTTTTAGTGCTATTGCCAGATTAACGTCTTTTTCAAGCACATTCCCATTAGTCTTGCCAGGGTCACTTCCTCCATGCCCGCTGTCTATGACAATAGTATGCTCAGACGTATTAATCTTTTGCAGATTAGAATCATTCAATATAATATCTGATATTGTTGTATTATCTGATTCATCATAAAACTCTGCCTGTATAACTTCTTTTTCCGATATCTGTTTTGATTTTCCTGGCAGACATATGCATGCCGCCATAAACACTCCCAGAATCATACACACAGACATAACAATAACAATTCTTTTATCCCTCATATATTAACAGTCCCGTTTTTAATGTTTTTTATACATTATATGTGCATATATCATAAAACATTCTAAAATAAGCCGTCCTGCCACATGACAGAACGGCTCCGTACGCTACGTTAAATTTCTGGTCTGTAATATATAATTTTTCAAAATAGATGCTTGTATAACATGTTACTTATCCAGCCGGCTGTCCTGCCAGAAAGGTGAAACGGGTCTCCCTCATATGGAATACGAAGTACCGGTTCATCTGTCTTTCCAGATAATACCTTAATCTGTTTATCGCCGCCAAACGTGCACATATATACACATTCACAGCCAAGCTCATCCACAAATCTTAATGTCTTTGCCATTCTGTATATACTTGCCGACAATACAGCATAACGTATGTCAGCCAGCCGGTATATCTCATTCTTTGCACCGACACAGCCGCAGTCATATATTATAACCTCGGCACTGTCCATGAGTTTTGACATTGCTTCATTATCATCTTCCAGAATAAATGTAATGTTCTTATAGGAAAATTTTCTGTAATCATTTCGCACTCTGCCTGTCTCGATACATATTTTTAAAAAGTCCTTATGATTATCACACTCTGTTATCACGGTCCTTAAGCCACATACATTGGCACAATAATTAGCAAGCATTATAGAAAGGTGTGTCGAACCTGCTCCCACACATGAGCCGCTGACTGCAATCCTTATCTTATCTTTACCTGCCAAACCATGCTTTCTTCTTAGAAAACTCAAATATCTCAAGCATTGCCTCCTCAAACAGCCTGTTCTCTACATCCCATCTGTACATACACGGAAACCTGTAGTGTCTGTGTCCACCACCGAATCTTTTTATGTACCTGTAGAAATCGTGTCCACTTACGTGATTAATAAATATAATGGTGTCTTTGTCAGATTTTTCCATAGCCACATAGTCACTCCTGCGGTAACCGCAATCACCGACAAGAATGTTAATGCCATTCTTTCGATTCTTTCTGTCTGTTCCAAAGTCATGTATGTGATAGGTACACTCACGATAATCCTCTGACACACAACCAGAATACTCTGGTCTTATGATAATTCCGCTATGTAATACTGCACCGCCACGCAGATTGTCCAATATCTTTTCAGATTTCAAATCATGAACATCTCCATGTCTTATAACTACTACGTTTTTACCTCTTCTTGCCAGAAAAGAAGCCATGCAGAGACAAAAATGTGTTGTTCCTATCCCATGTCTCGTCCCCGAAACGTATACATTAATCAATGACTTGTCCGCATTATGAGCTGTATTATTAGTATGCTTAGGCATTGGTCTCTGTATTCTTAAAAGATCTTTCCGTAACTGGTCTATGGATTGATATCTTTGATTCTGATTGTGACGCAGGCATCTCTCAATGACTGGTCCAACCGATTTTGAATTGAGACGGCATACTCTGTGTATGTCATCCTGTATAGATTGCTCATGGCTGTCATCAACCATATAAGCAATTAAGATTCCTATACTGTATATATCTGATAGAGGATTCCCTTCGCCAAAAAACTGTTCTGGTGCTGCATATCCAATCGTTCCATAAGAACTCATATTCTGATTGTCATTCCGCCTTGAACTATCGAAATCTATCAAATGAACAACCAGCCGCTTTCCCTTGTGCGTTACCTCTTCATGTATCATAATATTATCAGGCTTAATGTCAAGATGTGCTATCAAAGCCTTATTGTGCAGATATTCTATTATATTACATACAGAAATGGATATATCAACAGCATCATATAATGATAATGACCCGTTTTCCTGTATATATTCATCCAAAGATTTGCCAGCAATATATTCTTCTATAATGCAGATACTTATATTATCTTCTTCTATATCATATATGATGGGAAGTCCATCAAACTTTAAGTCCTTAATAAGCATCGCTTCCCGGTACACACGTAAATAATCTGGCACCTGCTTACTTACAACTTTAGCTATTCTTATAGAATCAAGTTGTATATGCCTGACAAGAAATACGCTTGTATGCTCCGTAGTGGCAATCTTTCTGATTATTGCATACTTATCAGATATCACAATATTATATTATTAACCTCCTCTCTACTTGTTTATCAGCTCTGTTAATATACTATCACAATATTTTTGTTATTGCAACAGCTTTTTTATATTTATTATATATTTTTTATTTTTATTTTACTACAAACCTTGTCCCTGCAGTCTTTACATATCCATTAAAAATGGGTATTATAGTATATGCCTACCACCATATATTTATGTGAGGCGCATTTGAGATTGGAAGTGATTTATATGAAGATAGAGAAGATTAACGACAACCAGATACGCTGTACTTTGGGAAAGAAAGATCTCGCAGACAGAAACCTAAAAGTAAGCGAGTTAGCTTATGGCAGTGAGAAAGCGCGCGAACTTTTCAGAGATATGATGCAGCAGGCATCTTTTGAATTTGGTTTTGAAGCCGAGGATATCCCACTTATGATTGAGGCTATTCCAGTAAGTGCTGATTGTATTGTACTCATAGTGACAAAGGTTGATGAACCAGAAGAACTTGATACAAGATTTTCAAGATTCTCGTCAGAATATAATGATGATTATGATTATCCTGATGATGAATACAGTGATGATTTTTCAGATATTGAACAGATAGATTCTAATTCGTCAACACCTTCTGCTACTGATGAGCTCGACAAGACACAGCCAGAACCAGATAAGAAGGCAGCCGATACATCTAATGTAGATATTCCTAGCAGTGATGTTGCCAATGATGTTATGAATCTTTTTAATAAAGTTAAAGATTATATCAATGGCAATATTCAGGATTCTGACAGCAGCAATTTTGTATCATTAAAGGATTCGCTGACTGGCATGCCATCAATTGACACCAGCGGCACAATCGCTGATAAGACTACAGATTCTGTAATCAAGAGTCATAAGATTGTCAATATATTAAGAATATTCTCATTTGATTCATTCGACACATTTGCAGGAGCTGCCCAGGCAGTCGCCGCTATATATACAGATAAGAATTCTTTATATATGGACAGTGCTGATAACAGATTCTATCTTACTCTTAACAAAAATACAACCAGCAGCACTAATTATAACAAAACCTGTAATATACTCTCAGAGTATGGCACTAAAGAGCCTCTTAATTCCAATAGTGTCTGCTACTTTGATGAGCATTACAGATGCATAATCAAAGACCACGCCATTCAGGTTGCATCAAAATATGAGAATCTATAAAAATAATGCCTGCGCTTAATCTACTAAGCGCAGGCATTAACTTTATAATTAGCCTCTTGTTGCAAGATATGTTGTGATTTCTTCCATAAGATCATCACAATCCATTCCATGAACCATAGCTGCTTCCTCTATTGTCTCACCCTGTGATGATGGACAACCAACACAATGCATGCCAGCGCCCATAAGGATTGGAATTATACCCGCATCAATCTGTATAGCTTCACCAATTGTAGTATCCTTGGTAATTCTTGCCATATGATATTTCCTCCTGAATAAATAATTAAATACAAAGCTTACTATAATAGTATGTGTCGAAATTGTCAAGAAATCCGTATCATATTAAGGTTATCTTTACTATTGAATTTCAGATGCAAATAGCGTATAATCATAAAAAATATCATAAAGGAGGACTTGATTTATGGCATACGTAATTAATGATGATTGCATTAGCTGTGGAGCTTGTGCTGCTGGATGTCCAGTTGAGGCTATCAGCGAAGGCGCTGCTCATTATGAGATCAACGCTGATGTCTGTGTAGATTGTGGTGCATGTAACGCTACATGTCCAGTTGGCGCTCCTAACCCACAGTAGGATTTCAGATGAAGTGTACGCCTTATGGCGACTACATAAACAGCCAGGTCTTTTTATAGACCTGGCTGTTTTTTGTTATCTAAAAGATTAGCAAATCTTGTCTGTTCTGGAATCCATGCCATCTTGACCGTTCCAATAGGACCATTACGCTGCTTAGCAATAATAATCTCGGCAATTCCCTTAATCTCTGTATCTTTATTATAATAATCATCTCTGTAAAGAAACATTACAACGTCCGCATCCTGCTCGATAGCTCCTGACTCTCTAAGGTCAGAAAGCATAGGTCTGTGATCCGGTCTTTGCTCTACAGCTCGGCTTAACTGTGACAATGTTACAACCGGCACATCCAGTTCTCTTGCCAAAGCCTTCAGAGATCTTGATATATCAGATATCTCCTGCTGTCTTGAATCTGAACGTGAACCTCCGCTTCCACTCATCAACTGAAGATAATCGATAATTACAAGTCCAAGATCATTTTCCATCTTGTACTTTCTACATTTTGATCTAAGCTCTGCGATTGATATACCCGGTGTGTCATCAATTATAAGATGTGATTTGGCAATACTGTCGGCACCTTCGACCAGCTTACCCCAGTCGCTTGAATCAAGACGTCCTTTTCTCAGCTTATCAGCATCAACCGTAGATTCCAGACTCAACATTCTGTTTACAAGCTGGACATTTGACATTTCCAATGAGAATATCGCAGTTGTAATTCCCTGCTTTATTGCCACATTTTCAGCAACATTCAGGACAAACGCAGTCTTTCCCATAGATGGTCTGGCAGCAACAAGTATAAAATCAGATGGCTGGAGACCTGATAAATAATTATCAAGGTCGATAAATCCAGTAGGAACACCTGTTACAGAGCCCCTGTTCTTGGCAGCCGCCTGAATCCTGTCAAGTGCCTCAAGCACAACCTTATCAATAGGCGTATACTCATGGTCACCTTTATTCTTGACAAGATCAAATATTTTCTTTTCAGTATCCGCAAGTATATCCTCAGTCTTGCTTGTTCCGGCATAGCATTCATTCGCTATTCCATCATTGACACGAATTATATTTCTAAGAATCGCCTTATCTTTTACTATTCCTGCATACTGCCTTATATTGGCTGATGTAGGCACTGCGGCAAGAAGGTCTCGTATGAATTCAATGCTGTAAACCTCGGCAGGAACATTCTGCTCTTTCAGACGTTCCTGCAGTATAACAATATCAACTGGCTTGCCTTCATTGTTAATATCTATCATAGTCTGGAACATTATCCCATACTGCTTGTGATAGAAATCATCTGCTGAAAGCATTTCACCTGCCGTTATTATAGCCTGACGGTCCATTATCATCGAACCAACCACCGACTGCTCAGCTTCAAGGCTGTTAGGCATTATTCTTGTGATTGCTGATTCTTCCATTGTTAACAGCTCCTCTTGTATTATTGAAATTCCGTTCTGTATTAGTTGCTTCCCTCAACAACAACCTTTAACTTAGCTGTAACATCCTTGTGAACCTTAACAGGAACCTCATATGTTCCCAATGCCTTGATTGATTCATCAAGCTTTAATTTCTTCTTATCTATATCTAATCCATTCTGCTCTTTCATAGCCACAGCAATCTCCTTAGATGATACTGCGCCAAATGTCTTGCCACCCTCACCTGTCTTGATTGAGAGCTTTACCTGAACATCCTCTATCTTAGCTGCAAGCTCCTTGGCAGCCGCAAGTTCCTCTGCCTCAAGCTTAGCCTGTCTAGCCTTCTCAAGCTTTAAATCATTGAGATTCTTAGGTGTTGCCTCTAAACCAAGCTTCTTTGGCAGCACATAATTTCTTGCATATCCATCATTAATCTTAACAATCTGTCCCTTTTTTCCAAGTGTCTTAACATCCTCAAGTAATATAACTTCCATTATAAATCTCCTTCCTGAATCATTGCATCTATAGTATTCTTTATTGTCTGTATTGCCTGGTCGATTGTGCAGTCACGGAGCTGTGCACCCGCTATTGTCATATGGCCGCCGCCACCAAGCTTCTCCATGATAATCTGTACATTAACCTCATCAATGGACCTTGCACTTATATATATTACATCATTATACTGTGTCACAACAAATGATGCCTTAATGCCCGATATATCAAGCAACTGGTTGGCAGCCTTAGCTCCACCAATTGTCGGACTGTCAAGTCCCTTGCCATCAAACACCGTTATTGCAAATGAATCCTTATAGACAACTGCATTGCTTACAGCATGTGCAACAGCCACATAACACTGCATATCGTCTCTTAACATCTTTCTTACTCTTGTGATATCTGCCCCATGTCTTCTAAGGAATGCAACCGCCTCAAATGTTCTTGGTCCCGATTTGCTCTGGAATCCATCCGTATCAATACTTATTCCGGCATATAAAGCGTCTGCCTCGTATGGTCTTATCTTAACACCATCCTCGACATACTGAATCATCTCTGTAATCATCTCTGCCGCTGACGATGCATATGGGTCAATATATGAAAGAACCGCTCCTGTTATTGGCTCACTGCTCTGTCTGTGATGGTCAAATACCATAATTGTCTTACACAGGGTAAGCAGGGCTGGACACTCTGTTCTGTCCACCTTATTAACATCGACAACAATAACCGCTGTCTGCTTGTTAACATATTCAGGTGCTTCCTCACGGCTTAAAAACATATCTTCCGGATAATTGTCATTATTCATGAATCTGTCTTTGAATGGCTTAACACTTGAAGTAACATCATTGATAACTATATGTGCTTCTTTTCCAAGTCTCTGACATATTACATATATTCCAATCGCAGAACCAAATGAATCAATATCAGCCATCTTATGGCCCATGATAAGAACATTATCTGTTGTCTCTAGAATCTGTCTTAACGCATGCGCCTTTACACGCACCTTTACCCTTGTATTCTTTTCCTGCTGCTGGCTCTTACCACCATAATATAACGTCTTCTCGCCATCTTTCACGACTGCCTGGTCTCCACCTCTTCCTAGTGCAAGATCCATAGCTGCCTTTGACATATCATAGCTCTTCGCATAATCACCGGCACCTGTTCCTATTCCTATGCTCAAAGTTATAGTCATATCATTTCCAATCTTGATGTTCTTGATATCCTCAAGAAGACTGAATTTATCAGCCATAAGCTTCTCAAGATACTGATATTTGAATACAGCAAGATATTTATCCTTTTCAAGCTTTCTGACTATAGCAGAACCTGTGGTAAAGTACTTATTAACTCTCTTATCAACAAGTCCTACAAAAAGTGAACGTCTTACATCATCAACGCTCTCAAGTGCCTCTTCGTAATTATCTATATATATAAGCCCTACAACAAATCTGTCAGCTCTTATCTTCTTAATATAAGAATTAATGTCTGTCTCATCAAACATATATATTGCAATGAGAGAATTCTCATCAACATCCTGTTCAATCTCTCTGTTCTTAGACAATCCATTAATTACAATTCTTTTTAATTCAACGCGGTAATCCCTCTCATCATATGTAAGACGTATCTCCTTAGTTGAATCCTCTTCCGGGAAATCTTTTGCCTTAATCTCTGGGAATATCGCCTCAACAGTGCCATTGTACCGTTTGCTTTTTCCAGTTTTATCCTGCATAAGCTGATTCATCCACAGTATATGCCCTTTATTATCAGCGAGCGCATATGGTATCTCAAGGTCATACAGCATCTGTCTCTGTACCTGAGAATATCCCGATGCAAACTCAATCAGTTCATGCATAAAAGATGGACGCAGATATACAAGCACCACAATATATATAACAATATATGCGAATAACACACCTGTTAAAACATTGGCACATTTAGCATCTATGAAATACATAACTGCTGTAGCTGCCAATAACATAATGCCTATGATAACAGGCCATATTATTATCAGCTTCATTTTGCCTGTAAGCCGGCTTATTTTGTTTCTTTTATTTTTACCAGACATAATACACCTCATGCTTCATTCCATAACAGAATCACATAGTTGTTGTTATTATATCATTTTATTCAGATAAATGATACTATAATTTAAAAGCCGCTGTACTAATCTTTTAGTACAGCGGCTCGTAAGCTCATTAATTATTATATTAATCTACGCTATATGGAAGTAAAGCTACGTGACGAGCTCTCTTAACAGCTACTGTAAGAGCTCTCTGGTGCTTAGCACAGTTACCTGTGATTCTTCTAGGAAGGATCTTTCCTCTTTCAGAAACATACTTCTTTAACATAGCAACATCTTTATAATCTAAAGCCTTGTTTGCGTCAGCACAAAATGCGCAAACTTTCTTTCTTCTACGCATAGGTCTTCTTCTCATCTGACCTTCTGGTCTCTCAGCCTTCTTTTCTGGCATATCATTTACCTCCTATTTAGTTAAAAGGCAAACCCTCGTCTTCTACTCCGTCTGGAATATTCATAAATCCGTCACCTGCTGGTGCCTGTGGAGTAGGGCTTGATGGAGCATATGATGAATCCATGCCCTGTGAAGATTTGCTCTCTGCAAATTCCTGGTCGTCAACAACCACATCAGTAGTGTAAACCTTCTGACCATCCTTGTTAGTATAACTGCCTGTCTGAATTCTTCCGCTGACAACAACCTTAGTTCCCTGATGAAGATACTTCTCAGCAAACTCTCCTGATTTGCCAAATGCAACACAGCTTATAAAATCTGCTGTCTGCTCGTTAGAACCAGCAGCTCTTGTACGTCTTCTGTCCACTGCTAATGTATATCTAGCAACTGCCATTGAACCTTCAGCGTTCTGTGAATAACGCACATCTGGATCTCTGGTAAGTCTTCCCATTAAAATTACTCTATTCATGACTTGTCTCCTATTCTATAAAGAGCTGTTAAGCCAAACTGGGACTAATAATTAATTATTCTCCATCCTTAACGATTAAGAATCTAATTACGTTCTCCATGATACGAATTCTGCTCTCAACTTCTGCTGGGCAAGTAGCGTCTGCCTCAAACTTGATGAAGTTGTAGAAACCTTCGCTCATATGCTGAATGTCATAGGCAAGTTTCTTCTTCTCAACTGTACCTGGATCTGTAATAGTACCGCCAAAACGAGTGATTAATTCCTTAACCTGCTCAACAGTAGCGTTTCTTACTTCATCCTCGACGTTTGCACTTACAACTAAAGCTAATTCATACTTATTCATTCTACGTCGCACCTCCTTCTGGTCTCTGGCCCTTTCGATTATTCACAGTGAAAGAGCAAGGAAAAATTACATATTACGAATTGATAGTATATCATAAATAATATTTACTGGCAACCCTTTTTTATGTTTTTTGTATTTTTTTCTACCATGGTTCTGCTAACCATTATCTCATGACCACATCCACAGCATTTCAACTTAAAATCCGCACCAACACGCAATATTTCCCAGTCACTGCTTCCACATGGATGCTTTTTCTTGAGGGTAACAACATCCCCTACATCATAGACAATCATTGGCACCTCCGTATTTTCCAAATACTTCTCCTAATGGAGCATGTATTAAAAGGTCAGCTCTTCTGTCATAAGGAGTTTCTGATTTGTTAACCAGAATCAGCTTATGTCCATTATAATAATCTATAAGTCCCGCCGCCGGATATACTCCAAGTGATGTACCACCAACTATAAGCACATCTGCCTCGCGTATAAGATGGACAGCACCACGTATATTATTATCATCAAGTCCTTCCTCGTACAGTACAACATCAGGTTTGATTCTTCCACCACACTCACATGTAGGAATACCCTCTGAATTAATTATCACATTAATATCATAGAATTTATGACATCTCTCACAATAATTCCTAAGGACACTTCCATGAAGTTCATACACAATCTTGCTTCCAGCCTTTTGATGCAGACCATCAATATTCTGTGTAACGATACCTTTAAGCTTGCCTTCTCTTTCTAACTGTGCAAGCTTAATATGCGTTGTCGATGGCATCGCATCAGGAAACAGCATCTTATTACGGTAAAATCTAAAGAATTCCTCTGGCTTTCTCATATAAAATGTATGGGAAAGAATTGTCTCTGGTGGATAATCATACTGCTGGTTATATAATCCATCAACACTTCTGAAATCTGGTATTCCGCTCTCTGTCGATACACCAGCTCCACCAAAGAATACTATATTATCTGATTCATTAATCCATTGTAAAAATGTATCAATCTTCTGATTGTAATCATCATTAATATTACTCATTAATAATCACACCTAACACATAACAGCCTTGTTTATCGAGATTCTTTACCTTCTGCTGTGCAGACATCTCACTGTAATCAGCCTGCTGAAGCATAAGAACAGAACGGTCACAACATGATGCAGCCTTGCCGAATTCATCTGACTGTACTACAACTACATCATAGTCTACATAATTATCTATAAAATCTTTGAGCCTTGAAGTCTCAACATCTTTAATATTGACATCATCAACATTACCAGTAAACACAATATCAAAATCATTTCTATTAGTAATGCATACGAGATCTCTGGCATCTTCACTTCCTGAAAGATAACTTGTAACACCTTTTAAGTCTTTTCCAAGTCTGTATTTTGATAAGAAAATCTCTTCTTTCATATCAGCATCAATAAACAAAACACTCTTGCCTAATTCATGGATTGTTCCTGCTAACTTGAACGCAAGCACTCCATCACCTACAGTACCAAGAATTGTATTATCAGGTCCCATCATAGATAAAACCTTATTAGCAAGAGACAGATAACAATCATGCTCACTGTCCGTCATCTTTAAAAGTTTATCAACATTAACACTAAACATAATATAACGCCTCCTACTTTCTGATTATTCCAAGTACTTCTGAACTTGATCTCATGACATTCTTTTCGCTCTTAGCTGGCTTTTCCTCAACTGGCTCTTTAGCTGCTGCAACTTCGCTGTCTGCAATAGAAGCTATTGTTCTGCTTGCTGCTGAGTACTCATCCTCGTCATTATCGTCCTCATCGATGTCATCTTCATCATAATAATCTTCAAGGCTATTGCTTAAAGAATCCTGATTATTGTCAAAAGATACAACATTATCCTGTACTGGCTCTTCCGCAACCTCTTCCTCGATATCATCATCTTCTTCTGGCTGTGTCTCTTCCTTAACTTCATGTACCTTTTTCTTTTTGTTCTTCTTTTTCTTCTTAGAATCCTTATCCTCACCTAATTTGGCAAGTTCTTCCTTATATATATCAACTCCGATGGCTTTGTTGAACTTATCATCCTCATCTTCCTCCTCATCATCGTCTTCTTCATCACTGCCATTATGATATACATTCTTATCATATGTAAGCATATAATTAGCTGGTACCATATTGCCAAATCTACGCTCATAATCCATCTCATCATCTGAATTGTCATCATCTTTAAATGCATTCATAACAAATATAACTATAAGCTCTATGGCAAGGCATATAGTAGCAACTATTCCTGCTATAATTGCAGCTCTTCTGTTGATGTCAGGCTTGATTGCAACATTGCTCTCGCTTCCATACTCAAGAACCTGTATAGACTCAACTGCCACAATACTTGTAGTCTTCATCGCATTTTTAGCAATAGCATCAACATATGTCTTAGCTGTATTCTGGTCTGGATTAGTTATTGTAAGCTCAATAATATTACTGTTAGGAACAGTCTTTACTGTAAGATACTGGGCAATATCCTCTGATGTTCCTGCTGTCTTCTGTGCTGCTGATATTACCACATTACTCTTAAATACAATCTCAAAATCCTTAACAAGTCCACCATCTGTAGCTCGTACTGTTGCCTCATTTTTTTCACCAGGTGTTACTATAATCTTGGCTGTTGATGTATACATTGGAGTTGTTGTGCTGCTCTCATATATATATCCACCTATTGCACCTAATAAAGTGACAATTATAAGAATTAACGCGCATCTTGAAAACTTTTTCATATGACCTGCTCTCCTTCACTAGCTGTATAACTTTGCAGGGTATCTGCCCTCAGATATAAGTTTTTTAATTGACTCTACAACTAACGGCTTATCTTCCTTATATGTAACACCAAACCATTTATCTCTTGTCTCAAGAACTGATACGTTAGCTCTTCCAGCTTTAATTAGCGAATCAACTACTGATGGGAGAAGATACTCACTCTTGATATCCCCCTCCTTGATATTAGAAAGGAATTCTGCAAATCCTGTCTCAAGTTCGCCAAGGAAATCTGGAGTAAATCCCCACATATTCATTGAAACATAATTTTCAGGATCAATTGGTGTTATACCACCATCTTTATCCTCTATTCCTGCACCTGTAGCTGTCTTAACAAGTCCACCCGTCTCGTTAACGCCAACAAGATGCTTGTGCTCATCCATAACACACACGCCTCTTGTAACTGCACCATTATCACTAAGTGTATTGCCAAGTATGAATCCAGCCATGCAGAATTCAAATTCCTTGTCTGATGGATGTTCTTCAACAAGATAATCGTGTATAAGCTTAAATGCTTCCTTACCATAATAATCATCTGCATTAATTACAAGGAATGGCTCATTGACAATTCCTTTACATGCAAGGATAGCCTGTCCTGTTCCCCAAGGTTTAGTACGATCTGCTGGCTTCTCATATCCTTCTGGCAGTGCATCAAGTTCCTGAAATGCATATTCTACTGGGATTACCTTTGATATTCTATCTCCGATAACTTCCCTGAATGTGTCATAAAGGTCTTTTCTTGTAACGAATACTACTTTATTAAAACCAGCCTCAATAGCATCATATATAGAATAATCCATTATAATCTCGCCATTAGGTCCCATAGGCTCAAGCTGCTTTATTCCTCCACCAAAACGGCTTCCCATTCCTGCCGCCATAATAACTAAAGTTGTTGACTTCATACGTCCTCCTTATTGTGTGCTTAATTTAATTCTGGATAGTAATACCATCTTATAGATGTTATCTTTCCGCTATTATCTATATCAAAATCCAACTGGGCAAATGCATCATTAACTGTCGCATAGCCATCCTTATATGGGGCTTTAAAACAAGTAAACTCTACTATATAAGAGTCTGCTGTCTCCTGAGAAGCGTATCCGTTAAAATTAATAAGACCATACTGTATGTCTGTCTTAATCTTGGCATTCTCAAGTGAATCTATTGTATAGCTTCCATATAAAAACTTTCCCAGAATAGTTGTCTTATCATCTGAAAAATAATAACTGTTAAAGCAATCCTGATCTCTGTAATACTTCTTGAGAATATCATCAAATGTATTACCAACTGATAATCCTCTTGAAAATACCTCTGAATCACCGACTCCTGCCGCTGCTGTCAAAACGTATTCTCCATTAATCTCTGTAAAAACAAGTGTTAGATCATTATATGAATATACTTTTTCTTTTAAATCCATCTCTGTCTTATCAGTTTCTTTTGTCTCATGTATTAATGAAGGCTGTCCAAGTAATGCTACAACCTGTGATTCTTTCATCAGGTATGTAACCTTGCCAACCTTTAAATCATCATATGAGAATTTATCTGCGGTACTTACAGACAGTGTTTCATATTGCTTTACTGCCTCTGTTATATCTTCGCCATCTGTTGTAATAACAGCCTCTACACGCTTACCACAGCCAGCAAATGACATGGCTGTTACCATTGCAAGAATTGCGCAGACTGTTTTTAAGTTAATAAACTTTGACTTGCGAATCATACAGTCCCCCTTTATAAACATGCTTGTATTAGTATATCACACCAGATTGTGTTGTCAAATCATTCAGCCCAGATACTAAACTGATATTATGCCAAAAAAAGCTGTACTGAATCGCTTCAGTACAGCTTTTACATTAGAGGCGACAACCAGATTCGAACTGGTGATCAGGGTGTTGCAGACCCACGCCTTA
>OIYR01000087.1_pt1 | contig 54047 bp, 45 predicted proteins | sample 1588221 | NCBI WGS metagenome assembly OIYR01 (sample SAMN03283292) | human gut metagenome | biome: human-associated habitat; material: feces | host: Homo sapiens | place: Peru | collected 2012
GAATGTTAAGAGTAGATAAAATCACGCTTGCCTTGCTAAATAGCACTTTGTGGGCGTATTTGCAAAAGGATTTTACTAAAATCCCAACGCTTACGCTTTTAAATGAAGGCGCGCAAAGCGTGAAAGAAAAGGCTTTGTGCGTGCAAAAGGGCAGGCGATGGAAAACTACCGCACGCAAGAAAGTGCGCTTAACAAGCTCTTTCATCGCACTTACCCGCGCAACGATGATTTGGACGAAATTTTGGTAAAGGTTGCCACGCTCAACGACTTTTACAGCACAAATATCTACAACATTTTTGCAGTGGCAAAGCACATTTTGGGCGTTGCAAGCGTTGATGAGCGACTCGTAAGCGGCGATGAAAGCCTTGTGAGCGAAATAGCCACGATAAACATAAACGGCAAAAAGAAGTATTTTTACTCTTTTGCGAGTAAATTTTGCTCGCACCACAATGATAGGGATTACGCTATATATGATAGTTTCGTGGATAAAATGCTTTTTTACTTGCAAAAGCGCGATAAATTCGGCGATTTTAAAAGGGACGATTTGAAAGACTACGCGAAATTTAAAAAGGCACTGAATGACTTTCGTGCATTTTATGGGCTACAATGCGACTTAAAACAGCTTGATATGTATCTGTGGCAAGCGGGAAAAGCACATTTTGCTAGGTATGACAAAGGCTAAATGCCATTATGCCACGCTTAAATGACAAGCAAAAAATGCGTGCGCGGACTTTAAAACTCACAAAAACAGCCACCAATACCACACCGAAAAAGCCGTGATAAGCCCCACACCAACGACACTTAAAACAAAGCCGAATTTCATCATATCAGCTACTTTTATGCCGCCTTGATTGAAAACGATGGCATTTGGGGGCGTGGAAATGGGTATCATAAAAGAAAAACTCGCGCAAATCGTAACGAGCAGCATTACAAGCAGTCTGTGCGTGTCGTCCAAAAAGCTAGCAGTAGCGACATTTACCACAGGCAAGATGATGGCTATGAGCGCGGTAGTGGATAAAAGGCTTGTCGCCACGATGACGCAGCAGCAAGCGATGAAAACAAAAACGATAAAAGGCAAGTCCTTAAAAAGCGCAAAAAACTTCTCAAAAGCCCCGCCAAGCTCGGCTTGCGAAAACGCCATCGCTATGCAAAAACTCGCCCCAAAAAGAAAAATCAGCTCGTAAGGTATGGATTTGCTGTCGTCCCAAGTGAGAAAACCGAGCTTTGGCACAAACATAAGCAGTCCAAAAGCCAGCAAAATCACATTTTCGTTCAACCCCAAACCGCTGTAAAATGGGCGGATAGGTGAATTGATAAAGAGTAAAAAGAGCAAAAGCCCCAAAAACACAAGCAAGCGTTTATGCTCGCTCGTAAGCTGCACCTCGTCAAACTCGTGCAAATCAAGCTTGTAGTCTTTTGTCTTGTAAGCTAAAATTTTTATCATCGCTAAAAGCATCAAAAGCGTGAGCGGCAGCATCATAAAAATCCAAGTGGTAAAGCTGATAGCGGGCATTTTGAGGCTCTCTAAAAAACCCAAAAAGATGAGGTTCGGCGGGCTTGAAATGGGCGTTGTTATCCCGCTAATGCTGGCAGCAAAGGCGATAGCGAGCAAAAAGCGCGTGCGTAAAAACGGCTCTTTGGAAAGGCTCATCGCCACAGGCAGCAAGAGTAAAGCCACAGTGGAATTTGAAAGCGCAGAGCCTAAAATCACGCAGGCAAAGCCAAGTGCGGCTATCGCGCCTTGTGGATTTTTGGGAAATTTGCTTAAAAAAGTTTTTGCGATGAGCCTGTGAAGCCCGATTTTTTCGGTAGCTGCTGCTATCATAAAACCACCCAAAAACAGATAAACTATGGGATTTGCGTAGTTTGAAGTGGCACTTTTGGTGTCTAAAATCTCAAAACTAGGAAATAAAATGATAGGCAGCAAGGACACAACGCCCATAGGCAGGGCGCGGTTCGTCCATAAAGTAACCAAAAGCGCAATGATAGCGAGCAAAATGGAGACTTTAAGCGAGGCGTTTAAGTAAAAAAGGCTTATGCAGGCGACTATGAGGGCGAGCATTAGGGCGATGAAAATCCCTACAAAAGTCCTTGCCGCTGGACTTTTGATGAGCATTTTTGACCGCCTGAGCCTTATTTTCTCCACTTTGAAACGCCTTTACGCTGAAATTTGGCGTGCATTATAGCACAAAAAAAGCGTTTTTGTGTTTATTTCACACAAAAAAGGCGAATTTTGCCAGCACCACGATGAAAAAACCCAGCACGAAAACGATTTTGTGCGTGGAGTTGCCAAGTGGATTTGGTTTTTTTAGCACAAATTTGTGCGCCAAAGCGTTGATGACAAGGCACACGATAAGCAAGGCTAAAATGATTTTAACACTCAAAAAAGTTTGCAAGGGCGTGCCAAAAAAGCCAGCCAAACCGCTGTCAAAGTCCAAATACCGCGTCATCATCGCCCCGCCTGTCAGCACAAGCAAAAGCACGCAAAGGGGCATTATTTTCACACCTCGCCTCATCATTTCTTGCAAGGCATTGTCGCCAAGCGTGCGCCTTAAAATGCCCAAAAGCACGACATCGGTAAAGATAAAGCCCAAAAACACAATCGCACAAAGCAAATGAGTCGTAAGAAAAAATGGATATAAAGTTTGCATAAACTTGCCTTTTTTGAAAATTTATCTCAAATTTTAATCAAAAAAGGCAAGAAAAAAATTAACAGCGGTTAATTTACGAGCGGCTTGTCGGCGTGTCGTGGATAATGCTCACTTCGCCTTTTATGTCGCTTAAAATCGCACAAGCTGCCTCCGCACCGCTACCTATGGCACAAGCTACCATAGTCGTAACCCCGCTAGCTAAGCCAGCAGCATACACGCCGTCTTTTACCAGCTGCCTGCCTGTGGTTGCAAGGCGGATTTTGTTTGGCTTGTTCATCAGTTCGTGTGGGCGCACAATGTCGCCTAAGCCCTTTATGTCAAAGCGCGAAGCCCCTGTGGCAAGCACCACATAGTCTGCCTTGACATTTACGCCCTCGCCAGAGCCTACAAATGCGCCCTTTGAGCCGCTTATTTCGCTGATAGTGCCGCTTATGTAGCTCACTTTTAGCAAGGCATCAATCTGCTTGCGCGTTTGCTCGATGATGTCCTTGCCGACAATGCCTTTGGGAAATAAAGGCACATTGTAAATCGCCACAGCGTTTAAGTCCGCCTTGCCGTCATCTACGATACTAATGTCAAAGTCCAGCTCCGCACTTTTAGCACTTGCTAAAACCAAAGCCGCCGCCAAGCCCGATATAGAGCCACCTACGATGAGAATGGATTTTTTCATCTTTTGTCCTTTGTGTTGAATTTAAAAGCATATTTTAGTGAATTTGGGTAAATAAATGACAAAGAGAGTCTTATTTGCGAAAAAATGTTTTTTAATTTAAATTTATCAAGCAAATTTCGTGTCAAAATTTCATCACAAATACCCATAAAGATGAGAAAAAACCAGCCACAAAACAAAGGCTAACGCCATCACAGCCATTATGCAAAAAAGCCCCATTTTACGAGCCTTGCAGCCCGCTACGCCCTCTATGATTTGGGCTATTAAATTTTCAAGCATTGCTATCTCCAAGCTTTCAAATCAACGCTCAAATTTAAGCTCTTTTATCAAAAATGTTGATTTATGAGCATAAATTTTATCAAACTCAATCTATACTATAAATTTTAAACATTTTATTATTGTCAAAAATCCCGCAAAAGCCCTTTAAGCAAGCTTTGAGCGTTTGAATTTGCGTTGAAATTTGCCTTTGCGTTTTCTGTCATCTTTAAATTTAAGGCTAAATTTGAAAATTCATTAAAAAATTGAGTTGAATTTGAATTTGTGCTTGAATTTAAAGGCGAATTTGTCGCCAAATTTGCATTTTTATTCAAATTTAAATTCATATCAAAACTCAAATTTGCCTCATTGAAATTTGAGTTTAGATTCTCATCATTTTCGCTTTTTTCAAGGGAATTTACTATGGTTTTAAAGGATTTTGATTTTTGTATTTCATCGTGTAATTGTTGCAAATCCTCTTTGCTGAGGATTTTAAATTTTATCCTTTCGCCGTCTATCTCCCAAACAAGCCTAGCACCGCCACCTAGCTCAAACGCCTCAGGACTTTTAAGCTCCTCGTTTATGGTATATAGGGCTTTGACAATACTTTCTTGTATATCATCGTTAAGATATGAGAGTATAGGCGCGAAAAAATTTCGCAAATCCCCATCTTGCAATGCGTTATGATATTCTCTTAACTTCATTTCAATCTCAACAAGCATTTTTGTAGCCTTAAAGCTGTCCGTTTCATCTAAATACTTGTTTGCCAGCTTTACAATCTCATTTTTAAGTGCCGATTTTTCGGCAAGCTGTTTTTTATAAGCTTCATAATAGCTCTTAAATTTAAAGCTATCAAAGCCTAGCTCGTCAATTTCGCTTGCTATTTCTTTCATCAAGTTTAGCAAAAATTGTTCAGCGTCCTTTAAATCGCCTTTTGTGCCTTTATAGTTCTTTATAAGCTCGTTCAGCTTGTCAAAAAATTCTTCGTTATACTCAAAATTTGGTGAATTTTTGGGCAGTTCGTTTATCTTAAAATGCGAGACAAACGAATTTAAACCCCTAAATGTGCTGTTCTTGCTTGAAAAATTTGTATTGAGATTGCTAAGATTGTCCGTTAAAGCAGTGTTTTTAAAGATTGTGCGGGTTTTGCTGATAAATTTGTCAAATGCGACATTTGCAAACTGCACTTTTTTACTTTCTTTTGCCTCTTTTTTGGCTTGTGCGGCTTGGGTTATGGTGTTTTCATTTTGCACCGAAAAAATGCTATTCATCGCTTGCTACCTTTTTTTGTTTTGCTTTTTTTTGAAACTGAATTTTTGTGAATTTGCAAGCAAATTTCATTCCAAAATGCCAAATTTGTGATATTTTAATTATCTTTTTTAAAGGCGTTTGAAAATGTGCCTTTAAGCCCTAACAAGCTGGCGCAGTTGTAACAAAGTAGCGATGAGAAATTCCTTTTTTACAAGCTTTGAGTTCGTTTTTAGCTCAAATTCACTTTGCAATAAAAGCTTAAAAATTTGATGATATTGCTTGATTTTAAGGTTATAAGCCGTCCTTGTGAGCTTACTGGCTACTTGTGGCGGGGGAGGGTAGCCTAAAATTTTGTTTAAATCAATCTTATCGCCGTAACTTGCAGCGTATAAGACTATTTTAAAAAGGCGATAAAAGCTCGAATACAGCGAGTTTATTAGAGCAATTTCATTGAAGTTGTCTAAAATTTTTTCCAAGTCATCTTGCAAGGATTCGCCTTTTAAAAGCTTGTCAAAAAAGGCGTCAAAGCCCACCACGCTGAGGCTAAAAGAGTATTTGTTGATGGTGTTTTCATCTATATTTAGCCCCTCAAATTTGTTCAGCTCGCTTGCTGCAAGGTATAAATTCTCATCAAAGTTCGCATACAAGGTGTATAAAGCGTTTTGCGTGGCGTTTATTTTAAGCTCTTTTGCGCGCAAACTCAAAAGCTCAACGCCCTCTTTTGCGTTGTTTGGGGCAAAAAAACGCGCAAAGTTGTTTTCAAAAATCTTTTCTATTTCAGCTTGTTTCGCGTTTTCATCATAAATTTCAAGCAAGAAAAAATTGTTTTCCTCGTCTTTTTTGCAAAGGTTTATAAGCGTTTCTAGTTCCTTTTTGGCGGGCTTTTTGGTGCATTTTATTTCTAAAAGTTTTTTGCTGGCAAAAAGCGATGCGCTGCTTAAATAATCCCTCGCCCGAGCAAAATCATACTCCTCAAAATAAAGCCTTAAAAGCTCATCTGCGCCGTATCGCTGTTTAATAAGCTCCGCAAAAAGCTCTGTTTGAAAGCTCTCATTGCCATAAAGGGCGAAAAAGTTTGGAAAATACTTGCCTGCAAGCAGGTTTTGAAGTTGAGTTCTATACATTAAAATCCTTTCAAATTTTTAGACAAAATGCCTTTAAATTTACACTTTCGCGCTCCAAAGCTCTTTGAAAAAGGGCATTTGCCAAATTTAAATTTTTAAAATTTGCCCTTTTTTGCGCTGAATTTCTTTGAAAATTTATCTTTATCATCGGCTATTTACTTTCTAATTTTTGAGAAATCTTACCAAAAATTTTTGCCATTATTATGTCCGCATCTGTGATGATGAGTTCGATTTTTTGGAGTAAATTTAAAGAATTTTCCCCGATTAAAATCACCTCAGCACCCTTTATTTCATCGTCAAGTTTTGCTAGGCAAACGCCTGTATTTTCGCTAATGTAGGCTTTAAATTTACGCCCGATTTGCGTCTTTGCCCAGCGTGCAAATTTCCTGTCCATAAAGTCCCAAGCCACTTTGTCCGCCTCTCTTTCAAGCGTGCTTAAACTCTCGCAAGTGCTTTTTATGTTTAAAAGCAAATAATTATAAGCCTTTTCGTCATTTCTTGCCTTTAAAAGCCTGTGCAAAATCAAATCAGAATAACGGCGAATCGGGCTTGTAAAATGCGAATACCTATCAAAACCCAAGCCAAAATGCCCCGCATTTTCACTCGCATACTCTGCCTTCTTTTGCGCCTTGATGATGAGCTTATCCACCTCGCTTCTTATGTCCATTTCATCGGCAAGGGCTTGAATGTCTCGTATCAACTCGGCTAAATTTGGCTTAAATTTCGTGTCTATGCCAAGCGCGGACAGTTCTTGCAAGAGTTTGAGAATTTTTTTGTTTTCCGCCACGCCGTGGTTGCGAAAAATGCCCACACCCTCAATCAACCTTGCCGCCGCTTTGTTTGCAAAAAGCATACAATCTTCTACAAGCTGATGAGAGGGCGTGTCGCTCTCATAACGCGAAGATATAAGGTGCTGGCGTTCATCAAGGCTCATTTTAAGCTCGCTCGTGCGGAATTCAAAGGCGTTTTTAAGCCGCCTTTTGCGCTGTTTTTGCATAAGGGCAAAAAGCTCATAAAGCCAGCTCAAATGCCCTAAATTTGGCTTTTTTTCAAGCAAGCTATCCACTTCATCGTAGTTAAATCTGCGTTTGGAGTTGATGATAGCTTCAAAAAGCTCCTCATTTCGCACTTCGCCGCTTTCATCAAAGCTGATTTTAAAGCAAAAGGCTAGCCTGTCTTCATTTGGCTTTAAAGAACAGATATTTTCGCTTAAATTTCGTGGCAGCATAGGCACGGCTTTGTGCGGAAAATATATGCTAAAACCACGGTTTCTAGCCTCTTTGTCAGTCGCGCTGAACGCAAAAACATACTCGCTCACATCGGCTATGGCGACAAAGAGCGTATTTTGCGCCTTATCGTAAAAAATGGCATCGTCAAAGTCCTTTGCATCAACAGGGTCTATGGTGCAAAAGGCTTTGTCGCGTAAATCTACCCTTTGTGGATACATACTCGCATCGACAAAATCGCCATTTGCATTAGCTTCATCATAGCAAAGTGCGCTAAATTCATCGTTTTTGTTAAACAAAGCCAAAGAGATTTTCTCATCAATACTCTCATCATCAATATGCCCCAAAACTTCGATAATAGCGTTGTCTTTGTTGTCTATCTTTAACAAAGAACCGATAGGCAAGGCTTTTAAAGACTTTTGACTTGCCTTTAAAGGCGTGGTAAGGGCGGTTTTGAGATTCATTCCAAGCACAGCATCGCCGTATCGCTTTGTGATGACTATGCTTGTGGCGTTTGCTCGCGCTAGCACCAAAATGACCTTAGCACTTGGACGGCGTTTTTTTATCGGCATAAGCTTGCAAGCGACTATGTCAGCATAGTTTGCGCCCTTTAAATCTCTTGCTTCTACAAGCAAATCACGCTCAAAACCCTCATCAAATGGGCGCAAAAAGCCCGTGCCTTTGCTTGAAATGTCTATTTGCCCGAAAACAAAGCCGTTGTTAAGATAGAATTTGCCCCTGTGTTCGCTGATGATTTTGCTTTCAAAAAGCTCTCTTAAAAGCTGCTTAAAATCGCTACTTACCTCATCAGCACGCACACCAAAAGCCAAATTTCGCAAGAATTCTTTCACTTTTTTTCTTTAAATTTGAGATAAAACTTATAAGCTCATTTTACACAAATTTGATAAAAATCAAATGAAATTTGGTTTATTTTCGCGCAAAATTGCTTTTTGTGCTATAATGTGTGCTTTCATTTGCCAAATTTGCTTTGATTTTTATATAAAATTTGAAAGCACAATTTGAGTTTAGCGAAATTTAAGGAAAAACTTTGAAACGATTAGACAAAAAAGAAGCGTTAAATTTACTGCAAAATGCTAGTCTATACGAGCTTGGCGAGATGGCGTATCAAAAAAAACTTGAATTACACCCCGAAAAAATCACCACTTTTGTGGTCGATAGAAACATAAACTACACAAATGTGTGTTGTGTGGATTGTGATTTTTGCGCCTTTTACCGCCACGCAAAAGATGAGGACGCCTACACACTGCCCTTTGAAAAGATAGGGCAAAAGATAGAGGAGCTTGAAAGCATAGGTGGCACGCAAATTCTCTTTCAAGGTGGAGTGAATCCAAAGCTAAAAATCGAGTGGTATGAGGAGCTAGTCGAGTGGATAGCCACGCATTATCCAAATATCACTATACACGGCTTTTCAGCGGTTGAGATAGCCTACATAGCTAAAATTTCCAAGATTTCCATAAAAGAAGTTTTGCAAAGGCTACAAGCAAAGGGGCTTTTTTCAATCCCGGGCGCTGGTGCTGAGGTGTTAAGCGACAGGGTGCGTGATGAAATCGCCCCGCACAAATGCGACACGCAAACTTGGCTCAAAGTGCATAAAGAAGCGCACAAAATCGGTATGAAAAGCACGGCGACAATGATGTTTGGCACGGTTGAAAGCGATGAAGAGTTAATCGAGCATTTTGAGCATTTGCGCTCTTTGCAGGACGAAACGGGCGGCTTTCGCGCCTTTATTTTGTGGAGCTTTCAAAGTGCGAACACAAGGCTTAAACAAAAGCACCCCGAAATCAAAAAACAAAGCTCAAATCGCTATTTGCGCCTTTTAGCAGTGGCAAGACTTTACCTTGACAACTTTTTGAATTTGCAAAGCTCGTGGGTAACGCAAGGCTCACTCATCGGGCAATTAGCCTTGCGTTTTGGCGCAAATGATTTAGGCAGCACGATGATGGAGGAAAATGTCGTAAGCGCGGCGGGTGCGAGCTACAAGATGAACCAAGATGAGATGATACGCCTTATCCGCTCGCTTGGCGAAAAGCCCGCTAAACGCAACACAGCTTATGAAATTTTGGAGAAATTTTACTAAAATCGCTTTGAATTTAAGGGAAATTGATGAAAATTTGACAAAATTTTGACAAATTTTAGATAAAAATTTAGCTTTATACTTAAATTTTTTATGGATTAAGAAAAATTTTATATATTTTTAAATGTCAAAATCATAAAAAAATAAAAGCCCCATAAAATAGGGCTTTTAAGCTAAACGCTATACGCGCTTTCGCCGTGAAGTTTCTTGTCAAGCCCTTCAAATTCAACTTCTTCTTCCACGCGCAAGCTCGTAAAAAGCGATATAAGCTTAAATATCACAAAGCTTACCACAGCTGAAAGCGTGATACAAAGGACTATGGCAAAGACTTGCTCTAAAAGCAAATGCCACGAACCACCGATAAACAAGCCCTCTCCAAGTGCGTCATCAGCCACGACAGCAGGATTTACCACACCGCTTGCAAAAAGCCCTGTGGCGATACCGCCCCAAACGCCGCCTATGCCGTGTAGCGAAAAGGCGTCCAAAGTATCATCAAGCCGTAGTTTGTATTTGATGAAACTCAGCCCAAAGTAGCACAGTAAGGCAGCCACAGCACCAATGATAATGCTAGATGCTATGTTCACATAGCCGCAAGCTGGCGTTATGCCGACAAGTCCCGCCACTAAGCCACTCAAACCGCCAAGCACGGTTGGCTTTTTGTGTATGAGCCACTCGGCTAAAATCCACACCAAAAATCCTGTGGATGCCGAAAGTATGGTAACTACAAAGGCATTTACCGCTATGTCATCGACACCGCCCGCGCTGCCAGCGTTAAAGCCCAGCCAGCCCATAAAGAGCAATATCGCGCCCAAAAAGGCGTAGGGTATGGAATTTGCGTTGTTTGTGGCGTTTTCAGGCTTGTCGCGCCTTGCACCCACCATCAGCGCGCCCACCAGCCCAGCTATGCCAGAGCTGATATGCACCACGCCACCGCCCGCAAAATCAAAGCTCCCGCGCCCAAGCAAAAAGCCATTTTCGCTCCAAACCATATGCGCCAGCACATCATAAACAAGCGTGCTCCAAAAGATGAGAAACACCACCAGCACGCCAAGTTTTACGCGCCCGACAAGCGAACCTGTGATGATGGCGGAGGCTATGAGCGCAAACATCATTTGAAAGGCGACAAAAAGCACATTTGGCACGCCAGAAGCATTATAACCACTCACGCCAGCTAGCGCAAAATTTGCCAAGCTACCTACCACACCAGCGCCCGTGTCCTCGCCAAAAGAAAGCGTAAAGCCCAGCAAAATCCACTGCAAACTTATCACGCCAAAGACGATAAAGCAGTTCATAATGGTGTTGAGCATATTTTTGCTACGCACCAAACCAGCGTAAAACATAGCTAGTGCGGGCGTCATCAGCAGCACAAGCAAAGAGCAGAGCATTATAAAGCTCGTATTTGTGGGATTCATCTCAGTCATTTTTCCTCCTTTAAGATAAATTTCGCCGAGATTATAAAACAAATTTGCTTAAAATAAAATTAAATTTAAGAAAATTTTTATATATTTTTTATGAGTATTTTAAAATTTTATTTGAAAGCGTGAAATTTTGGGTAAAAAATGGAGTGTAAATACTTTAAATTTACAAAAAAGCGTGCAAACTATAAAAATAATGATTTAAACAATTTTATAAACGGCTTAGTAAAAAATTTGATAAAAAAAGCGAAAAGATATAAATTTTAAAGAAATCAATGTGTCTGATTGTAGCACTTATGTGGATTTTATGAAATATACAAGCACAAAAAAAGGCTTTAAATAAAAATCTCCCTAATTTAAATATATGTAAAAATAGAAACACGAACAGTTCTTTGCAAATATATCATTTGTTTTTAGATTGCCGCATTTCATTTATTTGCAACGATGATTTGATACAATTCGCACCCATAAATCAATGCTTTGAAAAGAGTCTTTTAAAAAGCTGATGGAATTTAAGGTGAATTTATGATAAATGAAAATACTCTCTCATCATCACAAGTGCGGCGAGTGAGTCCAACTTACCATCTTTTTTGCGCGAATTCGCCACGCCAAATTTAAGCGCTTCTTGGCTTGTGAAACTCTCATCGACAAAGCGCACTTCGCCTGTAAATTCAAGCAAAGACACAAAATGCCGCACCCTTTTACTCATCTCTTCTTCGCTTGTGGCTCCTTTTGGCACGCCAACGATGAGTAAAGCGATACTATGTTCTTTGATAAGTGCTTTTATCTCGCTTGCTGCTTGTTTTCTGTTTTTGCGAAACACAGCGTTTAAAGGTATGGCGACTTTGCTATCTACGCAAAGCGCTATTCCTACGCGTTTTAAGCCTATATCAAGCGCAAGCGCATTCATCATCTCGCCTTTTTGTGAATTTATTGTTCAAATTTTTACACCTTTCATAGCTTTGTCTTTACTAAAACTCCCGAAATTTCAAGCTTGCCATCAAGCTCATACTCGTAAATTTTTTCTCCAAATTTTCGCAAAGCCTCATCTTTGCTGACACCATTTTTGCAAAAGTCTAAAATCACATCGTTGTTTTCTTGTGAAAATATACCTCCTAACGCACCAAAATTTGAAGCAAAGGCTTTAAAATCGTTGATTAAACGCACTTTGCCTTGCTCTAAAAGGCTATTTGTCCCCTCGCTTTCATCTTTGCGTTGAGGCAACACAAAAACCTTTTTACCAAGCTTTACCGCCAAATTTGCACTGTGAAATGAGCCGCTTTTAAAATCCGCTTGCGCGATGATGATAGCCTCGCTCAAAGCGATAATAAGGCGATTTCGTAGCAAAAAATCATAGCCGCGTGGTAAGTAATTTGGCTCGTTTTCACTGAGTGCCAAAGCATTTTCGTAGATTTGTTTGATGATTTTTTCGTTATTTTTGGGATAAATTTCATCTAATCCGTTGGCAAAAACGCCTATTGTGGAAGGATATGCACCTTGATGAGCTGTGATATCAACACCTAGCGCACCTCCGCTTACCACGCAAACGCCCGCTTGTCGCAACAAATTTGCAAGCTCTAAAACGCAATTTTTTGTATAAACACTCATCTTGCGTGAGCCGATGATAGCGACTTTTGGCTTGTCAAGCAAGGACAAATCGCCTTTGTAGTAAAGCTTTTGCACGGGATTTTGAAGCTCTAAAAGTTCTTTTGGTAAATTTTCAAGGATTTGCATATAATTCACTCAAATACACTAGCTCAACGCTTTGGAGTAGTTTTTTGCTCTGTTTTAAAGCTTTGAAAGTGTTTTTTTTGGGGTGGGCTATGGCTATGGCAAAGCCCTTTTTATGCGCTATTTGAACGGCTTTTTTGATTTTAGCTTTTATGGCATTTATGTCGTTTTCATTGTCTAAAAAAATATCCCTTTTTATCGGCGTTTGATTGAATTCTCTACTCACCAAAGCCCCTTTTGATGAGCCTATCGTCCTAGAATCCACAAAGATTAAATTATGCTCTTTAAGTGCGCGAAAAAGCCGTCTCATTGCTTGTGTGTCATTTGTAAAAAGGCTACCTGTATGATTGTTGATAAATTTTACTCCACTAAAATCCCTAACAATTTGGGCGATTTTGGCATTTATTTGCTCTTGGCTGTCGCTTGGGCTGAGTGTTTCACGCTCTTCGTAAGTATAGCGTATCGCCATTAAGGGCAAATGCACCATAAAAAATTCAAATTCACGCGCTAAACTAGGCGTTTTAGGGTGATTTTTATCAGCTGGAAAAAAACTAGGCGTGAGTTTTAGCCCTGTGGCTTTGAGTTCATTCACCTGCTCGCGACTTGCCATATCATCGATGATAATGCAAAGTTTAGGTTTTTGGCGTTTTGTGTCCGCGTTTTTATCAACTTTTTTAAAACGCAAAAAGCGAAAATAATCATCTTTCATCGGTGCAAACAAATCCACATAACGCTTTGCTGGCACTAAAAAAAGTGCGGTTTTGCTTGCGTCAAAAATAAGGCTTGCGTTGATTTCGTTTAAAGTGTTTGAATTTGATGTTGTGCCCAAATTTACGCTTGAATTTTTTTCACTTTTAAATTCATTTGCCTCAAATTCGCTGACATTGAAATCACTTTCATCATAATCCACAAACAAGCCTTTCACGCGTTTTTGTTGGTTTGTTTGGGTAGAATTTTGCTCGGGCATTTGCGTGAATTTGATTAAATCTTGCGAAGTTGTTAAATTTTGCAAACTTGAAATTGCCTCGTTTTGTTTGCTTGTGTTTATATCGTTGCTTTTGTTTGTAGGCACTTGCTGAATTTTATCCATCACAAAAAGCCACAGCACAAAGGCACACGCCAAGAAAAAAACGATAAAAAATCCAAATTTAAGCTGTTTTTTCAAAAATTTTCTTTCATTTTAAATTTTAAAAGGCAATTATAGCACCAAAAACTAAATTTCAACTCTCTTTGGTAACAACCTTATCCAAATCCCTAAAATAAAACGCATTTGTGCCGTCTTTATACTCATAATCAAGCCTCATTTTGTGCGCTTCTAAAATGGTATTTACTATATAAAGCCCCAGCCCAAAGCTGTCTTTTTGGTTGCCGCCTTGCGTGAAAGCCTGCGTGTAGTATTCTAGCCTTTGGTTGAGTTCCTTGCCCTTGTTTTTAAAACAGATGAAGTTGTGATTTATGTGAATTTGCACAAAAGTGTCCTCAGAGTGCTTCAAGCCGTTGTCTATCATATTTTTAATCGCCGTTGTGAAAAGCTTAAAATCCACATTGACAAAAAAGATTTCCTCCATACAAATTTGAATGTTAGTATCATCGTTCATCGCTATTTCTTTCGCCTCGTCCATTATGTCTAAAATGTTGTATTTCTTGCGGTTGATAAAGGTTGCCCCGCTTGTGATTTGCTCGATAGCCGCAAATTCGTTGATAAGCGTTTCAAGCCTTGTGAAAGTGCTGACAAGCCGTTCTTTGTATTTGTTGTTCGCGTCTATCATTTCAAGGGTTATCAGCCCTTTTGTGATAGGCGTTTTCAGTTCGTGCATAATGTTGCGTATGAAAAACTGCCGCGATTGATTGAGTTTTTTTATCTGCGTAATCGCTTTGTAAAAGGCACTTGCCACTTGTGAAATTTCATCATTGCCATCGCTTATGTCGCGCACTTCATCAAGCTTGTTTTTGGCGAATTTATCGATTTCTTTTTTTAAGGCTGTGAGCGGACGGAGCTTGCGGATAACGAAAATATAAAGCACAAAGTAAAGCAAAATGATACTCACGGCAAGAATTTTAATGTTAAAATAACGATAGCTTTGATAATCCTCGTCATTGTAAAGATAAAGTTTGCCATTATGCACGATTTTAAGGTAGTTGTCGCGCTCATAAGAGATGATTTCGATTTGTCCTGTGTTGGTTACGACTTTTGCTAGCACTTCGCCGCGAAAGATAACCTTGCGAATCTCGCTCAGCTTGGTAACAAGCGGCATTTTATAATTTTGCGTCTGTTCTTTGAATTCTCGCTCGCCGATAAAGCCGTTGAGTAAATTCATTCTCGCGTTGGCTATGAGCGAATACTTTGAATTTAGCTCGTTGGTGTAGTTTTGCTGGTCGTATTCTATGAGCCACAAAAACGCCGCAATCGCGCTTATAATGGCAAAAACAAAGATAAAGGTTATCGTAAAAAAAATCGATGATTTTGTCATTGAGTGAGCTTATAACCTATGCCCCTAATCGAATGGATATATTTTGGGGTTTTGGGGTCATCGCCCATTTTTTGCCTGATGCGACTGATGATGACATCGATGCTTTTGTTTGAGCTGTCCTCGCTAATGCTCGTGCAGTTATACACAAGCTCTTCGCGGCTTACCACGCCGCCTTCTTTTTTGATTAAGTAGCTTAAAATGTCAAATTCAGCATTTGTCAAAATCACCTCTTTGCCTTTCATTGTGATGATATGCTTATACTGGTCATACACTAAGTCTTTCACCGCCTCAGCTAGGGCTTTTTTCGTGGTGTTGATACGGCGCAAATGGCTTTTTATGCGAGCTTGCAACTCTTTTGGGTTGTAAGGCTTTGGCAGATAATCATCAGCGCCAAGTTCAAGGGCATTTACCTTGTCGGTAATGTCGCTTCTCGCGCTTGAAATGATAATGGGCGTGTCGTATTTCTTGCGAATTTCCTCGCACACTTCAAGCCCGTCAAGCCCGGGCAAAGTCAAATCCAAAATGATGAGCTGATACTCTTTTAAAGCAAGCTTTGAAAGCCCTATATAAGGCTCTCTGGCTATATCAACTTTCATATCAAACTTTTCCAAATACTCCGCGATGATTTCGGCTAATTCCTCATCGTCCTCTATCATTAGGATATTTACGGGCTTTTGTTCAAGGTCCATTTTGTCCATATCTTTCCTTTCATAAATTTTTAAGCCTCATTTGGCTTGAATTTAAGCCTTTTGGGCTAAAATTCACGCTTTCAATGTGAATTTCGCCCTTAAAAATTTAAACTTTGGCTTAAATTTCGCCTTAAAATTTAGCTCTCATACAATTTTAAACTAAAAATTTCAACAAAAAGAAAACTTGTCAAATTTCCTTGTCAAGTTTTCTTTTTTGTGTGAAAATTTCGTCATTTCAGCACCAAAAGTTGAGCGTAGCCGTTTCGATACACCCAAATTTTCGTAAAACTTTTTGAGCGGTTTTGCTTTAAAATTTGGCTTAAATGCTGCAAATTTTTGATTTCTTCTTGCTCCACGCCGATGATGATATCGCCTTGTTCAAAGCCCGCTTTTTGCGCCTTTGAGCCGTCTTTTACGCTCATCACTAGCACGCCGTTTATGTTGCTCGGTATCCTCGAATTTCGCCCTTTTTCCAAGTCTTTAAGCTCCAAGCCCTCGATGAGTCCAGCCTCGCTCACGGCTGCTGTGTCGCCTTTTAGCACCAAACTCGTGCTTTTGCTCACCCTGTCGCGCTCGTAGATGATGATGACTTTTTTGCCCGGCTCCAAGCCGCCTATGTAGTTTTTCAAATCGCTCGCGCCTTTTATGTTTTTGTTATTGACTTTTAGGATTAAATCCCCGCGTTTAAGCCCCGCTAGTTCGGCTGATGAGCCTTTTTCGACATTTGTGATGAGCGCGCCCTCGCTGTTTTCATAAGCTGCTTTTACCTCGCTTGTCAAATCGCTTATCGTTACGCCCAAAAAGCCTCGCTCTATCTTGCCCTTTTCCACAAGCCTTCTGGCAATGTCCTTTGCCATATTTGCAGGTATGGCAAAGCCTATGCCGTTGTTTCCGCCGCTTCTGCTTAAAATGGCTGAATTTATCCCCACAAGCGCGCCACGACTATCCACAAGCGCACCGCCTGAATTTCCGGGGTTTATGGACGCGTCAGTTTGTATGAAATTTTCATACTGATTTAGCCCTATGTTGTTTTTATTAAGGGCTGAGATGATACCGCTTGTTACGCTAAGCCCCACGCCAAAGGGGTTGCCGATGGCAAAGACTATGTCGCCTTCAAGCAGCTCGTCAGAGTTTGCAAAACTCACAGCAGCAAGGTTTTTCGCCTCGATTTTTATCACGGCTAAATCAGTTTTTGGGTCTGTGCCGATAACTTTTGCCTTGTATTCGGTGTTTGAGCCGATTAAATTCACTACAATAGCGTCCATATCCTCGACAACGTGGTTGTTTGTGATGATATAGCCATCATTTGAGATAATCACGCCCGAGCCAAGCGACTTGACAACTTGCTTGTTGCCACCTTGCCCCCTTTGCCTGTGCCCGTCAAAGTCAAAGAAATGCCTAAAATACGGGTCGTTGAAAAACTCATCAAAGGGCGTAGCCGCTCGCGTGATGGTTTTGGAAGTGGAGATATTTACCACTGACTTTTTCACATCCTTAATCGCCTCAGCGTAAGAAAGAATGGTGTTTTTGTTTATGCTCGCATCGCTTCTTGCCACGCCTGTGGGCGCTTGCTTTATGCTGATACTTGCCGCACACGCAAAGCAGGCGAGCAAAGCCATACACAATACTTTTTTCATCGTTTGTCCTTTAAAATTTAGTTTGCGGCAAAAGTATAAATTCAAAATCTTGCCAAAGCGTTAATGCAGAGTTGCTACTTGGTTAATACGCTAAAATTCATCACATTAAGGCATTTTGAGCGCGAAAATTGAAAATAAATTTTATGAATACGCCGCAAAAGGCTGTTTTGTTTTAATGCAAAAAGTGGCGCACGCCTGTGAAATAAAGCGCAATGCCGTATTCATCGGCTGCTTGTATCACTTCATCATCGCGTATGCTGCCACCGGGCTGGGCTATGGCACGCACGCCCACCTTGCTCGCCTCATCTACGCTGTCGCGGAAAGGAAAAAACGCCTCACTCGCTAGCACACAGCCATTTAAGTCAAGTCCCATTTGCGTAGCCTTGCTTATAGCGGCTTTTGCAGCGTCAATGCGGCTTGTCATTCCCATACCTATGGCAACCATCGCACCGTCTTTAACATACACGACATTATTAGACTTTGTAAGAGCGGCGATTTTAATGGCTATGTCAAGGTCTTTTAGCTCGTTTGTGCTGGCACTTCTTTGGCTTTTTTGCTCGGCATTTGCTAGCTCGCTGGTAGCCACTTCATCGGCATTTTGATACACAAAACCGCCCAAAATGTGCTTGAAATCATACTTATCTCGTTTTGCGCACAAAAATTCAGCCTCTTGCGTGAAAATCTTAATGCGTTTTTTACTCTCAAACACACCAAGTGCCTTTTCATCGACATTTGCAGCGATGATAACCTCGACATAAATTTCGTTGATTTTGCGCGCTAAATTCTCATCAAGCGTGCCGTTAATCGCCACCACACCGCCATAAGCGCTTATGCTGTCGCATTTTAACGCCTGCGTGTAGCTTTCAAGCAAGCTGTCTTTGAGCGCAAAGCCGCAAGGGTTGCCGTGCTTGACGATAGCCACAGCCGCACGCTCGCCAAAAGAGCTGGCAAGATGAGTGGCGGCGTTTATGTCGGTGAGGTTGTTAAAACTCGCCTCGCCTTTAAGTGCCTTAAAATGCTGGCTAAAAAAGCTCTCAAACTCATAAAGCGCGCCCTTTTGGTGCGGATTTTCGCCGTATTTTGTCTCAAAAACCTTTTTGCCGACTATGAATTTGCGTTCGCCAAAACCCCCAAAAAATCGCTCGTTCATATAATTAGCGATGAAGCTATCATAGCTGGCTGTGTGTTCGTAGGCTTTTATCATCAAATTTAACCTGAATTTCTCATCATCTTCGCCGCTTTTTATCTTGCAAATCACGCTTTCATAGTCTTTTGTGTCGCACACCACGATGACGCTTTTGTAGTTTTTTGCCCCGCTTCTTATCATCGCAGGTCCGCCTATGTCGATATTTTCAACTATCTCATCAAACTCATCTGTCCTTTTTGCCGTGTTTTCAAAGGGGTATAAATTCACGCAAAGCAAATCAATGCTTGATATGTCGTTATCCCTTGCTTCTTGCAAGTGCTTTTCATCGTCTCTTTTGTGTAAAATCGCGCCGTGAATTTTAGGGTGCAGGGTTTTCACGCGCCCGTCAAAAAGCTCGGCACTGCCCGTAAAATCGCTCACTTCTTGCACCAAAACGCCACTTTCTCGCAAAAGTTTGTATGTCCCGCCTGTGGAAAGCAGCTCAAAGCCCAAATCCACAAGGCTTTTGGCAAACTCCACTATGCCACCTTTATCGCTCACACTCAGTAATGCTTTTTTCATTTTCTCTCTTTACAAATTAAATTCGCACTAATTTTAGCAAAATTTTGTGAATTTAAGCCTTGAATTTGGCACGAAAATGCGTTTTTATTTTTAAATCAATTTGCTTTTGTTTGATTAAAAACAAAGAGCTTTTATTTTGATTTTCAACAGCGCATAACGCAAACAAATTCACGCCAAAACAAAACCATTTTATGCTATAATCACACCAAATGCAAATTTTAGGACAAAAGATGAGTTCAAAAGACGAGGCAAAAACACGGCGCATAGACATTGACACGCTTTTACAAGAATGTGGCTTTATCTTGCAAGATAAAAGCGAAATTAACCTCAGTGCCAAGGCACAAGGTGCGCAAGTTTCAGGCGTTGCCGTGCGTGAATTTGTGATGAATGACGGCAGTAAGGCGGATTATTTGCTTTTCATCGAGGGCAAGGCTTGTGGCGTTATCGAGGCGAAAAAAGAAGGCGCTCTATTAAGCGGCATACACGCGCAAAGCAAGCACTACGCCACGCATTTGCCAGCTCATCTTAAAGCGTGGCAAGTGTCTTTGCCCTTTCTTTACGAGAGCAATGGAATGGAGATATTTTTCACTGATTTACGCGAGCCAAATTCAAGGGCAAGGCGCGTTTTTGCTTTTCATACGCCACAAACCTTACTTGATAAGCTAAATTCCACGCCTTTGCGCGAAAGATTGCAGCATTTACCGCCCTTAAATTCAAGCGAAAAAGACGAATTAAGAGCTTGTCAAGCCGATGCGATTAGCGCGCTTGAAAGCTCACTTGCCTTAGGCAAACCCCGCGCACTCATTCAAATGGCAACGGGCGCGGGCAAAACTTTCACAGCGTGCAACTTCGTAAGCCGCCTTTTTATGCACGCTCAGGCAAGGCGCGTGCTTTTTCTTGTCGATAGAAGCAATCTTGGCGAACAAACCAAAAAAGAATTTGACAATTTCCGCTTGCCACAAGATAAGCGAAAATTCAGCGAAATTTACATCACAAATCACTTGCAAACAAACCATATCAGCAAGGACTCAAAGCTTGTCATTACTACGATTCAAAGGCTTTATTCTTTGCTTAAAGGCGAGACGGAATTTGACAGCGCAAATGAAGAGCATTCAGCCTTTGATGACAACACCGCCAAACTTGCTCCGCCAAAAGAGCTAAAATACAACCCAAATTTTCCCATAGATTTTTTTGATTTTATCATCGTTGATGAGTGCCACAGAAGCATTTATGGCGAGTGGCGACAGGTGCTTGAATACTTTGATGCCTTTATCATCGGGCTTAGCGCAACGCCAAGTGCGCACACGCTAGGCTTTTTTTACAAAAATTTAGTGAGCGAATATCCGCTTGAAAAAAGTATCATTGATGGCGTAAATGTGGGCTTTGAAGTGTTTCGTATCAAAACCAAAATCAGCGAACAAGGCGCAGTTATCAACAGCGAATTTTCCGTGCCAAAACGCGACAAACGCACGAGAAAAGAGATTTATGAAGCACTTGATGATGATTTAGAGTATGAAAAGGGCGATTTGGATAAAAAAGTGTTAAATCCAAACCAAATTCGCACTATTTTAGAGTGCTACAAAAACGCCATTTTTACGCAGCTTTTTCCCGAGCGCGCCTTTGATAAAGAGTGGATTCCAAAAACCTTGATTTTCGCCAAAGATGACGCGCACGCGGAGGAAATCGTCCATATTGTGCGTGAAGTTTTTGACAAGGGCAATGAATTTTGCCAAAAAATCACCTACAACATAGGCAAACAAAGCCCAAAAGAGCTGATTAACGAATTTAAAACAAGCCCTAAATTTCGCATAGCCGTAACTGTTGATATGATAGCCACAGGCACGGACATAAAGCCCCTAGAAGTGCTGATTTTTATGCGCGATGTCAAAAGCCAGCTTTATTATGAGCAAATGTTAGGGCGAGGCGTTCGCACGATACACAATGACAGCTTAAAAGAAGTAACGCCAAACGCTCACACCAAAAACCGCTTTTTTCTCATCGATGCCATAGGCGTTACACAAAGCTTTAAAAGCATTTCATCAGCTCCACTTGAACGCAAAAAAGGCGTTAGCCTTAAAAAGCTACTTGAACTTGTCGCACAGGGCGCAAATGACGAGGACATAGTGTCAAGCCTAGCAATTAGGCTTTCGCAAATCGCCCTAAACGCGACGCCACAAGACAACGAGCAAGTGAAAAATTTAAGCGACACAGATGACAAAAAGGGCAAGGACTTGCGCGAGTTAGCCAGAGCCTTGCAAGAAAGCATTGACAATGATTTTTGCGAGGGCAAAAGCCAAGATGAATGCGAAAAAGCCCGCGACAACGCACTTTTGCCCTTTAATGAGCCGCTTTTAAGGCAGAAATTGCTTGATTTAGCGAGCGAATGTTTTATTTATATCGATGAGACAAACCCCGATGAAGTGCTAGTGAGCGAATTTAGCGATGAGGCAGCCAAAGGGCAAATCGCAACTTTCAAAGCCTTTATCCACGACCACAAAGACGAGCTAGACGCGCTTAGCATTATCTATCACCAAAGCTACCAAAACCGCAAACTCACAAGAACCTTGATAAATGAGCTTTACGAGAGTTTAAAGCTAGCTGGACTACACATTGAAGGGCTTTGGAATGCCTACGCACTCACACGCAACAGCGCACAAGCAAAGCCCGTAAAGCCCCTAAAAAGCACGCAAATAAAGCAGCTTACAAATCTTATCCAGCTTGTGCGTTTTGAGCTTGGCTTTGATGATGAGCTGCGCGACTTTGCTAGCGTGGCAAATTCGCGTTTTGAGCTTTTCAAAGGTAGGCAAATCAAAAAGGGTATAGAATTTAGCCCCAATCAGCTTGAATTTTTAAGCCAGATAAAAGACTATATCATCGCAAATGCTTATCTAGCAAATGATGACTTGCAAGGCTTTAACGATGCTTGCGGGGATACAAATGGCATTTTTGTCGCCAAAGCACTTTTTAAGCAAAATTTTGCGCCCTTGCTTGATGAGCTGAATTTAGCCCTTTTAAGCGGACTAAAAGCGGGGTAGAGCATTTTTTTTAAAAAAAAGATATAAAGTGAGCTTTATTTTAAATTATTCTTGCTATAATCTCATTTATGAAAGCACAAGAACGACTTATCATTAAAAATTTTGGACCCATTGTTGAGGCAGATATTGACATAAAGCCCTTTATGGTATTTATCGGCGAGAGTGGTAGCGGTAAAAGCGTGATTTTAAAGCTACTATCGCTTTTTCGGTGGATATATAAAAAGAATGCTTTAAGAGATATAGCAAAAAAAGTAGGCATCAAAAAAGAACTTTATAGATTTCGTATAGAGACAATGCTTAAAGAATCTGGTTTAGAAGATTTTTGTGTTAAAGGGAGTGAAGCACATTATTATGTTGGAAATTCCTGTGTCTCCATTACTTGTAATGGTAAGCCACATTTAAAACCAACTCAACCTTCCAACGAAGTTGTCCTTGAAAAAATTTCTTTCATTACTGATGATAGATTTGCTATCCCTATGCTTGTAAATAACCAAATTCGTGGAACATTACCTTATCATTTAGAAAAAACTTTTGATGATTTTGCGGTATCTTTTAACCATTTACAAAGAAATAAGAGCGTAAAAACAAAAATCTTTGACATTGAATTGTCGTTAGAAAAATATGGTGCTATAGAAAATCGCCTCTATATCAATCTTAAAAATTCTAAAACACAATTGCATAACGCTTCATCAGGCATAAAGTCCGTTTCTATCGTAGAACTTATATCTACTTATTTTGTTATAAATAAAGAATATATGCAAAATAAATACACCGATTTTATTGTCGATATTTTTTCAAAATCTCAAAATAGAAATCCTGAATCTTTTTTGCAAAATTTGAGAACCATTAAACCTAATAAAGAACGATATAGTTTATTTATAGAAGAACCAGAACTTAGCTTATTTCCTAACGCACAAAAAAAATTAGTAGAATATCTTGTAAATCTATGTTTTTATGTCGATACTAAAAAAACCATCCAAGTAGCCTTTTCTACTCACAGCCCTTATATATTAAGCTCGCTAAATTGCCTTTTGCTCGCTTACGAAGTAGCTAACAAAAATCCAATTTTAAAAGAAAAAGTTGAAACAATAATCCCAAACAAATTTTGGCTTGACATAAACAAATTCAACGCCTTTAAAGTAGAAAATGGCGAAGTTTTTAGCATTATAGACAAAGAAACAAATTTGATTTTAGCTGAAAGCATAGATGAAGTTTCAGAAGAAATCGGCGAAACCTTTGACAAACTTTTGGAGTTAGAATCTAAATGAATCCACTCTTTTTACCACCAAATTCCACAATCCATAAAGGCACTTTAAGTTGTGGTAAAAATAGAGTTTTTATTCTGCAAACAAACAATACTTCCTTTGTGTGCGTAAAAATTGACGGCAAAGTAGAAAAAGACACCACAAACAAAAAATGTGATTACCTAGTCATCAAAGAGTTAGCAGAGGATATAGAGATTTTTATTGAGCTGAAAGGCAAAAAGATACAAGACGCTTATGACCAAATCACCGAAAGCTATGCAAGATATGCAAACACAAACGAAGGCATAAAACATTATGCCATTATCGTTACTTCGCATATTCCACCAAATGAGCGGACAAAACTACAAAATGTAAAACTTAAACTCAAAAAACAAAATTTAGAGCCATATATTAAAAATGATATCATTGAAACACGATACAACCCCAATAAAAACATAATAGAAAAAATAAACTAATGCAAACAAATGATTTTTCAAATCTCCCAACTTCGTGGCAAATCAAAACACTTGGCGAAGTTTGTGTATCCACAAATTCAAATATCACATTTAAAAACATACAAGACAAAAAGGGCGATTATCCTATTTATGGAGCAAGTGGCGTTGTAGCGTATGTGGATTTTTACACAAAAGAAAATCAATCTTTGGGTATTGTCAAAGATGGCGCAGGTATAGGGCGTGTATTTTTATTACCGCCCAAAGCTTCTGTTATCGGCACTTTGCATTATGTTGAAAATAACGATAATTTAAATTTAAAGTATTTATTCTACTTTTTGCAAAGTATAAATTTAGCACGATATATCACAGGCTCGGCAATTCCACATATTTATTTTAGAGATTGGAAAAAAGAACAAATCCCACTTCCGCCGCTTGAAATTCAAAAACGCATTGTAGCAAGGCTTGAAAGTGCTTTTGAAAAAATCGAAAAAGGTTCGGCGCATTTGCAAGACGCCAAAACCAAGCTTGCCAAATACAAACAAAGTTTGCTTAAATCCGCCTTTGACGGCACACTTACCGCCGCCGCGTCATTGCGAGAAAGTGCAGCTGAGGAAGCAATCCACAAAGTAGATTGCCACGATTTGACTTCGTCAAATCTCGCAATGACGGATAAAGAAAATCCAAAACTCCCACAAGGCTGGACTATCAAAACACTTGGGGAAATAGGCGAAATAATTTCTGGCGGCACACCTTCGACAAAACAAGCCGATAATTTTGGTGGCGATATTGCGTGGATTACACCTGCGGATTTATCAAATCACAATAATAAATTTATATCACAAGGCAAAAGAAACATTAGTGAAAAGGGTTTAAAAAATTCATCGGCAAGACTTGTGCCGAAAGGGACAATACTTTTTTCATCAAGAGCACCGATAGGATATGTAGCCATAGCATCAAATCAATTGTGCACAAATCAAGGTTTTAAAAATTTAATTCCAAATAAAAATGTTTCAAGTGAATTTGTATATTACTACTTACTAAATTCAAAAAATTTAGCCGAAAGCTATGCTAGTGGCACAACATTTAAAGAAATTTCAGCTAAAAGTTTTTCTAAATTACCTATCCCACTTCCGCCGCTTGAAACTCAAAAACAAATCGTCAAACTTTTAGAAAGGCATTTTGAATGTGCTGACAAAACGGACAAATTCATAGAATCAGCCCTAAACAAAGCAAAACAACTCAAACAAAGCTTACTAAAATCCGCCTTTTTAGGTGAATTAACACAATGAATGATAGCAACATAAAAAAGCCCCCTCCCTCTGCGGAGGGGGTTGGGGGTGGGAAAAAGCGCAAAGAGCGGATTTTGCGCCCATATATGAAAGAGCTAAGCAGAAAGGCTAGGCGCACCCCCACAGACGCAGAAAAGGCACTTTGGCAAGTCTTGCGCAATAAAAACTTGGGCGTTATGTTTCGTAGGCAGTTTGTCATCGACAATGTGTATATAGTGGATTTTGTGTGCTTGGAAAAAAGGCTTATCATCGAATGCGATGGGGGACAGCATAGCGAGAATACAAAGGACAAAGAGCGTGATGAGTATCTAGTGGGGCAGGGCTTTGTGGTGAAACGATTTTGGAATAATGAGATTTTGGGAAATATAGAGGGCGTGGTGTCTGCTATAAAGGAGTTTTTGAGGTAGATTTGCTAATGTGAAATATGGTGAATCTATATATGAAACTACCCATCTGTAAATTTTACCCACCCCCTAGCCCCCTCCGCAAGGGAGGGGGAACAAATGCGGCAATTTACCCCGCTGCGTCATTGCGAGCAAGCGTTGCGAGCGCGGCAATCCAAAGTAAAAACATAGATTGCCACGACTTACTTCGTAAGTCTCGCAATGACAAAAAGAGCATAGATTGCCACGAATCGCTTTGCGATTCTCGCAATGACAGTGATTAAGGAATTTTCGCTAGAATTTCGCAGTTTAAATTGAAAGCAATTTTGCACAAAGTATATGTTAAATTTTAACTTGATTTTTAACGCATTATGAAAATATGTTAAAAAATTAGACAAATTTTAACACGATAATAGGAGTAAAAAATGAACGCACAAAATTTAATCGCAAAGGTTTGGGATTATGCAAATATCTTGCGTGATAGCGGAGTAAGCTACACGGACTATGTCGCGCAGCTTAGTTATTTGCTCTTTTTGAAAATGGAAAGTGAAATTGCGAGCATAAATCCTAACGCGGTGTCGATGATACCGAGTAAATCTAGCTGGGGGAAACTCAAAAAACTTGACGGCTTGGAGCTTGAAGGCGCGTATAGCAAGGCTTTAAGCGAGCTTTCAAAGCAAAGTGGGATAGTTGGCACGATATACCAAAAAGCGCAAAATAAAATCAACGAACCCGCTAAACTCAAACGCTTGATAAGTCTAGTTGATGGGGAAACTTGGCTGGGTTTAAGCGTGGATATAAAAGGGGCGATTTATGAGGGCTTGCTTGCTAAAAACGCTACTGAGACGAAGGCTGGGGCTGGGCAGTATTTCACTCCGCGCGTGCTTTGTGAAAGCATAGTGCGCCTTATGCGTCCTACGCCACAAATGAGCGTTTGCGACCCAGCGTGTGGGACAGGTGGCTTTTTGCTCGCAGCTTATGCCTTTATGAAAGGGCAAAGCAAAGATAGCGAAGTGCTGCGCTCTTTGCGTGAGGACAAGCTCTTTGGCAAGGACATAACGCCGCTTGTGGTGAGTCTTTGTGCTATGAATTTGTTTTTGCACGGGCTTGGCGTGGGGAATTTAAGTGGCGATTTACAAAAACCGCAACGCCCTTTGGTAGAAGAGGGCGATTCGCTTTTACAGCTAGGAAATAGGCGTTTTGATATGGTGCTTACTAATCCGCCCTTTGGCAAAAAATCAAGCACAAAGATAATGGGCGATGATGGCAGCATAAAACGCACAAGCGAAACCTACACAAGAGAAGATTTCATCGCCACTACGAGCAATAAACAGCTCAATTTCTTGCAACACATTATGAGCTTGCTTAAAATCGGCGGTAAAGCCGCTGTGGTGCTGCCTGACAATGTGCTTTTTGAGGGCGGAGCTGGCGAAAAGGTGCGAAAGCGACTTTTAAGCGAGTTTAATTTGCATACAATTTTGCGTTTGCCTACGGGAATTTTTTACGCGCAAGGTGTTAAGGCAAATGTGCTGTTTTTTGATAAATTTGAGCCTTTGGCAAAGGGGCTTCGCACGGACAAAGTGTGGGTGTATGACTTGCGAACAAATGTGAATTTAAGCCTTGTGAGCAATCCTTTGAGTGCGGAGCATTTAGCGGACTTTGAGCGTTGCTTTTGTGGCGGAAAAATGCCTAGTGATGCGGATAATGGTGCTGAATTTGGCGTGGATTTTGACAAAATGCTAGCTGGGCGCGTGGAGAGCGAGCGTTTCCGTGCTTTTGGTGCGGAGGAAATTTTAGCAAGAGACAAGGCGAATTTGGATATATTTTGGCTTAAAGATGAGAGTTTGGGGGATTTGGAGGATTTAAGTGCGCCAGATGAAATAGCCTGTGCGATAAAAAGCGACTTGCAAAATGCGATAAAAGAATTTGAAAATTTAGAATTTTGAGCGTGAATTTAGGCTTTTAGTGTGGTGCTTTAAGGATAAATCGCTAGGCTTTGTTTTGCTTGTAGATTGCGTTGCGCTTTGTTTTTTATAAAATGAGTGTGAAAATTAGCGTAAATGATGAAATTCTTGTAAATTTAAGCGTGAAATTTAAGTATTTGTGCGTTATCTTAAATGTTTCATCATCTCATACGAGTAACCCACCAAATCCTCATCAAGCGTAAAGATATTTTTATACATTCCATTGCGGTGCATTATGTAAGGCACAGGCACGCCACGCATTTGCATAATGTTTAAGCCCACTCTGTCAGCTAGCCGCTCTTCCATCTCCGTGCCCTTGATGTCGGGCGGATAAGTGCCGTCTTTGTTGATGAGAAAATGCCCTATTTTATGGATTATAGCTGAATTTAGTTTATAGTTGTTAAGTTTGCAAGAATCAATATAAATCAAAATTTTACACTCCCAAATGCCTTTTCACAAGCTCATAGGCTTCATTTATTTGCTGAAATTTACGCGCGCCCTCTTTTAGCTCTTTTTCGCTCACATTGTTTGCGTTTAAAATGTCGGGGTGATAGCGTTTAGCAAGCTCTCTGTATCTTTTTTTAAGCTGGGGCAAATCAACCCCCTTTTCAAGCTCTAAAATGTTATAAGCCTCGTCTAAATTTAGGCTTTTGTCCTCGTTTTTAAAACTTTTTATGTTGTTAAGCAAGTTTTCAAATTCACGCGAATTTATCCCAAAAGAGCGCGCTATGTCGCTTAAAAGCGTGATTTTCACTTCATTAAACTGCCCATCAATGCCCGCCATAAAAATCAGCACATTAAGGACATTGAGCCGTTCGTTGTGCGGCAGCGGCACTTCACGCACAAATTCACGCGCTACGCTTGCTGTGTCGTTTAAATTCTCTTTATGCTCGTTAAAACTCGCCTTTAAAAACTCTCTTTCACGGCTATCTTTTGCGTTAGCGTTTAGAATTTGGCTTATCATATCAGCCTCGCGCTCGCTCACGCGTCCATCGCTTTTGGCGATTTTTGCTAAAAGCGCCACGACATAGTAGTTCATCTTGCGGCGAAAATCGTCCATTTTTTCTTCCATTACCCCTTGCATAAAACCCTTGCCAAAGCCCTTTGCGCCACGACTTGCTCGCCCTAAAAAGTCCTCTTTGCCATAAGTTTTAAAATAGTAATAAAAAGCCGCCACAGCAAGAAAAAGCAGTATGTAAAACATTTTTACCTCATCATCTCTTTAAATGCGCCAAAATAAACGCGTTTAAGCTCAGCGGTGTCAAGATTTACGCTTTTTTCAAGTATGAATTTTTGCGCCCTTGTGCTTGTGCCGATTTTTGTCGCTTTAAGGCTGAATTTTTGCGCTAAATTTAAAAACTTTTCCTCGTTTAAAGCGCCTATGATAGCACGGCTAGGGCTTTCATCAAAAAGCAATTTTTCATCATCAAAAATTTGCCCTATTTCAAGCCCAAAATTTGAAATCGCGCACATTTTTGCCAGCCCAATCGCCACACCGCCAACGCCCACGCTATTTGCGCAGTGTAAAATTTTCGCCTCATTTGCCTCAAAGAGCAAATCCCACAAGGCGCGTTCTTTGGCGTAATCACACTCCCCAAGCCTACCAGCCACAGCCTTATCCTGCACCTTAGCAATCAACGAGCCAGCAAATTCGCCCCTTGTTTCACCCAAAAGATACACAGGGATATTTTCATCGCTAAAACAAGATTTGAGCGCGTTTTGAGCATTTTCATTAAGCCCTACTCCCACTATGGTAGGGCTTGGATATATGCTTACGCCCTCACTTTCATTATACAAAGAGACATTTCCGCTCACAACGGGCGTGTTTAGGGCTTTGCAGGCTTCTTTTATGCCCTCACAGCCTTGCGCGAACTGCCACATAACTTCGGGGTTTTGCGGGTTGCCATAGTTTAGGCAGTCGCTTATCGCCAAAGCTTTTGCGCCCGCACAAGCGATTTTGCGCCCCACAGCTGCGACATTTAAAGCTGCCCCATTCTTAGGGTCGATGAAATTCAGCCGTGAGTTGCACTCGCAAGCCATAGCAAGCAATGCGCCATTTTCCTTGACACGAAGCAAACTCGCCCCTAGTGCGCCGTCTGCTTTTATGGTGTTTGTGCCAACTGATGAGTCAAACTGCTCGTAAATATAGGCTTTATCGCTTATATTTTCATTTGCAAGTAGTGCTAAAAAGGCATTTTGAGCGGATATTTTGAGCTTAAATTCATAGTTTTTAAGCTCATCTAAATACTTTGGCTTTACAGTAGGACGGCTTAAAATCGGTGCTTTCTCACTCAAAGGCGCGATAGGCACAAGAGCTACTTGCTCATCTTGCCAGAAAAGCTCCATTTTGCCACTATCTGTTACCTCGCCGATTATCGCCGCGTCTAAATTCCACTTAGCGAAAATATCGATGATTTGGCGTTCAAAACCCTTTTTCGCGCAAATAAGCATTCGCTCTTGGCTCTCGCTTAACATCAGCTCATAAGGCGACATACCGCTTTCGCGCATAGGCACTTTGTCAAGGTATAGCCGCATTCCGCTGCCACTACGCCCTGCCATTTCAAAGCTACTTGAAGTAAGTCCAGCCGCGCCCATATCTTGTATGCCAACGATGAAATCCTTTTCAAACAGCTCCAAACACGCCTCCATTAAGAGCTTTTCGGCAAAGGGGTCGCCGATTTGCACTGTGGGGCGCAGGGCTTTGCTCTCTTCATTAAAGCTATCACTTGCCATCACAGCACCGCCAAGCCCATCTTTACCTGTCTTTGAGCCGACATAAATCACTAAATTTCCTACGCCTTCGGCTTTGGCGTAAAATATATCCTTGCTCTTGCAAACGCCCAGCGCAAAGGCATTGACAAGGATATTGCCGTTAAAGCACTCGTCAAAGCTCGTCTCCCCGCCGATAGTAGGCACGCCCATACAGTTGCCATAATGCGCTATGCCCTCCACTACGCCTTTTACAAGGTATTTTTGGTGTTTGCCGTGCTTTTTGGAGTGCAAATCCCCAAATTTAAGCGAATTTAAAGACGCCACAACTCGCGCTCCCATAGTGAAAATGTCGCGCATTATGCCGCCCACGCCTGTGGCTGCACCCGCAAAAGGCTCGATGAAACTCGGATGGTTGTGGCTTTCTACCTTGAAAACCGCCGCCATTCCGCCGCCTATGTCGATGACGCCAGCGTTTTCGCCCGGTCCTTGAATCACCCATTTTGCCTTTGTAGGAAAGCCTTGCAGATATTTTTTGCTTGATTTATAAGAGCAATGCTCGCTCCACATAGCACTTATCACGCCTAGTTCGAGCAGGTTTGGCTCACGCCCGAGTATCTTTAAAATCTCATCATACTCTTCATCGCTGATTTTGTGGGCTTGGATTGTCGCTTTGTCCATTTGGCTGTCCTTTTTGAATTTCGCAAATTTTTGGCTATATTTTACTTAAAAATTACACACAAAGAGAAAATTATATGACATTTTTGTAAATTTGTGGCGTTGGTGGGAGTTAATGAAAGTGAATGAATGCTAATGTATAATGTGAGAAATTTTTAAAGGAGTCGAAATAACACAAAACAAACTAACACCCGATGAACTAGCTATGCTAGATAAATATGTCGAGCTGAAAAGAGCGATAAACAAATTTGACGACAAAAGAAAATCGAGAAAATACCTGATTACCAAGAAACAATAGAATATGGCAGAAAATCACTGATAGTGTATAAAATACACTTCAAAACAGCAATCGTTGCTTTAAATTTACCTAATATCAAAACTCTCAAATTATAACAGCTAAAACCAAACTTTTTGGCTTTAAGGCTGATTTATAATGAATTTATAGCATAACTAATGAGAGACTGCTATTTGCATTTTATCCCTTGTTTTTGTTTATAGCGTGAATTTAGCCTTTGAATTTGGTGTGAAATTTGCAAATTCAAAGTTTCAGCAAACCTTTACGCCGCTACTTCCCCAAGCAAAAAGTTCCAAACATTTCATCAAACACTTCATCATTTTGAAACTCGTGCGTGAATTTAGTAATCTGCTTTATCGCCTCGTTGCACTCAAAGGCAAAAAGCTCTAAATTTTGCTCGCTTAAAAGCTGACTTGCCCTTTGTATCGCTTTGCTTGCCTCTTCGCAAGCCTTGATTAAAAGGGCGTTAGTGATGATAAAATCCTCACTATCTAGGCTGTCAAGGTAGTTTGAGAGTTTTTCTTGCAAGGGCGTGAGTGAATTTTTAGTGCTGATTTTGATAAATTCAATGCCTTTTGGGGCTTGAAATTCAGCCTTTAAGTCCGTTTTGTTTTGCACGAAAAAGATTTTTTTGTCGCTTTTTTTAAGGATTTTAAAAATTTGTTCATCCTCAAAGTCCATTTGGCGTGAGCTGTCAAAGACGGCGATGATGATATCAGCTTCTTCTATGGTGGCAAGGCTTAATTTTACGCCGATTTGCTCCACTTCATCATCACTTTTTCTAATGCCCGCTGTATCGATGATGCGCACCAAATGCGTGCCGATTTTAAGCTCGTCCTCCACCCTGTCCCTTGTCGTGCCTGCTGTGTTGCTTACTATGGCGCGGTTTTTAGCCAGCATAGCATTAAGCAGTGAGCTTTTGCCGACATTTGCCTTGCCGACAATGGCGATTTTAAAGCCCTCCACAAGCCCTTTTTTGCTCTTTGAAATTTCAGCTATTTGCCTTAAAATTTTTGCATTTTCCTCGTATAAATTTAGAGTTTGTGCTAAAATGTCAGGCGGCAAATCATCATCAGCATAGTCAATGCAAGTTTCCACAAACGCCAAAGTTTTCACTAAATCCGTGCGGATTTTTTCCAAGAGTTCGCCAAATTTGCCCGATAAATTTTTAGCGATGATTTGCGCGGCTAGGGTTGATTTAGCGTTGATGAGTTCGTTTATAGACACGGCTTTTAAAAGGCTCATTTTGCCGTTTAAACAGGCTCTTTTACTGAACTCGCCTGCCTCTGCAAGCCTTGCACCAAGCCTTACGCACTCATCAAGCAAAATTTGACTCACGCTTAAACCGCCGTGAATTTGAAACTCCACGACATTTTCGCCCGTAAAGCTGTGCGGGGCTTTAAAATAAAGCACTATGGCTTCGTCTAAAAAATCGCCCTTGCCATTGTAGAGCTTGCAAAGATGAGCGTGGCGAGTGGCTAAATTTTCACGCTTTGTGAGCTTTAAAGCAAGTGCGTAAGCCTTGTCGCCGCTTATACGCACTATGCTAATGCTTCCCACTCCGTTGGCTGTGGCTATGGAGACGATAGTGTCATTCATCTTTCTTAAAAAAGTCGTTGATAATGACAAATTTTTCATCATCGTCATTTTGGCGAATGCCTACATATTTGTTTGGAAAGCGTTCGCGCAACTTTTCAAGGGCAAGTTTTACCAAAACCCCATCAAGTGGCTTTGTCTGCGCCCTACCCGTAGCCTCCACGCGCTCAATGATACCTTGCAAATAAAAGTCCATTGACTGGGATTGATTGCGTAAAAAATCCGCGATTTCAAGGCGGATTAAAAGGTTGTAGCGCGAGTTTATCCAATTGTGAAGTAAGTAGGAAAGGGCTTTGTAGCGATAAGCCTCTCTGCCGATTAACAAAGCAGCGTCCTCGCCTTCAAGTTTTATGTAAATGCTGTCCTTGTCATACACGCTAAGTTCGGTGATTTGCACGCCAAATTCGCCCGCTTTTATGAGCTTATCAAGCTGAATGCGGATTTCGTCAATGTAGAGCTTTGGATTTGGCACGCTTTCTTTGTGAAAAGAGTTGAAAATTTCATCATCTTTGACGACATATTTGCTTTTTGGCAAAGGCGCACTCGGCGTTTGCTCTTCATCTTGCTCATTATTTGCAAACTGCCTGTGATTGATACCAAAAATTTTATCGTTTTCAAAGCCCTGTGGCTCTTGCTTTACAGACTCAGCACTTGGGCGAAACGCCTTTGCGCTTTCATTAGCTCGTGGTGTGGGCTTGATAGGTTCGTCATCTGTGCTGATTTTATAGCCCTTTGCGCCGTTAAAGCTCTTTTTCTCGTAGCTTTTATCATAGCTTTCATAGCTCTTGCGCGGCTTTTCAGCCCTTTCTTGCACGCTTTCATCTCGTTTGGTGCTTGAAAATTTACTTTCATACCCTTCTTGTGGCGTTGTGTCTGTTTGAGTGCTTGAAAACTTGCTCTCATAGTCATCATAGCGATTTGCCCTTTCATTAAACGCCTTATTTTCGTAGCTTTTGCTCTCATAGCTTTTTTCATAAGACAGAGAATCCTTGCGTTGGGGCTTATATGGCTCATCGTATCTGTCATTATACCTTGAATTTGAGCTGTATTTTTCGCCAAAATCGCGTTTTTTAGAGTATTTTTTGTCAAATTTTCTTTTTTTACACCTTGCTTCGATGATGGCATTTCTTTGAAAAAGCCCCAAAAAGCCGTCTTTGTGGTGCTGAATCACTTCGTATTCTAAGTCAAGCACCGAGCATTCAAGCTGTGATGCTGCCACAAGCAGCGCGTCTTGTAAATTTTTAGCTTCTATTTTCATTGTTTTGTCCTTTATGATGCTCTCTTTCAAACATTTTGTTTATCACAAGTTGTTGCACCAGCGAGCAGATATTATTCACACACCAATAAAGCGTAAGCCCTGCGGGAAACCACAGAAAAAAGAAAGTGAAAATCACAGGCAAAAACTTCATAATCTTCGCCTGTGTCGGGTCTTGAATACTCATCGGCGTGATAAGCTGCTGCACGAACATAGTCGCGCCCATCAAAATAGGCAGCACAAAATAAGGGTCCATCACGCTCAAATCATTTATCCACAACGCCCACGGCGCAGCTTTTAGCTCCACTGCATTTTGCAAAACGCGGTAAATCGCAAAGAAAATGGGGATTTGCAAAATTATCGGCAAGCAGCCAGCAAAGGGGTTTGCGCCGTGTTTTTTGTAAAGCTCCATCATATGTAAATTCAGCTTTTGCGGGTCGCCTTTGTATTTTTCGCGCAGCTCCGTCATCTTTGGGGCTAAATCTTTGAGCTTATTCATCGATATCATCGACTTGTAAGTAAGCGGGAACAAAATTAAGCGTATGATAAGCGTGAGCGCCACTATCGCCCAGCCCCAATTTCCTATGTAGGCAAAAAGCCAGCTCAAAAAGGCAAACGCGGGCTTAGCGATGAAAGTGAACCACCCATACTCGATAACCCTCTCCAAACGCGTGTCTATGGCTTTGAGCGTGTCAAATTCTTTCGCACCTATGTAGCCGCCAGCCTTAAAGGCATTGCTCGCACTCGCATACACCACGCTATCGCCTTTTGCGTCCTTTGTGATGAGTGCGTTTAAGGGTGTGGCGAAATTATAAAAAAACGCCGCATAATACCTGTCAAAACTTGACAGCAAAAACGCCGTCCTTTGCTCATTTTGCTCGACATCGCCGTCCTCAAAAGTCTCAACCGTATCTTTTGTATCGACTATCAACGCTCCGTGCACCGTGTAGTTATCCACACTCACGCTTGGGCGCGAGCCAGCACTGATGAAATAAGGCTCGTCCTTGCTTAAATTCACTTCAATCTCGTAGTTTCCTTGCTCGTAGAATTTAAGTTTCTTTTGAACGACTAATTCGCCTAAATTTTGCGTTAAAGTAAGCGTTAAAGGGGCATTTTTGCCGACTTTGATTTCATTTGTAGTGTCTAAATCCACGCTGTAAGCGGCGCTAAACGCCTTTTGATTTATAGCAGGGTTGCTAAAACGCAACTCCAAAGGCAAGGGCTTGTTGTCCTTGTTTTCGATAAGCTCCAAATCAGCGCCCTTTTCGTCCTTAAATTTAACATCTTTTAGCACAAAACTTGAAATTCGCCCTAGTTCATCAATCTTTGCGCTAAAATACTCACTGCTAATGCTGACTAATGCTTTGTGCTGATAAGCGCGTTGCGTGATAGGTGCTTGTGTATCGGCGTTTGAAAGCGGAGCAGCCTTTGAATTTGTCGCTAAATCTGGGGCTGAATTCGCGTTTGAATTCGTAGCCAAATTTGCGTTAGAATCCGCCACACTCGCATTTTGCGACAGGCTTGCATTTTGTTCGCTCATTATTTTTTTGTCGATGAAAAATTCACTATACACGATAAAAAACAAAAACGAAAGCACGACAGCAAGGATAACTCGCCTTTGCTGCGCTGGGTCAGTTTTATTATTCACTTTTCTTTCCTTTAAATACTATTTTGACAACGAAACATTGTCCGTTTTCGCAAGGCACATACAAGAATTTAAGCCCCTTAAAGGCTTGCTTTGCTTGCCACCTTGTGCGCTCAAACTGCTTTGCAGACACCTTTGGGTAATCAAAGCCACCCGCAAAGTAAGGATTGCACTTTGCTATCCTTAAAAAACTCGTTACAAACGCCCTAAAAAAGCCGTTTTTCTCAAAACTCTGCCTAGCAAACTCCGAGCAAGACGGATAAAAACGACAACAACGCGGTTTTAGCCCGCTCAAAAAGCGTTGATAAACGCCTATGGCTTTCACAGCACCTATTTTAAGCATTGTAACTTCCCTAGTCCCCACTCTAAATTCTTGCGAAGCTTGACAAAAGGCGCATTTAAAAGCTCCGTCCGCGCCACAAATATGTATTTACCACTCTTTAAACGAGAGCTATTCAGCGCAAACACTGCTCGCAAAAGCCTTTTGGCGCGGTTTCGCACCACAGCCTTGCCGACTTTTTTGCTCGCTATGACGGCAAACTTGTTGTCCTTGCAAGGGGCGTAAAAGATAATGGCGACTTCGCAATACCATTTTTTCGCCTCTTTGTAAAGTTTTGAAAATTCCTTACTATCCGTGATGCTGGCAAACTCACACAGCAAGTTTTTTTCGACCTTTGGTGCGTCTTGCGTTGATGACTTTGCGACCATTCTTGCTTTTCATACGCACGCGAAAGCCGTGAGTGCGTTTTTTAGGCGTTTTATGTGGTTGATATGTCCTCTTCATTATAAATCCTTAAAAATTTTTAGCGCGTTATTATAACAAAATCTTGCTTAATTTGTTTTTAATCAAAAAAATAAATTTTAAAACACAAATTGTCTAAAATTCGCCTTAAATTTGGCATCAGCGCGAATTTGGGGCTAAAAATACAAACAAAATTTACCTTACAAATCTCTTTTTTAAATTTGGCTCACTCGCAACATTCATCTAAAAAGCACAGCACGGATTTTACGACATAAAGGCGATTTACCGCCTCATCAAAGATTTCTTTGCTGTGCGCTTCAAAGACTTCTTCGCTCACTTCAAAGCCCCTATACGCAGGCAAGCAGTGCAAGAAAATCGCATCAGAAGCCGCCACACTCATAGCCTTTTCATCGATGATAAAGCCCGCAAAGTCTTTGAGCCGCTTTTGCTTTTGGCTTTCTTGCCCCATCGACACCCAAGTGTCTGTGATGATGACTTGCGCGTCCTTTAAGGCTCGCATTTTGTCCGTGCTGATGTCAAGTTTCGCGCCTGAATTTCGTGCTTTTTCTTTGGCGAATTCTAAAATTTCAGCGTTGATTTCATAATTTGGCGGAATCGCTACGCTAAATTCAAGCCCCAAAATCGCCGCTGCGATGAGCCACGAGTTGCACATATTGTTGCTATCACCCACAAAGGCTACTTTGCCCTTTTTTCCATACTCTTTTATAGTCAGCAAGTCCCCAAGCACTTGTGTAGGGTGATATAAATCGCTCAAACCATTGATAACAGGGCATTTTGAGTATTTGGCAAAATCAAGTAGGGTTTGATGAGAATTCACGCGCATCATTACAAAATCAACCATAGAGCCGATAACCCGCGCCGTGTCCTTAACAGGCTCGCCACGACTAAGCTGCAAGTCGTTGCTGCTTAAAAACAACGCCTTGCCCCCAAGCTGCGTGATAGCAAGCTCAAAAGCCATTCTCGTGCGAGTGGAGTTTTTTTCAAAAATCATCGCCAAACTTTTATCTAACAAGGCTTTGCGCGGCTTTGCCTTAATGTCAGCTGCAAAGTTTAAAAGCCCTAAAATCTCGTCCTTGCTAAAATCTCTCAAAGTCAAAAAATGTCTCATTTTGCCCCCCCTTGATTTTTTTGAAAGATGAATTATATCTTTAAAATGATAAATTTCCAAATTTTTTGGTAAATTTTTATGAATTTTTTGTTTTTAAATTTTAAATTTTGTTTTTAAATTTTAAATAAAGTTAGTGTATAATGGCACAAATTTCAAAAAAAGGCGTAACGATGAAAAAGATAAAAAGCAAAATCGTCCTTGTTCTTGCCCTTGCTTGCTTTACAAGCAGTGCTTTTGGCGAGGAAAGCGGGCTGTTTTTGGGGCTTGGCTTTGGCGCACACGGCGCAAAACAAAGTATCAAAAGCACCAAGCTGCTTGATGAAAACGGCTTGAAAATCAGAGCTATGCAAAGTGTTACCGACTTTGGCGGGGCGTATTACTTTGGCTACAAGCACATTTTTGACGAGCATTCGGGCTTGCGCGTGTATCTAAACGCTGAAAGCAACAATGTCGAAGTGGAGAAATCAAACGGCGAAAGCGCCATAAGAAGCTACAATATCTTCGGGCTTGGAGTGGATTATCTCTTTAACATAAACCCAAATTTTGGGCTTTTCGTGGGGATAAATTCGGCTGCTATCTCGTGGGATAAGGAAATTTGGAGTTTGGACTGGGAAAATGACGAGCAAGAGTATCGTGGCTATGTCGCCGCTCAAATGGGACTTAGGGGCATTTTTGGCGAGAAAAAACGCCACGCTGTCGAGCTTTTTGGCAAGATACCTTTCACTAAAACCACTTTCAAATACCAAATGGCAGGCGTAACTGTTGTGGAAATGGACTTGAAACAAACATATAATGTAGGTTTGCGCTATATCTACACTTTTGCGATGGACTGAATTTAACCTTGTAAAGATTAAATTTTCTATGTCCAAGGTGTTAGCGTAAATTTATCTTAAAATTTGAGAGTTTTTTCGTCCGCATTAACTTTTTTTAAATAAAATTTTGCTGTTTTGATTTTCGTGCAAAATGTGCGAAATCAAACAAAATTTTACAAGGTTGAAAAACCAGAAAGGCATAGATATGAAAAAGATAGCATTTGCTAGTCTTACGATTTTAGTTGCGCTCTTTTTGAGCGCTTGCAGCGGAGACTCTAAAAAGAGTGAGGCAAACGCCACTCAAAGCACCGCCACAAACGCCACAGGCACGCTTGCTAAGATAAAAGAAAACGGCGTGGTGCGCATAGGCGTTTTCGCCGACAAGCCACCCTTTGGCTTCATCGATGCTAGCGGTGTCAATCAAGGCTATGACATAGTCTTTGCTAAACGCATCGCAAGCGAGCTTTTAGGCGATGAAAACAAGGTGCAGTTCGTGCCTGTCGAGGCTGCAAACCGCGTGGAGTTTTTAAAATCCGACAAGGTAGATATAATCCTTGCAAATTTCACTCAAACGCCTGAAAGAGCGGAGCAGGTGGATTTCACACTGCCTTATATGAAAGTTTCACTAGGCATTGTCGTGCCTGATGGCTCTACAATCGCCAGCGTAGAGGACTTAAAAGGCAAAAAACTCATCGTCAATAAAGGCACAACAGCCGATGCGTATTTTACCAAAAATCACCCAGACATTGAGCTAGTGCGCTTTGACCAAAACACAGAGACTTTCAACGCCTTTAAAGACGGACGAGGGGACGCTTTATCTCACGACAACACCCTACTTTTCGCTTGGGCGAAAGACAATGAGGGCTTTAAAGTCGTAGTGCGTGAGCTTGGCAGCAAAGACACTATCGCAGCTGCTGTTAAAAAGGGCGATACAGAGTTAAAAGGCTTTATTGATGAGCTTATAACAAAGCTTGCAAACGAGCAGTTTTTCCACAAAGCTTATGAAAGCACACTTAAAGAGGCTTTTACTAGCGACATAAACGCTGATGAAGTCGTCATCGAGGGCGGAAAATACTAAAAAACACAAGCAAGCAACTCAAAAGCTGAATTTTGCTTGATTTTAGATGAAAATTTGAGCGAAATTCGGCTTTTTGCGTGGCAAATCTTACAAAATGTCAAAAAATTTACAGCGTTGAAATCAAATGTTACAACAAGCCCAAAACAAATTTACAACTTTATACAGCCACTTTCAGCAGCTTTACATAAATGAGATTTAATCTATCTTTATATTTACTTTTTTATGTTAAAATGCCTTTTTTACAATTTTCACACAGATGAAAGGCGAAAATGAAAAACTCAAACCACGCAAATTCGGCGCTAAATTCAACTCACAGCGCGAATTTAAGCGAAAATTTTACTCCACAAACAGCTTGCACGGCTGAGCGTCAAAAGGCTATCAAAAACACCATCTACGCTTCTTTGGGCGGCATTTTGGAGTTTTACGACTTTATCCTTTATGTGTTTTTTGCGGTGGCGATTTTTCCGCAGATTTTTTTCCCCCCCAACAGCGACATTTGGGCGAGCGTGGGCGGTTGGGTGAGCTTTGGCGTGGCGTATTTGGCGCGCCCATTTGGAGCAGTGGTGTTTGGGCATTTTGGCGATAAATTCGGGCGCAAAAAGATTTTTTACATTTCTATGCTTTTGATGGTGCTGCCAAGCTTTGTTTTAGCGTTTTTGCCGACTTATGAGAGCATAGGCATAGCCGCTACGCTGGCACTTTTTGCGATTCGCATTATACAAGGCTTAGCTGTGGGGGCTGATGTGAGCGGGGTTTGGGTCTTTGTGAGCGAATTTGTGAGCGAAAAAAACAAAAGTTTAGCGCTCGGTTTCATCTCGGCTAGCACGACTTTTGGGCTACTTTTAGCTGGACTTGTAGCGTTTTGGGTGAATTCTAGCTTTACAAATGATGAAGTTTTGGAGTATGCGTGGCGTTTGCCCTTTATTTTGGGTGGATTTTTCGGCATTTTGGCTTGCTTTTTGCGTAAAAAGCTCAGCGAAACGCCCGTTTTTGAAAAGCTACAACAAACAAAGCAAATCCTTAAATTTCCGCTTGTTGAAGCACTCAAAACACACAAAACGCCTATGCTAGTGTGCTTTTTGATGAGCATAGTGCTTTCAGCTGGCGTTGCTACGCTTACGATAATCCCGCAAAATTTCGACAAACTTTTAGGCTTTGACGCTAACGAAAGGCTACTCTACACCAACCTAGCCATAGTCGCTGTCATCATCGGTGCGCTGGTGCAAGGGCTTTTGGCGCGCTTTTTTGGCGATTATAAAATCTGCGCGATTTTTGCGTGCTTGTTCGCACTCTTTGGCTTTGGCGTGGGGCTTTATGATGAGAATTTCCTTGTATTTTACCTGCTGGCGTGCTTTTGTCAAGGTATCATCACCTTTGCGCCCGTGTTTATGACGCGGGTTTTTGCGAGCAAACTGCGACTCAGTGGGCTTTCATTTGCCTACAATGTCTCTTATGCCTTTTTTGTTTTTATCTCGCCCTTTGTCATCAACGCCCTTTATGAGCGGTATTTAGGGTATTATATGAGCTTTGTAGCCCTTGCCTGCCTTGCTTGTGTGTGGCTGATGAAAAAATTAGGGCATTAAAACCGCCCTACTTTATTGCCTCTTTTGCGTAATGAACGCCCAAATCAAAAGCCTTTGCGTTGGCGTCTTTGGTTTTGGGCGGCACACTGTTGAGCATCACTTCGCGCAAACGCGCTAAATCGATACACTCGCTCATCAAAGCCGCGATGGCTAGGGCGATGACTGATTGCGTGGCGACATTGCCTACCTCATCTTTGGCTATGGTGATGATGGGGATTTGATAAATGCGCCATTTTTTAAAGTCCTCATCGCTTGGCTGCACCAAATTTGGGTCGATGACGATGATACCGCCGTCTTTGACGCCTTTGTTAAAGTCCTTGTAGCCTTTGTTTGCGGTAGATAGCATAAAGTCTATCTCGCCCTCAATGGCATACGGAAACAAAATCTCTTTATCATCGATGATAATATCGACTTTTGTGGGACCTCCGCGCACTTGGGAGGTGTATGTGGAGGCTTTTGAGGCAAATCGCCCCTCGTCAATAGCCGCCTCTGCAAGTATCTCGCCCGCTGTGATGACGCCTTGTCCGCCCTCACCGCCAAATCGTAGTTGGTATTTCATTTAAACCCCTTTAAATAGCGTTTTAAACGCCTTTTGTTTTTAAATTTTTGTGAATTTTCTAAAAAAATTCACGGAATTTGCGTTTTGCGCTCTTTAAACTCGCCCCGAAAGCTACTTTGCAAAGGATTTAAAGGCTAGCCTTAAAAAGTAGCCTTGCTTTGCTGTTTTAAAGTAGCTTGCAAAGACAGTGCAAAGTCAAATTCACGCTTTTCACGCAAGAATTTAATTTACGCTCAAAAGCGTGAATTTCGCCCGCAAAAAAGGGCGAAATTCAAAACTTTCGCGCTAAAATTTAAGGCGCAAATTTTATTTTAACGCCTCTAAATTTATCATTCTTTTTTCTTTAAAAGCCCTTCTTACTTCCTCATAAGCGTGGCAATACTCAGCGCGTTCTTTGTTCTCATAAAGCACGCCTGTGGGGAATTTGCCCGCTTTTTCCTCATCGCTCATCGTGTCAAATTTCGCTTTATCCACGATGCGAGCCTTTATCCAGTCGAGCATTTGCACGGCTTCGCCCATTTTGTTTTTGCGCCCTAAATTGATGTGGCAGTTTGAAAAAACATCGACAAAGCTGTATCCGTTGTGCGCTAACGCCTTGTAGATGAGGTTTTCAAGCTTTGCCGCTTCGATGACATTGCCCCGCGCGATGAAAGTCGCCCCAGCCGCCTTTGTCAGCTCGCAAGCGTCAAAATTTGGGTCTATGCTGCCGCATTGTGCTGTAACCGTGTAAAAGCCTTGCGGCGTGGTTGGCGAGGTTTGTGAATTTGTAAGCCCGTAGATGAAATTGTTGATGACGATATGTGTCAAATCCACATTTCGCCGACAGCCGTGTATGGTGTGGTTGCCGCCGATTGCGAGCGTATCGCCGTCTCCGCTTACCACGATAACCTTTTTGCTAGGATTTGCCAGCTTTATGCCTGTGGCGTAAGCAATAGCCCTGCCGTGCGTGGTATGAACGGTGTTGCAATTCACATAAGAACTCATTCTCCCGCTGCAACCTATGCCAGAAACTAGACACACATCGTTCATATCCCAGCCGATTTTTTGGATAGCGCGAATTATACACTTTAACACAACACCATCGCCACAACCCCAGCACCACTGCGTTGGCATTTTATCCACTCTTAAATACTCATCATAATCAAAAGCCATTATATCTCCCTTATCTTTGCGATGATTTCGCTCGGTGTGAGCGGGCGTCCGTTGGCGCGAAGCAAGCTGTGTAAGTCATCTCGCTTTGTGGAGCGTTCTATTTCTTCTAAATACTGCCCCATATTTAGCTCGCACACCAGCACTTTTTTGAATTTATTTACCACGCTTGCTATCTTTTTTTCATTGACAGGATAAAGCGTGATAGGGCGGAAAAGCCCGACTTTAAAGCCTTGCTCGCGTAGCCTTGCTATGGCTTCTTTTGCTGCACGGCTCACGCTACCATAAGCGATGATGAGCGTGTCCGCATCACCTAGCATATACTCTTCAAAAAGGCAAATCTCATCAACACGGCTTTTTATCTTGCCAAAAAGCCGCTCAATGTTGTATTTGACAATGTCGCCGTCCTCAGTAGGAAAGCCTATGTCGCCGTGATGAAGCCCCGTGATATGATAGCGGTAACCCTCAAAGAAAGGATTAAGCACCGCTGGCTCGTTTGGCTTTGCCGCATAAGGCTTGTAGTCCTTTTTGTCTCCGCTGAATTTAGCGCGGTTTTGAATTTTTAGCTCGCTTAGCTCTGGCAACTTTGCCTTGCCATTCATATGCCCCACGGTTTCATCAAGCAGCAAAAACACAGGCGTCATAAGGGTTTCGGCTAGGTTAAAGGCGCGGATAGTTTCTGTGTAAGCCTCTTCAAGCGAAGCAGGGGCAAGCGCAATGCTGGCAAAATCGCCGTGCGTTGGGGCTTTTGCTTGCCACAAATCCCCCTGCGCCACGCGTGTAGGAAGTCCTGTCGATGGTCCTCCGCGCATCACATTTACGATGACAAGCGGAATTTCAGCGATGAAAGCATAGCCGATTTGCTCGCTTTTAAGCGAAATGCCCGGTCCTGAACTTGCCGTCATCGCCTTAGCACCGCTCATCGCCGCACCTATGCTTACGCTAATGCCCGAAATTTCGTCCTCCATTTGTATGAATGAGCCATCATTTAAGGGCAAAAGGCGGGACAGCTCGTGGGCTATCTCAGAGCTTGGTGTGATAGGATAGCCCCCAAAAAATCGACACCCGCACTCAATCGCTGCCTTAGCGACAAGGCTGTTGCCCGTTGCGACTAATTCTCTCATTATGCACCTACCTTTTTATAGTTGTTTGCCTTGATTTTCTCGGCTCTTTCCTTGCTCTCGGGGCTGAGCTTGTTGAATTTAAACTCCGTCCTGCTTGCTACCATAATCGCAAAGTCAGGGCAGTGAATTTCACACTCCGAGCAGCCTATACAAGCACTTGGCTCGATAACCTCAACCATTTTTCCAAGCACCGCACTCGCATCATCGCGCATAGCTAAAACGCCCGCAGGGCAGTAGCTCACGCAGATATTGCAAGCCTTACAGCGATGCTCATCTACCCAAACGGGCGTGTCCTTTGGAGCAATCACACTCATCTTTTGTCCTTTAATCCAAATAATCATTCTTTCGCAAAGACTCGTCAATCTTTGCCTTTTCGCTCTCATCAAGCTCTAAATTCAGCACTTCGATGACACCATTTAAATCAAGCCTTGCTAAAACGCCAAACGCCTTGTCTTTTACGCCGAATTCGCCGTGCAAAATCACGCTCATCACTAAAAACTCGCCCGTGCGGATAGCCTCTATCATACGCACGCACGCTGCTGCTGGGGCTAGATAAGCTGAGCTTTTTAGGTGCTTGATGACTTTTGCGCCGCCTGTTTTGACTTCATTTTCGATGAATTCAAACTCGTCTTCGCTTAAAAGCGTGGAAATTTTTTGGTTTTTGTAGCGAGAATGGCTTTGCAAAAGCACCATATCATCGTTGTGAAAGCCCATTATCTGCGTGTCTGTGTCAAGGTAAGAGCAGTGGAATTTTTTCGCCAGCTCATACTTAAAACGCGCATTATCAAGTATGCCAGCCATCGCGACTATCTTTTTTTCGTCAAAAAGCTTGCTCTCATAAAGGGCGTTTAAAAGCAAATCCACAGGGTTTGTAAGTATGATAAAAAGGGGATTTGGCACGACAGCTTTGAGCTTTTTAGCGCAAGCAAGCATTATGTCGGTGTTGATTTGCAAAAGCTCATTTCGGCTTTGCCCTTCTGTGCGGGGCAAGCCTGCGCAAAAGATGACGACATCGCTATTTGCGCAATGCTCATACTCTTTGGTGCAAATAAGATTTATCTCTAAATTCAGCGAAGCTATGCTTTGCCCAAGCTCCAAATCCCTTGCTATAAGCCTGTCCTCATCGGTGTCAATCAGCACGATTTCATTACAAACTTCGCGCAAAATTAAGGCGTAAGCGACATTTGCGCCGACATTGCCAGCGCCTATTATCGTTATTTTCATCGTTTCCTCACATTTTCGATGATGGCGTTAAAGGTTTTGCTAGACTTCATCACAGCCTCCGCCTTTTCATCATCAAATTTATAATACCCGCCCAAATCCACGCTTTTGCCTTGCTCTTTGATGAATTCAGCGTAAATTTCATCTTCGTTTGAGCTTAGGGCGATGGCTACTTCTTTGAAAATGCTTTGCATTTCTTTTTCATTGCCCTGTCTTGCTAGCTCGTTCGCCCAGTAAAGTGCTAGATAAAAATGGCTCGTGCGGTTGTCATCTTCGCCAACCTTGCGAGATGGAGCTTTGCCGCTTTCAAGCCACTTGCCGATAGCCTCATCTAGGCACTCGGCTAAGACTTTTGCGCGGTAGTTGTTGCGTTTGCTTGCATAGAATTCAAGCGCAGCCTGCAAGGCTAAAAACTCGCCAAGGCTGTCCCAGCGCAAGTGATTTTCGCTCACAAGCTGCTCCACTTGCTTTGGCGCAGAGCCACCAGCACCCGTTTCAAACATAGCTCCGCCGTTTAGCATAGGCACGATAGAAAGCATTTTCGCGCTCGTGCCAAGCTCCAAAATAGGAAAAAGGTCGGTAAGATAGTCTCTTAACACATTGCCCGTTATGCTGATAGTGTTTTTTCCAGACCTGATGATGGCAAGGCTTTTCAAACACGCTTCTTTTGGGCTTAAAATGGCTAAATTCGCGCCCTTTTCTTTAAGGCGGTTTTTGACAAGCTCTATCATTATTTTGTCGCTTGCTCTGTTACTATCAAGCCAAAAAATCGCCTCTTCGCCAGAATTTTTTGCTCGTTCTATGCCTAAGTCTATCCAGTTCATAATGGCATCGATTTTTGCTTCACAAGCGCGGAAAATGTCGCCAGCCTCGACATTTTGGGCGAGCAAAATTTCGCCTTTATCAGTTACGATTTGAATTTGTCCTTTTTCTTTGGCGATAAAGGTTTTGTCGTGGCTGCCATACTCTTGCGCCTTTTTCGCCATAAGCCCGACATTTGACACGCTGCCGAGTTTGCTTGGTTCAAGCGTGCCGTTTTTATGCAAATCCTCAATCACAGCCTCATAAATCACAGCGTAGGTTTTATCAGGTATGAGCGCGTTTGTATCTTGCGTTTTGCCGTCCTTGTCCCAAAGTTTTGCGCCGTTTTTAAGCAAGGCTGGCATAGACGCATCAACGATGACATCGCTAGGAATGTGTAAATTCGTAACACCTTTTTCTGAATTTACCATAGAAAGCGGGGCGGATTTGCTTAAAATCTCGTTGTATTTTTTAAGAATTTCATCTTTTTTAGGGGAGTTTTGAATTTTGCTTAAAAGCTCACTAACGCCGTTGTTTTCATTGACGCCAAGCCTTGCAAATTCAGCCTTAAATTCATCAAAAAGCTCGCTAAAATACACCCTTACGCAATGCCCAAACATCACAGGGTCGCTTACTTTCATCATCGTAGCCTTTAAATGCAGGCTTAAAAGCAGATTTTCTTTCTTGCAAAGGGCGATTTGCTCGGCGTAAAACTCATCAAGTTTTTTCGCGCTCATCACGCTAGCGTCTAAAATTTCATCTTTTTCAAGTGAGAGCTTGTCTTTTAAAACGCTGATTTTACCGCTACTATCTACGAATTCTATGCGAGCTAAGCAAGCATTTTGCACCAAAATCGCCTTTTCATTTGAGTAAAAATCCCCGCCGTCCATATACGAAACGCGTGTTTTTGAATTTTTATCATAAGGCACGATTTTGTAAGGGTTGTTTTTAGCGTAATCCTTCACCGCTTTGGTGCAGCGGCGGTCTGAATTTCCTTGCCTTAAAACAGGATTTACCGCCGAGCCAAGCACCTTTTGATAACGCGCTTTTATGTCCCTTTCTTGCTCGTTTTGCGGCTCATCGGGAAAGTCTGGCACGCTGTAACCCTTGCTTTGCAGCTCTTTAATGGCGGCTTTGAGCTGTGGAATAGAAGCTGATATGTTTGGAGTTTTGATGATAAGGGCATTTGGCTCTTTGACAAGCTCGCCAAGCCTTGCTAATGCGTCATCTTGTCTTTGCTCTTGCTTTAAAAACTCGCTAAAAGCGGCTATAATCCGCCCCGAAAGTGATATGTCAGCCGTCTTAACCACGATATTTGCGCTACTTAAAAAGGCTTTAACGATAGGCAAAAACGAGTAAGTGGCTAACGCTGGGCTTTCATCGGTCAGTGTGTAGGTCATCTTATCTCCCTTTTTTGAAAATTTAAGCACATTATACACAAAAACATTTTACATTTGACAAAAAAATTTAAATTTTTTACTTTTATACAACAATTTAAGCGTTTTTTAAGCTATTTTCCCCAAGTAGCTGGCATTTCGATGATATTTTTAATGATACTAAAAGGTAATTGCAACGCCTCCTTGATGATTTGTGATTGAAATTTTGGCTTATCTATCGTGCCTTTGACGAGAATTTGCGTGGAAATCACACGGTCTTTACCGAGTATGATTTGATTGACTATCGGCACTTTTGAGATAAGCTCGGAGGCAGCTTTAAGAGTCCTTAGTTCCAACTCCAAATCTATGGTATCTTTTTTTAGGTTAATGTCTCCAATGCCTAGCACATCGACACTATCGCCGTTAAAAGTAAGCGCGTTAATGGCTAAATCATCTTTATACCTTGAAAAAAGTATCACGCCTTTTTTAACCTTTAAGCCTTTTTCGTTAAATGTCGGGCTTTTAAAGAGTGCTAGGCTGGGTATAGTGTCGATGAAAGAAATCAGCTGATTATGAAAATGTAGCTCTTTGAAATAAGTGTTGTTAAAGACAATTTTACCCTCAAAGCTTTTTTCGCTATCGCCTTTGATGACAATGCCGAATTTTCCTTTTTCGACAAGGTATTTGCGAAAAAAGGTATTGACAAATTCATCGTTTAAGAATTCTGCCTTTAAATAAAGCTCTTGGTTGCTTTTTCTCAGCTCAAATTTCGCGTTCTTTTTGTTCGCGCTTGCGTTGATAGAGCCATCATACGCGCTTAAATTTAGGTTGTCAAAATGCAAAGTCTTGCCAAAATCTTCAAGCAAAAGCCCGAAATTTTTCGCTTGTAAGTCTATGTTAAAAGCTTGCGGTGTATTCATTTGGGCACTATCTTTAAAGCGGTAGTAGAGATTTTTAGCGTCAATATAAACGACATTATCTTCCATATTTGCGCTGATTAAACCACTTGTGGTTTGAATTCTAAGGCTATCCTTGCGCTTTTCGATAACAAAATCATCATCGTTGTAGCCTTGCATATCGCTTCTAAAAAGCCCATAATCAAAATGCGTGTTGTTTGCTTTTATGTCAAAATTTACAAAATCTTTGGTATTGAGCGTGAAATTTCCCACGCTTGCGATGTGAAGGCTTTGCATTAGGGGCGAATACGGCGCAAAAGCCGCTAAATTTGAGCTTGTAAGCATTAGCCCATCGGTGAAATTTAAGCGCACACCCCATTCATCGATATTTAAAAGTATATCATCTTTGAAAGAAAGGTTGAGCGTAATAGGTTGATTTTGCATATACAAAAGCCCGTCAAAATAAAGACTGCTGACATTTACATCAAAAACGCCGCTTTTTTCTGCTAAATTTATGGTTGCGCTTAAATTTGAGCTTAAAAAATCATTATTCACTTCAAATTCGTTTAAAAACAACTTTTTATCTTCGAGCTTTATCTTGCCCGAATGGACGAGCAAATGTGTCTTATCAAATTCAGCCTCTTCAAGCACGAAATCACCTTTGTAATCGTTGTTTGTAGGATTTGAGAAAGGTAAATTTATCACAAAATCGCTTGTTAAGTTGCCTGAAAGCTGAGTGAGCGGAATTTTAATGCCAAAATAATGCAACAAGGCTTGCAATTTGTCATCAAGCATAAGTTCGTTGGACTTTATCCCCACAGAAATCCCAGCTTTTTCAGGCTGAGCTATGTCGTAGATAAAAATCTTGCTTTGACTTATGTCCTTACCGTTAAAGCTTGCTGTGTTAAAATTAAAATCAAGCTTTTCTTTCGTTAAATTCATATCCACGCGAGGAATTTGAATGTCCTCTATGTCTTTGTCTATCTTTACGATTAAGCCTTCTGCAAAGCCCGTGCCTTCAAGTCCTACAATACGCGCATTTGCCCCAAGGCTTAACGCTCCTTGCACGAAATCAAAATGATAATACTTCGCCGCCGCTTTATCGCTTACCCACGCTGTTACATTTGGACCAAGGTTTATGCGGCTTTGTTTAAGGAAATGAAAAAGGTGTTTAATGTCCTTGATGATGATATTATCAAGGCGGAAAAAGGCTTGTTTTGGGGTTGCGCTTAGGATAAAGTCAAAATAAGTGCGCGAGGATTCGAGCGTGCCAGCGAAATTGTATTGATTTGTGTTTGTATCTATGCTTAAATCCACACTCACATTTGCATCAGTGCCAGCAAGTATCAGCTCATTAACGCGCGCGTGTATAGTGTGTTCGGTTTTGATAATGCTTAACACTATGGTGAAAAGCTCGTGTTTAGCACGAAATTCACCTTCTTTAAACGCCACAGATAGCCGTTCTTCGCCTTTTGCAAGCTCGTTGATATTTAGCTCTTCAAAGAAAAAATAAAGATACTTTAACTTTTGCGCCATATCCATAATCTGATTGACATCAAATTCACTTTCTTCTTCATTTTTATCAAAAAAATGAATTTTTTCTGCTTTTACAACCAATTTTTTATCTAATTTAATATATAATTGCTTTACACTAAAAAGATGAGTTTCAATTCTGTTTATGTTTAAACCTATCTTTAATACTATAAAAAGGATAAGCGCAATGCTCGACAAAATAGCCAAGCACCATAGTGCGATTTTTTTAATTTTTAATGTATTGAGTTTTTTTATCTTGCTACTTATTGGCATACTTTACTACCTTATCCAACCTTTCAAAAGCGAATCAGTCGTTTTTATCGAACCGGGTTCAACAAGTAAAATTATAACAAATTTAAGTAAAGAAGGGTATCAAATAAGTAAAATTGACAAATATATACTCATTTTTTTAGGCAAACCCCAAGCAGGCTGGATAGACATAGGCGCGCGCCCTTTAAATCGGGGCGAGTTTTTACACAAACTCACCACTGCCAAAGCCGCACTTGTAAATATCACTTTGATTCCGGGCGAAACCACAGCCGTGTTTTTCAAACAGCTTGCCGCACAGCTAAATTTAGATGAAAACAAACTTTGGGCTGAATACAAAAAACAAACCCCTTATGAAGAGGGTATGTTTTTGCCAAACACGCACGGAATTCCAAAAGGCATTGACGAGGCTACGCTTGTGGAGCTACTTTTAAAGTATGCTAAACTTGCATTTAAACAAGAATCAATGCACCATTTTGGCGAATTTAACGAAATGAAATGGCATAAAATCGTTATTAGAGCATCAGTCATACAAAAAGAAGCCGCGAGCAATGACGAAATGCCTATCGTTGCTTCCGTCATCAACAACCGCCTTGACAAAAAAATGAAATTACAAATGGACGGCACGCTTAATTATGGGCTTTACTCGCACAGCAAAATCACGCCTGAGCGCATAAGAAACGACAACAGCGGATACAATACCTATAAAATCGATGGTTTGCCAAAAGAAGCTGTATGTAATGTCTCATTAGAGGCGATAAGAGCGGTTATTTACCCCGCAAAGACTGATTATCTTTACTTTATGAGAGATAAAAGCACAGGCAAGCACATATTTACCACAAATGTAAATGACCACAACAAAGCCGTTGATGCGCAAAGAGGCAAATAATGCGTATCTTTAACAACTTTTTTAACGCTATACAAAGAAAAGTTTCAAACAAAAAAGCAAATTTTGATAAATTTTGTGTATAATTTGCGCTATGAATCAACTAATAAATGACAATTTTAACAAGGCTCGTTTCTGGCATTTAGCCCTAGCAGTAGGCGTTTTAGCCTTGCTTTTAACCGCGCTTAATTTCTTTGGCTTTGATGAACCGCAAATATATCCGCAAATTCAAAGGGATATTTTTTTAAGCCTAAATGCGCTTTGGCAAAATGCGCCCGCACTTGCGCACAATCTTACCCAACTGGGCGATGCAAGCGTGGTGTTTGCATTTTTGCTGTACTTTGCGCTCATTGCGCCTAAACTTTGGGAGGCGCTCATTGCCGCTTCTTTACTCTCTGTCGTGCTTACGCCTTTTCTTAAAGCATTTTACGCTATGCCACGCCCTGCACGCGCTTTTGGCGAAAATGCCTTTAATATCATCGGCGAAAAGCTAATGGGCGCAAATAGCTTTCCATCAGGGCATACGACAACGATTTTCACCACAGTTTGCGTGCTGCTCTTTGCCTTTATGCCGCGCACGCTCAAATGGCGTTTGCCCTTTGTTATAAGCCTTGTTTTGCTTGGCGTGCTTGTTGGGCTTTCGCGCGTTGGCGTTGGGGCGCATTATCCGCTTGATGTATTAGGCGGCTCACTTCTTGGGTGCGTGTGTGGGCTTTTTGGCGTGCTTGTAGCGGGCAAAACACGCCTTTTTGCGTGGCTCAATTCTCGCTATGGTTTGCTTGTTTTTGCCCTTATGAGCGCACTTGGCGTGGTGATGATGCTCAAACATATCAATAAATTTAACCTTTTTATCTTTTATCCTGCGCTTCTTTGTGCGTTTGTTTGCCTTTTTGCCACACTTAAAGCGTATTTTTCGCCTGATTTAAATTCAAAAAACAAGGCTAATCCCATAGCCTTTATCTTCATCATCAGCGCACTTTGGATAGTGTTTTTTCATTTTCCTTTGCTTGAATTTTTGCGCTCAAACCTTGAATTTAACTCATTTAGCTCGGCTTTACTCTTTGTTTCGCTTGTGCTTTTTTGCTTTGTGCTTAGCTTGCTTTTGCCCCTTTTGCTCGCGCTCATTTCCTTTAAACTCACAAAAATTTACTTTGTGCTTTTCACGCTTACAAACGCCTTGGCTGTGTATTTTGTCTCAACTTATGGCGTGTTTTTAGACAAGACAATGATGGGCAACCTTTTCAACACAAACCCAGCAGAAGCGGGCGAGTTTTTGTCCTTAAAAATGGCTTTGTGGATAGTGGTGCTAGGCATTGTCCCTGCTTGCTTTTTGTTTGCCTTAAAGCTTGCAAAACCCGTCCGCAAGACACTTGCTAAATTAAGCAGCTTGTCGCTTTTAACGCTCATCTTGCTTGCCTTAATCAATTTTTCAAATTTGTTGTGGATTGACAAGCATTCAAAGCAACTTGGTGCTTTGGTTATGCCTTATTCTTATCTTATCAACTCCGCGCGTTTTGTTGGGGGCGAGCTTGCTAAAAACAAACGCGAAATTTTACTGCCCGATGCAAGCATTGCAAATGACAAAAAAGCTGTTGTGGTGCTGGTTATAGGCGAGTCGGCGCGTTTAAAAAATTTCTCACTTTATGGGTATGAACGCGGGACGAATCCGCTATTATCCAAAATGGGGGGGGGGAATTTAAAGCATTTTTATGCCAAATCAAGCACCACTTACACGAGCGCGTCTGTGAAAAATATGCTCTCACACAAGGACACTTCGGCGTTGTATGAGATACTGCCAAATTATCTTTCGCGCTCTGGCGTGAGCGTGGTGTGGCGTTCGGCAAATTGGGGCGAGCCGCCACTTCACTTGCCAAGCGAAAATGTCTTGCATTATAGTGAGCTTTCAAAAAAATACCCTAACTTTGATGATGGCTATGAAAGCGCGCTCATCGCAAATTTAAGCGAAGAAATAAAAAAAGCAAAATCCCCCAAAGTGCTGATAATCCTACACACAAGCACAAGCCACGGACCAACATACTACAAAAAATATCCGCCCGAATTTGAAAAATTCACGCCTGTATGCAAAAGTGTCGAGCCAAAGGGCTGCTCGCAAGATGAAATCATCAACGCCTATGACAACACTATCCTTTACACAGACTTTTTGCTAAATTCCATCATCAAAGAGCTGCAAGGGCTTGACGGCTTCGAAAGCTCTCTTGTGTATGTGAGCGACCACGGCGAGAGCTTGGGCGAAAACGGCGTATATATGCACGGCATACCGCTAGCCTTTGCGCCAAAAGAGCAGTATGAAATCCCCTTTATCGTGTGGAGTTCGCGCCCTAATGCCATTAAAGACTTGCAAGAACTTTCGCATTTTTATGTTTTTCACAGCGTTTTAGCCTTTTTAGGCGTTAAAAGCGAAGTTTTTGATGAGAATTTAAATTTGTTTAAATGAAATATCATCAAAAGCCTACACAAAAACTTACAGAATAAAAAGCAAGAATTTAAAATCAGTAGGATTAAAATTTTGGAACGCTTTTTGCTTTGTCTTTGTATAAAAGAATTTTGGAGGAAAGGGCAAAGATGATTACACCATTTAAATCAAAAGAGCTTGTAAATTCGGCTTTGGCGGGTAGAAATTTAAGAAATCAAATGATAAATTCAAACCTTGCGAATGTCGATACGCCATTTTTCAAGGCGCGCGACATAGAATTTGAAACGGCATTAGTCAATAGGGCAAAAGTTATTTTCAAAAAAGACGATAGTAAAGAATTGAAAGTGGCTTTGACTCACGAGGCTCATCAAGAGCCTTGGAAGTTCCCAGACCCAAATAAATCGACTATTTATTTGAGAGATGGGCATTTAGCGCGAAATGACGCCAACACGGTGGATTTAGATGTGGAGACGAGCGAGATGAGCAAAAATGTGGCTATGGTAAATGCGCTTGATGGCGTGCTGAAAAAGCAAGGTAGCATTTTTGGTGGCATAATTGATGCCAGCTCGAAGTTGAATTAAGGGGTTAGGTAATGGCGTATTTAAGCGATTTTGACATAAGCGGATATGGACTGAGCGCTCAACGCTTTCGTATCAATATCATCAGCTCAAACATAGCTAACGCTAACACCACTCGCACCGCTGAGGGCGGACCTTATCGTAGGCGTTCGGTTATCTTTAAGGCGACTGATTTTAGCGAGATTTTAAACCGCAAAATCAAAGACGACAGCAATATGCTCGAATACGAAAACCCTTTGAACGACCCCAGCTCGCCAAAGGACGCAGACCCGAGCATAATGAGCGTTGTAGTGCATAAAGTCGTGCGAGATGATAAGGAATTTAGGCTCAAATACGAGCCAAATCACCCAGACGCCAACGATGAGGGCTATGTGTCATACCCAAACATAAACCCTGTCATTGAAATGGCGG
>OIYR01000088.1_pt1 | contig 53513 bp, 48 predicted proteins | sample 1588221 | NCBI WGS metagenome assembly OIYR01 (sample SAMN03283292) | human gut metagenome | biome: human-associated habitat; material: feces | host: Homo sapiens | place: Peru | collected 2012
GTCAAATTTTATACAATTTGATTAACATTTACCCACACATGTTGATGATGCCTCACATTTTTTGTTTCTACATATGCCTTTATTGCATCTGGTAAACCACCGACATATAAATATGTTTTAAACAGATTTAAAATTTTATTATGCATCGATTCTGTTAAAGACTTTTTTGTTTCATAACACTGCTTCATATAAGAAATAAATTCATTTCCAACGCCACAAGCCCATAAAAACTCCTCAAAATCCATTGGATACATCTCTTTTTCCAAAATAGATCCCATCGGAATCGAAGTTGTTTTATGTAAAGTAACCCCCAACAAAGAACCACTACAAATATACTTAAATCGATTGTCATAACGCAATGACTTTAGCATTGTCAACAAATGTGGGTACACTTGAATCTCATCTAAGAAAACAATTGTATTTTCTCTTTCTTTTAACTTATCTCCATGCAAAATACTTAATTGCAAGTAAAACTCATCTTTATTTTTCACATCCGTAAATAATTGATCACCTACGTAATCATCAATCATATTCACTTCTACATAATTTGTATAATACTTTTTAGCCAAAGCTCGAATAATGAACGATTTTCCAACTTGTCTAGCCCCATCAACGCATAAAATTCGTTCTTCATCACTATTCAAATATGTTTCTAAATAGGAATCAATCTTTCTTTTAAACATAGCGTTCTTCGGTTTTCAAGTGATTATTAACATCATATTTTACGGTTTTCAAATATATTTAGACATCAAAAAATACAGTTTTCAAAAAAATTACCCATAAGCATTCAACTTATGGGTATCTCTTAATTATAATGTTTTCCCTGTCAACATTGTGTAAGCTTGAAGATATTTTTCAATTGTCTTATCCACAATCTCTTGAGGAAGTGTCCAGTCATTACCTGGATTTGCCTTTAGCCAGTCACGCGCAAATTGTTTGTCAAATGAAGGTTGTGAATGACCAGCTTCATATCCGTCTGCAGGCCAGAAACGAGAACTATCAGGAGTCAACATTTCATCACCAATAACGATATTTCCATTTTCGTCTAAACCAAATTCAAATTTTGTATCCGCAATAATAATTCCTTTGCTTAAGGCATACTCAGCACATTTTTTATATAAAGCAATTGTGCAATCTTTGATCTTAGTCGCATACTCTTCACCATGTCCTGGGAAGTGTTTTTCTAAATGTGCAATACTTTGTTCAAAAGAAATGTTTTCATCGTGATCACCAATTTCAGCCTTTGTACTAGGTGTATAAATTGGTTCTGGAAGTTGTTGTGATTCTTTTAATCCTTCTGGAAGTTCAATACCACAAACCTTTCCTGTTTCTTTGTAGCTAGCCCATCCACTACCTGTGATGTAACCACGAACAATACATTCGATTGGAAGCATGTTCAATTTACGACATAACATTGATTTCCCTTCAAATTTTTCTTGTTGGAAATATTCTGGCATATCCTTTGTATCTACACTAATCATGTGATTAGGTAAAATATCACTTGTATAGTCAAACCAGAATTTTGACATCTGTGTTAAAACAGTTCCCTTTTTTGTAACTTCATTATTTAGAATTACATCAAAACAACTGATACGATCTGTCGCAACCATGATAAGGTTGTCTCCATTGTCGTAAATCTCACGTACTTTTCCTTCTTTAATTGGTTTTAATTCCTGCATCTCGAATCTCCTTTTCTGCGTACAAGACAAAGATACAACTAAAACAAATTTAACACAATATGAAAATAGGGAAATCCTAAGATTTCCTTACAAATTTTTAACATTTAATGCACGAATCGCATTTAATACGGCAATGATCATAACTCCAACATCCGCAAAAATTGCAACCCACATGTTCGCAATACCGATGGCACCTAAGACTAAACAAACTAATTTAATGCCAATCGCAAAATAAATATTCTCATATACAATACGAATACACTTCTTCGCAATCTTAATAGCTTTAGAAATCTTCAATGGATCATCATCCATTAATACAATATCGGCTGCTTCAATAGCCGCATCACTTCCTAAAGCACCCATCGCAATACCAATATCAGCTCTTGATAATACAGGGGCATCATTGATTCCATCTCCGACAAAGGCGAGATTTTCTTTCGATTGTTTTAAAGATAATAATTCCTCTACTTTATTTACCTTATCTTGAGGCAATAGTTCAGAATATACTTGATCAATATTTAATTCAGAAGCCACTTTATCAGCAACACTTTTTACATCCCCAGTCAACATGACTGTTTGTTTGATGCCAGCCTTCTTTAATGCATTAATTGCCTCTTTGGCATGAGGCTTCAACATATCTGAAATCACAATGTGACCTGCATATTTGCCATCAATAGCCATATGTACAATGGTACCTACAGAATGGCATTCTTGATAAGAAATATTATACATCTTCATTAATTTATCATTACCCGCAAGCACTTGGACCCCATCAATTATAGCTTTCACACCATGACCACTGATTTCTTCAATATTTTCAATACGAGATTTATCAATTGTATTTCCATACGCCTTTAACAAACTCTTAGAAATAGGATGCGTAGAATAGCTTTCGGCCATAGCTGCATATTCTAATAATTTCTCTTCTGGAATATTCGCATGATGAATTCCAGCTACCTCAAAAACACCTTGTGTCATTGTACCTGTTTTATCAAATACAACATATTTACATGAAGCCAAAGCCTCTAGATAGTTTGAACCCTTAACCAAGACACCCTGGTTGCTGGCGCCACCAATTCCGGCAAAGAAACTCAAAGGAATACTTATTACCAATGCACATGGACAAGAAATAACCAAGAATGTTAAGGCACGATATAACCATGTACCAAAATCAGCTGGATTTCCCATAACCAAATTAAATACAGGTGGAAGCAAGAACAAGGCCAAAGCACTGTAACATACGGCTGGCGTATAAATTCTCGCAAAGCGCGAAATAAACGCTTCGGAACGAGACTTCTTACTAGAAGCATTTTCTACTAGATCCAAGATTTTTGATACAGTAGACTCCCCAAATTCTTTTGTCGTCTTAATTTTTAATAAGCCAGTCATATTGATGCAGCCACTAATCACTTCATCATTTTCACTTACTTCTCTAGGCAAACTTTCTCCAGTTAATGCCGCTGTATTTAGAGTAGAACTTCCTTCAACAACAATTCCATCAATAGCTACTTTTTCACCAGGCTTAACCACAATGATCGTACCAATCTCTACTTCATCAGGATCTACTTGTTCTAAATTTCCATCTTCATCTTCAATATTGGCATAATCCGGACGAATATCCATTAATTCCGTAATATTTTTACGACTCTTACCTACCGCATAACTTTGGAACCATTCCCCAATCTGATAGAACAACATAACAGCTGTTGCTTCATCAAAAGATTTCAAGCCAATAGCTCCCACAGTTGCGACTGCCATCAAGAAATTTTCATCAAATACCTGACGATTTTTAATTCCTTTAATAGCCTTTAGAAGGATATCATACCCAATTTCTAAATAGGCCACTAGAAACAAAGGAATCTCAATATATTCAGGGAGTTTTACAACTTTAATAACAATAAACAAGATACTCGCAATAATAATTCGCTTTAACATCTTCTTCTGTTTCTTATTCATACCTACTTCACCCTTTCCAAAATATTAATTGTTCAATCATTCAACTATAACAATCGAAAAATAGAGATGCTTTCGCATCTTACTTTTCATTAAAAGAAAATTTCGCAATCATCTTCAACTTTTTTGCAGTTCTCTAAAACACGAGCCATAACTTCTTTAGGTTGAACGCCTTCTTCGAATTCAACATTCATCTTTAACATCATGAAGTTAACAACTGCACTCTTTACACCTTCCGTATTATTAGCAGCTACTTCCATTTTGTTTGCACAGTTTGCGCAATCTACATCAATCTTATAACTCTTTTTCATTTTATGTCCTCCACGTTTGAATAGTTGAACATATATTCAACTTTTTACACTTTCATTATATAGGATTCATATATGATGTCAATAACATTTTTGACAATTGTTCAACCATTCAACTATAATAAAGAAAAAAGGAGAACATATGATTGGTACACATTGTGACTGTAAGCCTAAAAATACAGAATTAGTACAAGAAGTAAAAGAAAACATGCCTGCCTTTGATGAGATTATGAACCTATCTGATTTCTTTAAAGTGATGGGAGATAGTACACGTCTTCAACTCTTATTATCCCTTCAACAAAGTGAAATGTGCGTATCCGATTTAGCCAACGTACTCGATATGACTAAATCTGCCGTATCCCATCAATTAAAGGCTTTACGCCTTTCTAAATTGATTAAATCTAGAAAAGAAGGAAAGACAGTTTACTATTCATTAGATGACGAACATATTGAAACCATTCTAGGTATGGCCTTTGATCATACGAAAGAACATTAAAAGGAAGATTGATCTTCCTTTTTTTCATTGCATATTTTTTCCGGTTTGGACCATTTTGTTCAACATTAATAATCTAAACTATCTTTATTCAACAAGAAATCATATATATTCATCATCATTATGCCATCTTCATCTCTAGAAATCTTAACAACATCTTTTACTAAAATTATTTTTTTAAAAGAATCTTTTACACTAATTAAAGAAGCCTTTTCCTGTATTCTTTTCTCTTCTGTTGGCATACTATATGCGGATTGTATATAGTAGCGTTTACTTCCCAAGTTCGCAATAAAATCTATTTCCAGTTGTTTTTTCTTTTCTTTTCCATTTGAATCCACTTCTCGTTTTTCAACAACTCCAACATCTACAGAATACCCCCGACTTTTCAATTCATTATATATGATATTTTCCATCAAATGCGTTTGTTCCACTTGTCTAAATCCCAATCTTGCATTTCTTAATCCCACATCTTCAAAATAATATTTTAAAGGTGTTCCTATATACTTTCGTCCTTTTACATTATATCGATAAGCTTTATTAATAATGAACGCATCCTCCAAATACTCAATATACTGTCTAATTGTATTCATACTAATATTTGAATGAATCAGACTTTTAAACGTTGCTTCTATGCGAGTTGGATTCGTTAAAGAACCTATAGATGAAGCTAAAATATTCAATAAATCATCCATTTCTTGAACTTTATCAATATGATATCGTTCTATAATATCTTTCAAATAGGTTTCTTTAAACAAATTTGTCAAATATTGAACTTTTTGTTCCTCTGTTTTCATACTCACAGTTAAAGGAAGTCCTCCATATACAACATATTCAGCCCATCCATTATATACATCTCCATCATATACCTGCATAAACTCCTTAAAAGTTAATGGCCAAACATGTATTTCATCTCCTCTTCCTCGAAACTGTGTAATTATATCCTTAGATAAGAATTTTGAATTACTACCCGTAACATAGATATCTAAATTTTGATAGTGTAATAAAGAATTTAACACCTCCTCAAAATCAGGCAATAATTGAACTTCATCCATCAATAAATAATATTGTTCTTCTTTTCTTAGACAAGAATGAATATATTCCAATACAAAATCAGGATTTCTATACTTTCTGTTTTCATAGCGATCAAATTCAATCGTAATAATTTGTGACGGATTTACCCCAATGGACAATAAGTGATTTTGAAATATATTAAATAAAATATAGCTTTTTCCAGCACGACGAATACCCGTAATCACTTTAATCATTCCATTATGCATTCTATTTTTTAAAGCATTCAAATATTGATCTCTTTTAATTTCCATAATTCACCTCATTGAATATTTTTTCCGGTTTGGACCATTTTGTTCAATGAAATTATATCATTTATTACCCTACGCGCAATGTTCATTGAATATTTTTTCCGGTTTGGACCTTTTTGTTCAATGAGATTATTTTCAATCATACCACTTCTTTTTTTACAAATTTGAATACCTTATGTAATTCAGACATATGTACCATATGTACACAACATATAAAAACATTGTCATACAAAACAGATAACGTTTACATTGATAAAAACACTTGAAATCTGAAAACTCGAGAACTAAAATACATTGCTATAAAAAAGCGAATTGTGTCTTAATTCATGAATTATTTCCAATCGTTTTTTTGTTGTTTGAAAGGAGGAGCTATGGAAGAGTTCACACAAGAACTACTTGATCAGTTAAACGTCGACACCGCGTTTACTATCGGTCCCTTTGCGATTAGTGAATCTGTTGTCATCACATGGGTTGTCATGGCTATACTTGTCTTACTTTCTGCTTGGTTAACTCGAGGACTTAAGGTCCATAATCCAGGCAAAAAACAAATTGTAGCCGAAAGCATCGTCATATGGCTCGACAAATTCACAATATCTATGCTTGGTGAAAATGCCAAAGAATATAGTGAATACATTTCGACCATCCTATTATATATAGGTCTTGCGAACATCATTGGCATATTCGGTATGAAGCCACCAACTAAAGATATGAATGTCACTATTGCATTAGCACTTATGAGTATTATCTTAATCGAAATCAGCGGAATACGAGCAAAAGGAATGAAGGGTTGGATAAAAAGTTTTACGCAACCCGTTGCCGTCGTTACACCAATCAATATTCTCGAGGTATTTACACGTCCTTTATCTCTATGTATGCGTCTATTTGGTAATGTCATTGGTGCATTCGTCATCATGGAAATGATCAAAATGGTCGTTCCCGTCTTTATACCTACTGTATTTAGCTTGTACTTTGATTTCTTTGATGGATTCATTCAAGCTTATGTATTTGTCTTTTTAACATCACTATTTATCGCGGAAGCGACAGAAACAGAATAAATTAGGAGGAAATAAAAATGAGTTTAACAGCAATCGGAGTTGGAATGGCAGCACTTGCCGTTATTGGTGGAGGATTAGGTATTGGTTTTGCGACAAGCAGTGCCGTAAAAGCTATTGCCCAACAACCAGAAGCCCACGGAAAAATTCGTAGCACTCTATTAATTGGTGCCGCTTTAGCTGAAGCAACAGCCATCTACGGATTTGTATTAGGTATCTTAATCATCTTGATGGTGAAATAGGTGGGATAATCTATGTTAAGAATTGATTCCAATATTCTTTGGACAATCATCAATCTACTTATTTTATATGCACTGATGAAACACTTTCTATTTCAGCCGGTACATGACATTCTTGAAAAAAGAAAACAAGAAATAGAATCGGATTTTGCCTTGGCAAATCAAAAGAAACAAGAAGCTCTTGAGTCAAAAAATAAAGCAGATCAAAAGCTTGCGAATATGCAAACAATTTGTGATGGTATGCTAGCGGATGCGAAAGAAAAAGCAAGTCTTGAATACGAACAAATTATTGCGGATGCGAACAAAAAATCTGATGAAATGATTGAACAAGCACGTATCAAAACGATTGAAGCTGCCAATGAGGAAAAGGCAAAGGCTAAATCTGAAATTGCCGATTTAATCAATAAAGCGGCTGATAAAATCACAAACACAAAGAGCGATGAAAAACTATATGATGATTTTTTAAAGGAAATGAAATAAATGAACAACGAAAATTTAAATGCAACCTTACGCTGTGTAACTCGACCAAATCCAGCGCAAGAAGAAAAAATAAAGACATTCCTTAAAAATAAATACCAAGCCAAAAACATAACACTAAATATCTCAATTGATCCAAGTGTACGTGGAGGCTTTATTCTAAGTGCGAACAACGATGAATACGATTGGTCTACGCGTTCTCGTCAGCAGCAGCTTCAAGAACAAATTCAAGCGGCTCGAGATAAAGCCATTCAAATGAAAAAAGATGGAACACTTATGTCTATTCTAAAAGAAGCCATCGAACAATTTGAAGCTACTTCACAAGAAAATGAAGTAGGCTATGTTGAAACCATTGGAGATGGTATCGCAACCATTTCTGGACTGGATCATGCAATGTATGGAGAAGTTGTTGTATTTGAAAATGGTACAAAAGGAATGGTCCTTGATATCACAACCGAAAACATTGGTGTTATTTTATTTGATACAGAAGGTACCATTGGTCAAGGTACAAAAGTATCTCGAACAAAAAAACAAGCTGGTATGCCAGTAAGTGCAGATTTTTTAGGGCGTGTCGTAGACCCACTTGGAAACCCAATTGATGGTCTTGGCCCTATTGAAGCCACTGAAATGCGTCCTGTAGAAGAACCAGCTCCAAGCATTATTGACCGTAAACCTGTCACAACCCCTATGGAAACAGGCATTCTATCCATTGACTCTATGTTTCCAATTGGTAGAGGACAGCGTGAATTGATCATTGGTGATCGTCAAACAGGTAAAACTTCAATCGCATTAGATACTATACTAAATCAAAAAGGAAAAGATTGCATTTGTATTTATGTCTCTATTGCCCAAAAAGCAAGTACAGTTGCCAACCTAGTTAATACATTAAAGAAGAATGATGCGATGGACTATACAGTAATTGTAAACTCTACAGCTGCCGATTCAGCCAGCCTACAATATATCGCCCCTTATTCTGCGACTTCTCTAGCTGAATATTTTATGCATCAAGGCAAGGACGTACTGATTGTCTATGATGATTTAAGCAAGCATGCCGTCGCCTACCGTACAATTTCTTTACTACTAGGAAGATCTCCAGGACGTGAAGCCTATCCAGGCGATGTATTCTATTTACATTCTAGACTACTAGAACGTTCTTCTAGATTAAATTCAGGAGGATCCATTACAGCTCTTCCAATCATCGAAACCCAAGACGGAGATGTAAGTGCATATATTCCAACCAATGTCATTTCAATTACAGATGGTCAAATCTTCTTGGAAAGTGATTTATTCTTTGAAGGGCAAAGACCTGCCGTTAATGTTGGATTGTCTGTTAGCCGTGTTGGTGGAGCCGCTCAAACCAAAGCCATGAAAAAAGCGTCTGGTTCATTACGTATCAACTTAGCACAATACCGTGAAATGAAGGAGTTTACACAATTTGCCTCAGATTTAGACGATGCAACAAAACGACAACTTCAACACGGACAAGTACTTATGGAACTTTTGAAGCAACCATTAAACCATCCTATGTCACATGCAGACATGGTTATTGTACTTGTCGTTGCAGATGCAGGAATTCTAGATGATTTGGATTCAAAACAAGTCAAAAAAGAAGAAACAAAATTACTCGATTGGTTTGATGAAAATCATAGTGAAATCAGTCGAGAAATCAACACAACTAAAAAACTGGATGACAATTTAAAGACAAGAATCATTACATTAGCCAAACAATACAGAGGACAAGAATAATGTCACAAATTCGAGAAATTAAAGATCGAATGAATGGTATTCAATCGACTATGAAGATCACAAAAGCCATGTATATGATTTCTTCCACAAAAATGAATACGGCCAAACAAAAGGCAGCGAATACCGATCCTTATTTCTACTCATTAAGGAAGCAAATTTTGACAATTCTTCAAAATCTTCCAGATCACTTTGAACATCCTTATTTAGATAATCGTGAATACATTGATGAAGATCATCAAAATAAGGCTATTATATGTGTTACTGGAGATAAGGGGTTAGCTGGTGCCTACAATTTGAATGTCTTAAAACTAACTGAGCAAATCATTAAGGCTCATCCAAACTATAAGCTCTATATGATTGGAGAGGTTGGAAGACAATACTTTTTAAGACGACATATTCCGGTTGAAGAAAGTTTTCTATATACAGCGCAAAATCCAACTTTGAGTCGTGCAAGATCCATTTCGAGTAAGATGCTTGAACTGTATGCTGAAAAAAAGATTGATGAAGTATTAATTATCTATACACGTATGGATCAGCATAATCAATTTACGGTCGATGTTGAGCAGTTACTTCCTTTGTATCGTTTGAATCATGAAGTTGAAGTTGGAGGACAAACCATTCATTCCATTCAGCTAGAACCAAGTCCAGCCGAACTATTAAATATTGTCATCCCTGATTATTTATCTGGATTTATTTATAGTGCCCTTGTTGAATCTTATGCATCCGAAAACTTTGCGCGTATGCAGGCAATGGATTCAGCCAATAAAAATGGTGAAGAATTATTAAATAGTTTATCTTTACAATACAATCGTCAAAGACAAGCAAAAATCACGCAAGAAATAACAGAAGTTGCAGCTGGTGCCAAAGCTAGAAGGCAACAACTACAAAAAAAGAAAAGGAGTCAATCCACATGCAAATAGGAAAAATCACACAAGTTATGGGCCCTGTTGTAGACGTACATTTTGATGAAATGCCACTTCCATACATTCAGACCGCTTTGCAGGTTGATAATCACGGCAAAAAAGTTGTAATGGAAGTTATGCAACACATAGGAATCGATACCGTTCGTTGTATCATGTTATCGCCTAGTGAAGGCTTACAAAAAGATATGCCCGTCTTATCTACAGGAATGGGCATTGAAATTCCCGTTGGAACACAAAATTTAGGTCGTTTATTCAACGTTTTAGGAGATACCATTGATGGAAAAGAAGCTATTGATACCGATACATATTGGCCAATTCATAGAAAACCACCTAAGTTTGAAGATCAATCTCCTGTTACAGAAGTCCTTGAAACAGGAATTAAAGTTATCGACTTATTAGCTCCCTATGCCAAGGGTGGAAAGATCGGATTATTTGGTGGTGCCGGTGTTGGAAAAACCGTACTAATTCAAGAATTGATTCGAAATATTGCCAGTGAACATGGTGGATATTCCATCTTTACAGGTGTTGGAGAAAGAAGCCGTGAAGGAAACGATTTATATACAGAAATGAGTGAATCTGGTGTAATCAAGAACACAGCCCTAGTTTTTGGACAAATGAACGAAAGTCCCGGAGCCAGAATGCGCGTTGCCGAAACTGGACTAACAATAGCTGAATATTTCCGTGATGTTGAACATAAAGATGTATTATTATTTATCGACAACATCTTCCGTTTTGTGCAAGCCGGATCTGAAGTTTCTTCTTTACTTGGACGTATGCCATCCGCTGTTGGATATCAACCTACACTAGCTAATGAAATGGGACAACTTCAAGAACGAATTTCTTCCACAAAAAATGGATCTGTTACAAGTGTACAAGCTGTATACGTTCCTGCGGATGATTTAACCGATCCAGCTCCCGCAACAACATTTGAACATTTGGATGCGACAACCGTCTTATCACGTAAAGTTGTTGAACAAGGTATTTACCCTGCCGTAGATCCACTTGAATCAAGTTCAAGAATTCTTCAACCCGATATTGTAGGTGAAGAACACTATGAAACAGCTCAACGTGTTTTACAATATCTTCAAAAATACAAAGAACTACAAGATATTATTGCCATTCTAGGAATGGATGAACTAAGCGATGAAGATAAAACCGTTGTAGCTAGAGCCCGTCGTTTACGTAACTTTATGGCTCAACCATTCCATGTAGCTGAGCAATTCACTTCGATTCCAGGAAAATATGTTCCGTTACAAGACACAATCAAAGGATTTAAAGCTATCTTAGATGGAGAAATGGATGCATATCCTGAAAATGCATTCTTCAATGTAGGAACCATTGAAGAAGTCAAAGAAAAAGCGAAAGAAGTATAGATATGGAACTCTTTGATTTAAAAATCATGGCCAGTGATCACGTATTTTATAACGGTAAAGCACAAGTATTAACGATACATACGCCCAATGGAAGTAAACAATTTCTTGCGCACCATGCTAAAACTATCTATGCGATTACGCCTGGACTTTTAAAAATCCGAAAAGAAGATCATTCTGAAATTGAAGTTGTTAGTGGATTAGGATCCATGATCTTTTCAAACAACCAAGCTGAAGTCTTAGTCGATACATGTGAAACACAAGAAGAATTGGATGCAAGAAGAGCCAAAGAATCATTAGAACGTGCCAAAGAAAGAATGCGTCAGAAACAATCCATTCGTGAATATTATATGTCACAAGCCAGTATGGCAAGAGCCTTAGCTCGTTTACAATTTAAAGATAAACAAATACATTAAAGGATGGAAATTAAAATTCCATCCTTTTAAATTATAGTGTTGATACCGCATATAGTGGAATATTAACCATCCATCCTTGATCCATATATTTTAACGTGGAAAAACGAACAGCTTTTTTCGGACGATACTTTTCACAATATACCTTAAGACTTTGCGAGCGAATATTCCCTTCTGCTTTAACCTCAATTGGAACAATTTTATCTTCCATTTGAATCATGAAATCCTGCTCAAAAGTTGATTTATCTGTACCATAATAATATGGGGTATATTGAGTATCGCAAATCAGTTGTTGCAAAACATATTGTTCTGTAAACGCTCCTTTAAATTCAACAAATATCTCATCTTTTTCTAGTATTGTTTTTGCAGGTAAATCACTAAGAGCACCTAACAAGCCAATATCTAAGATAAATAATTTATATGCGCTCATATTTATATATGCTTTTAGTGGCATGTGCGGTTCATTTACACGATTTACTTTATATATTAAGCCACTATCCATTAACCATTGTATCGCAATTTCAAAATCACTGCTTCTTGCACCTTTTTTTATTTGCCCAAAGAAAAATTTTTTATTCTCCTTTGCCAATTGAATTGGAATTGATTGCCATACCATACGAATTCTTGGCAAGTTTTTCGCATCTACATGTTTTCCAAAGTCCTGCTCATACTGTCTTAAAATATCTTTTTGTATTTGACGGGCCTTAATATAATCTTTATTTCTACGAAACGAATCAACGACTGCAGGCATTCCACCAATATAGTAATAATTTTTTAACCAGAATAAAAACTTGTCTGAAAAATTATCTATAATAGAAAAATCTTTTGAGTCCAATGCCATAACTAGATTTTTTTCATCCATCGCAAGTAAAAATTCTCTAAAACTAAACGGATATAAATCTAACATATCTACTTTTCCAACTGGAAACGAAACATTTTCATGTACAGCAACACCTAATAAAGATCCAGCAGCAATAACATGATATTCGTTTGCATCCTCACAAAAATATTTTAAAGACTCCAATGCTTTAGGTGCATTTTGAATTTCATCTAATATAATTAAAGTGTCATTAGGTGTAATAGTAATACCTGATTCTATGTTCAAGTTCATTATAATTCTATCAACATCAAAATCCATATCAAAAACAGTATTCATTCTATCATTATTATAAAATGATATATATGCGACTTTCGCATATTCGTTTTTGCCAAATTCTTTCATGATCCAAGTTTTTCCTACTTGTCTTGCACCCATTAAAATCATTGGTTTACGATCTTCTTTATTTTTCCATTCTTTAAGTTTCTTAATTGCTAATCTATACATTTTTTCTGACCTCTTTATAAAAAAAATATTACATTTTTTCGGGCCTTAATTCAATAATATTTTACACTTTTTCTGACCTCATTTTTGTATAATCATACATTTTTTCCGACCTAAAACTAGTCAAAGTCAACACTTTTTCCAACCTCAGCTATAAATTACAGATAATATTTGGATTGAAAATTCAGCCAAAAAAAGAGATTTCTAGCTTGAAGCCTCTCTTTACATACAACATTTCATTTTCAATTTATGCTTTATTTAAAGTAAATACGATAAACAACTGTCGAAGAAAATTTAATTATTCATTGGCTTTTAAGCTTGAAACCATATCAATTGTTTTGATTTTTCTTGCCAATAACTTATTCATCACATATGAAACTAGAACTGTTCCTATGATTGCGTATACATAAGAAATCCATTCTACTACAGCTGGAAAATCATATGTATCATTTAAAGCATTCGTATAAATGTACGACAACATCTGATAACCGAGTGGCAAACCAATAATCATTCCTACCAACATGATCCATGTGTTTTGTTTGATAAAGATTTCCTTGATTTGTTTATCCTTAAAACCTAATACCTTTAATGTCGCAAATTGATATTGTTTTTCAGTAAAGGATAACACACCCAAGTTATATAAGATGACACAACCTAATAAGACCGCAAATACAATCAATAAGACCATCATCGATTTCATCGCTTCAAGCATACTCTCTACACCTTCTTGAATCGATTCAATACTACTGATTTTAGAAACACCATCTATCTTTTTAGCTTTCTTATTTGTATAAATAGAATCTGGACGATATGTATATCCTAACTTTTCAAAATATTTCTTTGACATTGTGAATTGCTGCGTTTGCGGATCACGATTCAAACCAACAACCTTACTTGTATGCCAAGTAGAATCTCCAGTCAAATGCCATTTGATTGTATCACCCACTTGAACTCCATACTTTTCAGCTAGCTTTTCTGTTAAATAGATTCCATTTGATTTTAATTCCGTAACCTTCTCATTATGATCTGTGATATTCAATTTATCTTTTCCATCCGACACTAGCATCGATCTTGTTTCTGTTTTACCATGATTTTTAAATTCAATCGCTACACTTTTACTTGTGGCCTCTCCATACAAGTCTGTCAAATAATCATATTGTTCTTTTGTATAATCACTATTTAAACTGATTTTATATTGATATGTATTGATTACTTTATATTCCCAATCCATATACGATTCAATGGTATCCCATAAACCAAAAGAACATACTAGTAACATTGTACATCCAATAATTCCAACACATGCCGCAATACTTCTTCCTTTATTTCGAGCTATATCGCGAATATTCCATCTTGTTGATAATTTACATTTATTAAATTTTACGGACCAATCCAAACTATTCTTCTTTACCCTTGGCACTTCAAGGCGCAAAGCCTCACTTGCCGTTTCCTTTAAAATCTTTCTAGAAGAAAGATATGTGACTAAAGAAATCATAAACACAACCAAAATTGCCGTTAAAATCACAACTGGCAACAAAGCCGTATGTATATTTGGCATTTCAAAATAGCTAGCCTCCATATCAATAAAGAGTTGACCAATTGTTAGATATCCAACCACAACACCTAATACTGCTGCAATAAGGCTAATCGTAAAGCCAAATCCAATATAATGCATATAGATTTTTCGATTCTTAAATCCTAATGCTTTTAAAGTACCAATCTGCACTCTTTGTTGACGAACAAAACGATTCATAGTGCTCATCACACTCAATATCGCAATCATCAAAAACAATCCCGTAAATACAGGTGCATAGGTTTGACCTTCTTCCACTTCAGATTGATAGCCTGCATATGAAAAAGAAGCATCTCGATCCGTTACAGATAAAAAATCAAAATTCTTTTGAATCGCTTTTTTTACTGATGAAACACAACTTTCCTTATCTACATCTACATAAGCCTTATTATATGTAACATCCATATTCATAGCGTCTTGAAAAGTATCAGCCGACATATATATAAAGCCATAATTTTGATGCGTAGGAAATATTTCTGTAGAATCCTTCACAAAATATACATGATCCGGTGTATTCACTAAACCTTTTACTTTTAACTTCAAAGTTTGACCAGAAATATCCAGCTTTAAAGTATCCCCCACATGAATATTTAAATACTCTGCCAAATAACTATCAAACCACAACCCCTTTTTATTTGATGCATATTTTTCCCCCTCAACAACATGCATTTTAGAAATCGTATTCTCTTCTAAAACATTCGTTTCTAAAGTTACATCTTTATATCCCTTTAATTTTGCGTTCAAAACAAGAGCACGATTTACATCTCTTATATGATCCATAAACTTTAATTTTTCTAAATCCGAATCTGAAACATTTGTATTTGTGATCCATAAATCCTGTAAATTGTACGATTGATAATACTCCCTAGCACTTTCATCCATACCATCCATATAGCCATGAATACCACTAAATGCCAACATTCCAATAAATACCATTAGAAAGATTGTAAAGAATTGACCCTTATAATGCCAAAGATCCCGAAATAGTTTCTTCCTCAACATTACCAATTCACCTCATCTATATTTTTAGGTTGTGCATTCACAACATTCTCAATGATTTTTCCATTCTTTAAGCGAATCACACGATCTGCCACATCCGCAATCAACGCATTATGCGTTACGATCACAACCGTATTTTCTCTTGTACATTCGCGTAATAACTTTAATATCTCTACTCCCGTATTCGAATCCAAAGCCCCTGTAGGCTCATCGCAAAGTAACAACTTTGGATTTTTCGCAATCGCACGCGCAATCGATACACGTTGTTGTTCCCCTCCACTTAATTGATTTGGAAACTTATTTTCCTGACCATTTAAACCTACTTTATTCAATATTTCAGTCGAATCCTTTGCGTTTTTAACTACATCACGAATCAAATCGACATTTTCCTTCACTGTAAGCGTCGGCAAGATATTGTAGAACTGAAAGATAAAACCAATATTCTCAGCACGATAATCCGTTAGTTCTTTTTCACTATAATTACTAATATCTAGACCATCCATATATACTTTTCCATCTGTCACATGATCCATGCCACCCATAATATTTAAAAGTGTTGATTTACCAGCACCACTCGGACCTAAAATGACAACCATTTCATGTTGATCAATTGAAAAAGAAACATCATTCAGTGCATAAAATGCCTTTTCTCCTACTTCATACTTTTTTGATACCCCATTAAATTCAATACATTTCTTCATAATTATTCTCCCGTTAGTTGTATCTAACTACACAGTTAGTATACTCTAACTATATTTATTCCTCAAGGACAAACAATACCATTTTTTAAATTTTACAGAAATTGTATAATAATCTCTTTCATGCTAAGATAAAGATACAAAGAAGGAATATACAAATATGTAAGTTCTGGGAAATTTTGTAGTAAAAACTACCTACAAACTTTGTGAGAGTTGGCGTAGGTAGTTTTTATATTGTTTATTCATTCAATCACATACAACATTGATTTTTACATATTCACTTTATATAAAGCACAAATTCAGATTTGCTGTCAAAAAAAAGAACAAGATTGCTCTTGTCCTTAATTTAATTGGTATCTACATTCTTGATTATTGACTAGCTTCTTTAGACTTTCCAAAGAACAATGCACCATATCATAAGATACTTGATCCGTGTAGAAAGCTGCATGTGGTGTTACAATGACATTAGGATAGGCTTTTAATATCAATAAGTCGCGGTTTTTGATGACATTATAGTTGTGGTCAATATGAATAACTTCCTGCTCATTTTCAAAAGAATCAATACCGGCACCACCAATAATGCCATTTTCAATACCTTCAATCAATGCATTTGTATCAATGATCTCTCCACGAGATGTATTGATAATCAACACACCTGGCTTCATCTTTTTGATCACATCCGCATTGATCATATAACGATTTTGATCTGTCAAAGGCATATGAAGCGTAATGATGTCACTCGTTTTGATCAAAGTATCAAAATCTACAAATTCTACTAAATCCTTTTGATTTTCTCTAGGATAATCCGTATACGCTTGAATTTTACATCCAAATCCCTTTAAATCACGAGCCACACAAGATCCAATTCTACCTAGTCCAATAATACCCACTGTCAAATTGTGCATTTCTTTACCCTGAATACCATGTAAAGAATAATCCATACATCGACTTCTCTCTAACATATGCGCAAAACGACGAGTCAACGCTAACATCAAAAGAATAGTAAAGTCCGCAACACAATCTGGTGAATATGAAACATTCGCAACTTTAATGCCATATTCATTGGCTGCATCTAAATCAATTTGATCATATCCAATCGTACGCGTCGATAAAGCCTTAATTCCATAACCAGAAAGAATCTTTAAAATATCTCGATCTGCCTGACATACACCTACAATGGAAACGGCATCAAAGCCTTTGGCCCAATGCACCGTTTCCATGTTTAAATGTTCTGTATGAATTTCCACTTCAATTCCTAATTTCTTGGCAACAGGATCCATGAAACATTCTTCATCTTCACGTACCCCAAACGCAATGACTTTCATTAGAATTCAAACTCCTCATCCAAAAAGGCCTTTAATAAATCAATAGAAGCACGAATATCTTTCTTATTCACAATCGCATTAGGACCATGTGTATAGCGAGTAACAACACTTACAGTACAAGCCTTAACACCATCATTACTTAAGTTCATAGAACTCGCATCTGTACCCCCTACATAAATCACATCTTTTTGGAAAGGAATACCATCACGTTTTGCGCAACCAATCATTTTTTCAACTAAATATTCATCACAAATAACGGACGTATCACTAATTTTAATAGCCGTACCATTTCCAGGTGTATTGTTTCCTTCTAAATCTCCTGGATGATCCATACCCGGAGTCACATCCACAGCCACTCCAATATCCGGTTGAATGCGATGTGCTGTTACTTGAGAACCACGACAACCTACTTCTTCTTGTACAGTAAACACAAAGTAAGCATCATTATAGAAAGATTCTTTTTCCATTAATGTCTTTAACTGCATATAACATCCCACACGATCATCGATTGCTTTAGCCGTCACAAAATCTCCTGCCAATTCTTCATATGGACCTTCATAAATGGCAACATCTCCTACATCCACATACTTTAAGACTTCTTCTTTACTAGCTACACCAATATCCACATATAGATTTGTGAATTGACCATTCAAATCTTCGGGACGCACACGACTCGCGACAATTCCAATTGTTCCATTACGGAAACGAACTCTAGATTGATATGTTGTGTACATCCAAGAACATCCCATAGATTTCACCATAATACGTCCATCTTGTTCAATTTTGATGACCTGCAAACCAATCTCATCCATATGTGCACAAAGCATGACTTTCTTTTTATTTGCGCCTGTACCTTTTTTATAGACAATCAAATTTCCAATCGCATCCTCAATGATTTCATCGGCATAACCTTGCACTTTTTCTTTAATAAATGCACGAACTTCTCTTTCGTAACCACTGACACCATGAAGCTGCGTTAACTCTTTAAATAATTCCATTTTTTTGCACCTCTATTTTATTTTTACATCTTTCATTGCCTGAGACCAGATACAAACAGGTCCTGTTGTTAAGCCAGAAATACGCTTAGAATATAAGTTGAATGCTTTTGTACCATACAATGGGAAATAAGGAACCAATTCATTTTCACGAATCATTGCCTTTGAATAATATTCTTTTGATTCTTCTTCACTGCTTGTATTTAAACCCGCCTTCAAATCGTTATCCAATTCTTCATCTTGAATACGAGAGAAGTTATATGGATTCTTTGTTGCCAAAGTTGTATTTGAATCTGTATCAATTACGCCTTGATAGCTTGAAGACACAAAGTAAATACTCCAATCATCCACTTGTGCATCATCACTGATTGTTGATAAAACCGTATTATAGTCAACACTTGATTGTTTTAGATCCACACCAATTTCTGACCAAGACTTTTTAAACATCGGAATCAAAGTTTCCAAAGCCGGAACATCCACACTGACCAAGAACTTCACTTCAAGCTTTTGACCATCTTTTTCACGAATACCATCACTTCCAACTGTCCATCCAGCATCCTCTAAGATTTGTTTCGCCTTTTCTAAATCATAACGATATACAGTTAAACCATCTAACGTTTCATCACCCGTTACATAGCTACCCACTAATTTACTCACTGGATTCCAATATACTTCAGGAACATAACCAATCAAATCTTTTTTCACTTCATCACTTGCCTTGTCATATTTAAAGAAGTTATCCACAAAAGACTCACGATCGATCGCATATGCCAAAGCTTGACGCACAGCTTGATCGGCTGTTGTACCACTTGCACAGTTAAAACCTAAGAAACCTTCGCCTGCTGTTTTATAACTAGATACTTTTAAATCTTTATCCAAACTTGCCTGACCAATCTTAGACTGCTCAATATTAGCTGGAATAAGATCCAAGTTTCCTTTCTTTAATTCAGAAAGTTCTGTAGAAGAATCTGTTTTCTTAATGATAATACGATCTACATCATATTCACCATCTTTAAAATCAAATTTATCATTCTTCACAAAAGTAGCACCCTTTGATTTATCAAAAGACTTCAACTTATAAGCACCCGTACCAATAGGTTCTCCCGATTTCTTTTCAATCTTCTTTGTATGTCCCTTCTCATAATCAAATTGTTCATCCGAACAAATAGGCTGCGTACCAAGTGTACTAACCGCATCAATCATTGGACTTGATAAATGGAATACAACTGTATAATCATCGGGTGTTTCAATTCCAGTTAATTCTTTGGCATCTCCACTATAATAATCTTCATATCCTTCAATATTACTTGGAACCGTTGATAAATAACCTGTATAGCTTGGATCCGATAAAACCGTAAATGTATATTTTACATCACTTGATGTAAACTTAGTTCCATCACTAAATTTAACACCTTTTTTCAATTTAAAAGTGACTGTCTTTCCATCCTCACTCACTGTAGGCATTTCATTTGCCAAGTCTGGATTCAATTCGCTATTCGCATCATATTTCAACATACCTTGATAGATCAAGTTAATAACATCTCCATCAAATCCAGACAAATAATACAAAGGTGAAAACACACCACTCATTTCTTGACTCGTTCCAACTGTCAATGTTTTTTCATTTGACTCAGATTGTGTGCCACTTGCACAACCACTAAGTCCTAACAATAAGCTCAACGATAACGCCCCTGCTTTTTTGATTTTCATAATCATCACTCTCCTTTTACCGGCACAAATTTAGCTCGGTTCATTAATGGATGCTCTAAATGAATCGCTTCTTTTGGACACACCATGACACAACTACCACAATAATAACACTCACCAGGATATGCTACGATTGGTGGTTTTCCTGGCATCAAAATGTCACACTGACAAATATTGACGCAGCGATTACAACCAATACATTTATCCAAATCAAAAGTAATTGGTTTTACACTGCAGCTTTGTTTTTCAAAATTAAACTCCATGTGCGACCTCCTTTATATAATCCTGATTCCGCATTTCATATTCCGTTTGAATATCTCCATAATAATCAAGAGGGATTTCACCACGAACTGCCTTACCACCTTCTTGACGAATCGTGATAAAACAACGATCTTGTTCAGGATCTTTTTCAGGATAATCACTACGATAGAAGTGAAGCTCATCACTACTTGATTTTCTAAATAAACAAGCCTGCATAATCATTTTTGCGACCTGTAAGATATCAAGCACTTCATGAGTACGCATTAAATCATGTGGATTTGCACAAGATAGCTGTGGAACCATCTCATTTTCATATGTATTCAATAAAGATAAACCTTCCTGCAATAAATCTTCACACTTAATTCCACCACAATAATTCTGCATACACTTCGCAATAGCCGCATTCAATTCTTTCCAATGCATGCCATTTTCTACATATAGAGGTGCATATAAACGTTTCTTCTCCGCTTCTACATCCAAAATATCATAATCTATGATTTCTTTATTATCACATGCATCCGCTGCTTTTCTTCCCGCATAATAACCGGTTGCACATGCATATCCGCAACAATCCGATGCATACAATTGATCTCCTGCTGCATAGATTCCTTCTACATTCGTCATTAGATTCCAATCGGTAATAATACCTCCTGGAGCTCCAAACAATTGTCTTTCTTGATCCAAGAAATTGGCAGATTGCCAGCCTGTACCATAGCTTTGAAGAATGTGTTTTGTAGGATCAAAACCTTTTTCTGTGTAATACTTCAAGATTGGCACTTTTGTCTTACCTTCTTCACCAACCATCATGCCCCAAATTACACGACGTTCATAATCTGGCATTTTCGATAAGTCTGCATAGAAAGGAAGTTTATAGCCACGTTTCATCAACTCTTCAAAATCCAATGTTTCAGGACCACGATACTCATATTTTGCCTCATCAATGACGCCACCCTTTAAGAAGAATTTCTGTCCAGGTGCCGGCATATATCGATCTAGTACTGTTTTTAATTCATTTCCATCACGATCCACATAAGGAATTTCTTTACCACGCGCATCTACCATTGTAGCTGCATACCATGTATTGTGGTTATTTCCGGTTCCATAAGGTGGGAAACTTCTTCCAGAAGCACTGAATTCCGCTTTCACACTCTTTTCCATCATTGTAAATTCAACACCCGCACGATATCCCATCGCATGACCTGAACCAATACTTTGAAAAGGTCTGAATTCACAAAGACCTGTTAAATCGGAATCAAACAACCATACACGAGCCGGTCTAGACATGGTAAGAATCGTTGTTTTTGATTTGAATACATAGAACTTACCAGTACGCGTATGCATTCCCATTGCACCAATTCCACGTTTCTTTCCATCCACAACAGCTGTTAATAATCCTGTCGCCTCAACTCGATCATATATCTTTACGCCTAATTTCTTTAATTCCTTATATAAAGATGGCTTAAAAGTACTTCCCCAAACACGAAGTGTAAACTTATTTTTATAGTCATACGCAAACATTAACTTGGTCTTTTCATCACGAAACGGTGCCCCTTCAAATTCATTTTCGGTATCACGAATTTTTCCCCCAAACGACTCCATATCCAATAAACGATCATACCCTTCACGACACTCTATATAATGTCCAATTCCATTACTATATTTCGATTGTTCATCAATGTAGGCATGTGCAATTTCTTCCGGCGTTACCCCAGAACATGGGTTTGTACAAGCGGATTCCCAATGATCAAATCCACTTCCTGCAGATCCACTTCTTTCTGTAGAACCCTTTTCAACTAATATGACAGATTTACCCTTGCGAGCCGCTGCGATTGCCGCATAACACCCGGCAAGTCCACCTCCTAAAACAAGTACGTCACAACAGTCTTCTTGCGTTTGTCCTACTTCATTTTCATATGGCCACTTTGACATAACTTCCCTTCTTCCTATCAAATATACACCGATTATACCACGCTTACATTTATTTTCATTAAGATTTTACAATTTCTTACAATTAATTATCTATGATATAATCCTAGTATGTGTACAAGCTTTCGATATACACCAAAAGTAGCCAAAGCCTTTGGCTTAGAAGAAAAAGACATTCATCCAAGTGACAAATGTCTTGTACTAACACGAAGCCAAAAGAAAATGGTCACATTCGGGTATAAAACCAACAATTTAATTTTGAATGCCAGACAAGAAACACTTTTAGAAAAGCCTTTATTTAAAGATTCCATGCATTGTATTGTGCCTGCAGGAAGTTTTTACGAATGGGACGTTGGCAAAAATAAAGTGGAATTTTTTTGCGACCATATTCTCTATTTTGCGGGTATTCTTATTGATGAACATCTTGTCATTATTACTACAAATGCGAATACATATGTAAAGCCTGTGCATTCTAGAATGCCGGTAATACTTGAAAAAGAAGATATAGATCCTTGGTTAAAGGATATTTCTAAAACTAAGGAAATCTTGTCGAAGCCAGGCATTGCACTTCAAAGAAAGCAGCTACAAGAACCACTTTTCTAAAGGAGATAGTATGAATATTACAGAGTTTCAACAATCTAGATTTGGACTTTTTATTCATTGGGGAATCTATTCCATTCCAGCACGAGGCGAATGGGTAAGAAGCAATGAAGAAATGAAAGAAGAGGATTATATTCCTTTTGCGAATGAATTTGATCCTGATTTATTTGACCCTCATCAATGGGCTAAACTTGCCAAATCAGCCGGCATGAAATATGCCGTAATGACTGCCAAGCACCATGATGGATATTGTATGTTTGATACACAAACTACGAATTGGAAGGCAAACAAAGATTATGTTAAAGAATTTTTAGATGCCTTTAGACAAGAAGGATTAAAAGTAGGTCTATATTATTCGCTACTGGATTGGCATCATCCAGACTATCCACATTATAGAGATAGACATCATCCTGAAAGAAACAATCCAGAATACGATAAACCGATTTGTTTTTCAAACTATTTGAATTATATGCATACTCAAATCAAAGAATTACTTACAAACTATGGAAAACTCGATATCATGTGGTTTGACTTTTCTTATGACAACATGACAAAAGATGTTTGGAACGCCAACAAAATCGTAGCGATGGCACGAACTTACCAACCAGATATGATCATCGACAATCGTCTAGAAGGAGATGGTGTACATCCAGGAACTATTATGGATGCACATCCTAGTTTTACAGCTGGTGATTTCACTTCGCCTGAACAAATGATTCCACCACAAGGTTTACCTGTTCCTTGGGAAGCTTGTATCACCATGAATGAACATTGGGGATATTGTGCAAAGGATACCAACTATAAATCGGCTAAACTAATCATCCGTACTCTAGTTGAATGTGTATCCAAGGGTGGAAATATGATTTTAAATGTGGGACCAAATGCCAGAGGTCAGTTTCCTAAAGAATCTATCAATGTATTGAATGAAATTAGTGAATGGATGAAACTGAATCAAGATTCTATTTATGGCTGTACAAAATGTGATCTTGAAAAACCAGAATGGGGAAGATATACACAAAAAGGGAATAAAATCTATGCGCATATTTTAGATGAGAGCATTTTTGATATACCTGTTAAAATCAAAAAAGAAAAAATCCAAAGCATAAGAAGATTGTCTGATCATTCAGAAATCAAAATTCAAACGCCTTGGAATGCAGAAAGTTTTCCAGACTATACATTTATCAATATTGATTCCAATTCACACCAGTGTCCAGATCCAATTGACACAGTGGTTGAAATCACATTAAGAGACTAGCTCAAGTTTTTGCTGGTCTCTTTTACTATATATATTGGTCTTTGTTTACTTTCCATATAGTCTTTTGTCGTATATTGCCCCAATATGGCCACAAACAACATTTGAAGGCTACTCAAAAATAGAATCAAACAGACTAAATGAAACATCGATGTTACATGCATCAACAAGCCAAACAAAGCCATTAGAATAGATGAAAGCATAATAACGGATCCAATATTTCCAATCCATACAATTGGCGCTGTAGAAAAGGAAAACATTCCTTCCATGGCATATGCGAATAGTTTAGAAAAATTCCATTTAGAATTGCCTGCTGCTCGTTGTACATTATGAAATTCAATCCATTTTGTATCAAATCCCACAAAAGAAAATAATCCTTTCATATAGCGATTGTATTCTTTTAATTCCAAAATCGCATCCACCATTTGTCTTGACATCATACGAAAATCACCACATCCATCGCTCATATCCATTTTGCACATTTTCTGCATTACCTTATAGAAAGCATGCGATAAGAAATTACGAAGCTTGCCTTCACCTTGTCGATCCACTCTTTTTCCTGCACAACAATCATAACCTTCTTCACTAACGGCTTTATACATTTCCTTTAATAATACAGGAGGATGCTGCAAATCGGCATCCATGATCACAACATAATCACCACTTGATTTTTTTAATCCTGCAAACATAGCTGCCTCTTTACCAAAGTTTCTTGAAAAAGAAATAAATTCACAACGATCGTCCTTTAAACTCAATGCTCTTAATATATCTTTTGTGTGATCCTTTGATCCATCATCCACAAACAACAATTCATAGGTAATGCCTTCTATTTCATTTAATACTTCACTTGTCTTTTTATAAAACATAGAAAGAACTTCTTCTTCATTAAAACAAGGAACGACAACACTAATTTTGTTCATACAACAATTTCTCCTTCTTTGAAAATATATGTGATTTACACAAAAAATAATTTGCGAAAACAGTAATAATACTGACTAAAATCTTGGATAATAAATTTGAAATATGTAAGCCATCAATGCAGGCAGCGAGCAATACATTTTCCACAATCAGCGTCATAAATCGAAGTCCAAAGAATTCGATACACTCTTTTTTCACATCGTTACTTGAATGAAATACAACTTTACGATTTGAAAAATACGCAAAAATAACAGCTACTAACCAAGCTAAACTATTACTTATCAGCCAATTCAGTCCGATTTTTAAACAAATAAAATACACAATGTAATTCACAAGAGTTGTCATAACTCCCACGATTCCATAGCTTATAAATTCTTTGACTTTTTCCATATCCAGAATCCTCCTATCATAATTGAAAGCATACTTATACATAGTCCTATATTTTTAAATGGCGCATGAAATTGAATTGTAATTATATGGCTTCCCTTTTTGATTTTACATCCCACAAAAGCCTTATTCACAATTTCAACATTCTGCTTTTTTCCATCGATATAAATTTCATATCCCTTTTCATAAGGATAGGATGTTACTAAATAGCCCTCTTTAGATGTTGTTACTTTCCCTTTAAATATAGAATCTGTTTTCAAAGATTTAATCTTTGTTACTTTACGATCAAACACATCCATATCACATGTATAAACACGAATATTGGATATCTTATATTTTCCTTTAGATAAAGTAACATCAAATTGTTTTAATGTTTTTTTAGAAAGTATATACGTAAAATGTTTATTTCCATTTGGATATACCGAGTGCTTTTTTGACAATGTATTCTTCATTCCATTTATAGAAATCGAAACTTTTTTATTCGTATAATTTTTTATATCAAAATCAATACAAATCAGCTTATTTTTAGCATCAAAATCAATAGGTATTGTCTTCTTTGTTTTCTTTTTATTATGAATCAAAATCGATTGATCTAAATTCTTTACAAGCTTCATCTTTGAGGCATAATCATTACTTGTTTCACCATTCACAATCGTACGATTGTAAATAGTATCTAAGTTATATGGATAAAAGAGTTTATCAAACTTAGATTCACTCAACATATCATTTGTCACATAGACCATAGGAAATACATTTTTATTCTTTAATAATTTATAATTCCCCTTTATGTCTACTTCTTTATATCCATATAAATCAGAGTCTTTACTGAGTACATTTTGAACAGACATCATACTCAAATATAAATAATTCTCACTATCTGTTATGATTGTTCGATTGGATTGTGGAATCGGACTCTTTATAATGTCATACACAAACGTGTTATATAAAGAATTACTTGTTGATGTATAGCTTGACGCTTTCATTTCTTTTAGATCATATATGTGATTAACACTATAACCAACCTGATCTAAATCAGCTGTTCGTTGTTTCAAATCGTTTCTTTGAATTAGTGTTTGTTTATCCTTGGAATACATTGAATTATAGAGTTTTAAATCTATGCACTGATTGTAGTTTAATCCTGTAAAAACAATCATAGGTACAAGGGCATACATCATTAAACATTCTTTTTTATCCATAAAGTAATATCCGATAAACACAAGTGCAACTAATAAACCTAGAAACATGGTTTTTGTGCAAAAAAATAAACCAGCTAAAACAAGTAAACCTTTATTCAATTTCCTTTCCTGTAGCCAATGAGCAAGAATCATAAGCACGAGCGGTAAGCATAGCACCAATATTTTTGTGCGTGCATATAAAGTTCCGTTCAATATATAAGAAAAGATTGGAAAAATAAACATTAAAATCAACAGAATCGATAGCTTCTTTGTCTTTTCAAATTGGATGCCTTGAAATAGAGCCATCCAACTAATCACAGTCAATCCACATCCATAGCTATCATAGACAAGTCCTTTTAAAGTTAAGTTTGGAACAAACAAATTAAATAGGTTGGTTTGTACAACAGATTTATGATTATTTATAATCAAATATCCAGTTGGTAGCCATAGTACAGCACCGAATCCCACGCCTAAAACAATGGGAACAATCATATCTTTTATTGTCTTATGTTGGTCATAATCATATAAAAGAAGAATCAATATCATGCCTGGTGTATAGAAATAGTTATGGAAAAGGGCCATACATATGCATAGGCTGATCCACTGTCTTTTATTTTCATCGATTAGAATGAGTGAAAGAAATAAAAAAGGAAGAATTTCTACAAACATGATTTGTTGGTGAGACTGAAAGAAGCAATTGGCACATATACAACAAATGCTTGAAAAGAAACATATTGTGTCTTTATATCCTTTATTTCTTAGCCAGTAATAACAAAGTCCTCCTGTAAATGACCATAGTAGTGTTGCATAACTTATAATAAAGAAACTTGTTGGTACATTCGGGAATAGATATGATATCAACACGTCTGGCCTTAATAATCCATAATAGGAAAAGCTAAAGGCATTGGTTTGTCCCTGAAGATTCGCATAACTATCTGGAATAATTTGGTATGTCGCATAAAAATTCTGCCTAAAATAATCTGCTAGAGCAACATGTTGGGACAACCAGTCTATTTTTGATCCAAACACAGAAATAGTGGATATACCTAGCACAAACAATATGGGTAATATGCATAGGATCATGATTAAATACTTATCTCTTTTTTTCATGGTTTTACTATACAAAATAAATCTTAAGTATCGACAAAAGGAAATATTAAACTTTCCTAAATATATTAAGAAGATTTAAGAAATATATAAGTAGAGTGTTAAGAAATGTTTGATAGAATTTTTTTGGTGATGAAAATGAAGAAGTTATTATTATGCATCCTAAATTTGATGCTTTGTCTAAATATATCCATCATTCATGCCGAAGAGCCTGAATCTTTAATGATTGTTGCCCATCCAGATGATGAAACGATTTGGGGTGGTTCACATTTAATCAATGGGAATTACACCGTTTTATGTATTACCAATGGAAACAATAAAAAAAGAAAAAAAGAGTTTATGAACGTCATGGAAAAGACACATTCCAAAGGAATCATTTTATCGTTTCCAGATAAGACGAAGGGGAAGCGAGACAACTGGAAGCTTTGTAAAAAGGATATTCAAAGAGAAATCAAAAAGGAAATCGATTCTAAAGATTGGGATCAAATTGTAACGCATAATCCAGATGGTGAATATGGGCATATCCATCATAAAAAGGTATCTAAGTATGTTACTATGATTTTAAAAAAAGAAGATAAGATAGATCAGCTTATGTATTTTGGTAAGTATACTTCAAGGAAAAACAAGGCGGATCTAAAGAATGAAAAGAGTTTATCAAAGAAAGATTATGATGAGAAATTAGAAATCATTCAATCGTATTCTTCTCAATCGAAAGTGATGGATCATTTACATCATATGTTGCCTTATGAAAATTGGAAACACTATTCTGATTGGGGTAAAATAGAATAAATGAAAGGGAATGTGAACATGCAGACACGTATTTTAGTAGCGGATGACAATGCAGAAATCCGTGAAATATTAAGAATTTTATTAACTGGCGAAGGCTATGAAGTGATTGAAGCTAAAGATGGAAATGAGGTCCTTCAATTGTTTGATTCTTCTATTGATTTGATCATCCTCGATATCATGATGCCAAACATGAATGGGTATCAGACTTGTTTAAAGCTTCGTGAAACAAGTAATGTCCCCATCTTATTTTTAACGGCCAAAGGATTGGATTCAGATAAAACACTTGGTTTTTCAAGTGGTGCGGATGACTATTTGGCAAAACCTTTTTCTTATAGTGAATTAACGGCAAGAGTCAAAGCTTTACTTCGTCGTTATCAGGTTTATAAGGGTAAAAAAGAAGAAATCTCTATGGATACGGAAAAAGATTTAAGTATGGATGGTCTTACTTTGCGTTATGCCCAACAAAATGTAGAAGTCAATGGAAAGGAAGTTGAATTAACGGATATTGAATTTAATATTTTGAGTACGCTAATGAAGAATCCTAAACAGATTTTTTCAGCTGAACAATTGTATGAAAAAGCTTGGAATGAACCTTATTATTATTCGGCAAACAATACGATCATGGTTCATATTCGTAATCTTAGAAAGAAAATTGAGAAAGATCCCGCAAACCCGGTATACATAAAGACAATATGGGGAAAGGGGTATCGTTTTGAATAAAAAAATAACGAGATTGTATCTTTCCCTTCTTGTTTTTTTATTGAGCTTTTTTGCGATCTATTCGCAAAGATTTGTCGTTTATGATTCTTTAAATGCACATTTTAATTATTCAGATACTTTGTCTAAAGAAGAGATCAAAGAGGCAAAGGCTTATTTGGACAAACAAGAAAAAGTGGATTTCATGAATCACATCCAAATTCGTAAGGACTTAAATCAATTATTAAAAAAGGGAAGTTATCAAGTCATTTTATATAAAACAAAATCAAACAAGCCAGATGGGAAAGTCGTAGATTCTGTACTTGCGTTTCGTGGTCGTGCCCCTTTAAAAAGTGCACAAAAGTATAGTATTTTTATAAATAGTTCAAGTAAAGCGAGCTCTATTGAATGGTATCCATCTTTCACGAATTATTATCATTCTTATCGTATTTTTGATTGTATTTTAAGTCTTATTATCACAATTCTTTTTTATTGGATTAGTGGAAGACTTCAACCACTTAGATCAAAGAAAAACATTTTCTATTCTTTATCCAGTCGTATGATGTTTTCTTTTCTTTGTGCAACATTATTGGTATTAACTTCTTTTTCTTTTCTATATTTAAATCGTAGTGTTGTCTTTGAGTTTTTAATGGATACATTTTATCAATCGGAAGATTATTCTTCTTATGTAAAGAAATTAGAGAAACAACTACAAAATTTTGATCTAACAAAAGAAAACAAAAAAGCTATCAATCATGTATTAAAAGAAAATACATTAAATCATGCGTATGTGGAATTATATGATCAAGAGGGAATCTATTTCACGGATAAGTCTCCATTAGCTAACAATAATCTTTTATTATTATATAGTTTTGATGATTTAGATGTTTTGGAAGCTCCATTATACTATGACTATCCAATACATTTTAAAAACCAGACTGTTTCTATATATATTACTTCTTTTCCAATGATTCCATTTCAGATTCCTTATATTATTCTTTCACTTTTGATTTCTTTTTCTTTCTATTTGATTGTCCTACAAAGTTTTATCCGTAAACGAATTCTTTCCATTCAAAGTTTACAAGAAGATGTCTTTACTCTTGCGATTGGTGATTGGAATCATGAAATCAAAGTAAGTGATAAAGATGAGATTGGACGTTTAGCCCAGGACTTGAATCAAATGCGCATTGCCTTTCTACAAACGATGGACAATGAACAACAGGCGCGTGTTGCGAATAAAGAATTAATTTCTTCTTTATCTCATGATTTAAGGACTCCGTTGACAACATTAAAGGGATACCTTGAAATCATGAATTTAAAAAAGGATGATATTGAATTTCGTGATCAATATCTTCAGAAGTGTTTAGCTAAAGTTGAAGAAATCACCTATCTTTCAAATAAAATGTTTGAGTATTCTCTTGTCTTTTCAACAGAATATAATTCAGATCTGACAAATATACCCGTTCAAAGAGTCATGGATACATTGGTGGATCATATTCAGTATTTAAGGGAAATGGATCTACACATTTTATATGAACCTCTACAAACTTCTCTATCTATGGATGCGAATTTTGCGATGATCCAAAGGATATTAAACAATGTATTTTCAAATATTCAAAAGTATTGTGATCCTTGGAAAGATATCGTGATTCAAACAACAATTGAGGAAGATCAATTAAAAATGAGTTTCACAAATTCAATCAATCGTCATTTGGATAAAGTAGAAAGTAATGGAATTGGTTTAAAGAGTGTTAAAAAAATGATAGAACTCCATCATGGAACTTTCTATCTAGATGAAACAAATGATTTATTTACGATTGTTTTAACTTTCCCTATTCATCAGTAAGAGTCATTCTTACTGATTTTTTTATTACGAAAACAAAAATAATGTGCTATTATGATTGACGTTCGCTTTTTGGTACATATTGGAAACATCTTTGATTGAACAACACAAAAAGTCATATAGGAGGAGAAAATATATGCCAAAAACTAAATTTGAGAATATTGTATTCACTTTAATAATGTCTTTTTTGATGGTTTACGCCATGATTTGTTACAACATCGCTTTAAATATGGGTGGTATGTCAAATCAAGTCTTTTTGTTAGCCTTTCATGAATTGGTTATCATGTGGCCGGTTGCTTTCATTTTAGAATTTTTCTTTGTCGATAAATTAGCCCATCACTTTGCCTTTAAAGTTGTAACACCTAGCGATCGACCTTTCTTCATCACACTTGCGATTTCATTCTACATTATTTGTATCATGTGCCCTGTTATGAGTTTGATTGCGACTATCTTATTTAAAACGCCAGGTGTACAAATTATTTCTGTATGGTTTATGACTATCTTATTTAATTTTCCAATGGCTTTCTTTTGGCAAATTTGTTATTGTGGACCATTCGTTCGTTGGATTTTTGGAAAATTATTTCATTAGAAGCAAATGTTGCTTCTTTTTTTTCTTCGTCTATAATTAAATTTGTATTGAAAGGACTGTTTTAATATGAATAAAGAGTTGATTAAAGAACTAAAAGCACAGGATTTTAATGTAGTGGCTGTATCTAAAACGCGTACAAAGGAAGAAATTGATGAAGTCGCAAAAATGGGGCTAACTACTTTTGGAGAAAATCGTGTACAGGAATTTATAGATAAGTATGATCCAAAATATACTTGGCACATTATTGGGCATCTACAGACAAACAAAGTGAAGTATATTGTTGGAAAGGTCGATGTGATTGAGAGTTTAGATTCATTAAAACTTGCTGAAGAAATTGAAAAGCAGGCAAATAAACATGGAATCATTCAAAAGGTATTAGTAGAACTAAAAATTTCGGAAGATCCAAATAAAACGGGATATCCTTTTAAGGATGCTAAAAACTTTATTTCTCAATTGCAAGAATTTAAACATATTCAAATTAAAGGAATTATGTGTGTTGCTTCAAAAACAGAAGATCAAGCATTAGTAGAATCAGAATTTGAACAGATGCACACCCTTTATTTAGAGCTCAAAGAGCAATATCCATATATGGATACTTTATCCATGGGGATGTCTCAAGATTATAAGTTAGCTATTAAACATGGTTCGAATACAGTTCGAATTGGACGCGCAATTTTTGAATAATTTTTTAAACAGTGCTATACTAATCCCATGCAAAATTCAAAGAAAAGAAAGTTGAAACCACAAAATCTACTTATTGTTTTGGCATGTGTATGTTTGATTATCGGTACTTTCATAGTTTTGTTGTCAAACCATTCAGATTCAAAATCAGATTCAAAGACAAAACCAGTTAATGAACATTACGAAACGATTGCGACTATCATGATTGATGCTGGACACGGTGGGTATGATGGGGGAACCGTTGCAGAGGATGGTACTACCGAAAAAGATTTGACATTGGCTTTAGCTTTAGAAACAGGTAAACAGCTAGAAAAATTAAATCCAGAAATCAAAGTTGTCTATACTCGTACAAGCGATAAAGTAACGTGGCCAGAAGATGAATCAGAGGATTTAAAAGCGAGAGTTGAGATGGCAAAAAAAGAAAAAGCCGATTATTTCTTCTCGTTCCATATCAATTCAAATGAAGATCCTACTTGTTCTGGATATGTTTCTTATATTCGTCAAGACGATAAAGCAAGTGAACAAATCACAGAATATATATGTAAAAACTTATCTGATTTAGAATGGACACATGATCGTGGTACTCTTACAACCGAATTTTATCCTCTACATGTAGTTGATGAACAAAAAATCCCAGCCATCTTATTTGAAGCTGGTTTTAGTACGAATGCCAAGGAAATTCAAAAGCTTGAAAATCCAACAAATCAAAAGAAGGTTGCGAAAGCAATTGCGAAAGCTTTCAACAAATATATTACTGAAAACAAATAAGACAAAAAACCGATATCAATCGGTTTTTTATTTTATAAAGCTTTAGAAAACGCAAGACATGCAGCACCAAGTAATCCACTATCTTCATTTAGCGTTGATTTTCTTACCTTTACTAAAGGTGCAATTACTGCATATACTTTTTCTTTTACTAAGCTTTCAACTTCTTCTACAAAACCTGGAATCTTTAATGCGACTGATCCTCCAAGAATCACCATTTCCGGATCTACAAACGCTTGTATACCTGCAATATAGTTTGCCAAATATAGTTTTGCGTCATCCATAATCATTTTAGCTTCTAAATTTCCTTGAAGTGCTAAATCATTGACTTCGCCTGCATGAGCAACCTCTAAACCTGCTTTTTTTGCACGTTGTTCAATGGCTGTTCCACTACAGATAGCTTCAATTCCACCTGGATAAATACTTCCATGACTTGGCCCATTATTCCATAGACATGTATTTGCGACTTCATTCGCAAAGCCATGTGCTCCTTGGAATACTTTCTTGTTGATAACAAGTCCGGCTCCTAGTCCTGTAGATACCGTTAAATATTGAACGATATTAGAATCTTTTCCTTCACCAATAACAGCTTCTGCAAGAGCTGCTAGATTCGCATCATTTTCGAGTTGTACAGGTTTATGAATGAAGTTTTCTAATTCTTTAGACACATAGAATCCATGCCATTTCCCATGCAGGTTTGGTGTTGTTAAGATCTTTCCTGCCATCAAATCAAGTGGTCCAGGACAAGACATGCCCACACCTACAATGTCCTTATTGAATCCATCAATAGCTTCTTTAATTTGATGCATTGTTACATATGGATCATCTGCATCTGTTGGAAATTGAATTCTTTGTTCAATTACATAATTTTCATCAATTAGAGCAACACGTGTATTTGTTCCTCCAATATCAATTGCCACTGCATACTTCATAAACTTTAAGCATCTACTTTTTGATACAATTCAATGATTTCTTCAGCTAACAATTTAGCCATTTCACAACTCGCCATTTGATCTTCTGCATGCATGAACAATAAAGAGAATTCTGTCTTTTGTCCTTGAGCTTCTCTTTGAATCAAATCAGCATGTACTTTGTGGGCCCCTACAAAGAATTCTTCAGCACCTTCCATTAATTCTTTAGCGGTTTCATAATCCTTTTCTTTTGCCTTTTGAATGGCTTCTACATAATTTGATTTTGCAGCTCCACTATTAGAAATAATCTGGAAGCAAATCATTTCAAATTCTTCGTTCATTATCCTAACACCTTCAAAGCATGTTCTAATACTTTTTTACCATTCATCATACCATAATCTTGCATATTAATAGCTTCTACAGGTAAGTTTGGTGCCATTGCCTGAACATTCTTTAATTCATAACGAATTTGTGGTCCTAACAAGATCATATCTGGAGTTCCCAAATTTTTCTTTGCTTCTGTTAAAGATTTTGCACTGATTTCAACTTCAACACCCATTGTTTTAGCTGCGTCCTGCATTTTCTTTACTAACATACTTGTTGACATACCAGCATTACATACCAATAAGATTGTTTTCATGATTATTCTTCTCCTTCATTCTCCATTGCGGCTTGTTTTTCTAATACTCTGTCATTAATTTTAACAAATGGAATATAAATTAATACACCTAACACTAGTACAATAGCTTGAACTAACACAGCTTTCAAGTCTCCAGCTGTAGCTAAGAAAGAACTTAATAAAGGTGGTGTTGTCCAAGGAACTAATGATACACATGGGCTCATGAATCCTGATGCAGTTGCGATATAAGAAATTAGGATACCTAAAGCTGGAACCAAGACAAATGGAATGGCCATAGTGATGTTATAAACAATTGGATATCCAAAGATAACTGGTTCATTGATATTGAAGATTCCAGGTGCTACTGACATTTTAGCAACATTTTTTGTCATTGCGTTTTTACCAACTAAGAAAGTCGCAATTAATAAACAAATTGTTGATCCAGATCCACCCATTAAACCATACGTTGTAACTTGAGAAACGTTGATAATGTTTGGAATAGCTTCACCAGCACTATATGCTGCAATATTTTCTGTAATATTGATAATTAATAGTGGTTCTAGGATTGAACTGTAAATAACAGATTGGTGAATACCAAATAACCATAACATATTTCCTAAAGAGTAAAGAATGATACATCCCCATAATCCTGTTCCAATGTGACGTAATGGTTCTTGGATAAATGTTGTAATTAAGTTGATAATGTTATTTCCTGTTAAATTGAATAGAGCTGCAGAAACTAAACCAAATAATGAAACAACGATAATTACAGGAATTAATACGTTAAATGATTTTCCTACTGCAGGAGGTACATTATCGCCTAAGTTCACTTGAAGTTTTTTAATGTTTGATACTTTGATAAATGCTTCTGTTGCAAGTAATGCCACGATGACTCCGGCAAACATAGAACCTGTTCCTAAATTTGCGAAAGGTAATACGCCAGATACTTCAACAGCTGCTTTTGCTGCATTTGGAGTGACACTAACTGTATTTGGCATCATCGCAATTAAGCAAGCCATTGAAATCATAGATGCAGCTAATGGATTTTCAAAATCACGGTTACGTGCCAAGCAATACCCAATAATTGCTGCAATCAATAATCCGGAAATATTTAATGTTGCGTTTGTGATTGTTGTTCCCCAGTATTGAACATTTGCTAATGTATCTCCACTGAAGATCCAAGTAAATACTGTGTTATTTAATAAAACAGCTAAACCAGCCAAAATGTACAATGGCATTACTGTCGCAAATGCATCACGTAATGAACGTAAATGAATTTGATTTCCTAATTTAACTGCCACCATTGTAAACTTATCTACAAATTTATTATTTTCTAATGACATTTTTATTCTCCCTCTTTTAAATCATAATAAAAACCATTCTGTTTACTCAATTCGTTATACCAATGTCCTGATTTTTTGATTGTACGTTCTTGCGTTTCTAAATCAACCTTGATAAATCCATAACGATTCTTGTAAGCATTATTCCATGACCAGCAGTCAAAGGCTGTCCATGCGTGGAATCCAAAACAATTGCTTCCTTCCTTCATTGCTTTGTTTAACCATGCTAAATGTTCTTCATAAAAATCAATTCGATAATCATCTTGAACATTACCATCTTCATCCCAATACTTTTCTTCTCCTTCGACGCCCATACCGTTTTCACTAATAAACCATGGGATATTTCCATAGTTATCTTGAACGTTTTTGGCAATATCATAAATTGCCTTTGGATAAATTTCCCATCCACGATATGGATTCATACGACATTCTGGCCAGAACCATTCTTCAAAATATTGATCAGGTTGCCATGGTGTCTTGAAATTTTCTGGATGATCTTGTGCCTTAACACGTTTTGGATGATAGTAATTCACTCCTAAAAAATCAACCGTATTTTTTGAAATAACTTCTAATTCTTCATCTGTATATTCCCAAAGTACACCATCTTTTTCAAGCACTTTTATTAATCTTTCTGGAAGCTTTCCATATACAGCTGGATCTAAGAATGCTCGATTAAATAAATCATCTGTAAATTCAGATGCAGCTAAATCTTCCTTGCTTTCACTTCTTGGATAAGCTGGTGTTAGGTTTAGAATAATTCCTATTTTCCCTTCCAAATTCATTGAATGATACATTTCAATCACTTTTGCACTCGCAAGATTGATATTATATATCACCTGCATAGCTTCCTTACCTTTGCCTTTGTAGTTTGGATAATGGAAACCATAAAGATATCCAGCTTCTGGAATAACCATAGGCTCATTAAATGTTGTCCAGTAACGAATATCTTTACCAAATAGCTCAAAACATTTTTGCGCAAATCCTACAAATAAATCTACGACCTTTTTACTTTCCCAACCACCATACTTTTCAAGTAATTCAACCGGCATATCGAAATGATGTAAATTCATAACTAATTCAATATCATTCTTTTTTGCTTCTTGAATTACGTTGCGATAAAACTCAACAGCTTTTTCATCCACTTCAAACGTTTCAAAATTTAAAATTAGACGACTCCATTGAATCGAAGTTCGAAATGAATTAAAGCCACATTGTTTCATCAAGCTAAAATCTTCTTGGTAGTGATGGTAAAAATCACTCGCAACATCCGGTCCAACACCTTGAAAAAAATCTTCAGGTCGAGTATGAAACCAATGATCCATGATATTTTCATGTTTTTTATCAAAGGTACCTTCACTCTGTGGACCGCTTGTTGCTGCTCCCCACCAAAAATTTTTAGGAAATGAAATAAACTCCATGTTGTTGTCCTCTCCTTCTTTCTGAATGCATTATATATTCTTTTAATTCTTTTGTCTAGACATTTTATTATTAAATATATATTTATTATTTCATTTATTTATATTGTCTATAGTCATTAGAAAATACAAAAAATAATTAATACTTAGTATTTACTTTATATATCATACTTATGTATAATAAATACATCATAGACATATAATTACTTTGTCTATATTAAGGAGGTGTTTTTTTATGGATATTAAATATAAAACCATTTATGATTCAATCAAAGATAAGATTTTAAATAAAGAATATCCTGCTAATTCAAAGATTCCTGATGAGATTTCATTATGTAAAGAATACAATTGCTCAAGAATGACAATGAAAAAAGCACTCGATTTACTAGTGCAAGAAGGATTGCTGTATCGTAAAAGAGGACAAGGGAGTTTTGTCATGTCAAGCAACAATTCAAAAGGGCAAATCGTTATTCCTGAAAGAGAACTTCAAGGTTTCACTAAATCAAGTCAGGGAAATGTCACTTCAAAAATATTAGAATTTAAATTGGAGTTTGCGAATGAAGAAATCGCAAACAAATTAAACATCCACGTTGATGATCCAATCTATAACATTTTCCGACTTAGACTTGTCAATAATAAGCCTTATGTTCTTGAAAGGACCTATATGCCTACAAGTTTGATTCCCGGCATTACTTTAGAAGTTTTATCTCATTCTGTTTATGCCTATATTGAAAATACATTGAATCTAAAAATAGCCAGCGCCAACAAAACTACTAAAGCAGATGTATCGAATGAATTAGATCATAGATATTTAAATCTAAAAGATATCGAACCCGTTCTTGAAATTGATCAGATTGCCTATCTAGATAATGGAATTCCATTTGAATACTCTATTTCACGACATAGATATGATTTATTCGCATTCAATATTTTCTCTGTTAGACGTTAAAAAAAGGATGTTTACTACGAAATGTAGCTAAACATCCTTTTTTGTTAATGTATCTGGTAAAATCAATCGTACAGATTCTATACGATTTTTTTCTACTTTCAAGACTTTAATGCGAATTCCATTTGGTAAAGTCGTTTCATCATTTGTCTGTGGTAAACGACCAAGTGCATCGATTACTAAACCTCCAACTGAATCAAAGTCTTCACTATCTAAATCTAAATCTAAATAATCGTTTAAATCATGTAAACTTAAATATCCTTTGACATCATATGTTTGATTATTTAATTTTACAATATTTTCTTCTTCGTGTGCATCGTATTCATCCTGAACATCGCCGACGATTTCTTCAATGATATCTTCTAGCGTAACGATACCTGAAAATTCTCCATATTCATCCATGACTATCGCAAGATTAAATGTGGATTGTTTCATTTCAATCAATAATTCTGATACTTTTTTATTTTCATATGTGAACTTTGGTTTACGAAGAATCTTTTGCATGTCAAAATGCGAAAAATCATCATACATCAGCAAGTCTTTCATATTGACAATACCTATAATATTATCAATTTTATCTTGATAGATGGGAATACGCGTAAACTTTTCTTCTCTAAATATTTCCAATAAGTCTTTATATGTACTATCTACTTCCGCCATTACAACATGTACACGAGGTACCATAACATCTTTAGCTTTGGCATCCCCTAAATCAAACACTTTATTGATCATATCTTTTTCATCTTCTTCGATGACACCTTCTTCGTGAGAAACGTCTACAATTGTACGCAACTCACTTTCAGTCATAGATATATTTTTATTTGGATCTTGTATGCCCATTAATTTTAAAATACCTGAACTAAATAAATTCACAAACCAAATAATCGGTGTTAAAACTTTCATCAAAAGTGAAATAATCGGAGCATACGTAATTGCAAGTTGATCTGCATTCACTGTTGCCCATGTTTTAGGTGTAATTTCTCCAAAAACCAAAATTAAAAAAGTAATGATAAAAGTAGCAATACTAACGGCTGCTCCACCAAAGGAATAAGCAATCAATGAGGCAATACTTGCTGCTGAAGTATTCACTAAGTTATTACCAATCAATATAGCACTTAGCATTTTTGATTGATTTTCTAATATTCTTAAAGCTAATGCTGCTTTTTTATTTCCTTCTTCTTCTAAAGTTCTCAAGCGAATCTTACTAACTGAAACCATCGCTGTTTCAGCTGAAGAAAAGAAGCCTGATAAAGCTAATAAAATAACTAATTCAAGGATTTGTATCCATAAATCCGAGTCCATTTTCCACACTCCCTATATTTTTGAATATTGTATCATACTCATGATATTCTAGGAAGGGCAAGTCGAATTGCCTTCTCTACAATTTCGATTGTTGGATTTTTAAATCCTTTTACTTCTCCATCCATATTCGCATAAATAATTTCATTTTCTGTATCTAAATGAACTGTTTTAGCTTGATACATCGTAACTAAATCTTTGTATTGAAGGTGATTTCCTTCTTGGTATTTTTTTGCCAATCGAACTATTTGATGTCTCTTTACATCTGAAATCAAACAAACATCCATCCAGCCATCATCAATATTGGCATCTGGACATGGTTTAAATCCTCCACCATAGTATTTTCCATTCGCAAACACAAGAAATCCATATTTCCCTTTTGGCAATCTTTTAGTATCGATTTGAATTTGATAATCTTGACCAATTGGTTTTCTCAAACTAATCAAAGCAGACAATGCGTATGGAATAATACCTTCTGTAGGCATTTTTTTCTTTAATTCATTTACTTGTTTTGCGACTTCAACATCAAATCCAAAAGAAACTGTATTTATTGAATATTCTCCATTCACTTTAATCAAATCACAGTCCATGTATTCTGGATTTGAATAATTTGCAAGATTTAAAAAATCTTCTCGTTTTAAATCTTCAAAATATTTCACAAAATCATTTCCCGTTCCAATTGGAATCACAGAAATAGTCACATTTTCTTTTTCAGCACATCCATTAATGACTTCGTGCAAAGTGCCATCCCCACCACATACATATAAATGCACAGGTTCATTGGATAGAGCATACTTTTTTGCGATAAAAGTCGCGTGTTCAGGACCTTTTGTTTTTTCGATGATGATACGTTTTCCTTGAAAATGCTCTTTAATTTCTTGTATTAATTCATATTGACTGTTCTTCCCTGATTTGGGATTTACAATAAATACATCCTTCATATAATCATTACCTCTTTAAGCCTCAATCAATCTTTGTACACACGTACTTGCGAGAAGTAAACCGGCACTGGCCGGAACAAAAATAGCACTAGGCAATGGTTGTCCTGATTCTACTGGAATCGGTTGTTCTAAAGATGCCACCACCCAGATCTTATTGCGTATACGATTTTTTCTCTTCCATTGACGAATCTGTTTAGCCATTGGATCATAACTAGTTTTTTCTACTTCTGTAACTACTAATTTTGTAGGATCTTTACGTCTTGCCATTCCCATACTTGATAAAAATGGTATGTTTCGATCAATACATGCTTGCATCAAATCCTTTTTACTTTGAATTGAATCAATGCAGTCTACGACAAAATCAATGGGTTGTGAAAATATTTCATCATTTTTTGTTTGATCATAAAAACAGGCATATGTATCTACAATACAATTTGGATTTAATGTACTAATTCTTTTCTTTAGCACATCCACCTTGACTTCATTTACTGTATCTAAGGTCGCTACTAATTGTCGGTTGATATTACTTGGTTCCACACAATCTTTGTCTATAAGAATCAAATGCCCAATTCCGGTTCTTGCTAAAGCTTCTACACAAAAAGAACCGACTCCTCCAACTCCAACAACAAGGACTGTCTTATCATTGAGTGTTTGTAGTGCTTCTTTTCCTAGCAACAATTCACTTCTCTCATTTGTCTTCATCCATCAACCATTCCTTTACTGCACTATATATTTCATCTCTATTCTGCGCTTCAAACCAATGTACAGGCATCTGATTCTTAAACCATGTATATTGTCTTTTCGCATATTGTCTAGAATGTGTTTTTATAGCTGTCTTTACTTCATCGATACTTTTTTCTTTTAAGAAATAATCCTTAAATTCTTTATAGCCAATTCCTTGAAAGCTTGTATATTCCCATGTTTCTGGGTTTATAAACAAATCTTCCACTTCTTTGACCAAACCATTTTCGAACATAATATCTACTCTTTTATTGATTCGATCATGTAAAATGTCTCGATCTACATCTAATCCTAAAAAATACACATCATATAATGGAATATGTTGTTGTTTGTCCTCTTGTTCCGATTTTGATGTACCACTATGACAAATTTGCAGAGCACGAATCAATCGTTTGCGATTGTTTGGATGAATTTTTTCGAGAGCTTTTTCATCTTGTTCTTTTAACATTTCAACCAATTCTTCATTCGTTCTCGAATTTAAAAAATTTGTATAAGTAACATCTTCTTGTTCTTCTTGAAATTCATAGTCATACAATGCAGCTTTTAAATAAAGACCTGTTCCACCACATAAAATAGGAAACTTTCCTCTTTTTACAACATCTTCGATAGCCGTACGGCATTTTTCTTGGAACACCTTTACATTGTAAGGTTCATCATAATTTTGAACATCAATCAACTCATGATGTATACCTTGCATTTCTTCTTGTGTTACTTTGGCCGTGCCAATATCCATTTTTTTATACACTTGCATACTGTCACAAGAAATGATTTCTCCATCTAATTGTTTGGCCAACCATACGGAAAGACTTGTTTTTCCAATCCCAGTTGGACCTACAATTGCTAATACTTTCTGTTTATCCACGTTCAAATTCCTTTCTCAATTCATTATCACTCATCACAATGACGGTTGGTCTTCCATGAGGACAATGATATGGTTGTTTACACTTTTGTAAATCTAAAATAACCTGCTTCATTTCCTGCATAGATAATGGTCGATTAAAACGAATTGAACTGTGACATGCCATAGTCGCAATCATATGTTTTCTTAGTTTTGCCATATCTACATCTTGATTCTCCACAAAATAATCTAATAAATCTTGTAAGAATTGTTTTTGATCCACATCATGAAACCACAATGGTATTTCACGAAGAATCAATTGATCTGTTCCAAATGGTTCAAATTCAATCCCAAAGAATGATGTTTTTTCATTGATTGTCATATATTGAGCCAATACGTTACTTGAAACATCCAATTGGATAGGAACCATAAGCGGTTGTTTGTTCGTACATTGAACTAATAATTTTTCGTTTAACTGCTCATAATGATATCTTTCCTGAGCAGCATGCTGATCCACAATAACCAAGCCTTCTTCATTACTGCATAAAATATAGGAATCATGCAATTGTGCTAATACTTGAAGGTGCAAAAAGAATTCTGGACCTTTATCATTTTTATCGTCCTTAGGAATTGGATATGAGATTGGTTCTTCCTGTATTTTTATTTCAGGAGCTGGTTTTTCTTCATATACCTGTATTTGCTCCGCTTTTTCCTTGATGACTACTGGATTATAATTTTTAAAACTCTGTTCAATCGATTTATTCTCTTTTAGCTGTTGCTTAATAGGATATGAATATTGTATTTCTGGCTGTTCAAATACAACGCTTTTCTTTTCTGGCTTACTTACCGCTACTGTTTTTAAAGAAGCATTTAAAGCATCTTGAATTGTTGTTTTAATTAAATCAAGCATTTCGCCTTGTTTTGACAAACGAACCTCCCATTTATTAGGGTGTACGTTTACATCTACCAATTGTGTGTCTGAATCCATTTGTAAAACAACGATTGGAAAACGATTTGGCGGCATATAATCACTATACGCATCTAGTATCGCTTTTTGGATTGCGACACTGCGAATCAATCTTGTATTTAAAGTTAAAAACATAAAATATTTTGTAGCTCGATTGATTTTTGGTTGGATTGCATATCCATGTATATGAAAATCTTCGTTGTTCCCTTCAAATGGAATCGCATTCTGAGCTACTTCTTTGCCATACATTTGGTATAGAATTTCTTGGATATTTCCATTGCCACTTGTTTGAAATACAACTCTTCCATCATGAGAAAGTTGAAAACGAATCTGTGGATGGGATAATGCCATTTTATTCATTAAATCGGCAATTACAGAAAATTCATAAGAAGTGCTCTTTAAATGTTTGAATCGTGCGGGTGTTTTAACAAATAATCCAGAAACATCTAATTTTGTTCCTCGCGGACAATTACAAGGTTCATCTACATCCAAACTTCCATAGTTATATCTTAATAAAGTACCTTCTTCACCATTACTCGTCTGCAATTCAACTTGGGCAACAGAAGCAATACTTGGTAAAGCTTCCCCTCTAAATCCCATAGTCTGAATATTGAATAATTCTTCTTCTGAATGCATTTTACTTGTGGCATGCCGCATAAAAGCTAAATGTGCATCTTCATGATCCATTCCACAGCCATCATCTGTAATCACAATTCGTTCAATACCACCTTGGTATACTTCAACTTCTATGACTGTAGCACCTGCATCAATACTGTTTTCAACGCATTCCTTTACAATTCCAGCCGGTCTTTCTACGACTTCACCAGCTGCAATCATATTTGTCAAGTGTTCACTTAACACATGTATCTTAGCCATACTTCACACCTCCATTCATATGAAATTCATATCTATGATTCGATTTTTTCACTTAATTTTTTTAATTCATAAAGACAATCTAGAGCATCTCTAGGAGTCATTGAGTCAATATCTAATTCTTGTAGTTGTTGTAAAAGTTGTGATTTTTCTGGTTGAACTTGGTCCATCACAAATAAACTTGGTTGATAATTTTGATTGTTATCTTGATTTTCAAGATTTAATAAAAGTTGTGAAGCTCTGTCTAAAACCACCTTTGGTAAATGCGCAAGTTTAGCAACATTGATACCATAAGATTTATCGGCTTTTCCTTCGATAACACGATATCTAAATTCAATCTCATTTTTCTCTTCACGAACATCAACATGTACATTGCGCATCGATTGATGTTCTTCTGCCAATTCCGTTAATTCATGATAGTGTGTCGAAAATAATGTTTTTGCTCCGATTGCTTCATCAATATATTCAAGCATCGCCTGAGCAAGAGCCATACCATCATAAGTTGCAGTTCCACGTCCAATTTCATCAAATAAAATCAAGGAATGTTTTGTAGCATAACGTAAAGCTGTATTGGCTTCCATCATTTCCACCATGAATGTACTTTTTCCTGTTAGTATATCATCAGATGCACCAATTCTCGTAAAGATTCGATCAAATATTGGAAGTTCTGCCGTTTTGGCAGGAATAAAGCTTCCCATTTGTGCCATAACTACAAGTAAGGCATTTTGACGCATATATGTAGATTTACCACCCATGTTCGGTCCAGTAATCAATTGTATATGTTCTTCTTCTGACATTTTCCAATCATTTGAAACGTATCTCTTCTTTTTCATGCGATCATCCAAAATTGGGTGCTTACCCTCTACTACATTGACATTATATCCTGGATGAAAAACTGGACATACATATCCTTTTTCACTGGCAAGAATTGCCAAAGATACAAGAACATCAATTGTAGATAATGCTTGTGCACATGCATGTAAATCAAACAAATCTCTTTTGATTCGCATCAATAAATCATTAAACAAACTTTGTTCTAGTTTTACCTTTGTTTCTTGTGCATGTAAAATTTGTTCTTCTTTTTCTTTTAATTCCTGTGTAATAAATCTTGTTGCATTGGCAAGCGTTTGTTTCGGATGATATCCAAATTCTTCTTTAATATTACCTAAATTTCCATTACGAACCTCAATATAATATCCAAACACACGGTTATATCCTACTTTTAATGATTTAACCCCTGTTCTTTCACGTTCTTTTACTTCTAATTCCAAGATAAAATTTTTTCCTTGTTTCGCTATTTTTCGAACTTCATCCAATTCTTGATTGTATCCATCATTAAAGACTCCACCTTCTTTTAGTGTTAATGGTGGATTTTCTATAATCGCATTTTTTATTTCATTGTATAATTCTTGGCAGTCTGGAATTTCATTAAATTCTGGATATGAATTCAAAGAAGAAGCTAAATCTAAAATAGGTCTAGCGTGTTCTAAAGTAGCTACTAGTTGAAGTACATCTCTAGGACTTGCATTCCCATAAGCCATACGGCTCGCAAGTCTTTCCATATCATATACATATACTAGGTGTTCTTTTAGATTCTCTCTTAACATGAAGTTTTCTTTTAAATCTTTAACCGCAGCCTGCCTTTTAGCTATCTTTTCCGCATCAATCAATGGGTATTCAATCCATCTTTTTAGCATTCTTGAGCCCATGGCACTTTGACATTTATCCATAAAAGACCATAAACTTTCTGCCTTTGCATTCGTTGATTGACTTGAAACCAACTCCAAATGATTCTTCGTTTCATAATCCATAACGAGCACTTTATCTTTATCCATAGATTCTATTGGTAAAAAATGATCAATATGTTGTTTTTGTGTGTCTTTTAAATAGGCCATTAAAAGTGCAAACGCCTCTTTTAAGGATTCAGATTCAATTCCATTTAATAAAGGTAAATCCTCCGGATCAATATTGGCCTTTTTATGCTTTGAAATGACCATCGCATCCATTTCTTCTAGGGCAGCCATCCATTTTTTATCCATTGTCATCGGACAAACAAGTTCACTAACATTTTGTTCTAACAACGCCTTTTGTAGCGACACTAAAGATCTTTGTAGCGTTTGATACTTCAACTCGCCGGTACTTAATTCACAATAGATGACTGTAATTTCAAAACTTGAAATTTCACAAGATGCCATATAGTTTGTTGACTTGGCATCCATTGTTGCATCCATGTAAGTTCCTGGTGTAATTATTTTAATAATCCCTCGATCCACCAATCCTTTTGCGCTAGACGGATCTTCCAATTGTTCGCAAATAGCCACTTTATAGCCTTTTTTGACTAATCTTTGAATATATGAATTTGCTGCATGAAAAGGGACACCACACATAGGCACCTTTTCTTCAACGCCTGCACTTCTTCCTGTTAATACTAAATCTAATTCTTGTGAAACCAATTTTGCGTCTTCAAAAAACATTTCATAAAAATCACCTAAGCGATAAAATAAAATCGCATCTGGATTTTCTTCTTTCATTTTTAAGTAATGTTGCATCATTGGTGTATATTTTTTTTCTGCCATAAATCATCATCCTAACATGACTATTATACCAAAAATTCTAGATAATTATGTTATAATTAAAAATACTGAATAAGGAGGTTTTGTCAATGAAACAAACAATTCAATGGAAAAACAAATCCATCCAAATTGACATTGGTTTGATTCTAATTCTTATCCTTTTTGGTATGACAAGTTGTTTTGCGTTATACAATTCTTTTAACTTAATAAAATCCGGAAGTGGAAGTTCCTATTTATATCGTCAGTTGTTTTGGTTTGTTGTAGGGTTTATCGCCATGTTTTTTCTTTCTATTCTTCAAAACAAAAAAATATATTCATATATGGATACAGCCTATAAAATTCTAATGCTGTGTCTTGTTTATTTATTTTTTTCTCGTATGTTATTTAACTTTGTTGGAATTTCACTACCTTTCGCAAGTGAAGTCAATGGTGCCATTTCATGGTTTCAGCTGCCTTTAATCGGTAGTTTTCAGCCAAGTGAATTTATTAAAATCGTTTTAATTGTTTTGATCTCACAAATTATTGTTGATCATCAAAAGGCACATCCAAACCCAACACATAAAGATGACTTAATGTTGTTGTTGGAAATCGCAAAAATATTATTCCCTCCATTGTTTTTGATTATGATGCAGCCGGATACTGGTGTTTGTATTATCATCGTATTCAATATTTTCGTTTTAGTATGTTGCAGCGGTATTCGTAAAGAGTATATTATTGGAATTTTTGCCTTTGTGGTTATTGTAGTAGGAACATTCTTATTCTTATATTTTGAATATCCTAATATTCTTGCTTCATTCATATCTTCATATAAACTACAAAGAATTGATGCGTGGTTAGAACCAGAAAGCAACATTCGAGGTAGTTCAAACCAGTTGTATACTGCATTATTGTCATTAGGTAGTGCCGGATTAACTGGATATGGGTTACAGGCAAATATCATTTCTATTCCAGAAGCACATACCGATTTCATTTTTGCTGCTTTTGGACAATGTTTTGGCTTTATTGGAACCACATTTATCTTATTATTATGTTTATTATTAGATATTTATTTATGTAAAATAGCTTATGCAACAAAAAATAAAAAAGATCGATTTGTTGTAATAGGGATTATCGCAATGCTATTATATCAGCAACTACAAAATACAGGAATGATTGTTGGATTACTTCCAATCACAGGTATCACATTACCATTGATTTCTTATGGAGGAAGTAGTATTCTTTCTTACTTTATTTCATTCGCAATCATTTTAAATATTTCACCGGCAGCAAAAAGAACGATTCGTTTGAATCGTTCAAAAAGACGTAAGTTAATTAATATAAATTCTTAAGTCGTGTCAAATAAGAATAAGTACGGTATCTCGCAAATCGTACTTTTTTTGTACTCGAATGTATGATTATTTCAGAAATAGATTCTAAATCCCTTTCTAAGTGATCATAACATACATGTGCATAGGCAAGCGTATCTCCTCTAACTCCTATTTTTCGCGTATCATTCATAATATATGGATTTTTTAAAGAATGATGGTTCTTATGTGAAATAGGCATAATTTCACAAAGCTGTAAAACCTTTAGCCCTGGATCCACAATCGCTCCTTTAAGTGCTCTATTTACAGCAGTAGAACCAGATTGGGTACTCACACAAATACCTGAGCCTTGACTGCTTTCAAAAAACTCATCATCTATCGAAATATCTAGCACTAATGTTTTAGCTAAACTCTCAATACGAACCTCATTTAATGCATATAATGTTTCGTTGACTTGAGGAAGGTCCATTTGAAGTAAATTAAACTCTTCAATTTTTGGTTGATTATGTTTTAAATCATAGACCAAATGATCCACTTCATCTTGTGTATAATCAGTAAAAAAGCCTAAATTACCAGTATGTATCGCAACAAACTGAATTTCATCCAATCTTTCTATATATGTATGAATTGCTCTTAATAAGGTGCCATCCCCTCCAACAGAAAAAATAACTTCAGATTTTTCTTCATCATATTCCCATCCAATAGCAATACATTTTTTCTTTAGAGTTTCTGCAACTCTTTTTGAGTTGTCATCTCCTCTGTCTACTAAACTGAATCGCATCAAATCACTTCCTCTTTTGTTGAATCTATTGTAACATATTTATGGGTGATATGAATGTACGATAACATTGAAAGAGAATTGAAATTATTGGTTGATGAAAAAGTATATAATGAATTGCTTCATTCATATGATTTTCATAATCCAATAACACAGACAAACACATACTTTGATACAGAGAATCAAGATGTAAAAAAACAACATGGTGCGGTACGAATCCGAACAATTCAAGATAAAAAGATATTCACATTAAAAATCAGAAAAGATGAATATACACACTATGAATTTGAAAAAGAAATTACGACTGAAAGCATAAATGATATTAATGATCCAGAAATATTAAATTGGTTTGATCAATATCAAATTCCTAAAAATTTACATCCAACAGCAAGTTTTACTACATTAAGAAATGTATATGAATTCGAAAACGGAGAATTATGTTTAGATAAGACAGACTACAAAAATCATACAGATTATGAAATAGAATATGAATACACTTCCGATCATGATGGAATCCATTTTTTTAATTCTATCTTAGAAAAGTATGGGTTAAAATGGATAAAAAATTGCCCTAGCAAAATTGCTAGAGCATTAAATGATTAAAATTTATGTGTTAAACGATAGAAGAAGGATTTAGAATTATATTCTTCTTCTTTTTTCTTATAATTTTCAATTTCTTCTTTATTCTTATTATAAAGTTCTTCTACTTCTTTTAATTTCTGATTTTCAGATTCTAATTCAGAAATTTTCTCATCTTTCGTCTGTGTCTCTAATAGGAAAGTCTGTTTGCTCTTTTCGATTTCTAATTTAAGCTTTTCTTGATATAATTGTTCGATCTGAGCTTGTGCCTTCTCTTTTTCTTCTATAATAGCTTTTAACTTTTCATTTTCAAATCGAAGTTCCATTTCAACTGTAGATAATTCATGTTTTTCTTTCCTAAAATAAGTAGATAATCTTTCAACACCTTCTGCCTTGATTGTAATACGTCGAGTAGCTGGGTTTTTATATTTCCAATCTTTATCTGGATTATCTTTTACCAATTTTGCGATTGCTTTATCTACTGTATTTCTTGATTTGTTGAAATGTTGGCATATCTGCGCAATATCCATATCATAATATACGTCAATTGCTGATGCTTCTTCAGGCATATTCATGTCCCCTTCCTATGAAATTCATAATAATAATCTAACGAGTCACGATAAGTCTATCATAGTTTTGTCAAGAATGCTATACCTATATATGAATTTCCTATATTATTTATTGCTTTTTAAAACACCATTTATTTTTTCATATCTTTCTCACATGAACCGTCATATTAATTCATCTATTCAAATCACATTTAATTTCATGTCTCTTATTTTCATATCTATATCACATGAATTAAAATTTCATGTTCATATCTATATTTCACGATTCATATGATTTTAAATGATGATAAATTTCATTCATATGATTTATTTTTTATTATTTTTGAGTTCATATGAAAAATTATCACGCATTTTGAAAATCATATTTATGTTCATATATTTGATTTTTTATATTATCATTTTCACATGAATTGGATTTATAAAATTTTAAGTATGAATATTCATAATTAATTCATATGAATGCTCACAATCAATATTCAGTAGTTTTTCTTTCTCCATGTGATAATTGTATGAATAAGCCGTATTTATAGCATATTTAAATATTGTTATATGATTTTACTATATCATGTGCTATTTTGTTCATATGAAAAGGTAATTCTATATGATTATTGTATTGATATTCCTATAAATATAAAAAAATCGTATGAAATATCATAAGTACTTCATACGATTAAGCATATTTATGAGCTTTTACGTCCTTCAAAAGCTTTTAACAATGTCATAGCGTCCGTATAATCTAAATGACTGCCTACAGGAATACCATGGGCAAGTCTACTTACCCTACACTTCCCTTCTAATAGTTTAGATATATATAAAGCAGTGGTTTCTCCTTCTACTGTAGGATCTAGAGCTAATATGACCTCTTCTGTATTTTCATTCACTCTATTTAATAAAGATATTATATTTAATTGATCTGGTAATACTCCTTTTTGTGTATTGATCAATCCATCTAGTACATGATATACACCATTGTATTGCTGCATAGACTCTATTACCGAGATATCTTTCGGATTTTGTACTACGCATATGATATTCTGATTTCTATTAGAATTTTTACAAAACTCACAAAGATCATCTTCTGTTAAATTACCACATCGTGTGCACTTCTTTACTTTCTTTTTTAAATTAACTAATGTTTCTGCTAATTCAGATATTTCATCATCAGACCAATCTAATACAGTAAATGCATATCTCTCTGCAGTTTTAGCACCTACTCCTGGTAATTTCTGAAATTCATATATTAAATCATCAAATGTTTTTGGATACATGCTTCACCTTCTAATCTTCTTTAATTTCTATATTTGGAAACAAACTTTTCATATGATCTTCAATACTCATATTATTTTCAGATTCTGAATCTTTTCTTTTTAAACGAACTTGATACGGCTCTGGAAGATTACCACTAATCATTCTTTCTTTAAACTCATCCTTTACACGAGATTGTTGCGTCTTATCTAATGCGAATACTTTCTTAGCTTTTCCTAATAACACTTCCATAAAATCTTCATATCCATAATTTAATTCAAATTCATTTATTTGTTTCGCAAAGATCTCACTAGATACACATACGACAATATAATTCGATCCACTAGCCATAATACTACTGTTTCTCAATGTAGCTGCATATTTTCCAAATTCCAAGCTTGATATGAATTGTCCTATATTATTGAACTTATTCGTATCAATGCTTCTTTCCATCTTTGTAGCTCCAACTAACAATTGAATGACAAATTCATCGTTTAATATGATTTTATTATTTGTGTTTTCTGACTGTTTTAATGTTTCACGTGAAACATCAGAAATTTCAGATTTCTCTAAAACCCCATTATTATCATCTTTTTGAGTGTTTTTCTCAATTATATCTGAGTCATCAGAAGTATCGTCATATGATGTTTCATAGTTTTCTTCTTCATCAACCTCTTTATAATCATTATGATCTGATTCAATAATGTGTGTTTTTGATTCATATGAATAACTTGAAATCTTTAATAAAGAGGCTTCTAAGTAATCTAATGCGTTGGATGCATATGTATATTTATTATATGTATCCATTAATTCTTCCATACACTTAATCCTGAAATTAATAGGTGCTGATTTAAAATATTTCCGAATCATATCTTTGTTCATATCCGAAACTAGAGTAGAATTTTCAGAATAATCTAAAATCAAACTATCCTTCAACATATGAATAAAGTCTGCAGTCAATCGTTTAATATCCATTCCCATATCTGAATATTTCTGAATATCTTTGACAAAACTATCTACATCTTTTTTATATACTGAATAGAATAATTTACCAATATCTTCAGATGTTACGACACCATAAATTTTACGAATATCATCCACATCAATATGAGATGAACAGTACGCAACACATTGATCTAATATTGACAGTGCATCACGCATTCCTCCATCTGCTAATTGAGCAATTAATGTTAATCCATTCTCATCAATTTCAATTCCTTCGTTTTTACAAACAATAGATAATCTATATTTAATGTCGTGCATACTCACTTTGTTGAAATCAAATCTTTGACAACGAGAAATAATAGTTGGTAAAACTTTATTAGGTTCTGTAGTCGCAAAAATAAAAATTACATGAGCAGGAGGTTCCTCAATTGTTTTTAATAATGCATTGAATGCTCCAGAAGTCATCATATGAACTTCATCAATAATATAAATTTTATATTTTCCCTGCATTGGAGCATACTTCACTTTATCAATCAGATTTCTTACTTCATCTACACCATTGTTGCTGGCGGCATCAATTTCAATAATATCTGGATGACTTCCATTCGCTGCCATTTTACAGTTCTCACAAACTCCACAAGGAGCATCTTGACTATTCGTACAATTTAATGTTTTCGCAAATATTTTTGCGATTGAAGTTTTTCCTGTTCCTCTAGGACCGCAGAATAAATAAGCATGAGCAATACGATTTTGAATGATCGCATTTTTCAATGTCTGAATTATATGTGTTTGACCAACCACTTCATCAAAATTTGTTGGTCTATATTTTCTATATAACGCTTGATATGCCATTCGTAAAATCCTTTCTATATGTTTTCCTGTATCTTATTTTATCATAGTTTTACTTATTTTATTTGATGGAAATAGGGAAGTACAATATATATAAAAACCGCGTTTAAAAAGCGCGGTTTTCTCTGCGGCTATAAGCCTTTACTGCCAGCTCGCGTCTCAAGGCGCTGCTTTCACTTCGTTCAAGCTATCGCTTTTGACT
>OIYR01000089.1_pt1 | contig 53319 bp, 44 predicted proteins | sample 1588221 | NCBI WGS metagenome assembly OIYR01 (sample SAMN03283292) | human gut metagenome | biome: human-associated habitat; material: feces | host: Homo sapiens | place: Peru | collected 2012
TAGCAAAAAGTTAAAAGCCCTTGTTTAAACCCGTTAATCTTTAATTTTTAAATAGGGCAACGCTATGCTTTCCTGCAAGGAGATTTTAACGCCCTTTCAAATCCATCTCAGCTTTACCAAAAACAAAACCACCCTTTGGGTGGTCTTGTTTTTGGAGCTGATAACGGGATTTGAACCCGTGACCTCGTCCTTACCAAGGACGCACTCTACCTCCTGAGCTATATCAGCATTATTCACTTTTACCTCGGCTTTCATTGCCGAAAAAATCGTCCGTCAAATATAATACCATATATATATCATAATTTCAAATGTTTTTTTAAATTTTTTAAATATTTTCGGAATTTACAAAAAAATCCGAAAAAACTCTTGATAATATCACAAAACAGTGATATAATTCTAATGTTAAATATTTTAGACTAAGGAGTGGGCAGCAAACCCGCTCCTTTGTATTTATTGCTTTGGGAGGTATCATATGTCTAAAAGCAAGGGCGGAGTTACCGTTTCAAAGGTTTGGGAGCTTTGTGAACCAATCGTTAATAATCTTGGGCTTTCGCTTTGGGACGTGCGCTACGTCAAGGAGGGCGCAAATTGGTTTCTGCGGGTATATATTGATAAGGAAGGCGGCGTTGACATCAACGACTGCGAGGCTGTTTCAAGAGCAATCAATGAACCTCTCGATCAGCTTGACCCTATCGAAAACGCCTATTGTCTTGAGGTCTGCTCACCCGGAATCGAACGTGAGCTTGTGCGTGACGAACATTTTATGCAGTTTATCGGCGCTGATATAATGGTAAAAATGCGCCGCCCCGTTGAGGGTATCGGCAAAGAATTCAAGGGTGTGCTGAAATCCTATGACAACGGCAATGTCACAATCCGTGACCACTCGGACGAAAACGAAGTAACAATCGGCAAAAAAGACGCTGCTTGGATAAAACTTGATGATTTTGATTAATTTAGTAAAGGATGATTTGGAAAATGACAAACAAGGACCTATTTGAAGCATTAAAAATGTTTGAAACTGAAAAGAATATCCCTATGGAATATATGCTTCAGCAAATCAAAAAGGCTATCGAAATTGCCTGCAAAAACAACTACGGCGGCAATGAAAACGTTGTGTTTAAAATCGACCCCGAAAAGAATCTGTTTGACGCAAAGCTTGTCAAAACCGTCGTTGAAGAGGTTGAAAACCCCAACTTTGAGGTAACTGTTGATGAAGCTCAGTCGATTAACAAGCGCAAAAAATATGCTGTCGGCGATGAGATAGAAATTCCGCTCGACACAAAGCACCTCGGCAGAATCGCCGTTGCTTCGGCACGCAACGTTATCCGCCAGGGAATCCGCGCAGGTGAAAAAGGTCAGTCGCTTCTTGAGTTCCAAAGCAAGCTCGGCGAGATTGTAACCGCAACCGTTGAAAGAATCGACCCCAAAAGCGGTGCGGCAACTATCAGAATCGGCAAAAGCGAAGCTATGCTGCCCAAGAGCGAACAGCTCGGCTATGACAACCTTTGTGAGGGTGACCACATCAAGGTGTATATCGCCGACGTAAAGGACAACGAAAGAGGTCCTCACGCTATCATTTCAAGAACACATCCGGGATTTGTAAGACGTATGTTTGAACAGGAGGTTCCCGAAATCTTTGACGGAATCGTTGAAATCAAGTCCGTATCCCGTGAGGCAGGTTCAAGAACAAAAATGGCCGTTAAGAGCAACAACCCGGACATTGACGCTATCGGCGCCTGCATAGGCCCTAAGGGCGCTCGTGTAAACACCATTGTAGAGGAGCTCGGCGGCGAAAAAATTGACATAATCGAATACAGCGAAGATCCAGAAAAGTACATCTCCGCCGCACTTTCACCCGCAACTGTATGCAAGGTTGAGATAGTTGACGAGGAGAAAAAGAGCTGCAAAGCAACCGTTCCCGACGGACAGCTTTCGCTTGCAATCGGCAACAAGGGACAAAACGCACGCCTTGCCGCAAGGCTTACGGGCTGGAGAATCGACATCCGTCCCGAAAGCGGATTTTACGGTGAGGATGAAGAGGACAGCCAACCCGAAGAAACCCCCGACGACGAAGAATAACCCGGGTGATAATCTAAGCCATCGGCAAAACCCTTTATGCAAAAGGTGATGAAATGAAAAAAGTACCAATGCGAAAATGTACGGGCTGTATGGAAATGAAGCCCAAATTTGAACTGATAAGAGTTGTAAAAGCTCCCGACGTAAAAAACGAAAGCGGCGAGGTTGTCAAAAGCGGAGAAATCACGCTTGACCTCACCGGCAAAAAATCGGGACGGGGCGCATATGTCTGCAAAAACGCCGAGTGCCTTGAAAAGGCTTTTAAGGCTCACAGATTTGAGCGTTCGCTTTCATGCAAAATTCCCCAAGAGGTGTATGAACAGCTCAAATCTCAGCTTGCGGATACAAACGCCGATTGATACGGAAAGAGGCATAAATGACAGACAAAATATTGTCGCTGCTCGGACTTTGCAGGCGTGCAGGCAAGCTGGCCATAGGTGCAGACCCTGCAACGGAGTCTGTAATCAAGCACAAGTCAAGCTTGGTATTGTATGCAAACGATTTTTCACACAACAGCGTAAAGCCTGTTTGGGAAGCGGCACACAAAAACAATGTAAAGGCATTAATAATAAACAGAAGCAAAAACGAACTCAGCCTTGCACTCGGCAAAATGTGCGGTGTGGTTTCGGTTGAGGATAAAGGCTTTGCCGACAAGCTTGTCGGACTTATAAACGATGAACAGGGAGGAGAATTACATGATAAAATACAAGGTTAAGGACGCAGCCGCCGATTTGGGCGTGACAAACAAAAAAATCATAGAAATTCTTGAAAAATATTGCGGTGTGAGCAAAAAGACTATGACTTCGCTTGAAGAAAGCGAGCTTGACGTTATCTTTGACGTTATCACTCAGGAAAACAAGGTTGAAAGCCTTGACAGCTATTTTGCGTCGCGCAACGAAAAAATCGAAAACGAGCCGCCCAAGCCCGCCGAGGAAGAAAAACCTGCCGAAAGCAAAAAGGCTGAAAAAAATGCAAAGGATAAAGCAGAAGCCATAAAGTCTCAGCAGACCAAAAAGCAGGAACAGACAAAGACCTCCGAAAAGCCTGCGGCTGAGGTAAAGCAGGAGGAGCCTGTTCAAAGAAAGCGCAGAGTTATCGACACACGCACAAGCAACATCAATGTTGACAAATACAATTCAAAGTACGACGATATGGCGAGCGACAGCTCAAAAATGCGAAACACGGACAATACCGTAAAGAAGCAGAAATTCGCAAACCGTTCACAGCGTCAAAAAGGCAGACGTCAGGGCAGAAGAGAAACCGAAGCAGAACGTCTGAAGCGTATTGCGCTTGAACGCAAGCAAAAGCCTATCACAGTACAGATTCCCGACGAAATTCTCGTTTCCGAGCTTGCGCTCAGACTCAAGGCTACCGTAGCAGAGGTTGTTAAAAAGGCATTCCTTATGGGTACAATGGTAACCGCAACTGATACAATAGACTTTGACACCGCTTCGCTTATTGCAATGGAATTTCACGCAAAGGTTGAAAAGGAAGTTGTAGTTACAATAGAAGAACAGATTATCGACGACAGCGAGGACGATGAAACAAACCTCGTAGGCAGAGCGCCCGTAGTAGTAGTTATGGGACACGTTGACCACGGTAAAACATCTATTCTTGACGCTATCCGCCACGCAAACGTTACCGCAGGCGAAGCAGGCGGTATTACCCAGCATATCGGTGCGTACAGAGTAATGATAAACGGCAAGCCTATCACGTTCCTTGACACGCCGGGACACGAAGCATTTACAACAATGCGTGCAAGAGGCGCTCAGGTAACTGATATTGCTATCCTTGTAGTAGCTGCAGACGACGGTATTATGCCGCAGACAGTCGAGGCTATCCACCACGCAAAAGCGGCAGGCGTTTCGGTTATCGTCGCTATCAACAAAATGGATAAAGACGGCGCAAACCCGGAACAGGTAAAACAACAGCTCACCGAACACGAGCTTATCCCCGAAGAATGGGGCGGTGATACTCCGTGTATTCCCGTTTCTGCAAAGACAAAGCAGGGACTTGATGATTTGCTTGAAATGGTAACTCTTGTTGCCGAGATGAAAGAGCTGAAAGCAAATCCCGACAGAGCCGCAAAGGGTACTGTAATTGAAGCAAGACTTGACAAAGGCAGAGGTCCTGTTGCAACAGTGCTTGTTCAGAACGGTACTCTCCACAAGGGCGACACTATCATTGCAGGCACAAGCGTCGGCAGAGTAAGAGTTATGACAAACGACAAGGGCGAAAGAGTTAAGGAAGCAGGACCGTCCGTGCCGGTTGAGATAACAGGACTTGACGAAGTGCCTACAGGCGGAGATGTATTTGACGCAGTAAGCGATGAACGTCTTGCACGCACGCTTGCCGACCAAAGAAAAGCCGCAAAGAAAGAAGAAGTATTTAACGCTCAGACAAAGGTAACTCTTGACAATCTGTTTGACCAGATGAAGTTAGGAGAAATCAAAGAGCTTCAAATAATTGTAAAAGCCGACGTTCAGGGTTCGGTAGAGGCTGTAACGCAGTCACTCGTAAAGCTCTCCAACGACGAAGTAAGAGTGAATGTTATTCACGGCGCAGTAGGCGCTATCAACGAATCCGACGTAATGCTTGCAGAGGCTTCATCTGCAATTATCGTAGGCTTTAACGTACGTCCCGACGCAGTTGCGGCAGAAAACGCAGAGCGTTCAGGCGTGGATATGCGCCTTTACAGCGTAATTTACGACTGCATAAACGAAATCGAAGCCGCAATGAAGGGTATGCTTGCGCCGAAACAGCGTGAAGTTGTTCTCGGTATGGCAGAATGTCGTAACGTTATCAAGATTAAATCTGTCGGCACTATCGCAGGATCGTATGTTAAGAGCGGCAAGATTCAGCGCGGCGGCGGAGTAAGAGTTATCCGTGACGGCATAGTAATCGCTGAAGATACCATTGCCTCCCTCCAGCGCTTTAAGGACGCAGTCAAGGAGGTAAACGAGGGCTACGAATGTGGTATCGGTCTTGAAAAGTTCAACGACCTCAAAGAAGGCGATATGTTTGAAGTTTATACAATCGAAGAATATCGCGACTGATTTTTCTCCCAACCGCTTCAAAGACGCATAAAATAAAAGCTTTCTCCTTGAGGGAAAGAAACGGTGTAATCATACTTGTAGGGGCGAACAGTGTTCGCTCTCGGACAGCCGCAAGGACTGTCCTTACAGTTCAATGTGGAAATGTTTAATCGGTATTGTAGGGAACGGTCTTGACCGTTGTGCCGTTTTCAATGCAATGCGCAAATTTCAGTCGTAGAGAACGTGACGAAAAATACAAGAGGATAAAATAATGTCAGGACACAGAATTGAAAGAACAACCGAAGATATAAAACGTGAACTTACGGCAATTTTCAGAGAACTAAAAGATCCCCGTGTGAGCGGAGCGTTCCTGTCGATAGTGCGTGTTGAGGTCACAAACGACCTTTCCTACTGCACGGTGTCGGTCAGCGCCATTGAGGGGCTTGATCGGGCAAAGCAGGCTGTAAAGGGGCTTGAATCCGCATCGGGATTTATCCGCCGTGAGCTTGGTCACAGGCTCAGACTGCGCCACGTTCCCGAACTCATATTCAAGGCTACCGACAGCATTGAATACAGTGCTCACATTAACCGCATTTTACACGACCTTGATATTGTAACCGAAGAGGGCAAAGAAGATGACGATAACTGAGATTGCGGATTTTTTGATCTCGCACAACAATTTTGAGATTCTTACCCACGCCTATCCCGACGGCGACACGCTCGGAAGCGGCTACGCACTTTGTCTTGCGCTCCAACAGCTCGGCAAAAACGCAAGGGTGATAACAACAAATCTTCCGCATAATTTTGAGTTTTTGACAGACGGCATAAAAGAGCAGAACTTTGATGCCGAAACTATCGTCAGCACCGATGTTGCGGACGAAAAGCTGCTCGGCTCAAACAAGGAAAAATACTCAGGTAAAATCGACCTTTGCATTGACCACCATATCACCAACAAGGTCGAAACCGACCTTAAGTTTGTTGATGAAACCGCAGCGGCAAACAGCGAAATAATCTACAGGCTTTTGCTTGCAATGGAAGTTAAAATCACAAAACAAATTGCAAACTGCCTTTATACGGGCATTTCAACCGACACGGGCTGTTTCAGATACACCAACACAACCTCAAACACTCTGAGAACGGCCGCCGACCTTATGGACATCGGGTGTGACACCGCCTATATAAACAAGGTGATGTTTGAAACCAAAACAAAGGCAAAAATACGCCTTGAACGTGCGGTCTATGACACAATGCTCTATTGTGCGGGCGGCAAGTGTGCAATAATTTACACAACGCTTGATATGCAAAAGGAACTTAACATCGGTGATTCCGAGCTTGAGGGGCTTGCCTCTATTCCACGCCAAATTGAGGGAGTTCTCATCGGCATTACAATGCGTGAAAAAGAAGGCGGAGTGTTCAAAATCTCTGTACGCACAAACGGAAATGTCAATGCCGCCGACTTTTGTTCAAACTTTGGCGGCGGCGGTCACTCGGCGGCGGCAGGCTGTTCGATAGAGGGCAGTCTTGACGAGGTACGCACAATGCTTGTTGCGGCGGCGGAAGCGATACTATGAACGGACTTATCCTTATAGACAAACCAAAGGACTTCACCTCATTTGACGTTGTAGCGGTAATGCGAAAGCTGTCGGGTCAAAAAAAAGCGGGACATACAGGCACACTCGACCCGAACGCAACCGGTGTTTTGCCGATATTACTCGGCTCTGCAACAAAGGCTCAGGATCTTATCGTAAATCACGACAAAACCTATGTTGCCGACTTTAAACTCGGCATAACGACCGACACCCTTGACATCTGGGGAAACGTCACAGCTGATTTTGACACAAAAGCCGACCTTGAAAGCGTAAAAAAAGCCCTGTTGCACTTTGAGGGTGAAATAGAGCAGATACCGCCGATGTTTTCGGCAGTTCAAAAGGACGGCAAACGGCTTTATGACCTTGCACGCCAAGGCATTGAGGTTGAACGTGAAAGCCGCAAGGTCACGGTTTACGGTATAACACTTTTGGATTTTGATGAAAGCACCCAAAGCGGAAGCTTTGAGATTTCCTGTTCAAAGGGTACCTATGTTCGCACAGTGATTGACGATATGGGCAGACTGCTCAAAACAGGCGCAGTTATGACCGACCTTAGACGGACGCAGGCCTGCGGTTTTTCCGTTGACGAATGTATCAGCCTTGACGAGGCAAAACGGCTTGCCGAAACAGGCAGACTTGAAAGTGCGCTTCATTCTGTTGAAAGTCTGTTTGATACATACAATATAATTAAAATTTCTCAGGCGCAGTCAAAGCGGTTTTCAAACGGCGGTGCGCTCGACCTTAACCGCACGGCGCTGAAAAATCAAAATGTGCGGGACAAAACGATTTTCAGAGTAAGCGATAACAACGGCGGTTTCATCGGGCTTGGCATAGTCGATGCCGAAAACCGACTGCTGAAAATCTACAAATTGTTTGATATCGGCAGGCGCTGAGTCTGCCGACTTTTTTATAAGTCTATATTATCCGCAATAATTTAACCAACCCAAATTTCGGGAGGAATTCTATATGAAAATAACCGACAGCCGTATTGACAACGGAAAAGAATTTGACTGGGGACTAACTTCAAAAGATTATGCAAAATACAGAGATATATACCCAAAAAGTTTTTATGATAAAATTATTGAACGTGGACTCTGTCTAAAAGGACAAAAAATTCTCGACATCGGCACGGGAACAGGTGTTTTGCCCCGAAATTTATACAAATACGGCGCAATATGGACAGGTACCGATATTTCCGAAAATCAGATTGCCGAAGCAAGACTTCTTGCAAAAGCTCAAAATATGAATATTGCATTTCGAGTTTGTTCTGCCGAAAATCTTGACTATGCAAGCAACAGCTTCGACGCAATAACAGCTTGTCAGTGTTTTTGGTATTTTAATCACGAAAAGATTGCGCCGAAATTAGCGGATATGCTGAAAAAAGATAGTAAACTAATGATTATGTGTATGGAATGGCTCCCCTTTGAGGACAAAATCGCAGGTGCAAGCGAAGAACTCGTGCTAAAATACAGTCCCGATTGGAGCGGTGCAGGTGAAACACGAAAGCCGATTGACATTCCGAGTTGCTATTTTAAATACTTTGAACCGGTCTCACACGAGGAATTTGACCTTAAAGTCCCATTTACAAAGGAAAGCTGGAACGGCAGAATGAAAGCTTGCCGCGGAGTAGGAGCTTCTCTTTCGCCGGAAAAGCTAAAAATGTGGCAAATTGAGCACAAAAAGCTACTTGATAAAATAGCTCCCGAAAAATTTGAAGTTTTGCACTTTGCCGCAATAACCGAATTAAGGGTAAAAAAATAATTTTTTTATCGGCATTACAGATATACCCTTAGGACAACAAAAGCTTCTTGTGAAAATCACACTTTTGTGCTATAATAATTCCGATTATTTATGTTAAGAGCAGGTGACATTATGTCTTTCCCACAGGATAAAATAAGAAATTTCAGTATTATTGCCCACATAGACCACGGCAAAAGCACGCTTGCCGACAGAATACTCGAACAAACTCACTCGGTTTCCGAACGTGATATGGAAGCTCAGCTCCTTGACGATATGGAGCTTGAACGCGAGCGCGGCATTACGATAAAAGCCCGTGCGGTAAGCGTAGTCTACACAGCAGACGACGGCGAAAAATATCTTTTTAATCTGATAGACACACCGGGGCACGTTGACTTTAACTACGAGGTTTCACGTTCGCTTGCGGCATGCGAGGGCGCAATACTTGTGGTTGACGCTTCACAGGGAATCGAAGCTCAAACTCTTGCAAATACTTATCTTGCCGTTGACAGTGGACTTGAAATTGTCCCCGTTGTCAACAAAATCGACCTGCCAAGCGCAGACCCCGACAGAGTTATAAACGAGATTGAGGACGTTATCGGCATACCTGCTCAGGACGCACCGAAAATCTCGGCAAAGGCAGGAATCAACATTCACGCAGTTATGGAAAAGATTGTAACCGATATTCCTGCGCCAAACGGCGACAAAAACGCACCTTTGCGTGCGCTGATATTTGACAGCTATTATGACAGCTACAAAGGCGTTATCATATATGTAAGGCTAAAAGAAGGTCAAATACACCCCGGCGATGAATTTAAACTTATGGCTACGGGAAGCACCTTTAATGTAGTTGAATGCGGTCTTATGCACGCAACTACAATGGAAAGCACAGACGGACTTTATGCAGGCGAAGTAGGATATATCTCGGCGTCGATAAAAACGCTTGCCGACGCAAAGGTCGGCGATACCGTAACGCTTACGTCAAACCCTGCCGCCGAGCCTCTGCCCGGCTACAGAGAAGCAAATCCTATGGTATTCTGCGGTATATATCCGCTTGACGGCGCAAAGTACGGTGATCTAAAGGACGCACTTGAAAAACTTCGCCTTAACGACGCCGCTCTTTCGTTTGAACCTGAAACCTCGGTTGCATTGGGATTCGGTTTCAGATGCGGATTTTTGGGGCTTTTGCATATGGAGATAATCCAGGAAAGGCTTGAGCGTGAATATCAGCTTGACCTGATAACCACAGCACCGAGCGTTATATATCGCATTACACGCACGGACGGCACGGTGGAAATGATAGACAACCCCACAAACTATCCCGATCCGTCGGTTATCCAAATGGCGGAAGAACCTGTTACCGACGCACACATCTATACGCCAAAGGAATATGTCGGAAACATAATGGAGCTTTGTCAGGACAGACGCGGAACATTTGTGGATATGCAGTATATTGACTCGGACAGAGTGGACCTGCACTATGTTCTGCCGCTTGCCGAAATAATATATGACTTTTTCGACACGCTAAAGTCACGCACAAGGGGCTACGCTTCGTTTGACTACGAAATGAAGGAATATGTTCCGAGCCAGCTTGTTAAGCTTGACATTATGCTCAACGGCGAAGTTGTTGACGCACTTTCGTTTATTATTCACAAGGACAAGGCATACGGCAGAGCAAGAAAAATGGCGGAAAAGTTAAAGGAAAAAATACCCCGCCAGCTTTTTGAAGTACCGATACAGGCGTGTATCGGCGGAAAGATAATAGCAAGAGAAACCGTAAAGGCAATGAGAAAAGACGTTCTTGCCAAGTGCTACGGCGGCGACATCAGCCGAAAGAAAAAGCTTCTCGAAAAGCAAAAGGAGGGCAAAAAACGTATGCGCCAGCTCGGTACGGTAGAAGTACCGCAGGAGGCGTTTATGGCTGTCCTTAAACTCGATACGGATTAATAAAATTTAACCTATGTGCAAAAAGTCCCCCGCCTTTTAATTAGGCGGGGGATTTCTTGCTAAAAACAGATAAAATTCATAACCTGTTTTCTACAATGTTTACAAAATACTGTTCACATCATAGCGAACACATTGTGCAAATCCAACAAACGTTTGTTATGATATTCTACAAAAAACGCAATAGATAATTTGATATAATTGTGATATAATATAAGCGTAATACTCCTTATGTATATTTCGGTTTAAATATAACAACTTAGATATTGCACTATAAAAATTGCCTTAATTATTGTTGCGTTATTTTGCGTGGTTATATTAATATATTTTTATATTAGAAAGGATAATATTTATGAAAAAACTAACTTCACTCCTATTAACCGTAATTATGTTGTTTAGTGTATTCAGCATAACAGCTTACGCATCAACAGATAACATTGCGGATTTAAAGGAACAGCTTACCTCTTATACAAATGAAATGGAGTTTATTTTCGTTTACAATTTTATGTTGACTCCGCCGTGGGTACCCCAGTATTCAGCCGAATCATACAAAAGAATGGAAGATGCAATCAAAAAAATTCGCTCCGAAATTGATTCATATACAACTGAGGAGCAGATAAACGACGCAACCGCTCTGTTAGACTCCTGCAAAGCTCAAATGTATGTTCAAGCAAAAGAGCTTAAGTTTATGCTTGATTTAATGGAGGCTGACTACAACGACACTTCATATTACGATGCTGAGACTTCCGCAGAGATCAAGTCGGTCTATGAAGCTGCCAAAGCTGCATATGAAAGTAATGTTGAAAAGGATATTCATATTTCATATTTAAAAATGAGAGATGAATTGAACAAGCTTTGTTTAGCTGTTAAGGTAGTAGGCGATGTAAACAACGACGGAAAATTGTCAATCCGTGATATTACCATAATGCAAAAATACTTGGCAGGCTCTGCAACACTTACTTCGGCTCAGCGTTTTGCAAGCGGATTTGATGTGGAGCATAATAGCATAAATCAAGTTACGGAATTCCAAAAGTATCTTAATGATAACACATTGAATACAAATATCTGCTTATATGTTAAAAACAACATAAAGGCTTTAGCTGACGATTATATGGTATTTTATCCTGATTTGGAATATTTTAATCCCGTTACGGAAGCGTTAAATCATATGTTTATGGCAGAGCGCTATTACAATACGTGCGGACCTAATGCACATTAAGTAAGCTTTGATTTGCTCATAAGAAGCAAAATTAAAGTCCCCCACTGTTTGAAAAGTGGGGGACTTTGCTTTTATCTTATTCATTCGTAGCAGTTAGCCGCACCGATAATGCCTGCATCGTTGCCGAGCGTGCATTTACAAATAACAGTCTGCTTGTCGTTGTGCTTTGTATAACGTTCTTTTTCAATAATCGAACGGAGCGGAGCAAGGAGGTTTTCGCCCTCGTTTGAAATTCCGCCGCCTACGCAGAGTACGTCCGGCTGAAAAATATTGATAATATTAACAAGTCCGCAGGCAAGATAGCTGATATACTCCTCAACAACTGCCTTTGCGGTCGGGTCGCCGTCACGCATTGCGTCAAATGCCGTTCTGCCGTCAACCTTGTTGATGTCGCCGTCGCACATTTTGAGCATATAGCTGTACTCTAACTTTTCGGAAAGTATCTTTTCCTTTGTCAGGCTGATAAGTCCCGTTGCCGAGGCATAGGCTTCCCAACAGCCCCGTCTGCCGCAGGCACATTTTTTGCCGTCCTTTACAATTACCATATGTCCAAGCTCTGCTCCTGCAAAGTTTGAGCCGCTGTAAATTTTGCCGTTGATGATGATACCGCCGCCAACGCCTGTTCCGAGGGTTATCGCAACTGCGTTTTTAGAGCCTTTTGCGCTTCCCGCAAGATATTCGCCGAGCGCTGCGGCATTTGCGTCGTTTTCAATAAACACTCTTTTGTTGAGCCTTTCCTCCATCATCTTAACAACTTCCCAGTTGTGGAAGAAAAGGTTTGCCGAATATTCAATAATTCCCGTTTTTGGATTAACTGCACCGGGAACGCCGATTCCGACCGATTTAATATCGTCGATAGTAAGCTTTGCTTTGTCAACCGCCTTGAGAGCAACCTCTGTCATACTGTCGCAAATTTCGCTTTCGGGGCGGGGAACGGCGGTTTTGCACGACGCCTTTGCAATAATTTTGTGCTTTACGTCGTCAACTACACCTGCTACAATGTTTGTTCCGCCGAGATCTATGCCGAGTCTGTACATAAATTATCAATCCTTTTAGCTGAAGTTATATGAGTAGTTCGGAGCTTCCTTTGTAATCTGAATATCGTGCGGATGGCTCTCACGAAGTCCTGCGCCCGAAATACGGACAAATTTTGCCTTTTGATGAAGCTCGGTTATATTTGCACAGCCTGTATAGCCCATACCTGACCTAAGACCGCCCATCATCTGATAAACCGTGTCGGAAAGAAGTCCCTTGTAAGGCACTCTGCCCTCAACGCCTTCGGGAACAAATTTGTTGTTGCTTGCCTGGAAGTATCTGTCGGCACTGCCTTTTCCCATTGCGCCGAGACTGCCCATTCCGCGGTAAACCTTGAACTGTCTGCCCTGATATATCTCGTTATCTCCGGGGCTTTCCTCACAGCCTGCAACAAGCGAACCTACCATAACTACACTGCCGCCTGCGGCAAGAGCCTTTACGATGTCGCCGCTGTATTTTATGCCGCCGTCGGCAATTATCGGAATACCGTACTTTGAAGCCTCGCAAGCGGCGTCATAAATTGCCGTAATCTGAGGAACACCGATACCCGCAACGATTCTTGTTGTGCAGATAGAACCTGGGCCTATGCCGACCTTAACGGCATCTGCGCCTGCGTCGATAAGAGCCTTTGCGGCCTCCGCCGTAGCAACGTTTCCTGCAATAAGCTGGAGATTAGGATATGCTTTTTTAACCTTTGCAACCGAGTTTACAACGTTGGAATTGTGACCGTGTGCCGAGTCAAGCACAACAACGTCAACCTGAGCTTCAACAAGAGCCGCAACTCTGTCGAGTACGTCCTTGGTTGCGCCGATAGCTGCGCCGCAAATCAGTCTGCCCTTGTCGTCACGGGCAGAGTTCGGATACTGAACGCTTTTTTCAATATCCTTGATAGTGATAAGTCCCTTGAGATTGCCTTTGGCATCTACGATAGGAAGCTTTTCAATCTTGTGCTGACGGAGAATATGCTGAGCCTGTTCAAGCGTTGTGCCGACGGGCGCCGTAACCAAATTCTCTTTTGTCATAACAGCCGAGATAGGCTGAGCAAAATCCTTTGCGGTCATAAAGCGCATATCACGGTTGGTTATGATGCCCACAAGCTTGCCGTCGCGGCATATCGGAACGCCTGAAATTTTGTATTTGCCCATAAGCTCGTCTGCATCTCTGACGGTGTTTTCGGGCGACAGGAAAAACGGATTTACAATAACGCCGTTTTCACTGCGCTTTACTCTGTCAACCTGATCGGCCTGCTTTTCAATAGACATATTTTTGTGGATAATTCCCACGCCGCCCTCTCTTGCAATAGCTATAGCCATTGCGGTTTCGGTAACGGTGTCCATTGCGGCTGTCATCAGCGGTGTGTTAAGCTTAATCGTCTTTGTCAGATGTGTTGAAACATCAACGTTCATCGGTTCAACATCCGATTCTCCGGGAACAAGGAGAACGTCGTCAAACGTGAGCCCCTCTTTGCCAAATTTTTCGTTGTAATCAGTATTCAGCATATTTTTCCTCCATCCTTTAGTTTTCTAAAATTATTACCTTTTATTATAACAAATATATATCGGGTTAGCAATAGTTAATTTTGTTTTGATTGTAAAATTTCCGGATAAAGTTCATATGCTTTATTCAAAAAAGAAACAACTGATTCTGATGTAAAAATATATGACCTCGGAAATATTATTTACCCTTGCTTTCGTCTTGTGCGCCGCCCTTCTTTTCACGAAACGCAAAAAATCTCTGTCCGATATAGTTAAACGCAACAAACAGGCAAGCGCCGACAATCATAGAAAAGTTGCCCGAAAATTTATCGACCGTCCAGCCGAACATTGTCAGGCTGTTTGCAACGCATATCCACTTGATGAGCGGAATTGCAAGACCGTAGGCAAGACCGTAGCAAACGGCGATATTCAGTGCAAATTTCAGTATGGGCTTAAAGCCCTTTTCCTTGTTTTTGAAGGTAAAATATTTGTTGAGAAAATAGCTGAGGACACTGCCGAGAATGTAGCCGAGAATTGATGACACCCATTCGTTCCAGCCAAACAGGTTGAAGAACAAAAACTGCAATCCCATTCCGACTATAGTGTTTATTATGCCGACAAGAATAAACTTCCAGAACTTTATATCGAAAAACTGTTTGATAAAATCTTTCATTCTATGTCCTCATTAATGTCGTTTTCTTCGTTGTGTTCGTCCTCAAAATTAGAGAATTTAGTGATATAAATAGGTCTGTCTTTGGTTTCCATATATATCCTGCCGATGTATTCGCCCAAAATTCCGATTGACATTTCGGTGATACCGCCCAAAAACAGCACGGCGCACAGGGTAGTTACATAGCCCGGCGTTGTGACGCCGAAAAACAGGGTTTGTATCAGCGTGATAATAATATAGACAAGAGAGATCAAAAATATTACTGCACCCATAACCGCCGTAAACCTGAGCGGAGCGACCGAAAAGCAGGTGATGCCGTCTATTGCGTATTTGAAAAGGCTTGAGAATTTCCAGGTTGAAGTTCCAAGCTCACGGTCAACCGTCTTAAACGAAATCCATTTTGTATTAAAACCTACCCACGAAAAAATACCTTTGGAAAATCTCTGAACCTCGCCGAGCTCCACGATAGAGCGAACCATCTGTTGAGTCATCATTCTGTAATCCATTGCACCGTAGGGATTTTTAACATCGGTCAGCTTGTTTGAAAGCTTAAAGAACAGCTTTGAAAAGAATCCTCTGAAAAAGCTCTCGCCCTCACGGGAATCACGCTTTGTGGCGCAACAGTCGTAGCCCTCGTTTTCAAGAGCGTCAATCATCTGCGGAAACATCTTCGGCGGGTGCTGTAAATCGGCGTCCATAACTACGACATAATCGGCGGTTGCGTGCTGAAGTCCTGCGTACATTGCGGCTTCTTTTCCGAAGTTGCGTGAAAAAGATATGTATTTAACGTTTGAAAACCGCCTTGCAAGCTGTTTCATAACAAGATAGGTTTTGTCACGGCTTCCGTCGTTTACAAGGATATATCTGAAGCTGTAAGCGGGGAGAGTTTCAATGACCTTGTTGGTTTCAAGAACAAAATGTTCAAGCCCCTCTTCCTCGTTATAGCAGGGTACAACCAAATCAATGGTTTTCATATAAAATCACCTCTGAATCTAATTATACTAAAGTAATTTGAAAAAGTCCAATTTTTTTGAATTTTTCTTGTGTTTTTTTGTTTACGCCAAGCAAAAAACGTGTTAAAATAAAATGGATATGCTATGCACCGCTGTAGAAAACGGTCTTGACCGTTCCTACGTCAACATAACTGCGCTTAAACAGGCGGAACAGTCAAGACTGTTTACCGATTAAACATTTCCGCATTGAACTGTAGGGACAGCCCTTGCGGCTGTCCGTGGGCGAACAATGTATTCCCTTGATAAGGGAAATGTCGGCTTGCCGACAAAGGGTTTGCCGTTTTCGCAGAAAACGCCCCTACAAGTATAAATGAAACATATCCGTTTAAATTTAGGGGAAAACATCGTTTTCCCAAAATGCATTGCAAATATGCTGAGCATAGCGTTTGTCAAAATATTATACGCTGCTACACTGATAACATAAAAATCGGAGGTAAAAATACTATGGCAAATAAAAAATCTTCTGCCAAAGCCGCAAAAGTCAAGAAAAGGACTTTTGCAAAATCCAAGGCGGTTAAAAATCCGGAATCTGCGCACCCAAAGCAGATCGACGCAGAAATAAATTCTCCGCTTACAAAGCAATATCCAAAGGGTTTCAAGGGCTTTGTATCAAAGCACATCTATGTAATACTCGCATTTTTTGTTCCGTTTGTAATAATGGTAACGGCGTTCGGACTGATGAACGTGTCGCCGTTCGGCAGTGCGGACAAGCAGATACTTGTTACCGACCTGTGGCATCAGTATTTTCCGTTTCTTGCGGATTTCCAACACAAGCTACAAAACGGTGAATCGCTGTTTTGGACATGGTCTGTGGGCGGCGGCGTAAATTACTTTGCGCTTATGTCATACTACCTTGCAAGTCCGCTTAACTTTTTGACGGTATTTATTCCGAGTGACTGGCTTAGAGAATTTCTTATGTTCTCGGTGTCAATCAAAATTGCTTTGGGCGGTATGTTTACCTCAATATTTTTACGCAGTGTTTATAAAAAGAACGACATTTCAATTATGCTGTTCGGCTGCTGCTTCTCGTTCTGCGCTTTCTTTATGGGCTACTATTGGAACACCATATGGCTTGACACGGTGTGCATAACACCGCTTGTGGTGTTGGGTGCGGTAAAGCTGTTTACCGAAAACAACTTCAGGCTTTATACAGTAACCCTTGCTCTTTCACTTTTGACAAACTATTATATAGGTTTGTTTACCTGCATATTTGTTCTGCTGCTGTTTATCGCATACAACATCGTTCATTGGAAAAATCTCAAAACCTTTGCCTTTGACCTTGGAAAAACGGCTGTTTTTTCATTGCTGGGAATCGGAATGACGGCGTTTTTCCTGTTGCCTGCGTTCTTCGGACTGCAAAACACCCACGCTTCGGGCAGTACGTTCCCAACGACGTTTGCAATAAACATCGGAGGTTCAAACGACCTGCTGGGCGTATTAAAGTCATTTAAGAGTATTTTTGCAAACCTTATGAATTTCACCTGCGCCGCAACCAAAGCTGTTGACGCAATCCCCAACATTTCCTGCGGAGCGGTCTGCATATTCTTCGGATTTTTGTATCTGACCTCAAAAAAGATAAAGCTAAGGGAAAAAATAGTTTCCTGCTCGCTTTTGCTCTTTATGATGCTGAGCTGCATAATAAGACAGCTCGACTACATCTGGCACGGCTTCCATTTTACAAATATGATTCCGTACCGTTTCAGCTATCTCATAAGCTTTGTGCTTATAGTAATGGCGTTCAAGGCGTTTACAACAGTGGATTTTGCATCAGCTCTAAATGTTATTATAGCATCAATTTGCAGTCTTGCCGTGCTTGCGCTTGCAATAAACGATGAGGGCATTGCAAAGCACTTTACCGACCACAGCGACTGGGCAATTCCTACACTGATCGGCTCGGCAATCTTCATAGGCGTTTTGGCAATCATTGTATTGCTGTATTCAAGGCGCATTGTTCCGAAAACCGTGCTTGTTATCGTGCTTGCAACTATTGTTATCGGTCAGAGCGGCGTTACGGCGTATTTCGGCGTTAATGTCACGACCGTTACAACAACATCAGACTATCCGAGAGGTGAGGACGTTACAAAACAGCTTATCGGATATATGGATACTATTGAGGAGGACACTCCCGAATTATGGCGTGCCGAAATGACAACAACTCAGACACTCAACGACGGCGCACTGAACCATTACAACGGACTTTCAATGTTCAACTCAATGGCAAACGAGGATATTACAAGATTCTTTGAAAACTTCGGTATGATGGGCTGGAAAAGCGGAAACCGATATACCTATGCCGAAAGCTCACCTGTCACAAACCTGTTTATGAACCTGAAATACCTTATTGCCCGTGACGGAGTTTATAAGAACACCTATGACCTCAGCGAGATTTATAATATATCAAACGAAAAACTGCTTGTTAACAACCATTATGTTCCGATGGGCTTTATGACCGACGGACGTCTGGTGCAGTGGACAGAAAACGACAACGAGGATCAGTTCAATCCGTTTGACAAGCAAAACGAGTTTTTCCGCCTTGCAACAGGTATAGACGAGGACGTATATACAAGACTTGAGGTTGAAACTCAGGGACATTATGATTCAAGCAAGTTCACCGTAAGCAAAACAGACTACGGCAATTACTCGTTCAGCTGTATTGACTCTACCATAACACCGCACGTCAAGTGGAACTACACCGCTCCAAAGGACGGCATTTACTGTATGTGTTCCGACATAACGGGCGGCGACGACGTTACGATAATGCAGAACGAGCAGGCTCAGTCAAAAACCTACGGAATGAGCCGTTCCTATATCGCCTGCATAGGTTATTTCAACAAGGGCGACAAAATCTCGGTTTATGCCCAGCTTAAACAAGGTCAGGCAGGAACGGCAAAGGTATATGTTGACCTGCTTAATCAGGATGTTTTTGAGGAGGGCTACAAAAGAGTAAGCCGTGACGTTATGACTACCACCAAATGCAGTGCAAGCTCAATGGAAGGTACGATAAACGTAACAGAGCAAGGCTTGTTCTACACCTCAATACCGTATGAAGAGGGCTGGACAGCGACAGTTGACGGCAAAAAAACAGAAATCACCCCCGTGGGCGGTTCGCTTGTAGCGTTCCCGCTCAGCAAGGGCGAACACACAATAAGCCTGACCTACTATCCAAAAGGCTTTTGGGCAGGATTTGCCGTGTCAATGCTTTGTGCGGCGGCATTTGCGTTTATCTGCTTCTATATTTACGTTTACAGGAAACGAAATTTAAAGTTAAAATTATCAAAGCCTAAAGCCGCTGCGGCATCCGAGCCTGCAAATGCCGAGCCGAACAGCGATAAGGACGAATAATCACGAGGCAAAGAATGTTAAACCAATTTTCACGAACGGAACTGCTTTTAGGCAGAGAAGCTATGGAAAAGCTCTCACGCTCACGGGTCGCCGTTTTCGGAATCGGCGGCGTGGGCGGCTTTACGGCGGAAGCCCTTGTACGCAGCGGAATAGGTGCGCTTGACGTTATCGACGACGACAAGGTGTGCCTGACAAACATCAACCGCCAGATTTTTGCAACACGCAAAACTGTAGGAAGATACAAAGTTGACGTTGCAGAGGAGCGCCTGCACGAAATTAACCCCGACGTTATAATAAACAAGCACCGAACCTTTTATACGCCCGAAACCGCATACCAATTTGACTTTACGCAGTACGATTATATTGTTGACGCAATAGACACGGTAACGGGTAAAATTGCGCTTGCGGTAAACGCCGATAAGGCAAAAACACCGATCATAAGCTCAATGGGCGCAGGCAACAAGCTTGACGCAGGCGCATTCGAGGTTGCAGACATTTACAGCACCTCGGTTTGTCCGCTTGCAAGAGTTATGCGAAACGAGCTGAGAAAGCGCGGCATAAAGAGTCTGAAAGTAGTTTATTCAAAAGAAAAACCTATCGTCCCGATAGAGGATATGGCGATAAGCTGTAAGGAGCATTGTATTTGTCCTCCGGGTACGGCACGGAAATGTACCCAACGCCGTAAGGTCCCCGGCAGTACGGCGTTTGTTCCGTCGGTTGTCGGATTGATGATTGCAGGCGAAGTAGTAAAGGACATAATTAAAGCTTAAACAAAAGCGTATGTGAGATGTGCGTCTCACATACGCTTTCGTAATTTCATAGCAAGATTTGCAAAATGCTCCACAGTATTCCTAAAGGTAAAGTCAAATTCACCCGCATAGGTTTTCACCTTGCCGTTAAAGCCCTGCTTAAATCGGTAAACACCGTAGTTTTTATGACTTTCATCATACCAATACGGTACTCCGCAAAAATCATAGGTATGACAGCCGCATTCTGCGGCGTACCGTATCATACTCCACTGCATAAGATAGTTTGGCATATACTGTCTGTTTTTATCCGAAGAACAGCCGTAAACATAGCTTGTTGTGCCTGCATAATTAACAAAAAGCGCACCCGAAAGCGGTGTTTCATCTATATAACACATACACAGCTTTGCCGCTCCGTCAAATGCTCTGAGAAAGCTTTGAAAATATTCCTTTGAGCGTATTTCAAAACCGTCGCGCCTGCCCGTTTCCTGCATAAGCGCACAAAAGTCGTCGAGCTTTTCCTCTCCGAAGAATTCACAGCGAACGCCTTTTCGCTTTGCAAGGCGAATGTTGTAACGCCACTTTGGCTTAAATGATGCAAGCAACTCGTCACAGGTCTTTCCCTTGATGTCAAGAATATAGTTTTCTTTGCATTGAATATTATCGTAGCCTGTTTTTTCACCGTGATAAACAAAACCGAGATCGGTAAGATTTTTTATTGCAATAAAGTCTCTTTCATCAATTAACGGGTCTGTTTTCAGGGCATAGGCGCCGTGCTTTTCGGCGATAAGCTTTATTTGTTCAAAGATATTGTTTACCGTTCTTTTGTCGTGCATATCGCAGACAAAGCCCCTGGGCGCATAAAGAAAAGCGGTGTTAAAAAACGGTATTTTTTTCACCAGCACAAGCGTACAGCCGTTGATATTTCCGCTCTCGTCCCTTGCGGTAACATATTCGGGCGTCCAGCTTTCTTTGACCTTTGCCCAATTTACCGACTGCATAAAATTTCCGCAGGCGTTGTTTTTGCAATATTTTTCATACTCATTGAGATCCATAAAATCAGCCCTTCGTTTAGTATAAAAATACTATACGAAAGGCTTGTTTCATAATTTGCACTCATTTGTATATTTGTTGTATCATCTTCCGTTTATCAGCGGATTACGGCAATAATTTTCAAAATTTTGGTTGCATATGTTAATATTGAGAGAAAATTCTCCGACATATCCGATTATGTTATGCCCCGTGCCGATTTGCCAATACGAATACAAATTTCCCTTGAGCAAATTGCCGAAGATTTCGTATTCCGCATCGTCTGCCGATTCGGAAAAAGCGTCGCTTATGTAGCCTGTTTTCATACTTCTGTAAAGCTTCAGCGACATTTCGTAAACTGTATAGTTGTCGGTATTTATCAAAAGAGTAAGCATATTAGAATAATTTTCCTCTTCAAAAATCTGCGAATATCTCAGGTACAGCAGGTCAACCGCTGTTGTAACAGTGCCGAGGGTACCTCTTGCGGTGTAGGTTTGTACCAGTGAGGGATCGGTTTCGCCAATTATGTCTATTGCGTCCTTTGTGTATGTTTCGACAAGCTCGTTGTCGCCTTGCCTTTCTAAAAATCCGGTGAGCGCCGCTTGTGCGGTTTCTGATATTCGGGCAAAATCAATTTCGCCGCTTTTCTCTATCCAAAGAGACTCTCCGCTTTCGATAAGCTTAATATATTCTTCTCCCGACACGTTATGGTTAGTTATGTCAAGCGAAAAGGTTTCGGTTATTTTGCCAAAGTCACTGCGATTGTCCGAAACGGAATAATAAATGCGAGGCAAAAACACGACCGAACAGGTGATTACGGCGGTCAGCAGGACGCATAAAGCGCAGACTAAAAACGGTTTAAGCTTCATTCCTGTACCTCACTTTCCTTTTTAGACGGCAAAGGAACGGTAAAGCTTACGGAGGTACCCTTGCCCTCAATACTTATGATTTTAAGCTCGGAGCCGTGAAGCTTTGCAATCTCACTGCAAAGTGAAAGCCCAAGCCCTGCGCCGCCCATACTCCTTGACCTTGATTTGTCAACCATATAAAACGGCTCGATTATCCTGCTGAGCTGTTCCTGAGGAATTCCGCAGCCCTTGTCGATAACGCAAAAGCGGTATCGGTCCGCGTCCGTGCAGCCGATCAGCTTAACTGTTTGTTCCGCAGAGCTTGCCTTGCAGGCGTTATCAATAAGGTTGTACAAAAGAGTTTTTATCAGCGACGGCTCGGCGCAGATAAGCGCATCTTCGATTTCTAAGTCGAGCTTTACGCCGTATCTCTCCAAAATAAAGTGAACAGCCTTTTGTGTTTCCTCCGCAATTATCCGAGCGTTTAGGCAGTCGGTTTTAATATCGCCCTTTTTAAGCACAATAAGGTTAAGCAAATTCAGTGAAAGCGCTTCAAGCCTGCTTCCCTCCTTATAGATAAGCTCGGCACATTCCCTGCGCTTTTCGGGTTCCATTTCATATGTGCGAAGCATATCTGCATATCCTATGACAGAGGTAAGCGGGGTTTTGAGTTCGTGGGTGAAATCCGCCACAAAGTCGTCACGGCTCTGCGCCGCCTGCTTTAGCTGTTCGATATAATTTTCAACATATTCAGCCATTGTGTTAAAGTTTTGCGACAGCTCGTTTATCTCGGTGGAGGAGGCAAGCCCGCTGCTTTTTTTAACACGCATATCAAAGTTGCCCGAAGCAATCTGCTTTGACGCCTGAGTCAGCTTTTCAAGCGGGCGGGTCAAAAATTTTGAAAATATCACCAATAACACGGAAGCAAAAAGTCCTACGCCGACAACAACAGCCTGAAACATAGAGCAGTACTTATCTCTGCTGAGATATACGTCGGTTATATCGTCAAGCGTTTCAACATAGCAGTTTCCCTGATAAAACTGTATTTTGCTGATCGTTTGCAGATAATACCTGCCGTTTTGATGTACAATTCGGTTTCCTCTTTGGTTGACCTTCATATCGTCTATAAATGAAGTGTCGTCCAAAAAACTTAGGTCGTTGAAAGCGCCTATAGTAATTTTAATGTCGGGTATTCCGACAGCAATTTGTTTTGCAAAGCCTATTGCGGCGTTGCGTAACTGTCCGTAATTTCCTGAGGCGAGGGCGGAGTTGTTTTCGGCGTACAACGAAAGCGCGGTGGTAACATATCGGTTTGAGTTTGCGGCGGAATCGATTCGGTTGTTGAGTGTGCTTGTAAACACGGTATTTATAAGGAAAAATCCACCTGCACCAAATGATGTAATAATTATCAGAAAGGTAATAAAAAATATTTTTCGGGAAAATTTCATCGATTGTTTTCCTCCGCATTATCCGTTAAACGGTAGCCGACCTTGTAAACCGACCGAATGTTGTTTCTTAAACCAAGTTTTTTTCTGAGCCTTTGGATATGCAGGTCTACGGTTCTTGTGTCGCCCATATAAGGCTCGTTCCATACCCTTTCGTAGATCATCTCACGATAAAGCGCAATGTTTTTGTTTCGGATAAACAACAAAAGTATCTCATATTCCTTCAGAGTCAGATCAACCGCCGTGTTGTTTTTTGTGACAACTCTTGAGTCGGTGTCAACGGTAATATCACCGAAATTCAGCTTTGTCTGCGTTTTGTTGTATCTTCGCAAAACAGCGTCAACCCTTGCCTGCAATTCGGAAATATTGAACGGCTTGGTTATGTAATCGTCTGCGCCCAGGTTAAGACCGTAAACCTTGTTGGAAACATCAGCCTTTGCCGTAATAAAAATAACGGGCGTGTCAAAGCTTTTGATATAGTCCATAAGCTCAAATCCGCTGATTTTCGGAAGCATCACATCAAGCAAAACCAGGTCAAAATGCTTTTTCTCAAGAATATCGGCACAGCTTTCACCGTCAAACACACAATTAGTTTTGTGCCCATGCTGAGAAAGAGCCATTTTTATAAGGTTTGATATGTTAATTTCGTCCTCAACGATAAGTATTTCAGCCAACGCCCTCACCTCCGAAAAAAGTTTACTCTTTCATTGTATCATAAATGTATCATTATCAATAATTCTTGTTTTCTGCAAATTTTGAGAGTGTTTTACGCTTTAACAGCCGCCCCGATTATAAAACAGCATAAAAAAGAGGACGTTCATAAAAGCCGTCCTCTGAATTTCTATACTATTGTGGCTTCGGCACACAGTCCGATTGCCGTATTGCGAATTTTGCAATGACAAAATCAATTCTCGGTATTGACGGAACGCTTGTGTGCAAAATCCAAACCGCACCAGACAAGTCTTGCGTATGCTGCCGCAGAAAGTGTGAGCGGAATAAACGCAAACCAAATGCTGTTAATTCCGAAAAACAGGCTTGACACGCAGGAGATAGCAACTCCCGTGTGGAACGATGCAAGCGTCAGCCAATAAAACTTTGCCTTGTCACGCTGCTTTTCATCCCTGTCTATCAGATAACCCGCAAGCGACATAGTAGCCTGGCGGACATTATTTGTTGAAAAAATGGTTGAGCTTATATAACCGTTTGCCTCTCTGAATGCATTCCATTGAATCGGGGTTACAAACAGTATCGGCAAAATAGAAACATAATCGTTTGCAATCATCGGCACAACACCGATAAATATAACCGTGCAAGAAGTAAGAATAAGACTTATAAGCCTGAGGTCTGCTTTAATGTATTTTTCGGCAAGAACGCAGAATACGTTGCCCGCCATATAGGTCAAGAAAGACAGCACCAGAAACAATATCCCCGAAAGCTCTCCGCTGAATATCTTGGTTACAAGGTGGATAAGATTTGCCGTTTGAGCGTTTCCGAAAATATCGCTGTGATTGATTATCGTATATCCGCCCAAAAATCCGCCTATCATACTTACCGCAAAATGCAGCAGCATTTGTCTTTTCCTTTCAATTCCCATAAAACTATTACTTCCTTAAAAACCGCTTACCTCTCGCTCAGAGGTACATAGTCTTTGTTTGTTGAGATGCTCATATAAGCAGGACGGATTATCTTTCCGCCGTTTACAAGCTCCTCAAGCCTGTGAGCGCTCCAGCCCGCAATACGCGCCGTAGCAAAAAGCGGTGTGTAAAGCTCACACGGAATGTCAAGCATACTATACAGCAAACCGCTGTAAAAGTCAACATTTGACGCAACACCCTTGTATATTTTTCTCTTGCGTCCGATAACCTCGGGAGCAAGCTTTTCAACCTTTTCATAAAGGTCAAATTCCTTGTTGTAGCTCTCAGCTTCGGCAAGCTTTTTAACTGATTTTTTCAATATCTTCTGACGCGGGTCGGATATAGTATAAACTGCGTGACCCATACCGTAGATAAGTCCCTTGCGGTCAAACGCCTGTTTGTCAAGCAGCTTTTCAAGGTAATTTTCAATAGCCTCGTCGTCTTTCCAGTCGCAAACGTTTTGTTTAAGGTCCTCAAACATCTCAAACACCTTAACATTGGCACCTCCGTGCTTAGGTCCTTTGAGAGAAGCCAAAGCCGCAGCTATTGCCGAATAGGTGTCTGTGCCCGACGAGGTTACGACGTGCGTTGTAAAGGTTGAGTTGTTACCGCCGCCGTGCTCCATATGCAGAATAAGCGCCATATCCAAAACCTTTGCCTCAAGGTTAGTGTATTTGCGGTCGGGGCGCAAAAGCGACAGGATAACCTCTGCGGTTGACATGGTAGGCTCCGCACGGTGAATGTACAGGCTCTTGTCACGCAGGTAGTGATTGTATGCGTGATAGCCGTAAACCGAAAGCATCGGGAATACGGAAATAAGCTGAACGCACTGACGCATAACATTTTCAATGGAGGTGTCGTTCGGGTTCTTGTCATAACAGAACAGCGTAAGCACACTTCGTGCAATCGAGTTCATCATATCCTCGCTCGGTGCCTTTAATATTACGTCACGAACAAAGTTCTGGGGAAGGGTTCGGTACTGAACAAGCAGCTCCTTAAACTCCTTTAGCTGTTTCTTGTTTGGCATTGCGCCGAAAAGAAGCAGATATACAACCTCTTCAAAACCAAAACGATCGTCCTCAAGAATACCGCCCACAATATCGTTGATGTTGTAGCCGCGGTAATAAAGCTCGCCGTCGCACGGAACGAGCTTGCCGTCAACAAGCTTGTTCTGAGTAATGGTAGAAATATCGGTAAGACCGGTCAAAACACCCTTTCCGTCAATATCACGAAGTCCGCGCTTTACATTGTATTTTGTGTAAAGCTCAGGATCGATCTTTGAATTAGCAACCATTTTATCTGCAAGAGCAATAATCTCAGGCGTAATGTCAGAATATTCACGGTTAATTTGCGTCATAAGATTCACTCTCCTAAACTAATTATTCTATATAAGATATTATATCATACAATTCCAAAAAAAGGAATATACAAACTTGCAGAAGTGTTGAACTTTTTTGCAAAAACTTTATATACTTTTACGCATAATTTGATTTTTAAAATTCACTATCCTGCAAAATTTGTTTTTATTTGACATAGTGTTGCCTTTTTACTGCAATAATCAGATTCAAATAATTCATATTTTGACAATCGCACAAAAAACCAAAGCGGAGCGTCCGTAAGACGCTCCGCCTAAAGCATCGGCTTATCATTTATCTGTCTGAAGTGTTATCTCAATTTCTCCGTCACTGCTGTCGGAATATCTGTAATACTTAATATTAATCTTGTCGCCCTCTTTGTGGTTTTCAAGCACCTCATAAACCTGAGAGAATGTGGTCACTTCCTGACCGTCAACCTCGGTTATTATGTCCTCCGACTGAAGATCTGTGTTTGCACACGGTCCGTCGGAAGCAATCTCGTCAACAAGAATACCCTGAGGTATTCCGTACTGCTCGGCGACTGACGAAGAAACCGCTGTTCCCGTTATACCGATTTTCACTCTGCCCTCAACGTAGCCGTGTTTCATAAGGTTGTCAACAATATCCTTCGCCGTTGCGGACGGAATGGCAAAGCCCATTCCCTCGTACTTTTCGGAAACGATTTTTGACGTTGCAATCCCGATCACCTGACCGTAGAGATTTACAATAGGTCCACCCGAATTGCCGGGATTTATTGCGGCGTCTGTCTGAATGTATTTTACAAGGCTCTTCGACGAGCTTTCACGGTTGATTGCCGAAACAACGCCCTTTGTCAGCGAATTTTGAAAATCAAGTCCGCCGGGATTGCCGATAACTATAATGTCCTCGCCAAGCTCAACAGCTTCCGAATCTCCGAACTTTGCGGGAGAAAGGTCCTTTGCGTCGTCCATTTTCAGCACGGCGATGTCAGTGCGTGAGTCCACTCCCACAACGCCTGCGCTGTATTTTTTGCCGTCTGCGGTAACTATCCGTATAGCATACATAGTCTTGCTGTTGCCCACAACGTGAGCGTTTGTGACAACATATCCGTCCTCCGTAATTATTATGCCGCTGCCTTGGGATGCGGTATTTTCGGCATTGTCATCCGCCTTGTCGGAATAGCACAAAACGCCGACTACAGAATCTGACGTTTTATTAAAAGCATATTCTGCGGTGTATCCGTCGTTTTTGTCTGCGTCCTTAGGCTTGCTTTCAAGGTCAAGTCCCTTGTAATCGGGGTTTGCCTTGTCGCTGTAATCGCTCTCGTCGTGCTTTGTCTGAGGAGCTGCGGTAGCGTCGGGAATATTGTCATATCCGCCCTGCGGAAGCGTAAAAGAAAACTGCGGATTGCTTTTATCGGAAAAACCCTTTGATTTGGCTTTATCTGTAAATACAAACACAAGCAAACCCACTATGCTTGCAACGAGCAGTAGACTGAGTACGATTATAACCGCAATCAGACCTTTGCCGCTGTTGTTTTTTTGCGGTGCGGGCTGATGTGCGGTCGGCTGAGGATAACCGCCGCTAAACTGCGGTTGCTGAGAATAAACATTTGGATTTTGAGTCGGCTGCTGTATCGGTCGGGACTCGCCGTAGCTTTGGTACGAGTTCGGAGCATAACCGCCGTAGCTCTGATTGTTACCTGTATTTTGCCGTGAACCGCCGTACACCGTATTATTTAGGGGCTGAGCCTGACCAAAGCCCGTTTGTTGGGGCTGCTGAACATATCTGTTTTGATTCGGATAGTTTTGGGCGTTATAGGCAGGCGTCTGCGGTTCGGAACTAAATTGCGTAGCCTGTGCAGACTGTTGTTCGGGACTGAAGGGAGCGTTTTCGCTATTCGGGGCTGTATCCTCGGTTCTGTTCAGCAGAGGCTGTTGGGGTTCGTAATCAAAAGTCTGAGGATCACCTGCATTTTCACCGTGATAAACTGAATCTGCGTTGGTTTTTTCGGTAAATGGCTTTTGCGGTTTTGAGCCGTAAAAGTCGTTTCCAAAATTATTGTTATCCATAATTTATCCTGTATGATGTAGTCAAGGCTGCATCATACCCTTTCATAAGATTTACACTCGCCTCAAATAAAGCGCATATAAAAAGCCGAGGGAGTGTAGCGACTGAAGCTTTTTATATTCAGTAAGCCAAATATGATTCATTTATTTTGTGTAAAAAATCTGCTTCGGTCCCGTATCGCGCATAAGAGTATCAGGTGAGCGGAATCGGAAAAGATACAGCAACGTATCATAGAGATCTCCCACACATCCGCCGATATGTATAGCAAGAAGCACTGCGCAGCAAAGCTTATCCCCTGCGTTTTCAAAGAAAAATATCGGAATGAGGAAAACCGGGGTAAATACAAAAAAACGGAGCGAGCAGAGCAAGCAACCGGGGCCGATTCAGAATTTTACGTTTATACTATTATATAACGTAAATTTTTTAAAAGCAACTGCGTTATGCAATAATAATGTGATTTTATACTGAAAATTAAGTGATTTTTCAAAGTCGTTAAAATATTATCAAAAAATTCTTTAAAACACTTTATCTTTGCAGGATTTTATTGTATAATAATATTAACTCAGTAGGAAAAGACGTTTTTCTGTTGAAATCTAAACTTAAAGGAAGATCAAAATGCCATTAGTAAACGCTAAAGAAATGCTTACAAAAGCAAAGGCAGGACACTACGCAGTAGGTCAGTTCAACATCAACAACCTTGAATGGACAAAGTCAATTCTTTTGACGGCTCAGGAGCTTAACTCTCCGGTTATTCTCGGTGTTTCCGAGGGTGCAGGCAAATATATGTGCGGCTTCAAGACAGTTGTCGGTATGGTAAACGGAATGCTCGACGAGCTTAACATCACGGTTCCCGTTGCGCTTCACCTTGACCACGGCACATACGAAGGCGCAAAGAAGTGCATTGAAGCAGGCTTCAGCTCAATTATGTTCGACGGTTCACATTATCCGATCGAAGAAAACGTTGAAAAAACAAAGGAGCTTGTTGCTATCTGCAACGAAAAGGGACTTTCTATTGAAGCAGAAGTAGGCGCTATCGGCGGTGAAGAAGACGGTGTTATCGGCGAGGGCGAATGTGCAGATCCTCAGGAATGTAAAATGATCGCCGACCTCGGCGTAACAATGCTTGCCGCAGGTATCGGCAACATTCACGGCAAATATCCCGCAAACTGGAAGGGCCTCAGCTTTGAAACGCTTGACGCTGTTCAGCAGCTTACAGGCGCAATGCCTCTTGTACTTCACGGCGGCACGGGTATTCCCGCAGATATGATTAAAAAGGCAATCTCGCTCGGCGTTTCAAAAATCAACGTAAACACAGAGTGTCAGCTCGCATTTGCCGAAGCTACAAGAAAGTATATCGAAGCAGGCAAAGACCTTGAGGGCAAGGGATTTGACCCAAGAAAGCTCCTTGCACCGGGTGCAGAAGCTATCAAGGCTACCGTAAAAGAAAAGATGGAACTCTTCGGTTCGGTAAACAAGGCTTAATTCATACCTATTTAAATCAAAAACGGGACGCAAACTTCTGCGCCCCGTTATTTTTCTGCCTTTTAATTTTCTTTATTCTGTTCTTTGATACCGAGATAGCGTTTTATCTCATCAATATAAAGCCTGCCCGTATCGCTGAGAACAATGTTGCTTCTGATTATATAACCTATCTCCATAACGCTGTTGGGATTTGAGTCGTCCGCTTTAAACGGTACGGCTACATAATCCGTGCCGTTAAGCTCCTCGCAGATTATTCCCGAACAAAGCGTGTAACCGTTTAATCCGACCATAAGGTTGAGCATAGTCGCTCTGTCACAGGTCTTAATAATTCGGGGATATTCGTTGGTGCTGAGTATCTCCTCGGCAAGATAAAATGAACTGCCGTCACCCTGCTCAAACGAAAGACACGGGTAATCCGAGAGCTGTTCTATGGTGATTGATTTCTTTTTTGCAAGCGGATGACCTTTCCACAAATACACATAGGCGTTGCAGTTTATCAGCTTATGAAACTCTACTCCGTTGCTTGTAAGCAGCTTTTGAATGACCTTACGGTTAAAGTCGCTCAGATAGAGAATACCTATTTCGCTTTTAAGGGTGCTTACGTCGGTTATGACCTCAAGCGTTTTACATTCCCTTATCGCAAACTCGTATTTTGACGTATCAAAGGTCTTTACCGTTTCGACAAACGCCTTAACGGCAAAGGAATAGTGCTGAGTGGAAACGCCGAATCTCTTTTTTATATTACTGCGTTTTCCGAATTTTTCAAGCAGGTTTTCATATTGGCTGTAAACCTGACGGGCATAAAGGATAAACTCGGCGCCCTCGGCTGTAAGCGTAACGCCTCGTCCGCTGCGGTTAAACACGGTTATTCCAAGCTCCCTTTCAAGCTCCTTGACAGAGTTGGTGAGTGACGGCTGAGAAATAAAAAGCTGTTCCGCCGCCTTGTTCATCGAGCCTGTTCGGGTTATTGTAATAGCATAATTCAGTTGTTGAAGCGTCATAATATCCCGCCTTTTTCAGATTTTTATTCTGTCACAAATAAAGCACATATTTCCCCCGTTTTATTTCCTTGTCGGTTTTTTCAGCGGAAGTTCAACAGTAAAGCATACTGTGTCGCCCTTATTTGCGGCGTTTATTTTGCCCTTGTGCTGATCAACAACCGTTTTTGCTATCGAAAGTCCTATACCGTAACCGCCCGTTTCCTTTGAACGTGACGAGTCGGTGCGATAAAATCGGTCAAACAAGTGCTTTATGTCCTCGTCGCTGAGCCTTTCGCTTGTATTGGAAATTTCAAGCTTTGCATACAAGCCCGCAGATGTCAGCGATACCGTTATTTCTCCGCCGTCCGAGCAATATTTTACGGCGTTGTCGCAAAGCACAGAAACAAGTCTTTCTATGCCCTTCTGAATTCCGTTTATAGTTATACCGGGGCTTACATTCAGACTCAGCGTCTTGCCCTGACCTTCGGCTCTCGGGAGGAAGTCCGACGCTTTTTCCTCTACGAGCGCAGAAAAATCTATCGGCGCAAACTCTTCCTTTTGCTCGCCGCTGCTGTCCATTCGTGAAAGAGTGAGCATCTCCTCAACAAGTCCGCTCATATTATTAACCTGACGTTTAATCTTATCTATGGTCGGATTTTCTCCCATTGTCAGTTCCAGCACGTCGGCGTTGACCTGAATTGCCGCAAGCGGAGTTTTAAGCTCGTGACTCGCATCGGTAATAAACCGTTTTTGCATTTCAATGTTGCTCTTGAGCGGCGCAATCGCTTTTTTTGATAAAATCCATACAAACAATGCAGCAAACGCCATTGAAATTACGGCAATAAAAATTGAAGTGCGTGTAAGGCTGTTGCGCGACTCTATCATCGCATAGCAATCCACAAAATAAATCTCTGTATTGCCGTCATCATCGGGGACTTTCAGATAATAATATCTGCCGCAGTGGCTTTCGTTTGACGGGTTGTTCGTTGCGGCCGCAATATATTTTTGGACCTCATATATTGACTCAGCAGCAACGCTTGAAAGGTCTGCGTCAATAATGTTGTCGTCCGAATCAACCTTAACCCAAAAATGCCTCGTTGTATAACGGGTTTCATCTGTAAGTTTCAGCCCGAATCCCAAGTCGATAAACGGCATTTGATTCTCGTCAAATGTCGCAGTTTCTCCGAAAAGCCGAATATACGGCTCGTCGCCGCTGCTTTGCACTTCGGAGATGTCTTTGTATTCAACATCAATTTCGGGAATTGTTCCGCCGTATTTTTCAAGCAAAGTAAGGAGAATATGTGCGTTGCGGTTTATCTGTGCGGTATATCCCACGTTTATCGTGCCGATAATCAATACCGTTATAAACAAAAACGCACCCATTTCAATTAATATAATATGCCGACGAAGTTTCGTGAACATAACCTTACTCCTTTTCCCGCAAACAGTATCCCGTCTTTTCGTCCGACGCTATCTCGACGGAAGCGTTGACCGATTTAAGCTTGTTTCGCAGATAACCGATATACAGAATAACGGTGTGTTCGTCGCCTTTCTCATCGTTCCATATTTTTTCGATAAGAGTATCGGACTTAATGTATTTGTCCTTGTGGTTGATAAGAAATTCAAGCAATTCTATCTCTTTGCCCGCAAGTCTGAGCGATGTATCGCCGTTTGAGATTTTTAAAGCTTCGGTATCAAGCGTGATGTTCCCGCAAACGAACAGATTTGAATTATATGTATTGTTCCTGCGTAAAAGAACGTTTATTCTTGCGATAAGCTCGTCCTTGTTAAACGGCTTTGTAAGGTAATCGTCGGCGCCCGTATTAAGCCCGTTTACCTTATCCGAAACCTGGGATTTTGCCGTAAGCATAAGTACGGGTGTATTATTATGCTCTGCTCTGAGTTTTTTGAGAACCTCTATTCCGTCCATTCCGGGCATCATAATATCAAGTATAATGCAATCATAAAAATTTTCTTCCGCTTTATTGCAGGCAGAAATACCGTCATATACAATATCGCTTTCAAGCTTGTTGAATTTTAAAATTATGCCGATAGCGTCGGCAATATCCTTTTCATCGTCCGCTACAAGTATTCTCATTATATTTCTCCGTTAATCATTTGTCTTACCGTTTGCATAGTAAGGTCGGTTGAAGCCATTTCTTCCGCACAGCGTTTGAGTTCTTTGCGAATGAGTTCTACGTTTTTGATTTCTTTTTTGTAGTGAAGGGTGTGTTCAAGCGCCGCCCAGCAGTCCTGAGCAATCGTGCGTATCTGAATTTCAACAGGAACGTGCTTTGTTTCGCCGGGAAGACTTACGTCAAAGTATACTATCATATGATAGCTTCGGTAGCCGTTCGGCTTTGGTTTTGATATGTAATCCTTTTCTTCAAGCACATCAAAGTCCTCCGTTGCCCGAAGCATATCTGCAATCAAATACACATCGTCAACAAAGCTGCATATCACCCTTACGCCGACTGCGTCGTGAATTTTGGTAAGAGCGTTATCTATCGTAGGCTCAAGACCTTTTCGGCGAAGCTTTTCCAGCATACTTTCTTCGGTCTTTATTCTTCCCTCATAATGCTCAATAGGATCGTGAAGTCCGTTTGCCTTGCAATAGCACTTTATAAGCTCAATGTTTGTAAGCATCTGCTTCAGCGCACTTTCAAGAATAAAAAGGTTTTTGCCGTAAAAACCGTCCATTTAAGCTTTCCCCCTCATATTAAAATCCCGATACGGCACCCGCCGCCTAAGCGGCAGGGAATATTTGCACTTAGGTTGTATTAAATATTATACCTGTTATTGGATATATTGGCAATAATTTTCATCAAATAATCATAAAAAAAGCAGCTTTGCAACAAAAACATATCGCCGCCCGATCGGGTGGCGATAAATGCTTTTGTTTGTATCATTACAAAGCTCTGAAATCGCTTTTTGTTTTAAGAACAGGTTTGAATCGGAGCAATGCTGTGGCACTTAGGTTATATCTCAACCATTACAAAGCTTTGCGGCTGCATTTTTATTTTGCCGTTTTCAAATTCGGCGTTGCCGATCCGATAAACGGTTTTGCCGCTGTACTTTGTCGGAATTTCAGCCGCCTTTCCCAGCGGATTAAAGAACATAACAAGGTTTCCCCGTCTGTAATAAAACGGTATTTTGCCCTCCTCATACACAAATTCAAGCTCACCGTTGCCTTTAAGGTCGTCATATTTGCGGCGCAGGGCAATAACGTCGGTAACCGTTTTGTATATGCTGTCGGGGTCGTCCTTTTGATTTTCTGCTGTCGGTGCGTCAGCGCTCTTGTCAACGGGAAGATACGGCGTGTCACTTGTTGAAAAGCCGAGATTTTTGCCGCTGTTCCACTGCATAGGCGTGCGTGAACCCGTGCGGGAGAATCCGCCCTCCTTGCTAACGAGGTCGGACTGATATTTCATTCCGATTTCATCACCGTAATACAAAAACGGGACGCCCGGCATCGTAAAGATAAATGCGTTTATCAGCTTGATCGCCTGCTTGTCAAGATAAGCCGTAACACGGGGCATATCGTGGTTGTTTGTCATAAAGCTGATATAGCCGTTGTTTTTTGTCAGTTCATACGCAGGCAGATACTCGTCCGCAAACGCTTTTACATCACCCTTGCCGTTGGGGTTAAACACAGCCTCGTCGCCCCATTCGCCGTATCTGAAAAGCCTGCTGTAGCCGTTGCCGTAGTGGTCAAGATAAAAGTCCATATGAAAGCCCGAATTGTTGATTGCTCTTTCGGGGTTGCACCATTCGGCAACCATTGCGGCTTCGGGATAATCCCTGTCGAGCATTTCACGAATACCTCGCCATATCTTTGCGGTTGCTGTTTTTTCTTCATCATTTTTAACAAGAGAGTCCGCCATATCCACTCTGAAACCGTCTGCGCCCTTGTCAAGCCAAAAACGCATAACATCCTTGAGTGCTTCAACCGTTGCAAGACAGTCGGGATGATCGGGCGGAAGCTGCCAGTCGGGATGGGTTATTTCGTTAAAGCCGTAGTTGAGCGCCGGCTGAGAACTGAAAAAGTTCACAAGATAGTTGCCGTTTCTTTCGCATATGCCGCACATCATTCTGTACTGTGGCGGTGCGTCCCAAACGCTTTTGGTAAATACATATCTGTTGGAAAGCTCGCTTTCTTCGGCTTTTTTTGCCTGCAAAAACCATGGGTGAGTGTCAGACGTGTGACCCGGCACAAGGTCAAGCAGGATTTTAATGCCCTTTTCGTGAGCCTTGTTAAAGAGGTTTACAAGATCCTCGTTTGTGCCGTAGCGGGGCGCAACCTTTTTGTAGTCGCGAACATCGTAGCCTGCATCCATAAACGGCGAATCATAAATCGGATTCAGCCATATTGCATTACAGCCCAGATCTCTTACATAGTCAAGTTTTTCGATAATTCCGTTGATGTCGCCGATACCGTCGCCGTTGGAATCGTTAAAGCTCTGCGGATAGATTTCATAAAACACAGCGTCGTTAAGCCAATTCGGCATAAAAGCACGTCCTTTCATAAAAAATTTTTTATCACTGTTATTGTATCATTTTTATTCTGTATTATCAACAAAAAATTCCACGGGTTTTTCCATTAATAATTACTTGCAAACCTTGCATAAACGTCATAATATGATAGCAGCAGAATTATTTGTCCGGAGGAAGAGTTTTGACAGTAAACAGGCTATCATATAACAGAGTACTGATTATTTTGTGCGAAAAAGATATGAGTGATTTTTCGCTTGATTACGATACACTTAGCTTTGACGACGCACATTCACGCAGAATTATTATGAGGATTTTGCAGGTAGCGTGCCGCAAGTCGGGAATTGAAACAAGGGGTAAAAGCGTAAACGTCGAGGCGCTGTCGTTTAAAGACGATTGTTATATTCTTGTGACGGTAAGCAGCAAAAAAGGGCGAACCTACAGGCTGAAACAGTCAAGCGAATCTCTTTGCTATTATTTGGGCGGAGGCACAAATTTTCTTGATACAATCGACGCTTTAAACAGACAGAACGTGTACTGCAACAAAAATTCGGCGTATGTATGGAACGGCGGATATTATCTTATTTTTGATTACCCGACAATACCGAAAAAGCTGAGAAAGATTTTGTCGGAATACACAGAAAAATGCTCGGGCAAACTGTTTGCCGCAAGAGTAAAAGAAAGCGGCAAGCCCGTTTGTACGCACAATGCGATTATGCAGATAGGAAAATTTTTGTAGTAAGTCGGAGCTGGTTTTCACCGCATAAAAAAGGCTTCTTCGCAAGAAGAAGCCCAAGGTGATTTTTTGATAAGGCGGAACGGTCAAGACTGTTCCCACAACTGATAATATTCCGAGCACAACGGTTTTTTTATATTTAGCGTTCGTACTAATTATGCTTCGGCTCGGTTAATTGCATTGAGAACGCCGAGCACCGACGCTACATTGACGTTTGAATCTATGCCGATACCGAAAATGTTTTTGCCGTCGGGCTTTTTAAGCTCAATATAGGAAACGGCCTTTGAGTCCGAGCCCTGCGAAATAGCGTGCTGGCTGTAGGAGATAAATTCGTATTTATCAAGTCCGACCTTTTTGAGGGCGTTAAAGAATGCGTCGATAGGTCCGTTTCCGACGCCGCCGATTCTGACTTCGTCGTGACCGTCAACAGTCATTCTGCCTTTGAAGTGAACGTAATCCCTGCCGTTTTCGCTTTCCTCGTATATTTTTCTGCCTGTAAGCTTATATTTCATCGGGTGTTCAAGGTAATTTTGATTAAACACCTCAAACAACTCTTTCGGAATAAGTTCTCGTCCGAGTTCTTCGCATTTTGCCTGTACAAGCTTTGAAAATTCGGGGTGCATACGCTTTGGCAGGTCGTAGCCGAAGCTGTGGCTCATAACAAATGCCGCTCCGCCCTTGCCCGACTGGGAATTAATGCGGATAATCGGCTCGTATTCCCTGCCCACATCGGCGGGATCTATAGGAAGATACGGAATCTCCCACATCTCGGAGTTGTGCTCCTTCATATACTGTGTGCCCTTGTTGATAGCGTCCTGGTGCGAGCCCGAAAATGCGGTGAACACAAGCTCGCCGATATACGGCTGACGGGGATCAATCTTCATATTTGTACAGCGCTCATAAATTTCTCTGAGCTTCGGAAGATCGGAAAAATCAAGCTTCGGGTCAACGCCCTGAGTAAACATATTAAGTCCCATTGTAACAATGTCCATATTTCCCGTGCGTTCGCCGTTGCCGAAAAGCGTACCCTCAACACGCTCTGCGCCCGCAAGCAAAGCAAGCTCGCCTGCCGCAACGCCGCAGCCGCGGTCGTTGTGAGGGTGAACGCTGATTATTGCCGCTTCACGGTTTTTGAGGTGACGGATAAAGTATTCTATCTGGTCGGCATAGGTGTTTGGCGTGCACATTTCAACGGTGTTCGGAAGATTGAGTATAACGGGATTTTCCTTTGTTGAGCCAAGCTCCTCCATAACCCTGTCGCAAATTTCAACGGCGTTGTCGGGTTCGGTGCCGCTGAAGCTTTCGGGCGAATATTCAAAACGGATATTCGTATCACCCGAAAATTCGTCTGTAAGCTGTTTTATGAGTCTTGCGCCGTCAACGGCTATATCTGTTACACCCTGCATATCGGTCTTGAAAACAACCTTTCTCTGCAAGGTTGAAGTTGAGTTGTAAAAGTGTACAATAACATTCTTTGCGCCCTTGACAGCTTCAAATGTTTTGCGGATAAGATGTTCTCTTGCCTGTACAAGCACCTGAATTGTCACGTCGTCGGGAATATGGTTGTTTTCAATAAGTTCACGGCAAATTTCGTATTCGGTTTCGCTTGCGCTCGGAAATCCGATTTCAATTTCCTTGAAGCCCATATCGCAGAGTGCGTGGAAAAATTCGAGCTTTTCCTCCAAATTCATCGGATCGACAAGCGCCTGGTTTCCGTCGCGCAGGTCAACGCTGCACCAAATCGGCGCTTTTGTAATCGTGTTGTTCGGCCACTGCCTGTCGGGAATGTTGATTTGTTTGAACGGAACATACTTTTCAAATGACGGTTTCATAATAAAAGCCTCCTAAAAATTCACACAAAAAAAGCCCCTCAAAGCAATCTTGAATTGCAATCAGGGACGAAAAATATCGTGGTACCACCCAAATTCGGACATACATTTCTGTATATCCCTCACAGACTTCCAACAAAGTCCTGACCGGTAACGCTGTCAGGCGTTTCGCATTACATACACCGTACTTCACACGAAAAACTCAGGGATGAGCTATACATACAAGCCTTTGCATCGGCTTACACCAACCGCCGACTCTCTTTGCCAAAGGGATTATATCTTGTTTCCCGTCACAGTATTTAAGGGGATTTATTTGTTATCAATATTATATACAGCTAAAACCGAGTTGTCAAGAAAAATTTATCCGACAAAATTAATTTTTCGTCAACAAAAAATCTTTATGCTTTCAGGCTTGACAAGTCGGCATACTTTTGGTAGAATATTACTGTTATCGGGATGTAGCGCAGCTTGGTAGCGCACACGTCTGGGGGGCGTGGTGTCGCAAGTTCAAATCTTGTCATCCCGACCAAAAAGGTGGTTTTTGCAACCACCTTTTATTTTTGTCCTTTAACTGTCCGATTCTTCCGATTCAGATAAGTTATGTTTTGTCGTGTTTTATTCATTTGAAATAAATTAACAATAATTTTCACAAAAGAAGAATGGTTTTGTGAATAAAAAATTATGGTTGTCAGATTGCCCAAAAAACAAATTCATTCTTGTTTAATAAGCAAATTGAACAAATTTTGACAATTTGTTATTATAGTTACGGTTAATGCTGAATTGGCATTAACGGTAATTTTATTTAGGAGTGAGTAATATGAACAAAAGAATCACAAGTATCGTACTTGCGGTTTGTATTATGCTTTCGTGTATTGCGGCAGGCAGCTTTTCAACTCAGGCTGTAACAACGGACACAGAAGCAGTATCGGCAAGTCAGGAAGCTCAGGAAAATGTCCAGGGTGCAAATATCCTGCACTGCTTTAACTGGTCATACAACACCATTAAGGCAAACCTCAAGGCGATAAAGGACGCAGGCTACACGGCGGTGCAGACCTCGCCCGTACAAGCACCAAAGGATTATAACGCAAGCTGGTTAGATCAAGGCGGTCAGTGGTGGAAGCTGTATCAGCCGATTACACTCAGCTTTGCCGACGGCGGTACATGGCTCGGAACAAAGGCAGAGTTTAAATCGCTTTGCACCGAAGCCCACAGATACAACCTCAAGGTTATTGTTGATATTGTTGCAAACCATATGGCAAACATTAACGGTACAGGCAACCATATGGACGATATTTCGCCACAGGTAGAAGCTGACATTCGTAACAATCAAGGCAACTGGCACATTAATGATAAATGGGCAAGTGACAGCAACAGATATGATATGACGCAGGGTTCTATCGGTGAGCCGGATCTTAACACGGGCAACAGCTATATCCAAAACAGAATCAAAAGCCTGTTGATTGATTGTATCAATCAGGGCGCAGACGGCTTCCGTTTTGACGCCGCAAAGCACATTGAGCTTCCAACCGATTCGGGATGTGCAAGCAACTTCTGGCCTACGGTTATTAACGGTTCACAAAGCTCAACAAGCAAAAAAATATTCTATTACGGTGAAATCCTTAATACACCGGGAACAAGCATTTCAAATTACACAAAATATATGTCTATAACAGATAACTATTACGGCGACTCCGCACTTGTTGCAGCCTACACAAGAAATGCAACTTGGCTTGCAGATTCAAGTTACTCAAAGGGCGCAGGTGCCGACAAGTCTATTCTTTGGGCTGAATCACATGACACATATATGGGTAATTCGGGATCTGTTGAAGGATACAAAAACACAAAGAATATTCCGAACGATTCAATCGTAAAAGCTTGGGCTATTGTAGGCTCAAGAGCAAACGCATCTTCGCTGTTCTTCCCAAGACCCGCCGCAAATATGGGCGACGCAAGCACAGACACAACGTGGAAGTCAACCGCAGTTGCAGAAGTAAACAAATTCAAAAATTACTTTGCAGGTCAGAACGAATACCTTTCGTCATCCGGCAGTGTAACATACAACGAGCGCGGAACAACAGGCGTTGTTATCTCAAAGCTTGACGGCGCAGGCTCGGTAAGCCTCAGTGCAAAGAAAATGGCTTCAGGTACATACAAAGATCAGGTTTCGGGCGGCACGTTTACCGTTTCGGGCGGCAAAATCTCAGGCAACGTAGGTTCATCGGGCGTAGCCGTTGTTTACAACACAGCTCCGGCAGGTCCGACAGCGTCGGTTACACCGGGTTCAACAAATTATAAAACAGATACTATTTCGCTTACGCTTAATTACAACAGCACAGCTACAAGCGGTATGTACTCAATCGACGGCGGCACATACAAAAGCTTTACCGACGGTCAGAAGATAACTATCGGTTCAGGGCTTGCTTACGGCACCACCACTACGGTTACCGTAAAGGCTTCAAACAGCACAGCTACCTCGGAGCCTGTTGAGTACAAATATACAAAGGTAGATCCGAGTGCGGTTCAAAAAATTTATTTTGACAACAGCTCATACAATTGGTCTGATGTTTACGCATATATCTATCTCGGCGCCTCCAATGAAAATGCGGCTTGGCCGGGCGTTAAGATGACACTTGACTCCGCAACGGGTTATTATGTTCTTGAAGTGCCCGAAGAATTCGCCGAGGGCAGTGTAATGTTTACCGAAAGCAAGGACGCAACAACAAACCGTTATCCGGTAGATATGCAGCCCGGTCTTGAAATCGGCGGTAAAAATATGATTTTCAAGGCTAACCACAGCTGGACCGAATACACAGACGTTCAGCCAACTACTCAGCCAACCACACAACCCACTACCGCAGCGACAACAGCTACTCAGCCGACAACTACACAGCCGACTACAACTCAGCCTTCAAGAAAAATTCTGGTAGGCGATACTGACTTCAGCACGGTTATCAATGTTAAGGATTCAACGCTGCTTCAAAAGTATCTTACCCACGACGGAAGCGTTGTTGCAACAGATGATTTCCTTACAGCCGCCGATGTAAACGGCGACACCAAGGTTACGGTCAAGGACGCAACTGCTATCCAATGCTATCTTGCAAGAAATTACAGCAACGCAGGCAACTGCGGAACATATGTAGGCGGCGAAACTCCTACTCAGCCTACAACCTCAGTACAGCCTACAACAGCTGAGCCGACCACAGCTCCTCAGACTGATTATATCTACTTCAAGAACAATTCCAACTGGTCAAAGGTTATGGCCTATTATTGGGCAGAGAGCGACACAACGCTCACAAGCTGGCCGGGTAAAGAAATGCAGAGCATAGGCAACAATGTTTATCGAATTGAGATTCCGAGCAGTGCGGAATACATAATCTTTAACAACGGCAACGGCAATAAGAGCAACGACATTAAGCTTGAAGGTACAAACAAGATATATGAAAACGGAAGCTGGAGAGATTTTTCATAGCATAAGCGCAAGAGTCCCCGCATAATATGTGGGGACTCTTGCTTTTTCGGTGGGAATTATAAGCTCCCGCCGAAGCCCTGAGGAGCTAACGTTCTTGCACTGTTTGAAAGCTTTCGCAAGCTCTGCTTCTTGTAAGCAAAGCGTTGGCTCCGATTTAAAGCAGTTAAAATTCAACAAACAACCAAAAGGCAGACCGCAAAAGCAGTCTGCCCTTAATTTTTATACGTCAGGTTTCAACGGGAATGTTCTGCGATTTAGCCGCAGCAGCCACAACCGTTTGAATCGTTGTTGTTGTTACCGCAGCAGCAACTGAGGATAAGAAGTAAAACGATAATGCCGCAACAGCTGTTGTTGTTTCCAAACCAGTTCATAAGCTCTCCTCCTTTCGCCTACAATACATTTTATTGCAAACAATAAAATCTGTTACAGTTTTGTTCTGAGAGCATATTGAACGATTTTGTTTTTGCCGATTCGGCACTTACGTTTAAAGATTTTTTACATCTCCGTTACTATATCGTCAACGGTTTTTCCCGGAGGAATCATAGGAAGTACGTTTACGTCGGGGCTGATTTGACAGTCAACCACAACCGGTTTTTTGAGGTCAAAAGCCTGCTTTAATATAGGCTTAATCTCTTCGGGCTTAGTAATACGCAAGCCCTCAACGCCAAAAGCCTTTGCCAGCGCAACAAAGTCTGTTGCACGGTGAGGATCGGTCTGGGAAAAGCGGCTTCCGTAAAACAGCTTTTGCCACTGACGAACCATACCCAAAACAGTATTGTTCATAACTATTACAACAATCGGAAGCTCATAGGATTTAAAAGTTACAAGCTCATTGAGATTCATATGAAAGCTTCCGTCGCCGGTTACAAGAAAGACGCGCTTGTCGGGGTGTGAAACCTGCGCTCCGATCGCCGCACCTGTTCCAAAGCCCATAGTGCCCATTCCGCCTGAGGTGAGCAAGGTGTTCTTGCTCTCGATTTTACAGTATTGCGCTACCCACATTTGGTGCTGACCTACGTCGGTAGCAATTATGTCGCCGTCGGATTTAAGCTCGTTTACCGTCTCAAGAATATCCTTTGGACGTGGGTATCCGCCCTGTTCGGAATCGGGAACGACAAGCGAGTTTTTCCACTCGTTTATCTGACTTAGCCAATCAGGGTGACTTTGCTTGTCAAGTCCGACGGTAAGAGCGATAAATATATTCTTTATATCACCGAGTATGTATTCGTCAACACGGACGTTTTTGTTGATTTCGTTTTCGTCTATCTCAAGCTGAACAATCTTTGCCTGCTCGCCGAATTTTTCACGGTCGCCTGCAACACGGTCGGAAAACCTTGCTCCGCATACTATCATAAGGTCACATTCTGCGGTGATTTTGCCTGTTTCATAAGCGCCGTGCATACCGATATTGCCGATAAACAGCGGGTGACTTGCGGGAATTGCGCCAAGTCCCATAAGCGAACAACAGACGGGTGCGTCAATAAGCTCGGCAAAGGCTTTGAATTCATCGCTTGCGTCCGAGCTGAGAATTCCTCCGCCTGCATATATCATCGGTCGTTTTGCGTTTTTAATCATTTCCTGAACGACACGGATATTTTCGGGGTTTTTAATCTCAAAAATTTCGGGCGCTTCAGGCTCCAGCGGCTTAAATTCGGCTTTTGCCGAGGTCAAATCCTTTGGAATATCAACAAGCACGGGACCTTTTCTGCCCTTATTTGCAAGCTTAAAGGCCTTTCGGATAGTCGGTGCAAGAGCGTTTACGTCCTGCACAAGAAAGCTGCCCTTTGTTATCGGCTTTACAATGTCAACAATGTTGACCTCCTGAAAGCTGTCGCGACCGAGCAAATCGGTATTTACATTTGCCGTTATTGCAACAACGGGTATGCTGTCGATATTTGCCGTTGCAAGACCGGTAACGATATTGGTCGCACCCGGACCCGAGGTGGTTATTACCACGCCTGTTTTGCCGGTAGAACGTGCATAGCCGTCTGCGGCGTGCGACGCACCCTGTTCGTGAGCGGTCAGAATGTGTCTGATTTTATCGCTGTACTTATAGAGAGCGTCATATGTGTTGAGCGCAGCCCCGCCCGGATAACCGAATACGGTGTCAACACCCTGTTCAAGCAAACATTCACAAATTATCTCTGCACCTGAAAGCTCCATTTTACCTTACTCCTTCAAATCACATTTTTCTCTGTTTTATTTTTTATCGAATCAACGCTCTGCTTTGCTTGCAAGGAGCAGAGCCTGCGAAAGCTTGCAAACATCGCAAAGGAGCGTTAGCTCCTCAGAGGTTCGATGCGAGATTATAACTCCCACCGAAATTTTGAATCGACACCCGCCGCCTAAGTGGCAGCGGACATTTGCACTTAGGTTATATCTTAATTCCTTGTTTCTGTTTATCTGTTTTACTATTTTAACGATTTAAAGCGTTGTTGTCAATAGCCTATCTGTACTCTTTGACAAATTCCGTAACGGCGGCAATCGTTTTTTTGCTTGCAATCTCGCAGAACTTGACATAATCCACACCCTTGTTTTCATCAAGGTCATCAGATATGGCACGGATAATTCCGTACGGAACGCCAAAGCAACAGCAAACATGACCGATAGCCGCACCCTCCATTTCGCAGGCAAGCGCACCGAAACTATCGTTTATGCGAAGCCTTTTTCGGCGGTCGGATACAAAAATATCTCCGCTTGCTATTATGCCCTGAGCAACTTTTGTATCGGGCAATTTCCTGCATATCGAGGCAAGCAGGGTTGCCGCCTCTTTGTCACATTCAAAATACATAACCTTTCCGTCGGGGAAAGAAACCTCGCCCTGCTTGTCGCCGAGGACAGTTGTGTTCATATCATGTTCAAGCGACTTTGTACCGATTACGATGTCGCCTATGCTTACAATCGGCGAAAGCGAGCCTGCAACGCCGCTGTTTATAATAATGTCGGGGCAATATCGTTGAATCATTGTCGCCGCACATATTGCGGCGTTGACCTTGCCTGCTCCGCAAACTACAATTACCACGCTTTTGCCGAATAGCTTTGCACTTATGAATTTCATTCCTGCAAATTCTTCGGTTTTGACTTGCTTTGAGCAGGCAATAATGCCGTCTGCCTCGACCTGCATTGCACAAATTATTCCTATCATTGTTAATACTTCCTTTTGAATACGCTTTTTCACATAAAGCTTTTATGCTTGCAAAACTGTTTTTGTAAACCGAACTCAGCGTTTGACCTGTTGTCAGTCGAAATTATCGGTTTGATACATTATTACCGACATAGCGGCAAGCGGAGCCGTTTCCGCCCTTAGAATACGCTTGCCCAAGGTTGCGGCAACGCCGCCGTTTGAGGTGATTCTTTCCACCTCGCCGGCTTCAAAGCCGCCCTCGCTTCCTATGAATATTCCTATGCTTTTCGGCTTTTCGACAAGTATCTTTTTTACCGATTGTCCGCCCATTTCATAGAAAATTATCGTTTTTTCGTTCTGTTCGGTCAGCTCAGCCGCTTTGTCAAAGCTTACGCAGTCGCACACCCGAACAACTATCCCTCGGCGTGACTGCATTGAAGCCTGAAGCGCAATCTTTTGCCAACGTTCACGCTTTTTGGCAAGCGACCTTGCGTCGGGACGTGAAACGCACCGTGCCGAAAGCACGGGCACTATTTTGCTTACGCCGAGTTCAACGCATTTTTGAATGATGTATTCCATTTTATCGCCCTTTGGAAGCGACTGATACAGCGTTACAAATACGTCGGGTTCGTTTTTACACGGCATTTTTGAAACAATGTCAACCGTAACGCAATCCGAGTTGATATTTGCAACATTGCCGGTGCATTGTATCCCGTTTGGCGTAACAAGGGTAAGCGTTTCGCCGACCTTCATACGCAAAGCTTTTGAAATATGCTTTGCGTTTTCGCCCGAAATGGTGTATTGCTCGCCGTTTATTTCGTGTTCAGTAAAAAACCAAGCCATATGAACCTCTTATAAAAATAATTAAATATATTATCATATCTATAATATCAAAATTCAAAAATAATTGCAATAAGCAAACGTCGGTGTTAAAATAATAGCGTACTAAGTTTTGGAGATGATTTTTTGGTAACTCTAACAGATGTTGACATTATTCAGCTTTTAAGAAAAAACAATCTCAATGCAGATACCATAGAGGAGGTTGTTGTGGAGCTTCTTACAAAAAACAACCTTCATCTTGCAACCGCCGAAAGCTGTACGGGCGGACTTGTCAGCGAGAGAATAACAAGGGTGAGCGGCGCAAGCAATGTTTTTGACTGCGGTGTTTGTTCGTATGCAAACCGCATAAAGGAAAAGGTGCTTGGAGTTCACAATGATACCCTGGCGGTTCTGGGAGCAGTATCCGCCGAAACCGCAATTCAGATGGCAGAGGGCGTACTCAAGCTTGCCGGCGCAGACATCGCTGTCAGTACAACGGGGATTGCAGGACCGACGGGAGGAACCGCCGAAAAGCCTGTCGGTTTGGTGTATGTAGGAGTCGGCACAAAAAATAATTCGTATGCAATAAAGCTCAATCTCGGCGGTGAAAACAAGGTGAATTCACGCAGCTATATAAGGCGCTTTTCGTCCGATATGGCGTTGTTTGCCGTGATAAACGAAATCCGCAAATAAACGTTTGATATGAAAATTACCGCTATATCAACATTTTTGCGGAAGCTCGTTGTTTTCATATCACACACATTACTATGCTGAACAGACATTTGTCAGAATACGAAACACTGCTGCACTGCTAACATAAAACGTTTGATATGAAAATTACCGCTATATCAGCATTTGTGTGAGAATTCGTTGTTTTCATATCACATACGTTACTATGCTGAACAGACGTTTGTCAGAATGCGAAACACTGCTGCACTGCTAACATAAAACGTTTGATATAAAAATCACCGCTATATCAACATTTTTGCGGAAGCTCGTTGTTTTCATATCACACACGTTACTATGCCGAACAGACGTTTGTCAGAATACGAAACACTGCTGCACTGCTAACATAAAAGGTCATTCCGAAGGCTAAGTTCGGAATGACCCTTTGTATTGTTTTGGGTTTGCGGTTTCTCACAATTTACCGTGCAAAAGACTTTTTCACGGCAATCGGTAAATCACCTTGTCCGTTAAATGCCGTTGAGCACAATTATTTGTTAAGCAATCTTTTTTTGTATTGTGCAGGGGTGCAGTCATACACCTTTTTGCACTGCGTAATAAACGATTTTACATTTGCAAAGCCGTTTTCAAATGCAGCCTGCGAAACCGTAGAGCCTTTTGTAAGCATATCTTCAACAGCATTTTCAAGCCGCAGATTTGCAAGATATTCGGAAAAGCTGACGTGAGTCACACTTTTGAAGTATTTTGAAAAATACGACGGCGAAAGATTTACAATGCTTGAAATCTCATCAAGCGGAATTTCGTGCTTGAAATTCTCGTTGATATACGCAATGGCGGTTTTTGCATAAGAAAAGTCACGCTTAGGCAATACCTCCGAGGTAGATATGCGGCGGAAGCAGATGCAGTTCTTTAGCAACAGATAGTAGATCTTGTTGATGTACGCAACACTCAACAACGGCGCATAGTCATCGTTTGTATTGTCAATTTCGGCAAGCCTCCTAAGCTCCTCAATCAACGCCTGTTTTACCTCAGGCTTGCCCGTAACATCAAAAAACACACTGTCAATAGGCTTACAGAACATTCTCATATATTCGAACGAAAGCTGAATGCAAAGAAGCTTGCAGCTTGTTCCGTTTGCAGGACGAACAAGATGAACGTCCTCGCTGTTGAACAGAATAAAATCGTCCTGTTCAACGATCTTCTCTTCGCCGTTGTGCGAACACTCACAGCGACCTTCAAGAACAAACACGATCTCAGTTTCACGGTGCCACTGAAGCTCGGATTTTTGTGTGTCCGAATTAAGATTTGTCAGAATGATTGTTGCGGGAATGTTCTTGTTGTAATTGATTACATCGTACTTGTAATTCATAAAAATCTCCCCTGTACAAAAAAGCGGTTGTTTTTTTGTCATAAATATAGTATCATATTAAGTATAAACTATTACTATTTAATTGCTATGGATAAATGTTAGAATAATAAGGATTTTTGTTGGAAGTGAGTGCTTTGGAAAGAAATTTAGGTCGCAGTTCAATAAATTGTTTCTGTTATATCTGCGGAAAATATGAAAATACAACAGATAAAATTCATATAACTCGTTCAACTGACACCTATAAATTATTTTATATCACGGGCGGTCGTTGTAGAATTTTTGTTGACAAAACAGAATTTAACATTTTAAAACACGAATCTTTTTTGGTGTTCCCAAACAGTAAAGTCGTTATTGTGCCTTCAAAAAGCGACCCTCTTTCTTTTTGCTGGGTAGAATTCGGCGGCTTGACTGCAAAGTCTATGCTTGCCCGGACGTCATTCACCAAAACTTATCCCTTTGTCGGAAAAATCAAAGTTAAAAACTTTTCAAAGTTATTTGAAATAACCGACAGCGGTCTTGTACCTTCATATGCAAGATACAGAGCGGGCGCAAAAGTTCTTATATTGCTTTCATATTATATGGAACATTTTCCTCAGCACAGCAGTCGTAACAACGCTTATGTTGTTACGGCGACAAATTATATTGAACAGAATCTAAGCAACTCAAAGCTTTGCGTGTATGACGTTGCCAATCACGTCAAGCTCGACAGAACCTATCTTTACAAGCTGTTCAAGGACGAAATCGGTCTTTCTATAATTGAATATATAAACAAAAGCCGAATCTCGCGAGCCGAGGTTTTGCTCGCCAATAAGAGGACATCGGTTAAGAACATAGCTATTTCGGTAGGATTTACCGATCCTCTGTATTTCTCACGAGTGTTCAAAAAACACAACGGAATGACGCCGACCGAATACAGGCGAAGTACGCAGGGATGGGAATAAAATTTTATGTTGTCGGCATAATAAAAACAAAAATACCACAAAGGAGAAATCACCTTGGAACTAAAAGGCTCAAAAACCGAAAAAAATCTTGAGGCGGCATTTGCCGGTGAATCAATGGCGCGCAACAAATACACCTATTACGCATCAAAGGCAAAAAAAGACGGATTTGTGCAGATAGCCGAGATTTTTGAGGAAACGGCAAACAACGAAAAGGAACACGCCAAAATATGGTTTAAACTGCTGAACAACGAAATCGACACTACGGAGGAAAATCTTGCGGCAGCCGCAGCAGGAGAAAATTACGAGTGGACAGATATGTATCCGGAATTTGCAAAGGTTGCAAAGCAAGAAGGCTTTGACGACATTGCACGTTTGTTTGAGCAGGTCGGTAAGATTGAAAAGTACCACGAGGATCGTTACAAAAAATTGCTTGAAAACGTAAAGGGCGGTCTTGTTTTTTCAAAAGATAACGATGTTGTATGGCAGTGCAGTAACTGCGGTCATATCTGTATCGGAAAACAGGCACCGTCAGTTTGCCCGGTTTGTGAACATCCTCAGAGCTTTTTCCGAATCAATCCCGTAAATTACTGACTCTGAGCAAAGCCTGCAACAGATTGCAAACAGTGCAAAGGAGCGTTGGCTCCTCAGAGTTTCAGTGATAGATATATTAAATCCGCAGGGACAGTTTTATCGGCTGTCCCTGATTTTCATTGCAGAAAGTGACTCTTGCAGTGGCGCTCCATAACGGACAGCCGCAAGGGCTGTCCCTACAATTAACAAGTAAACGTTTGATATATAAATCACCGCTGTATCAGCATTTGTGTGAGAGTCCGTTGTTTTCATATCACACACGTTACTATGCCGAACGGACTTTTGTCAAAATATGAAACACTGCTCCACTGCTAACATAAAATACTTGAAAAATAATATATTGTATGATAGAATATGAATGTTAATATGGGTTTTTGTGGTATAATATTGGAAAAACCCTTGTAAAATTTAATTATCCGTTTTGAATGGAGTTGATTCTATGGCAAGAAGCGCAGGTGTACTGTTATCCATTACTTCGCTTCCTTCCCCCTACGGCATAGGAACAATCGGCAAAGAAGCCCGTAAGTTTGCCGACTTCCTAAAAGCTTCCGGTCAGAAGATTTGGCAGATTCTGCCTGTCGGACCAACAAGCTACGGCGATTCGCCGTATCAATCGTTTTCAACATATGCCGGCAATCCGTATATGATCGACCTCGACACCTTGTGTGATGAAGGGCTTATCACCAAAGAGGAGCTTGACAGCTACGATTGGGGCGACGACGACGGCAAGGTTGACTACGAAAAGATTTACAACAACCGTTTTGAAGTTCTCAGAACAGCTTACAAGAATTTTAAAATGGGCGATCAAAAGAAGTTTTCGTCATTTAAACGTAAAAATTGCAAATGGCTGAAAAACTATGCGCTCTATATGGCTGTTAAGAAAAGCTTTGATATGGCTTCGTGGCTCGAATGGCCCGATGAAGAAATCAAAATGCACGAAGAAAAGGCGGTTGAACATTATCAACGCAAGTATAAGGACGAAGTCGATTTTTGGAAATTTGTTCAGTTCAAGTTTTATGAGCAGTGGGAGTCTTTCCGCGCTTATGTAAACGGCCTGGGCATCAAGATATTGGGCGATATGCCGATTTATGTCGCTATGGACAGCGCAGACACATGGGCTAACCCCGAAATCTTCCAGCTTTACGACGACGGAGATCCGATTGCGGTTGCAGGCTGTCCGCCCGACTACTTCTCAGCAACAGGACAGCTTTGGGGAAATCCTCTTTATGACTGGGATTATCTCAAGGAAACCGACTATGAGTGGTGGTTTGAACGCATAAAAGCGGCCTCAAGGTTGTATGATATAACAAGAATCGATCATTTCAGGGCGTTTGCAAGCTACTATTCTATTCCGTATCCTGCCGAAAACGCAATAAACGGTGAATGGATAGAAGGTCCTCGCATTAAGTTCTTTGAAATGATGGAGGAGGCTCTCGGCAAGATTGATATTGTTGCCGAAGACCTCGGTACTCTTACTCCAGACGTTACCGAGCTTATGGAGCAGACAGGCTATCCGGGTATGAAGGTGCTTGAATTTGCTTTTGACAGCGGCGAAGAGAACGACTATCTGCCGCACAAGTATACCGAAAACTGCGTTGTATATACAGGAACTCACGACAACGACACGGTTATGGGCTGGGCAGAAACCGCAAATCCAAACGACCTCAGATATGCAAGAGAATATTGCAAGATGCCTGAGGACGAGCCTTTTAACTGGGGACTTATTCGAGTAGCCTATGAAAGCAAAGCCGATACGGCTATTGTTCCTATGCAGGATATTTTGGGTCTTGGCAAAGAGTCAAGGATGAACACTCCCTCAACACTCGGCGACAACTGGACCTGGCGACTGAAAAGCGACGCTCTTACAAAAGAGCTTGCAGATAAATTAAAATCAATGTCTGTAAACAGCGGACGATTGGAGGACTAAACAATGGGTAATATAATGGAAAAGCTTGAACTGACGGCACAGTCAATGTACTGCAAAAAAGTTGAAGAGCTTACCCCTGCCGAACTTCACCTTTCTTTGGGTAAAGCAGTTATGGGCGAGATCGCTCCAAACTGGGAAAACAGCAAGGCTAAGCACAACAGCAACCGCAGAGCTTACTATTTTTCGGCCGAGTTCCTTATGGGCAGAATGATGTACAACAATCTTTACTGCCTCGGAATCCTTGATGACGTTAAAAAGCTCCTTAAGAAAAAGGGCATTGACATCAACGTATTTGAGGACATTGACGACGCAGCTTTGGGTAACGGCGGTCTCGGACGACTTGCCGCTTGCTATCTTGACAGCGCCGCAACACAGGAAGTTCCGCTTGACGGCTACGGAATCCGTTATAAATACGGTCTTTTCAAACAGCTTATCAAGGACGGCTATCAGATTGAGATTGCCGACAACTGGCAGAGATTTGAAGATCCGTGGTGCCTGCGTAAAGAGGACGAGGCTGTTTTGGTATCCTTTAAGGATCAGACAGTTAAGGCTGTTCCTTATGATATGGCTGTTATCGGCTGTAAGACCGACAACATCAACACACTCAGACTTTGGCAGGCTGAGGCTGTAAACGACTTTGATTTTACAGCGTTCAATAACACAGAATATGACAAGGCAGTTAAGGAAAAGAATGACGCCGAGAATATCTCAAAGGTTCTTTATCCTAACGACAACAAATATGAGGGCAAGGTGCTCAGACTTAAACAGCAGTATTTCTTCTGTTCTGCTTCTCTTCAGGACATTATGCGCCGCTACAAGGCTAAGCACGGCAACGATTTCAGCTTCTTTGCAAAGGAAAACGCTATTCAGCTTAACGATACACACCCCGTATCATGCGTTCCCGAGCTTGTAAGACTACTTATGGCTGAGGGACTTAACTTTGACCGGGCATTTGAGATTGCAAGAAAGACCTGCGCTTATACCAACCATACAGTGCTCGGCGAGGCTCTTGAAAAATGGCCTGCCGACCTTATGACTCAGGTTATTCCGGAAATCTATCATATCATCTGCCTCATTGCAAACAAGTGTCAGGAAGAGCTTGCCGCAAAGGGCGTAAGTGAAGATATGAAAGCAAAGATGCGTATTATCGACGGCAATGTTGTTCATATGGCAAGACTTGCAACATATGCAGGCACATATGTAAACGGTGTTGCAAAGCTTCATACCGAAATTCTTAAAGACGATGTTCTCAAAGAATGGTATCAGGTTTATCCCGAAAGATTCCAGAACAAAACTAACGGCATCACACAGCGCCGCTGGCTCGGTCTTTGCAACCCCGAGCTTTCCGCTATGATTACAGAAAAGGTTGGCTCCGACGATTGGCTTATCGACCTTTCGCTCATCTCAAAGCTCAACGAGTTTGCAGACGACGCAAAAACTATTACAAAATTCAACAATATCAAAAAGAAGAAGAAAGTTCAGCTTGCCGAGTACATCAAAAAGATGGACGGCTATGACGTAAATCCGAATACTATTTTTGATATTCAGGTTAAGCGTCTGCACGAATACAAAAGACAGCTTCTTAACGCATTCTCCATTATGACTATCTACTTCAGATTAAAGGAGAAAAAGCTCAAGAACTGGACGCCTACAACATTTATCTTCGGCGCAAAAGCTGCTCCCGGATATGCAAGAGCAAAGGCAATCATCAAGTACATCAACGAGATTGCTAACCTTGTAAACAACGATCCCGACACAAAGGATTTGCTCCAGGTTTACTTTATTTCAAACTACAACGTATCTTACGCAGAAAAGATTGTTGTTGCCGCTGACCTTTCAGAGCAGACATCAACAGCAGGTCTTGAGGCTTCGGGTACAGGTAATATGAAGTTTATGCTCAACGGTGCAGTTACACTCGGCACATACGACGGCGCAAACATCGAAATTGCAGAGTGTGCAGGCGAAGAGAACGAATACATCTTCGGCGCAAGAGTTGAAGACATTGAAAAGCTCAAGGCTGAGGGCTATGATCCAAAGAAGCTTTACGACGCTAATCCTGAAATCAAAAAGGTTGTTGATACACTTATCGACGGCACATTTGATGACGACGGAGCACAGGGCGAAGGAAGCTTTAAGGAGCTTCACGATTCACTTCTTAAGGATTCAAGCTGGCAGAAAGCTGACAACTACTTCCTTATCTATGACCTTCCGCTTTATGTTGACGCAAAAATCAAAGCTAATGCAGATTATGCCGACCGTAAAGCTTTCGGTAAGAAGTGCCTTATGAATATTGCAAATGCAGGTAAGTTCTCATCTGACCGTGCGATTATAGAGTATGCAAATGACATCTGGCATGTAAGCCACAAATAATTTATAACTTAGGTTCAAACCGAAAGTATCGGGCTGTAGCTTTTGCTACAGCCCGTATTTTTTGTTATACAAATGCTGTAGGGACAGCCCTCGCGGCTGTCCGCAGGCGAACAGTGTTCGCTCCTACAACTAAAAATTAAGCAATGTTCTATAAACAAGCGGAACGGTCAAGACCGTTCCCTACAATACTGATTAAACATTTCCGCTAAATTGTAGGGACAGCCCTCGCGGCTGTCCGCAGGCGAACAGTGTTCGCTCCTACAACT
>OIYR01000090.1_pt1 | contig 53251 bp, 50 predicted proteins | sample 1588221 | NCBI WGS metagenome assembly OIYR01 (sample SAMN03283292) | human gut metagenome | biome: human-associated habitat; material: feces | host: Homo sapiens | place: Peru | collected 2012
ATCATCAGTATATCACGAAGGCTGCATATGTAGTTCTGGGCATCAATCTTGACGGGCAGAAAGATATTCTCGGAATATGGATTGGCGAAAATGAGAGCAGTAAATTTTGGTTGAATGTGTTGAATGAGCTCAAAACCCGTGGAATTAAAGATGTATTTCTGTTCTGCGTTGACGGTCTGACAGGTTTCAGACAGGCTATTGAAGCGGCTTTTCCGAGCGCACAAATCCAGCGTTGCATCATTCATCAAATACGCTCAAGCACAAGGTTTGTCAGCTACAAACACATCAAAGAACTGATGGCTGACCTGAAGAAAGTGTACCAGGCTATCAGCGAGGAAGAAGCTATGAACAACCTGATTTTGTTCAAGGACAAGTGGGGCAAAACTTATCCTTCCTGCGTGAAAAGTTGGGAGGAAAATTGGGATATTCTATCCACATTTTTCGCATATCCGCCCGAGGTTCGGAAGATAATATATACAACGAATATTATCGAAGGTTTGAACCGTCAGTTCAGGCAGATTACGAAGAACAAGCCGTCATTCACAAATGATGACAGCCTGCGCAAAATGTTGTATTTAGCGTCGCAAAAGATTGTCGAACGCTGGACGCAAAGATGTCGAAACTGGGATATTGTTTTGAGCCAGTTATCGATAATATTTGAGGACAGAATACCGGCTTGATTTGCCCCCGAGAATAGAATTTCCTGGCCGCAAAATGTTATTCACGCAAGGCGTGCATAAAACATTCCGCAGACAGGAAAGAAAAGTTGACACGGGGCAAATCAGAAAGCCTGATTACACCACAATCCGCTGTTTTGTTATTGCTTGAAGGATTATTATTTACACAGAATTTTATGGGCTGCCCTATTTCATATGATAATTCGGCAAGCTCTGCACCATTAATCAAGCAAATGAATTTATCTCAATACCACTCGACAAATTTTTCTGAAAAAGCAAAGGTGATCAAAAACTTTGAACACATTATATATCTGATACTATTCATTGCTTTGTGTTTTATATCGCTTAAACTATGGTACAGAATTTGCAAAAAACTTGTCACAGATATAAAAGAAAACCTGAATGATAATTACTTTTTCGAGTCTTTTAAATCCATACCGATTAAATACACTTTATTGATTATAACGGCATTTGGTATACCCGCTGTATTGTTAGTAATATTTTTTCTGTCGGATTTTAACATTTTTATCATTTCCAAGTACATACCATATGACAATGTTTTTGATGTGTCCTATTACATATCAGCTATTGTTGAAAATTCAAATAATATTAATTCTCTTGTTTTGACAGGTGATACTTTTCTTATTAATCTTTACTCAAGTTCTTTTTTATTACTTGTGTGGTTACTGGTTATATTTGCGTTGTTTTCTGTAGTTCTTTTTAGTATTGTTAATATAGTAATAAATAGAATAATTTTGTTAATTCAAAATAGAGGCTAAGAATACTCGATTTTCACGGAAAGGAAAGTTTATACAATGTTATTAAAAATTGAAAAACTCAGGGAAGAGCGACCAAAAGTTAGAAGAGTCTTTGATGAAATAAGTGATTTTTGTGATAAAATGTTAGTTGTAAACTATATTATTCTGTTTGTTTGTTCTGTAGTCATAATTGGTGTACCAACTGCATTAGCTTTTTTATCCTGTCCTGAAGATATTCGTGTATGGATTGCGTCAATTGTAGGTGGAATTTTATCTCTGGTTGTTATTCCTCTGTTAATTAATCATATAAAGCGCAAGCAAAAAATGGCTGACGAATTATATGAAAATAATAAAACCTTATATGAAAGATTAAGTGCTATATTAGTCAAGTTGTTGGCAGATGAATATATTGCGCATAATAAAAATGTACGTGCTGAAATGAATACTGCTGCAAAACAAAATCTAATTATATCTCCATTAAAGAAGTTTATTTGCGAAAATTATGAGAAAATGTGCAATACATTTTCGGTGAGTTTAATATGGGATATTGTTGATGTATATAATGAATGTTTGAATGATATTACAAAATATAGCAATATTCGAGCTAAAGTCAGAAAATGTTTTCGTAATATGAGAAGAGATTCAGGTGCAAAAGGTTCATTTTATATTAATCAGGGTGTAATAACTATGCTTTGTTCTGACAATAACGAAAATAGATAAAATACATAAGAAATAATTTAATATATGCTTGTTAAGTGTCGACAGGTTTTAGCTTTTAATGCTATACTTGTCGGCACTATTTTTTGCCATTTTTGCATTAAAAGCAGAAAGGGCAAAATGATTTATAGAAACAAAAGTCCTCCAATTGATCTGAAATAAAGAATTCAGGATTGATTGGAGGGCTTTTTATGAAATGTATAAGTTCAAATAATAAAGAAATAAAAATAATTGATTTAAATGAAGAGTATCCCGGATTGACATCAAATGTCCGCTGGGCAGTTGTGTCCGATATGAATTATCAGGAGCTTTCAAATGAATTTGGTGAAGAACTCAAGCCATTCACTCCGTTTCTTATTCTTACGGAAGAACAGGGTGAAGAAATTATTAGGTATAACCGAAATCAAGAAAAATTTGATTGGCGTATGCGTAACAAAGAAGATTTTATCGGATATGAAGATGGAAGAACTGAAAGCGTACATAAGGTGAGATGTGGTGAAAATCTTATAAGTTCAATAGAGCTTAAAGATGAATATTCAGCTTTATATTCCGCTTTAGATGATCTGACTGATAAACAGAGAGAAAGGATTATATTGAACTGCATAAATGGTTTGTCAGAAAGAAAAATCGCCGCTTTGCAGGGGGTGTGTCAGAAATCCGTACATGAATCTATTGCATCAGGATTGAAAAAATTAGAAAAATCAGAAAAATTAAAAGCTTTTTTGAGAAATACCCCCTCAAAAGCTTATTCCCCCTCCTAATTAATGAAGGGGTTATTTTCCAACCTCTGTTGAACATTGAAAACTGAATATCAGCACATCAGATACATTCCCTCTGTTGTTCGGTATGGACAAGCCACATGAGCGAACATATTTTATATATCTTCAGGACTCAGACATTGAAAGGCAAATTCAATGACGGCGATGACGTGCAGAAGGGACAATGATACTTCCGTCAAGTCAAAAGTCGAGCGTGATAGAACCGTCGCAACCAAAGATGGCGGCCGTGGGAGATCCTCACGGTGGTGAAATTCCAATGGAGCTATATGCAAAGCCGTTTGATGTGTTCCCAGTTGGGGGTTGTTGAGGACAAATACCAACAACCGCAGGGCATTTTCTTATTCAGAATTGCCTTGCAAAACGATTGATATTAAAAAGCAGGCGGCAGTTATGCTTTGCATAGCTGTTGCCTGCCGTAACAAAATATATTTACAGAATTGGAGAGATTTATATGTTAGGTTTTATTGTAGGCTTATTCCTCGGCGCGTTTATCGGCGTTTGCGTTATGTGCCTGTTCAATGCAGCGGCAAAAGCTGATGAGCAGATGAAAGATAATATAGATGACAAAAAATAAGGAACAGGTGATAATTTGAACGAAAACTATATAAATGAAAATAACATTGATTCAGAACACAGAATAGAATCTGTTATAAACGACTGCAAGGTCACAATCTGCTTTTCTAAAAACAGAAATAACCATGTTGAAAGGAATATTCTCGAAAATCTTTTGGATACATTTGAGAACAGAATGAAATCTCAGATTGGATGCTGAATTTCTTTCAATTTAATTTTGGATTTCGCTGGATATTATAAAAATTATGTAGTATTGTTGGTTTGCAAAAATCGTATGAAAGGGTGATGAAATGAAAAGAGTATATTGCTTGTACAGAGTATCAACCAAAGGTCAGGTTGATAAAGATGATATTCCAATGCAGAAAACCTCGTGCAGAGAATTTGCAGAACGTAACGGTTGGACCATTCTGAAAGAGTTTCAGGAGAAAGGCGTGTCGGGATTCAAGGTTTCGGCAAGCGACCGAGATGCTATTCAGGATTTGAAAGCCGCCGCAGAAAAGAAAGAATTCGATGTCCTACTTGTCTTTATGTTCGACAGAATAGGCAGAATTGATGATGAAACCCCGTTTGTCGTCGAATGGTTTATCAAGCACGGCATAGAGGTATGGAGCGTCAATGAGGGCGAACAGCGTATGGATAATCATGTGGATAAGCTTATGAATTACATACGATTTTGGCAAGCCAACGGTGAAAGCCAGAAAACGTCAGCTCGTGTTAAAACTCGCCTTAACCAGATGACGCTGGATGGCAAATTTACCGGAGGTGTTGCTCCATTCGGTTACAAACTTATAAAAAGCGGTGAAATCAACAAAAAGGGAAAAGAGCTTATGGACATAGTCGTTGACGATGATGAAGCTTCGATAGTCAAGAAGATATTTGAGATGACAGTTAAAGAGGGTTACGGCTCATATCGAATGGCTGACTATCTGAACAGTCACGGAATCAGAACCCATAATAACAGCAAGTTTCAATGTAATACGGTTAATCGTATTCTAAAGAACAGGCTGTACTGCGGTTATCTTGTGTCAGGCGGTGTTGAATCACCGTATATTGAAAGACTTCATATCATTGATGAAAATATTTTTGAGCAAGCTCAGTTTATACTGAAACAACGCTCATCAAAGAATGAGGAAAAGCAACAGATAGCAAGGACTACCAAAGGCAGTACATTGCTGTCAGGGAATATATACTGTGCTCACTGCGGTCAGAAGATGGTATCAACAAGCTATATCGACCGATACGACAGGGCAGACGGCAGTCAGTACAGAGTTCGCAGACAGAGGTATATATGTACCAATAAAGCGATGAAAAGAGGTGCATGTGACGGGCAGTCGGCTTATGTAGCACACAGAATTGACGGTGCTGTACTTGCAACATTGAGAGATTATCTCGCCAAAATCAAATCAACGCCAAAAGATATAGCACTTGAAAAACGCTACAAATCCGAAATATCGGAGTATAGGAGAAAACAGACAAAGCTTGAAAAAGAGATTGAAAAGCTTAAAAGACAGGTGGTTGAATTGTCCGCCGAAATAGGACGCTCTTTACTCGGCGAAAGTCGCTTCACTCCCGATATACTGTCCACTTCTATTGACAATACAAACGATTTGCTCCATAAAAAGGAAATTGAATTAAATGATATAAAGTTCAAGCTTGCCAATCAGCAAAATGCGATGGGTAAGCTTGATTTTTATTATTCGCAATTCAGAACTTGGGCGGACGAATTTGACAATTCAACAATGGAGCAGAAGAAAATGATAGCCTGTCAGCTCATAAGAGAAGTGAAAGTATCACGAGGTTATGAATTAGAGATTATATTCGACCTTAATTATGAACAATTCTTATCTCTATAAAGCCTAATCGATTGAATTTACAAATTTATTCTGCTATAATATTTTCAGCTTAGAAGTGGGTGAATATATATGAGCGAAGAAAATAAGATACAAATTTTTGAAGATAAAAAGATTCGTACTGCGTGGAATGAGTCGGAAGAAGAATGGTATTTTTCCATAGTTGATGTAATTTCAGTTCTGACTGACAGTAACGAACCTCGTCGTTACTGGAGCGATCTTAAGCGAAAGCTTAAAGCTGAAGGAGCAAACCAGTTGTACGAAAATATCGTACAACTGAAAATGCAATCTCCTAAGGATGGTAAAAATTACAAAACAGATGTTGCAAATACAGAACAGCTTTTAAGATTAATACAGTCAATCCCGTCACCAAAAGCAGAACCTTTCAAAATGTGGCTTGCAGAAGTAGGTCGAGAGAGAATTGATGAAACCATAGACCCTGAACTTACCATAGAGAGAGCCCTTGAAACATATCTGAAAAAAGGGTATAGCAGGGAGTGGATAAATCAAAGACTTCAGGCTATACAGGTAAGAAAAGAGCTTACTGATGAATGGGATTCTCGTGGTGTAAAGCAGGGTGTAGAATATGCAATTCTGACTGATGAAATCACAAAAGCGTGGTCAGGAATGACAACCCGCCAGTATAAAAATCTCAAAGGATTGAAAAAGGAAAACCTGAGAGATAATATGAGTACGCTTGAGTTGGTACTAAATATGTTGGCAGAAGCTACCACAACTGAGATTTCCAAAGAGAAAAATCCTCAATCTTTTTCTGAAAACAGAAGTGTTGCAAAAGAGGGCGGAGAAGTCGCCGGAAATGCACGAAAAGATATCGAGGAAAGAACCGGAAAGCCTGTTATTACTTCAAAAAATGCCGTCGATTTTTCAAATCTCATTTCCGATGTAATAGAAAATGATTTTGATAAAAGTGAATAAAGTATTCTGATTGCCTTGTGAGTTAAAAAATCCCGCAAGGCTTTTATTATATCCCGATTTCAAGTTTGTTCCTCGGATGTTTGGCAGAAAGGATGTTTTTCTGTTTGTTAATGCTCGTATGTGTGTAAATCTGCGTTGTGGTAATGGAGCTGTGACCCAGCATTTGTTGAATATAGCGTATGTCAACATCTTCTTCAAGCAGTAGAGTTGCAAAAGAGTGACGAAACATATGCGGAGTAATGTGCAGCGGCACTTCTGCACCGATTGCATAGTTGGTAATCATATTACGAACAGATTGTTCAGATAGACGGTTGCCGAGTCTATTTATAAAGAAAAATTTGTTGTTTGCTTTTCAAGGGCGTCAATGTCGAAGAACTCAAGGGCGAAATCGAAAAGCTCAACGGCGACCTTGCCGCAAAGGAATTAGTCAGGCTTCTTTATCACCTTGAGACTACAGGGGAAACATATCAGCCGCAAAAATTGTCATCCTGAGCCTGAGCTTTAAAATTCGATTCGCCGAACAGTCGGCGCAGCGTACCCTTGACAAACCGAAGAATTTGAATGCTACAATTTTTTGACGAAGGCTGCTGCGTCTTTTTGTCGTGTCTTCCATCGCCTTCGCTGTGTTTTTCATTGCATTCAAGTTCTGTTTGTCAAGGGCGACAGATTTTTGGTTTTGGGGCTTGACTTTTAATAGTTAGTTTTTCTAAAAATGAATATAAAAAAAGCGAACATCCGAAAATGTACGCTTATAACGCATATAATAAATTTTATAGTTTTACTTTTCCCTCTTGACAAATACACACTTAGTGTGTATAATATAATTGTAAGGAGGAAAGCTAAATGAAGAGAAAAGATTTAATCAGTCTTTTTGAAAAGAACGGCTGGTATCTTAAACGAAACGGCGGCAATCACGATGTTTACACCAACGGAAAAGATACCGAAGCAATTCCATGACACAAAGAAGTCAAGGAAAATTTAGCAAAAGCAATAATAAAGAGGCGGGGACTCAACTGAGTTCCCAAGCCTACAATATATTTACGGAGGTTTTTAACTATGAAAAACACTTATCCCATTATTCTAACTCCCGATGAGGTCGGATACGTTGTATATATTCCCGATTTTGATATTAACACTGAGGGCGACACTCTGACAGAGGCTATTGAAATGGCAAGGGACGCAATAGGCATTATAGGTATTGATTACGAAGATGATAAAAAGCCTTTGCCTGTTCCTACCGAATTTTCAAAGGTAAATCACGAACAAAACGAATTTGTAACTTTGGTTGATGTTGATTTTACCGAATACAGAAGAAAAAACGACACACGCACGGTACGCAGAAATGTTACATTGCCTGCATACCTTGACTATGCCGCCTCTCAAAGCGGTATAAATGTGTCGGCTCTGTTACAGACTGCCTTAAAACAAAAGCTTAATTTAGCATAAACGACCACAAAACACAACTGACAAAGCCACCCCATTCGGAGTGGCTGTTTTGCTTTAGTTATTAAGCTCATAATATTTAATATCAATTTTTGGGAGGGATATTTTATTGCCTAACACGCTGGTGTATGAATAATCACCGTCGCAAGTTCCCCAAAAAGTAATTACATCATCTTCAAGAACTGAAGTGTTATCCTTTAAGTACAGTCGACAAACTCACTAAAATCTGATATAACAGAATCAGAAAGGTGTGTTTAGAATGAAGTACAGTAAAGATTTTAAGAAGAGGCGTTAACGCTATCAGACGAAGTAGGTGTAAAGAAAGCAGCGGCTCAGCTCGGACTGCCGTATTACACATTGTCGGATTGGCGAAACAAACGTAAAGCATAGATGAAGCGACCAAGGCTACCTGAAACAGAAGCTGAGAAACTTATTCGTGAGCTTGAGAAGGAAAACGCAGAGCTAAAGACCGCAAATGAAATCTTAAAAGATGCACTCGGTTTTTTCGCAAAAGACCGGAAGAAGTAAAAACAAGCGAAAGACATCTGTTCATTGTTAAATCCCGTGACAAATATACGGTAAAACAAATGTGCAAGGTTCTCGGTGTAACCGAGTCCGGTTTTTACCGTTGGCTCAGAAACACAGCAAAGCCTGCAAAGAGAGAGCTTCTTCTGGTCGAAATAAAAAACATTATAGGCGAAGCACCGGAAAACCGGAATTACGGCATGAAACGCATACAAACAGCGTTGGAGCAAAGTGGTAAAAAAGTCAGCCTCAGAACTGTTTACCGAACTATGAACGAGGGTGGATTACTGCATAAACGCAGAATTCCTCACGGAATTACAAAAGCGACTGACGAAGAACAGGAAGCCGAAAACATAATTAAGCGTGATTTTACTGCGGAAAAACCTGTAACAAAGCTGCTTTCGGATATCACCGAAGTGCCTTGTAAAGACGGTAAGCTTTATGTATCGCCTGTTCTTGATTGTTTCAGCGGAGAAATTGTAGCCCTTGAAATCCGTGAAAATATGAAGAAAGAGCTTTGCGCGGACACAGTAAAGCAGCTTAAATATAGGTACGGAAATCTTAATGGAGTAATACTTCACACCGACAGAGGAAGTCAATATACAAGTGATTTATTTCGGTCAATCCTGTCAAGATACGGGATGATTCAGAGCTTGAGCAGCACAGGTAAATGTTTTGATAATTCAAGAATGGAGAGTTTCTTTGCAACCTTGAAAAAGGAGAAGCTCTATCAGATACCGACCTACAAAATGACAAAGGAAGAAGTCAAAACAGTTATCTATCGGTACATCTTTGGTTATTACAATACCATTTGTGTAAACAGCTTCAATCCCGGTGGCTCGGAAATCTAAAAATATATCGTTATCAAATTTAGTGATTTTTTCGACTATACAAATATTGACAAGTCCACAAGCAGTGTAAAAAAGTATCACGCAGTGCCTAAGATGTGAGGCGACATCTGCAACTTATATTAGATAACATAACTGTTTGATACAGTTGACAAACAGTCTTATATGTTTTCAAGTTCTTTGTTAATTATCAACATAACAAGTTCCTTGCTGTGCTTGTTCAAAAGCATGAATTTTTTGCTGAATTCATCACAAGTTAAGTCCTCAAAATTTTGGTTATTATCTTCTTCACAGCACAATTTGTTTACAGTAGTGTGGAAATATTGGGCAATTTTAATCATTGCATCTATTGATACACCCTTTTTGCTTTTTAATGCATCATTCAATGTGGTAGGTGCAATTGAAATTTTGTCTGCCAACTGACGGATAGACATATCATGGGCTTGTAATAGAAGCCGAATATTATCGGAAGAAATCTTTGCATAATCTAAGTTTTCCATATTTAGCCTCCTTCCTGAAAAGATATTAAAATAATGTACCAAAGAAATTTTTGGTTGAATAGGTAAGGTCGTATAAAAAATAACTTATAAAAATAAAATACTATGTAAAATTATTTAGATATTATTGACAACAAACGAAAATTCGTGTATATTAATAAAGAGAAACAACAAAATGCACGAAAATTCGATTGTTTTTTAAAATTGTATTAATATTATAATATATTACTCTACTGTTTACAAGCAGTAAACACATTTAAATTTCTATATTCAATTATGTTTCGGGGAGTAATGAGAAGAAAAGTAGTTTGTTTTTTGTCATCTGTCAGAAAAATGTGCTTTTAGTCAGTAATACAACTTATTTTTTCCTAAATTGCTATAATTATATCATAAAGACAGATGATTTTTAAAATTTATATCAATTTGGGAGGAATAATACTTATGAAGACTATTTATCCAACATTTACAAAGGTGCTCAATTCCGGCGAGGTGTCTATAGATGATGTTGCCAGGATATTGAACGCTGACCGGAAAACTGTGATGCAAAAACTACAGGGAATATCGGAATTTACTATTAATGAAGCTATGACAATTAACAGGAGATTATTACCAAATGTAGCGTTTGAAGAGCTTTTTAAAATTCAAGAGCAATGATTTTGTTAAAAAATTTTAATATATTTTAATCTTTAGGAGGATTATATTATGAACATTAAAAAGTCAAAAAAAAATTTAAAGCGTTTGTTAAGCATATTGATGTGTTTGACTATGCTGGGTAGTATTATTTCTGCCTCTGTAATGTCAGTATTTGCTGAAACAACAGACAACTCAAAGGTTACAGAAGTAACCAACAGTCTTATGCAGGTAAGAATGGTATATGATGACAATGGAACCATAATACCGATTCAGGGCGGTACAGGATTTCTAATAAATACTAATACTGTGTTGACCTGTGCTCACGTTGTTGATGTTGACAGCACTACTCGCGATGCACTGAATTCAATTATCGGTAAAGATTTTAGTGAAGACAATCTTTCTTTACAGGTAGTTGTTTCCGGAGATGTCACAATTACTGCAACAATGAAGAAAGAAAGTCAGGAAAACGATTTTGCAATACTTAATCTTACAGAAGCAATATATGACAGAAAAGTTGCAACGATAGGAGATAGCGACAAGGTAACCGCTACGCAAATGGTATATGCGCTTGGTTTCCCTGCTGCTGTTGCAAAAATTCAAAACAAAAATACATATACAAAAGACGATGTTACAATCACTGACGGTAAGGTTTCAAAGCTTGTTACAGTTGACGGCACAAATATGATTCAGCACGGTGCAACTCTTACCGGAGGCAACTCGGGCGGTCCTCTTGTAAATGAAAACGGTGCTGTAATAGGTATTAACAATGCTTCACTTGAAGAATACAACTATGCTATAAGCATAAATCAGGTAACATCTATTTTGAATGCGTTAGGAATTGAATATTCAACAAACTCTGAAACTGTAGCTACTACAACAGTTGAAGCTACAACAGAAGCAGAAACAGTTGAGGCTACGACCGAATTAGCTGCTGTGGAGGATACAACAGATAGTGCATCAGAGGAGTCGCAGCCTATTGACACAACTAAAATTATTATAATTGTTGCAATCTTAGTTCTTGTTCTTGTACTTGTAGTTATAGTTGTTTTTATAATAATCGGCAACAAGAAAAAATCAGCAAAAAAGATTGCTCCTCCGACTAAGGCTCCTACAAGTGCAACAGGTATGCCTAATGTAAACAGTATGAGCAATCAGCAAAGAAGAGGTCCGTCGGTAGTATCACAAAGATCAAATGTTGTGTCTTCAATGGGAAATGGTTCATCACCTACAGTTCCGTCTAACGAAGGCGCAGGTGCAACTACCGTATTGAATGAGGGTGCAGGTGAGACAACAGTTCTCGGATTGCAGCAGGCAGGAGCAACATTACTCAGAAAAAGTAACGGAGATAAAGTTGCTATTAATAAGCCTGAATTCACAATAGGTAAAGAGAGAAGAAAAGTTGACTATTGTATTTCGGATAATAGCTCGGTAAGCAGAGTTCACGCAAAGATAAGAGTTCGTGCAGGAAAATATTATATATGCGATCTTGGTTCAACAAACTGTACTTATGTGAACGGAGCAAAACTTAGCCCTAATCAGGATATCGCACTTAATCGCGGAGATAAAATAAAGATTTCCGATGAAGAGTTTGAATTTATGGGTTAATCAGAGGTTATTATGAACTTTTTAACAGCGATACATACCGATATAGGTATTAAAAAAAGCACAAATCAAGATTCAGGATTGATTGTAGAGGCTGATACCGATTTTGGAAAAATTTTGCTTGCTGTTATATGTGACGGAATGGGCGGCCTTGCTAAAGGCGAGGTCGCCAGTTCTGCATTGATTAATCAATTATGCAGCTGGTTTGAAAATGATTTACCAAGATTTTTGGCAGCACATGATTTAAAGGACTTGATTTTTGACGCATGGGAAAGAATCATTCAAAAAGCTAACACCGATATAGCTGTATATGGCAAAAAACACGGTGTCAGTATGGGAACAACGGTTGTTGCTGCGTTATTTATAAATGATTTGTACTATATTTTAAATGTCGGCGACTCAAGGGTATATTGCCTATCGGATAATATATATCAGCTCACTAAGGATCAAACCTATGTTCAGCGTGAAATGGATGAGGGCAGGATGACTTATGAGGAAGCCTTAAACAGTCCGCAAAGAAATGTACTTTTACAATGTGTCGGCGCAAGTCAGTTTGTTGTTCCTGAATATTATTATGGAAATGTTGCACCGGGTCAGGTATATATGCTGTGTTCTGATGGCTTTAGACACATAATTACTGAGCAGGAAATATATAAACGTTTAAATCCGGGTGTGCTTACTGATGAAAATACAATGTTTAACAATGCTGTTGAATTAACCGAGCTTAACAAATACAGAAGAGAACAGGACAACATTTCTGTAATAGTTATTAAGACGAATTGAGTGTGATTAAATGCTTGAAATTGGTTCTGTTGTAGACGGAAAATATAAAATATTAAATGTAGTCGGAAAAGGCGGAATGTCAGTCGTTTATCTTGCAATGAACGAAAGAGCAAACAAACAATGGGCAATTAAAGAAGTACGAAAAGACGGTATGCAAAATTTTGAGGTCGTGAAGCAGAACCTTGTTGTTGAAACCGATCTTTTAAAGCGGCTTAACCATCCGCATCTTCCAAGTATTATTGATGTAATCGACGGAGACGGAACATTTTTAATAGTGATGGACTATATTGAAGGTAATCCGTTGAGCAAGGCACTTGAAAACAGCGGAGCGCAAAGTCAGGAAGATGTTATTGAATGGTCCAAACAGCTTTGCGATGTTTTAGGTTACCTGCATTCAAGAAAACCTCCCATTATTTACCGTGATATGAAACCGTCGAACGTAATGTTAAAGCCGGACGGCAATGTTATGTTGATTGATTTTGGTACAGCAAGAGAATTCAAATCAAACAGTGTTGCCGATACAACTTGCCTTGGCACTCAGGGCTATGCTGCGCCTGAGCAATTCGGCGGTCACGGACAAACTGATGCAAGAACGGATATTTATTGTTTGGGTGCAACGATGTACCATTTGGTAACAGGTCACAATCCGGCTGTTTATCCGTATGAAATGTATCCAATCAGGCAATGGAATCCAATGCTTTCCTCGGGACTTGAAGAAATAATTTTGAAATGTACACAAAAGAATCCCGATGACAGATATCAGTCCTGTGCCGAGCTTTTGTATGCTCTTGATCACTATCAGGATCTTGACATAGAAAATAAAAAGGTACAATCTCTTAAATGGAAGACCTTTTTAGCCGCAATAATACTAACGATTGTTACTTTAGTATGTACAATAGGCTTTACGGTTGCTTTGTCTGTTGAAACCACCTCCACATATGATTATTATTTAAATCAAGCCGGTAACGCAATTAATGCAGAGGAAAAGGATAAGTTATATATGCTGGCGATAAATACATCGCCAACAAGGATAGAAGCATATTCCGAATGGCTTGACGAACTAAGTAAGAGTGACGGTGTTTTCACTGCAAAGGAATATGAAGAATTTAAAAAAGCTCTTAATCAGGACAACCATGAAGAAATGATTAAATCGGCGGATGAAGCTTTGTATGCTGACAAAATAGCATATCCCCTTGCCGAAAACCTGTATTTTGGCTATGAAAACAAAAACGGAATTGATGCGTCGGCAAAATGGTTTAAGAAGGCAGCGGAATACAGTAAAGATGAGAACATTAAAAGCCGTTCCGAGTTGTTATATAAAATGGCGGAGAACTACGCTAATCTTGGAAAGGTAGACAAAACAGGCGATACGGTTATTTCGTGGACAGATTATTGGAATCAGCTTTTGCAGCTTGCAACCAAGGATTTGCCCGAAAAAGAGAATCTGAAAATTGCATTGGATGTTTATAACAGTGTTGCAATGGAATTATACAACAGAAATGACCATTTTAAGGAAGCAGGAATAACAGCCGCAGAGTATAACAATGAGCTTGATACACTTGCAGGATACTTGCAAAGCGCAAAAAACAGTCCTCAATACTCAGAAAGCCCCGATAAAAGTGTTTATGACAGATTGTTTGAAAATTGCAGCCAAACAATAGAAAAAGCAAGATCGGCAATGAACGGAAATACGCCTGATGCACAATCGTCAAATGCTGTTGGGGGGTAGGATTGATTATGAGTAATGTAATAAGCGTTTTACAAGTTTGCCAGCAGATAACAATAGCATTTTTAATATTTTTCTTTATAATATCCGTTGTGTTGTTTTTTGTATTTGATATAAGAAAAATATTTAACATCAGAACAGGTCGTGCAAAAAGAAAAACAGTCAGCGAAATGTCAAAGGCAAATGCGGCAACAGGAAGACTTAGAGTCGGCGGCAAGACAGTTACTTCAGAGCTGAGCAAAGAAGAGAAAAAACGGCAAAAAAGAAGTCACAAAACACCAAATATACCGAGTGCTTTGCCTACAACTGAGGATATGTCGGGGGCAGGTGCAACCGATGTTCTGACAAATACTCAGTATGAGCCTTTGGGTGCTCCGACAGAAAAGCTTGAACCGACAGAGGGTAACGGTGAAACAACATTGTTGTCAAACCAAGAGCCGTATTATCCGACTTCTAAATTTGTCATAACTAAAAAAATAATTAAGATTAACACTGACGAAATGATAAATTAATATAACTCAACAGCTTTTGCTGTTGAGCGTCTGTGTATAGAGGTGTTATTTTGGAAAAGCAAAAATCAAGAATAAAACTAATAATAGTGCTGCTTTTTATTTCTTCGTTTTCACTGTTATTTTCTTTATTTGGAGATTACAACGGAAATTTCTTTAATGTTTTATTTGGATATGCTATGCCGGTGCTGTTTTTGGGTTTTATGGCAGCCGCATATGTGATGTTATTTTTTGTAAACAAAGAACGAAAAATCGTTCAAAAGAAAGAACATATTTCTTCCCCGTCTGCAAGGCATAACAACTCCAAATCCCGACCTACAAAGGGGCTTCCCGGAGCGATAAGGATTTTTTCGAACAGATACGCAACGATTTTTGACCTGCTGTCGGCATTGTTTTTAGTGTTGACAATCGTATTTTCGTTTATACCGTTGACGCAAGACGAAGTATCAATAATATGTCTTTCAGTTCTTGTGTTCTGTTTGCATATGCATTGTTTGCTTAACGGTGTGAACTTTACATATATTTTCTATAATAACAAAAGAGGAGAAAGGCAAAATGAAAAAGATTAAACTTTCATCAGCATTAAAACGAACAGTTTCATTTGTGTTGGCAATAATGATTCTGACGTCAGTTTTCACGGTTTCCGGGCTTGTAGTATCGGCAGACAGTGAAGAGGGCAATTCGGCGAGCACTGAATCGGAAAAGGTCGACATATATGTTAAGACTGCTGACGACGTAATTCCTTATATTGATATTAATAATACCAGGTCAACAGTTAATGAGGAAAATGGACTGTATAAGTTTACATTAGATAAAGGTGCAACATATAGTTTGGGCTATTATAAACAGTTAGACGATGATAACTATGTGTATTTTTCCTATGGAAATATTTCCGAATGGAATGATAAAGACCTGTATATATATTGTTGGAATGACAATGATACCTCAAAGAATGCAGAGTTTCCGGGTGAAAAAGTTACTAAAGAGAATCCAGAGAATACTATATATTATAAATCCGGCAACGAATATATTACTATGGCAAATACATATAGAGTTCAATTTGACAGTAAATATGGAAATATTATTTTCAGCACCGGGTCAAATGAATGCCAAACTGTTGATTTAAAACTCCAAAAAAGTGCATTTTACGGTTTAAGCGGGAATATAGCAACTGCTGATGAGTTGCCCTTGGCTAATAAGTATGATGTAATTGATCACGATGCAAAAGCATATGAATTTTTCCCTTTCTATCAAAATAAGACTGCAAATGAAAATTCATATATTGATTTTAAAGATTCAACGGCTAAGGAAATTTCACCGATAGTTAAGTATGAATATAATGAATTATCAGATGATAAAGACAATCCGACTGTAATTGGTGACGTAAAAAAACTTTATTATAATAATGAATATTTTGAGAATTATTTTGAAATAAAAGATGAAAATAATAATGGAATCACAGAACTCAATGTCAATATAAAGAGTACTGAAATTACCCTTAAGACTTATTACGTTAAGTTAGACAACACAGCGCCTGATATAACAGATATTTTGTTCGATGGCAAAAGCGTTTATTCGGTTGAAGATCTATCTAATCCTAAGCCTAATCCGAGTAGTGATATTGAAATAACGGAATACGGTTATTACTTCAAAGAAAAAGCAACTGTTACAGTAAAAGCGAATGATCCCGGTGATAAAAACTCTGCTTCCGGCGTTAAGGAAATATGGATTGAAGCAGAAGGAAAAGACGAAAACGGAAATACGATACATTTATCGAATCAAGGTAAATTATCGAATAATGGTCAAGGAAGCCTTGAGATTCCGGCAAACTTTAAGGGTAATGTTTGGACTTATGCTGTAGATAATGTTGGAAACAGTGGCAAAGATCAAGGCAAAGTTTACTATCCGAATAAGTCAGTTGTAGAAAACGAACAGAAGCATAACTCCGTTTCAAGCATTAATATTGATACCACGGAAAAAACAAGTCGTAAGGACGCAAACGGTCTTGACCTGTTTAATACTGATGTAAATGTTCCTATAACCGTAGAAGACAGATATTCGGGAATCGGCATGATTGAGTACAGAGTTGAGTCGAATTACGATACAGGCAACAATTATAAAGGCAAAGTTGAGGTGGCTAACAAAAAGCAGTCTTATGACGGCTGGAATGTTAACACATGGGATGAAAATCTTGCAACAAGTATGTCAACCACGCTCAAGGTTCAAAACAACAGCAATGACATAACGATTTGGGTCAGGTTGACTGACCGTGCGGGAAATACCTCTGAACAGGAGAAGCATATCAGCATTGACAAGACTGCCTCGGAAATCACAATTAGCTATGACAATGATTCTCATACCACCCGTGACGGAACGGATTATTTCAAAGCTGACAGAACCGCAACAATTACCGTAAAAGAGAGAAACTTTAATCCCGACGACATTATTTACAAGATAACCAATTCCGATGGTGCTGTTCCGTCGCTCAGCGGTTGGGCTGACAAGCCTGACAGCAGTGATCCCGATAACAGTATCCACACCGCAACGGTTACATATTCAGCCGACGGCGATTATACCTTTGATATATCTTATACGGATATGGCAGGTAACAAGGCGAACAATATTGAACAGCACAAGTTTACTCTTGATAAGACTGCCCCGGAAATAATTGCTATTGATTTTTCATTAATAAAAACAGAATCAAAAACAGGTGTGGAAAAGGTGTTAAATCTTTTGTCATTTGGTTTGTTTTCAAATGACAAAATCAAGATAACTGTTACAGCTGAAGATGCTCAAAGCGGAGTGGAGCAAATTAGCCTTAATACAAAAGATTTTACCTCTTCTTCTTTTGTTAAAAAAGATGGCAAATGTGGTCAAGCAAGTTTCACATTGGAGTGTCCTGTACAATACAATGTTGCTGATTTGAAATTCACAACAAAAGATAAAGCCGGTAACTCTAAAATATTTAATTTATCGAACCTATTGAATAATGTTGCTGTATCAGTTACAAAGAATTCATGTGCCCTTACAGACAAAGAAAAGAGCTATATAAACAACACAGACAAGTTTTTGGAAATTGTATCTAAAACAGACGGACCTGGTTTAAAAATTGAGATAACAGACAACGATGTTAAGTCATATGCTGACAACAATGAAAAAAGCTGGTATAACGTCAATATAAAATTTAAAGCAACTGCGACGGACAATGAAGCAGGTATAGCTTCATTAAGCGGCACTCTAAAATACTCATCCGATTATAACGGCAGTACCGATGATGAGGCTCAGCTTGCAACAGTACCGACTGAAAATTATCAAGAAAAAACAAATAAAACCAAGTCGGCAACGATTTCTCGTGATTGTTTAATTGAAAATAAAAAGCTTAATGACGGCAGGTACACGTTTGATGTGAAAGCTTCAAACAACAGCGGAAATTCAAGCAAATCTTTAAGCACAGTGTATATTGACCAAACACCTCCGGAAATAACACGAGTGGCTTTTGTTCAGTCTGATGAATCTTCTCCATTGGTTAGGAAATACGGCGTTTATGATAATAAGGAAATAACCGTCAGGGTATATGCAGAAGATTCGGGCTGCGGCGTTAAAAATATATCATTATATAATAACAAGGATATAGTGGATTCGGGTTCAGAAATTAAGTATGACGAAAAATTCGGTTATTATCGTGAATTTAAACTTGTTACTCAAGGTTCACCGTATAGCTTGGCTTTTTCGGCAACAGATAATTTGGGAAACACTTGTGATGTTAAAAATATTACCGGTATGAAAGGAAAAGTTGGAACAATTAATAGCAGTGATGAATTCACGGAAATTGCTGATATTACAGATGATTTTGAAGTAAGAGTTGAAAAAACATCTCCGAATGTTGAAATCAGCTATGAAGCAAATGGCGAAAAAGCGTTTAACGATAAAGAAAACTCCATTTTCCACGGTGATAAATTAACCGCTACAATTAAGCTTACTGATGAAGCTTCAGGTCTTAAAAATATTGATAAGTTAGACTTGGCTAAAGAATTAACATCAACTAATTTTTCAGTCACATACAACGAATCAGATGTTAAAGCATATAATAATGTTGAGACGTTAAAAAATGATTTTGCTGCTAAAACTCAGGATACCAAGATAACAAAGGCTGTTATTACTTTTAACATTGATATAAGCGCTTGCAAAAGCGGCAAATATAGCAACGCTATTACAGTATTTGATAATGCCGGTAATAGTTCCGATAATAATTCTGGTGAAAATTCTAAAGATTTCTATGTAGATAACACAGCGCCGGAAATAACAGGAATTGAGTTTGCAGATTGCAATGAAGGTTTTGACAAAGTTCTGCACTTCCTGACCTTTGGTATTTATTCAAGTGGGAAAATCAAAGTTACGGTGGCTGCAAAGGATTCTGTACCGTCATCGGGATTTGATAAAAATGGCGGAATTGAAGTTACCGATGAGAATCGCAAAGATGATAAAATCGGAGAGGCGGAAATAGAGCAAAGAGATAGTTCAAGTTCCGAAGCAGATACTACAGCTAAATATGTGTTTACCCTTGAAAATGCCGATCAAGCTTATAAGCTTAAATTCCGTGCTTGGGATAATGCCAACAATTCAACAGACGAAACTTCATTATCTGGTTTTATTAGCAAAGATTTTAAAAACAAAAAAGATAATAAAGATTATCAAAAAGTTGTAAATATACCCGAATATGATGAAAAATACTTTGAAGATTTTGAAGTAGTTTCAAATGGTAATGGACCGGAAATCACAGAATTTGAGGTAAAAAATAAGGATAACGAAAATTATAAACCTGACTATGTAGATGGTAATGGCAACTGCTGGTATAAAGACGAGGTGTATTTCAATGCAACCGTGAAAGACAATAGTTTGTCCCATATCCATTCAATTACGGGAAAAGTAAATGATAGTGATGCACCGTTGTATGATTCTGAGAATAAAAAAGAAATTCCAGAAAAATTTACTACTTATCAGGAATCTACGAGTACAACAAACACAACAAATTCGGATCAAATAGTTGATAGCAAAGTTGATAGCAAATCAATATTCACTAATTCATATGCAAAATCAGGAAAATATGAATTTAAGCTTTTGGCTGAAAGCAACAATGGCAATACGTCTTCTGCCTCTAAAACAGTTTACATTGATACTGTTGCACCTGATATAACAGATATTTTGTTCAATGGCAAAAGCGTTTATTCGGCTGGTGACTTAAAAGGATTATCTGACGTTGTAAAATATGACGATAAATACGGTTATTACTTCAAAGAAAAAGCAACTGTTACAGTAAAAGCGAATGATCCCGGTGATAAAAACTCTGCTTCCGGCGTTAAGGAAATATGGATTGAAGCAGAAGGAAAAGACGAAAACGGAAATACGATACATTTATCGAATCAAGGTAAATTATCGAATAATGGTCAAGGAAGCCTTGAGATTCCGGCAAACTTTAAGGGTAATGTTTGGACTTATGCTGTAGATAATGTTGGAAACAGTGGCAAAGATCAAGGCAAAGTTTACTATCCGAATAAGTCAGTTGTAGAAAACGAACAGAAGCATAACTCCGTTTCAAGCATTAATATTGATACCACGGAAAAAACAAGTCGTAAGGACGCAAACGGTCTTGACCTGTTTAATACTGATGTAAATGTTCCTATAACCGTAGAAGACAGATATTCGGGAATCGGCATGATTGAGTACAGAGTTGAGTCGAATTACGATACAGGCAACAATTATAAAGGCAAAGTTGAGGTGGCTAACAAAAAGCAGTCTTATGACGGCTGGAATGTTAACACATGGGATGAAAATCTTGCAACAAGTATGTCAACCACGCTCAAGGTTCAAAACAACAGCAATGACATAACGATTTGGGTCAGGTTGACTGACCGTGCGGGAAATACCTCTGAACAGGAGAAGCATATCAGCATTGACAAGACTGCCTCGGAAATCACAATTAGCTATGACAATGATTCTCATACCACCCGTGACGGAACGGATTATTTCAAAGCTGACAGAACCGCAACAATTACCGTAAAAGAGAGAAACTTTAATCCCGACGACATTATTTACAAGATAACCAATTCCGATGGTGCTGTTCCGTCGCTCAGCGGTTGGGCTGACAAGCCTGACAGCAGTGATCCCGATAACAGTATCCACACCGCAACGGTTACATATTCAGCCGACGGCGATTATACCTTTGATATATCTTATACGGATATGGCAGGTAACAAGGCGAACAATATTGAACAGCACAAGTTTACTCTTGATAAGACGTTGCCTAAGATAAGCGTTGAATTTGATAATAATTCTGCGCATAACAGCAGTTATTTCAAAGCAGACAGAACTGCTACAATTACTATTGACGAGCACAATTTCAGCGCCGCTGACGTAAAGGTTGCAATCAGCGCTACAGGCGCAGATAATTCGTCTTCTGCAACTCCTCCGTCAGTTTCGGGCTGGTCGTCAAGGGGCGATGTACGCACCGCAACAGTAAGGTTTGACAAGGACGGAAAATATGCGTTTACAGTGGATTATACCGACCTTGCCGATAATGCCGCAAAGCAGGCAGAGGTAACGACCTTCTATATTGATAAGACTGCGCCGGTTGTTGAAATAAGCAATATTGAAAACGACTCGGCAAACAGCGGCGATGTTGCTCCTGTTGTAACGCTCAGCGATAACAACTATTCAGGTGATTATAAGCTTTCGTTGACAAGGGTTGACATTAACGCAAAAACTTCAGATGTATCGGGCGACTTTGCAACTACAGTAGTGCCTAACGGCAATACCGGCGCAACTGTTACCTATAACAACTTTGATAAAATTGAAGAAAACGACGGTATTTATGTATTGACTGCCGATTTGACAGATAAGGCAGGCAACAGCGCAAATGCACTTGTAACCTTCTCTGTAAACCGTTTCGGTTCAACTTATGCTTACGGTACTGATGATACAAAGGAGCTTATTACTAACGGATATACAAATGCCGAAAAGGATATAGTTATTTCCGAGATCAACGTTGACAAGCTTACAAAATCAAGTGTAACTTTAAGTGTTGACAACAGTGAGCTTAAACCGCTAAAGGTGAACGAGGATTATACTGTTAAAGAAGACACAAAGACCGGTCAGTGGCATAAATACGATTACACGATTAAGCGTGCTAATTTTGCCGATGAGGGCAGTTACACTATTGAAATTGCTTCAACAGACCAGGCAAAGAATTCAGAAACCAACCGTATCCCGATTCAAGAGGACAGAAAGCTTGCAATTCAGTTTGTTGTTGATAAAACCGAACCTGTGATTAATATTGCCGGCGTTGAAAACAGTAAGCTTTATCAGGAGTCGTCAAAAGACGTTACTGTTGTTTGCGAGGACAGCAATATTGACGCATCATCTCTGGAAATTTCAATAGATGACAAGGTACTCAAAGAGGGCACGGATTATGTGCTTGAGAAAGATGTTGCAACTCTTACGGCTACGCTCAAGGTTAATGCAACAAATGATATTTCTGCTCAAAGTATTCATGTCAGTGCAAAGGATCTTGCCTCAAATGCAGGAAACGGCGATGTTGATAACTTTACGCTTTCAGCTACGCTTCTTATGCGTTTCTTTGCAAACACGCCGCTTGTAATAATTTCCGCTTTATTGCTTGCCGCAATAGCAGCCGGAGTTGTTATACTGGTTGTTAAGCGCAAAAAGGAAAACGAAGAATAATTATTAACGCACACTTCCCGGAGTTGGGAAGTGTGCAGAAATAAGCTTGATTGGCAGGTATTTAATTATGCTTTACAATGGAGAAATAATTGACGACAGATATCAAATCGTCAATGAAATCGGCAGCGGCGGAATGGGCGTAATATACCTTGCATATCATATCAAGCTTGAAAAATACGTTGTAATGAAAAAGTTTAAGGGTGATGTGACTAATAAGTCGCTTCTCAGAAACGAAGTCGATATCCTTAAGAGATTGCATCACCCTTATCTCCCCCAAGTATATGACTTTATAGAATTTGAAAATGATATTTATACGGTAATTGATTATGTTGACGGATATGACCTGTCATATTATGTAAAAAACGGATATACCTTCAGCGAAGCTCAAATTATGAAGTGGTTAAAACAGCTTTGCGAGGTTTTGATATATATTCACGGTCAGCCTATTCCTGTTATTCATATGGATATAAAGCCTGCAAATATAATTATTAACGCAGACGGCGACATTTGTTTAATTGATTTTGGCATTTCGCTTAATCAATCGGACCATATAAAGGGCTTTAGTGTGAATTACTCATCGCCGGAACAATATATAAACGTTACAAATATAATCAACGGCAGACCCGATGAAATGGTCGAATTGGATGGCAGATCTGATATTTACAGCTTGGGCGCAACATTTTACTATATAATATCTGGGGTTGAACCCAATATTCAAAACAACGATCAGTTACGCCTGTCGCAGTACCGGCTTACATTTTCTGACGCACTCGTGTCTATTATTGACAGAGCTATGGAGTGGAATATTAATTCACGCTTCAAAAGTGCAGAAAAAATGCTTGATGCTTTGAACAACATAAAAAGACAGGATAAAAGATTTAAAAAATATGTCTTTATTCAGATATGCGTATGCTCAATTACAGCGATAATGCTTATTGCCGGAATTGGATGTATGATATACGGAAACAATAGCATAATCAGAGATGCTTTTAATAAGGAATACAACAGCTTTATTCAAAGCTATGAATCTGATGAAATTGATGCCTCGGAAAAGGGTTTGTCAATACTGAATAATGAGAATTATCAACAATTTTTAAGTGGTAACGTGAAATCTCAGCTTTTACATTCTGTAGGCGATTGCTATTTTTGGAATGATGATTATGTTAATGCTTCCGTATATTACAAAGACGCTTATATCAATGCAAGCGATGACAATGAGGACATTCAAAGCTTTTTTCGAGATTATTTGATTTCGCTGATTAAAAATAATGAAATAGGTGTTGCGGAAACTGAAATAAACAGAGCTAAGTCCAAAAACATTAATTCACATTATATTGATATTGTAATAGCACAGTTAAACCTATATATCGGGCAAATTAACAGTGCGAGGACAACGCTTGATTTCGTTTTAAATTCAAATCCGAATATCGAAAACAAATATTTAGCTTATTCTATATACGGAGATACATATGTTGCCGAAAACGATTATTTGAATGCAATAGAGTATTACAAACTTGCATTGAATTCAAAAGAAGATATTTCAATAATCAGAAAGCTGGGAAACGCTTATTTTAATTGTTTAGTATCATTAGACGCAAACAACAATGATTATCTCACAAAAGCAAAGGATTATTATTTGAAAATCCGAGAAAATTATTTTCCGAGCGTATCCGATCTTATTAATTTATCACAGCTCTATAAATTTACCGGTAATTATGATGACGCTAAGACTGTTTTGCTCGATGCCCGTGATTATTATTCGGATGATTGCAGGATATATATTTATCTTGCAATCATTGCAAACGAGGTCGGTGATCCGAAGACCTCAGAGTATTGCAAAGAGGCTCACCGCCTTTTTCTTGGATCGTCGGCAGAGGAAAAACGTTGTGTTACAGAAAACGATTTAAAGGAAATAAAAAAGCTGTATTCTTACTATTGTTTTGATAATTGGTAGGGGTGAGAATTTGTGTCGGTATTTATTTTAGGAATGATTTTAATATCTGTCGGTATAGCGTTTATATTAGTAATGCAAATTATACTACTAAAATGGTATAAAAAATTCAGCAAGGAATGGGAGGAAAATGATGACTTGTCCCAATTGTAAATGTTTTGTTCCCAATACTCTTGACAAATGTCAGTATTGCGGTTGCTACCTTGATACAGGGAGAACAGTAACAGTTAGTATATGCGACCATCAGATTGAGATTGACACCTATGGTGAAATAAGATCTATAACTGAGGAGTCTGATATTATGGATATTCTGCTTCCTGTTGCTTTGATATTTTCCATTATTATTTTGCTGTTGTGCTTGCTGGCTATAATCTGAATTTATGAGGTGTTGAAATGAAAAATAAGTTAATGCTTTTATCAATTCCGTTAATAGTACTTATAATTTGTGGATTAGGCGTATTATTTCTGATGGATTCTGCGCCTAACAATGATTTATATGTCAAACAAATAGAACTTGCGGAAAAATATCTTTCTGCAAACGATACAGACAATGCCATAGTATGTTTCAAAAAGGCAATCGACGCAGACAAAACCAAAGAAGCACCGTATTTATCACTTGCTCAAATTTACTTGGGAAAAAACGATCTTAAAAGTGTGATTGATATACTGCAAAAGGGTGTTGATAATACAAAATCCGATAAATTGAAAAAAGCATTGGCATATTATATTGATCTTGGTGATAATGCTGACACTTCTACTGACCAAATGCAGAATCAAAAAGGCAAAAATGATATGATAAACCATTCAATTTTGAATACTTTCAGTACATATACATATGAGAAATATTACAGTAATTATGCTATCAAATCTGAAAAGTATGAAAATGATAAATATGTTGTCAAATATCAGAATATAGCCGCAACATTCTACTACTTCGATACAAATTCACATAAATGCATTGATCAATCGACCAAAAAGCCTAATAAGGGAGCATCACCTAATGAAATCATATTGGATAAGATTTACGATTTGATCCCCGAAGAAAAATCGCCCGATTACAATTACATAAAATCTTTGGGTGCAATAAATCTGAATAAAACGTTTAGTAAAGAAATCAATTCATATGTATTAAGCTTTGTGCTTGATAATTGTACTATTACCGTTGCGTGTGATGAAAACGGTGTTGTGGATTATAAAAACGGATACAATAAGATAGTTCCGGCAGAATTGCTTTCAGGCGAAAACGATGTTGCCGTAAGCGGTGAAGTTACTGATAAAGAATCAGGCAAAGTTATCGACAAAGCAGGAATTAATATACGTTCCGGAAAGTCCAACGAAAACGGTTCTGTTTTAAAGCATTGTGATGCAGCCGGCGGAAAATACAGTATAAAACTTGCTCCCGGAGATTACACATTTGAGGTTTATGCCGATAATTACAATACGGAGTTTATGGATGTTTCTATAAAGGACGGAAAAACATTTGAACAGAATTTTGAATTAAAAAGAGCAGATGCTGCAATAGTTATTACCGTTACGCCAACCTCAAGCAGCAAAAGCAAATATGCCGATATTCATTGTGTGGTGGTTTCCGGAAAAGGTGCTATGGGTTATGTAGGTCATTCGGAAGTTTATGATAACAAACAACTTTTATACAACGGACAGCTTGTTGCCGATTACGAAGAGAAAATCGATTCGCAGGTAATAAAGATATATGATATTGATTGTTTTGTAGATTTTCATTTGCACGGTTCATATCAAGGAAATGATTTTAATATAAATGTAGAAATTAACGGTGAGCAAAGCAAGGAATTTATTGCACCGACAAGCCCGATTGATTTCCTATCACCATATGATTTTATGACTGCTTTTGAAATAGATGAAGGTAGAATAATAAATATAGATAAAATGGTAAAGATTAAATGATAATACTTTTTCTCGTTTTAGTTTTCGTAGCTTTAATAACTTTGATAATTATTGCCATAGTTCGTTCTAATAAGGCAAAAGAAGAACGCCAGAAATATATTATGGCCGCAGGTAATATTTTCAAAGAGGACTACTTAAACTATACCTTGCAAAACCCCTTTGATAATAACGAAATTTATTTAAAACCGCAGGATCAAAAGACAATGGTATATATCAAGTCTATGAACAAAAATAATCGGCAGCAGTACGTCTTTGATCCCAATAAAAAAATAATTTTCGGAAGAGATCAGCAAGAATGCAATTTGTTAATAAATGAGGCTTCTGTTTCTAAAAAACACTGCTGTATATTTTCAAAGGGCTTTGATGTTTTTTTAGCCGATCTAAATTCATCCAACGGCACAATTGTTCATAAAGGTTTGTTTAATAATTTACTTATTGATAACGGAAGTATGGTCAAACTTGAGTCCGGAGATGAAATAATTATAGGCTCCAACAAATTTAAAATTATTCTATTTTATTATGATGTAACGGTTATGTAAATGCGGAGATAATATGGTTTTATTAATTTATACAAATGATGTATTAAAAGAAATTTTATTGTCAAATGTCAATAATACGGATTATAAAGTGTTTGTCGATAAAAACAAATTTAAAATTCAAAAAAGTTTTTATATTATTTTTGAAGTTGTTAACTTTAAATGGAGCATTATCGGTGGGGAACACTATGCTATAACCCAAAACCATGTTCCCAAAAATATATTGGAGCTGTCCGGGGGAGAATTATTTAATATAAGAACCGCTGATAATCAGCTTTTAAAATGTATGGCTGTAAATAAACCCACATTATTTGTGCCGCTTTTGAAATACAATATAAATAAAAACGATATAATTGCGATAGGCAGAAATTCCGAAAATACAATTCAATATGAATTTATGAATCTTGTTTCCGGTAAGCATTGCTGTTTATTTAGACAAAACGGCAGTGTTTATATTCAAGATATGAGCGCAAACGGCGTATTTGTAAATTCAAGCAGAGTTAGGGAAATACAAAAACTGAATTTTGGTGATATCGTTAATGTGTTTGGTTTACTTGTTATATATTTGAATAATATAATCGCTGTAGGTTCTAACATCGGCGATGTTAAAATCAGCAGTAACTTAGAGTTAATTAAGTATGAAGAATCTGTAAATGAAGAAACTTTCTCGGCTAATAAGCATATTACAGATTGGTTTAACAGATCACCGAGGTTTTTCAGTAAATTATATTCCGATCAAATTGAAATAGAGCCACCGTCAAATCCTCAGTTTTCAAAAAAGAAATCGTTTCTTCAAACTATTGGTCCTTCCTTAACGATGGCTATACCAATGGTGCTTGGTTGCGGAATTGCTGTATTAAGTTCTATGTTTAGCGGAGGTTTGTCGAGTGCATTTATGTTTACCGGAATTATCACTGCATTAGGATCCGCTTTATTCGGTTCAATGTGGGCATATTTAAATATTAAAGCAACAAAAAGGACCGAGCTACAGGAAGAAAATCAACGCTTTAATATGTACGGTAATTATTTAATTGATGTAGCAAACGAGATAAAAGACAGGTATATATCAAACTATAATGCTTTAAACGATATGTATCCGTCTGCTTGTGTGTGTGCAGAATATACAAAAGATTCTCCTGAGCTTTGGAGCAGAAATATAAACCAGGATGATTTTTATTTTTGCAGACTTGGGTTGGGAAATATAGATTTTCAAGTTGATATTAATATACCAAAAGAGAAATTTTCATTGACATATGATTCATTGAAAGACAAGCCTTCAATGATTTACGAAAATTTTAAAACACTAAAAAATATTCCTGTTGGCGTTGACTTTAAAAATAAAAGCCTATTTGGAATTGTCGGCGGTAATAATAAAGCGGGAGCATATCAAATTGTAAATATTATAATCGCACAAATAGTTGCAAATATCAGCTATACGGATGCTAAGATTGTATTTTGTTTTAAAGACGGAGAATTACTTGATCAAAACAAATGCGATTATATTAAATTATTGCCTCATATTTGGTCTGAAAACAAGAAATTCAGATATTTTGCAACAAATAAGCAAGAGGCAAACGATGTGTTTTTTGAGTTGTCAAATATATTGCGCACTCGTAAAGAAAATAAAGACAGTTACAGTAATAAAACTGCCAAATTTAAGCCGCAATACTTTTTGTTTGTATCAGATGCCTCTTTGCTTGAAGGCGAAATAATTGAAAAATATGTTTACAAATCTGATAATGAGCTTGGAATTACCACATTTATATTAACAGATTACTGTCAAAACCTGCCTAACTCTTGTGTGGATATAATTCATAATGACGAAACTTTTTGTGGGTATTATAACACGCTCGATCAAATAAATGATGCTGTTAATGTTAGATTCGATTTTATTGATTCATTAACAATGCTGAATTTAGCAAGGAATCTTTCAAATATAAATGTTAGAGAGATTGAAGACGATAACAGCATTGTCACTTCTCTTGATTTTCTTGAGATGTACGGCGTTTCTTCAATAAAAGAACTTGACATAATTGATATGTGGAGGAAAAACCGCACATTTAATTCAATGCGCGTCTTAATAGGTAAAAAAGCCGGGGGTGCAAACTGCTATCTTGATATTCATGAAAAATTTCACGGACCGCATGGCCTTGTAGCAGGAACTACCGGTTCCGGAAAAAGCGAACTTGTTCAGACATTTGTTTTGTCGCTTGCAATTAACTTCAGCCCGGATGATGTAGCATTCTTTATTATTGATTTTAAAGGCGGCGGTATGGCAAACCTTTTTTCGGATTTACCGCATTTGGCAGGTAAAATTTCTAATCTTTCCGGTAATCAAATCGGAAGGGCAATGATCTCAATTAAAAGCGAAAATTTACGGCGCCAAAAAGTTTTCAGTGAATACGGTGTGAATAATATAAACAGTTATACGCGCCTTTATAAAAGCGGTGAGGCTGCTGTTGCAATACCGCATTTGATAATAATTATTGATGAGTTTGCGGAATTAAAAAAAGAGGAGCCTGACTTTATGCGGGAATTAATCAGTGTTGCCCAGGTTGGAAGAAGTCTTGGCGTACACCTTATTCTTGCAACCCAAAAGCCGAGCGGAACTGTTGATGATAATATTTGGTCAAATGCCAAATTCAGATTATGCTTGAGAGTTCAGGACAGGCAAGACAGCAACGATATGCTTCACAAGCCTGATGCTGCATATATTACTCAGGCAGGCCGTTGTTATCTTCAGGTGGGTAACGATGAAATTTATGAGCTCTTTCAGTCCGGTTGGAGCGGTGCGCCGTATGATGAAAATTCCCAGGCTGATAAAAACGAAATAGCAACAATGATTACATCAACCGGCAAGACCGCAGTAGTAGGCAGTCATACAAAAATAAGAAGGAAAGAAGTTGAAAAGCATAAATGGCTCTGCTTTTTGGCAAGGCAATATTATAATATAACAGCAACGGAAAACGAGGATGACCTTGTTGTTTCAAGTATAATAATAGATGCGGCACGCAATGCGGGATATAATATCAGCAAGGGTGATTCTGATATTCAGACGGTATATAACTTTGTTAGGCTTCTCCCTAAGGATAATACACAACCGGAAAAATCTGTAACGGCTGCTGAGGAAAAAGCCGCTTTGTTGAATCTCAAACTTCCCGAAACAAAGGAAAAAACTCAGCTTGAGGCGATTGTGGAGTATATTGCTAAGTTTGCAAAGGCTAACAATTATACCAATAATATGAAACTGTGGCTTCCTTTACTTAAAGAGAACATACCGTTGAGTTCTCTGGTCGATTTCAAAGGCTATTTTAACGATGGCTGGTGTAAGCATACTGAATGGTCATTAAATGCAGTCGTAGGTTTATATGATGATCCAAAAAATCAAACGCAGATGCCGCTCAGTGTCGATTTTGTAAACGGAGGACATTTGGCAATTTGCGGTTCAATAGTAAGCGGAAAAAGCACATTTATTCAAACTTTGCTTTTTTCATTTGCAATTAAGTATTCTCCTGAATTGATCAATTATTATATCTTTGATTTCAGCAGCGGAATGTTGAGCGTCTTTGAGAACTTACCCCATACCGGTGGAATCGTTAAGGAAAATGATATTGCCAAAACAGAAATATTCTTTAATATGGTACACTCAATGATTGATGAACGAAAAAAGCTATTTAACGGAGGTAATTACAGTCAGTATGTTAAGGTGAACGGTACGAAGTTACCTGCAATATTTATAGTCATAGATAATTTTGCCAATTTTAAAGAAAAAACTGAAAATAAATTTGAAAACAGCCTTATTCAGATTTCCAGAGAAGGGGTAAGCTATGGAATCTATTTGGTAATTTCAGCTGCCGGTTTTGGGATTTCAGAAATTCAGAGCAGAATCGGTGATAATATTAAAACTGTTATCAGCCTTGAAATGAGTGATAAATACAAGTATATGGACGTAATGCGGACTACCCGCATAGATGTAATGCCTGCTTCGGGAATTAAAGGAAGAGGAATATGCTATGTTGCAGACAGATTGCTTGAATTTCAAACCGCAGTCGCCGTTGAAGCTGAAAATGATTATAAAAGGAACAGCATCCTTGAGAACATAGTTAATAATATGAAAAACAGTTGGCATAGTCCGATTGCAAAACAGATTCCGTTTATTCCGGACAATCCTACCTTTGAAGATATTCGAGAAAATGACGGTTATAAGCAGGCAGTTGCATCCGATTCACTAATTCCTTTTGCATATGAGGAAGAAAACGCATGTGTATTTTCTATTGATTTGTTTAGAACGTACTGCTTTTCAATTACAGGTAAAAGGCGAACAGGCAAAACAAATTTGTTGAAAGTATTGATGATGACTGCGTTTTTAAAGCAGGCTGAAATTGTTGTCATAGAAAATGGCGGAAACGAACTCAAACAAACAGCATCAACTGTGAATGCAAGGTATATTTCGGACAATGAGGAAATATTTGAATATTTTAAAGGACTAATCGGTGAATTTGTTAAAAGAAATAAATTTAAGCAAAGTCTGTTGAGCGAAGGCAAAACAGATGAAGAAATATACGAACATATGCAAAAGTTTAAACCTATTTTTTTCTTTATTGCCGATATGAGCAGCTTTATTAATGCTGTTTATAATCCGGGTGAGGGAATAGGTGCAATGAACGGATTTTTTGAAAATATCCTTGAAAAAGGCTCTCTTCATAACATATTTTTCTTTGCGTGCATAAATACCGATGAATCGGCTTCGCTAAACGGATTTAAAGCCTTTAATACATATGTATCATATAAATGCGGTGCACACTTAGGCGGTAATTTGGCATCACAAAGAATTTTTTCCTTTCAAAATATCAGATATAATGAAATTTCAAAATCAATGAAGAAAGGAATTGCTTTGTTGCCGTCATATGAGGATGATTCAATCGCAAAGAAAGTTGTCGTCCCCTTATTTGGAGGTAGTGGCAGATGATTTCTTTTTTGTCATATTCAAAAAAGAAAAATGAACAAAATGCATTCAACGTGAGAACAAAAGATATTTGCTGTAGAATTACAGATGAAGATATGGCGTTTGATATGGTTTATTGTTACGATGAACTTTTAAAAAAGTTAGACTGCCTTTCATCCTATAATATATCAATAGTAGATTTGCTTAATGAAAATGGGATTGTTGCAGCTGAAAATGTAAGAAAGAAAAACAGAAATATATATATGGTTCTCATTGCCGACTCATCAATTTCACCTACTGAATATATAAAACCTACTATTATGGCAAGCTTTCTTTTACTCCGCCCTATTACTAAAGAAATGTTTGAAACGACTGTTGAAAATGCACTGCGTGAATATCTAAAAAACCTTTTGAATAGTGACTCAACTAAAAAACTAATTGTGGAAAACAAAGGCGAGCGCAATGTTATACCTTATTCGGATATTACATATCTTGAGTCAAGGGACAAAAAAATATTTGTGGTTGCAGGCAAACGCGAATACTCATTCTATGATACTCTTGATAAAATGGAACAGCAATTAGGAGATGATTTTATAAGGTGCCATCGCAGTTTTATTGTATCAAGGCTTAGTATAAAAACTATACTGTTTTCAAAAAATTATATTTTACTTGATGATGAGTCACAAATTCCGATTTCAAGAACTTATAAGAGTCGGTTAAAGGAGCTAAAATGAATTTTAGTTATATTCTCAATCAATCTGAATTAAAACTACTTTTATATTCTGCCGGATATACCAAGGTTTCCGGAATCCCGTTGACTGATTCTACAGTTGAATTTAACAGCGGAGCGTCTGCAATTAATTCTTTATATAAGAATAATTTGATAATTAAAAAGGGCAACGGATTTGAAATAGAAGAAAATTTAAAAAGAATAATAGAAATCGTGGGCACCTCAAACAATATTATGCTTATTAACACTCCAAAAACTCTCTTGCCCGATTTATCCTGCTATTTGTCTGACAACATAATTGTAATTTGCCGGTTGGATTCAAATACAAAAGGAAACATAAAGTTATCAAAGGGAAATAAAAGTGGCTTTATTAATATGCTTATTGAGAACGGTTATCTCCCGCAAAGCAGTAGCTTTAATGTTTTTGACGATGAGCAGCTTTCTGCATTTGAAAAGGATATAAAATTTGATCCTAAGGCAACCGGAATCCTATCGGAAAACAGCAAGGTCATTTTTAGACTGAGCATTTGTGATAATAGAGGTTTTGTTTTGTCTTCGGTATCGGTGATAAGGTATTACCTATATGATTATTATTTAGCTTATAACGGAAAATCAAAAAAGAGAATTTTATATATTCCTAACAATGTTAAAGAAATTTTTGAAAAATATATTTTCAATTTGGAGTTATTATGATTATATCAGAAATATATGTTCCTATTTTGGACAAGCGGTACGAGTTTAGGCTCAATGAAGATGTTCTGGTTTGTTGGATTATTGAAGAAATCGTGTCCGTGATCTGCCAAAAGGAACAATTTGATTTACCTGAAATAAAAAACAAGTTTTTACTGTACAAATCTGAAACTATGCAGATATTATCTAATAATCTCAGCCTGTATGAAAACGGTATTAACACCGGCGATTTAATGGTATTGGTTTAAAAGGTGCAGTTCGTCGCATTATCTATGCTGTTTGTCAGCTTTTCGATATTATTGAATATAGTTTTGTATAATGTAATTAATCCGATAAGATATCGGAAAAATAAAAAACGGAGGAATAATTATGGCAGAAATCAGAGTATCATCATCACAGCTTAAAAGTGAAGCAGAGGCTTTGCTTGACTTAGCGTCAAGACTCAAATCGGCAATTACAGCGCTTGAGAATGATGAAGCAAATCTTAACGGTATGTGGGAAGGCGAAGCAAACACAGCTTTCCATAATGCGTTTATATCTGATAAGGATCAGATGAATGCGTTTAATGAGTTAGTAATTAAGTTTGCTACAACATTAACTCAAATCGCAGCCAAATATGAAAGTGCCGAGAGCAAAAATGTTGATATTGCAAACACAAGATCATACCGCTAAATCAAAATAAATAAAAAAGGAGAGATAATATCATGGCAGCTACATTAAACGGTGTATTAAAGGTTAGTCCCGAACAGTTGACTTCGGCAGCAGATAGCTTTAGGTCTGAGGGAAGCAATATTCAAAATATTACAAGTGAGATGATGAGCAAGGTTACGTCTTTGACTTCAGTTTGGGAAGGAGAGGCTTCTCAGGCGTATATCACTAAGTTTAAAGGGCTTGATGATGACATTCAGAGAATGATAAGAATGATAAACGAGCATGTGACAGACCTTAATGATATGGCAAACGAATACAGGCAGGCCGAGCAGCAGAACGAAAGTGACGCAAGCGCCCTCGCTGACGACGTTATTGTTTAACAAGCATTTTGTACAGGGATGCAGGCAAAATGTGTCCCTGTACAAGTCGGAGTGATTTGATGAAAATAAATATCAGCAGAACCTATGAATTTACAAGAAAAATAGATGATGTTATTGAATCACTTTGTGAACGCAAGGAGAATTTAAATAATACAAAACAGCTGTTGATTGATAATAACAGCGGTACAGACGCAATCGTACTGCACATTTCTAAAATAGAAAACGAAATTGATGAAATGGTTTTTAAGCTGCAATTATTAAGAACTTCTGCTGAAAGAATTGCAGAATTGTTTGTAAGTGCAGAAAGCCGACTTGTAAGCTTGGCAGAAAATGAAGCTATAGAAAAAATACCTATGTTTCAGGGTGAGGTAAATATAAAAGTTACAAAAGCATTCGGAGATTTGTTAAGTAATGGACAAAATAGTTAACATAGAATTATCAGAACTTTGTGATACGGCTCAAAAAGCTAATACTGAAATCGAACGGTTGAAAGCCGATGTAACCGAATTAAAGCAAGTTTGCAATATACTTGAAGGCGGATGGGGCGGTGAGGCTGAAGCGTTGTTTGTCAGTTCGTTAAGAAATAGTGTTACAGATGTTCAGAACTTAATATATCAGTACGAAAGATCGTTACTTATTATGGAGGAAAGTATAAAGAAATATACTTACTCAAGTGAAGAGGCAATCAAAATACTGCACTCAATCTAAAGGTAATATTATGACTAAACCAAATAAAACGAACAGCAATGATTTTTATGTTTCAAAATATACGCTCGCTGACAACGCCGAAACACTAAAGATGCTTATTTCCGATATAGATGCAAGGTTTAAAACGCTGAACAGCATTATTGCGGCTACTGATAATTTTTGGATTGATGATTCTGCTGAATTGATTAGGGCCAATAACAAAGTTGATTTGCAGGACACAGATGAAATAATCGCTGCGCTTAATGCAAGAAGCTTAGAACTTCAACAGATTATTGGTAATTATCAATATGTTGAGAATGAAGCAAAATCTGCATCGGATGCATTGCCGGATTCAGTGATGGAATAACAGGTGAATATTATGAGTGAAGAAATTAAATATGACTTTATTTTGAGTCGTCATACAGCAGAAGAATTAGAAACTTCTGTTGATATATATGAAAAAGTTGTTGTTAATGGTTTCACTGATGACATTGAATTAATAAGGCATATTTGGCAAGGTGAGTTTGCTGATGAGATGTATAAAAAATGTATAGAAATTCATAATGGCTTAAAGCATATACAAAACGAGATGTTATGCGTTATTGATGAGATTGACACTTTGTCAAGGCGTATGCACATTATCGAAGATGAAGCTGCCCAAATCGCTCGAAAGGATTCCGAATAAAATGGACATAATAATCATTTTATTAGTTGCTGTTGTGATTGTTTTATTAATTGTAATAATGTCATTTTTAGTAAAGTCACAAAGAAAGCAGCGACATAACAGAAGCGATGTTCATATTTCAGGCGGAGTCAATATAGAAACAGGACAAGTAACTTCAGACAGAAATTATTTTAGAGGTATGGATTTTGACCAAAGGGACACCTTGGTTGTAACAAATACCGGTAAACCCAAAGTTAATATAACATTAACGGACAATAAAAGCGGAAAATCGTATAAATTTAACATTTGCGGCAGTGTTGTGTTGGGACGTGCCAAAGATGTCGGAATAGTTACAATTACCGGAGACAATATGATTTCGCATAAACATTGCGAGTTGTATTATTATGATGGATCGGTTTATTTAAGAGACCTAAACTCAGCAAATCATACATATCTTAACGGAGAGCAGGTTTTACACTCAATAATCTGCAAAAGCGGCGATACTATTAAAATCGGACAAACTTATTTAACAATAAAGATTTAAGGGGTGATTACTTTGAGCAGAACAGGCAATGGAGATTCTTATCTATCGGTGGATACCGATAGATTGAAAGGAGATGTTCGTGAGGCGAAAGCTGATATGGACGCTATTAGGGAATCAATTTCCCGGATTTTTGATGAAGTTAATCAATTAAACGGTATGTGGAAAGGTAGAGCAAATGTTGCTTTTACAAAAACCTTTAAAAAAGATTATGCCAGGATAAAGGCAATTGTAAAAAAAATCAATAATGATATAGATGGAATTGGCAGAAAAAATGATGAGTTAATTAGGTGTGAAAATATGGTAATCGATATTGCATCATCATTAGAGAGGATAGGGTGATATTATGCCAAGCATGATATTTGATTATTCTAAATTATTTAATTTATTTGGCGCATTTCAGGAACTTAAGGTGTCTCCGGAGTCTTTGATAAGTGCATCTGCTGATATCGAACAGAAGATAACACAACTAAACGGCAGATTTTCAGAAGTATCCGAAAAAGTAAATAATACCTCCTCATATTGGTTGGGAGGTACAGCTGATGAGTACAGGAAGAACTTTTCGGAAGATATTGAATTAACAAAGGGAATCATAGACAGTTTGGGTGTTTATGTAGAAAAATTAAAGCACATTTCAGGCAACTATACAGAAGCTGAAACACAAAACTCTGACTCAGCAGGGGCGTTGCCGATAGATGTTATTGTGTAGGTGAAATACAATGAATGAATTTAGAATTTATTATAATTTTAAACGTGCATTAAAAAAAGCCGATGAACTGACAGAAATTGCACAAAATATGAGAAAATCGGCAAACGGTGAGCTTAGTAATGAGATAGAATCAATAAAATGCAGTTGGCAGGGAGACGGAGCTTCAATATACATAAATCAGGCAAACAAACTGAAAGATGAAATTATAGATAGTGCCAATCGCTTGGAAAACGCCGCTCAGATTATCAGACAAGTTGCTAAGCGAACTTATAATACCGAAAAAAGAGCATTGGAAATTGCAAAAAAACGTACCTACCGCAATGGAGCATGGTAAAAAGATTCATTGTTGTAAACAGTATTAAAATATATTATAATTATGAGGAATAAGTATGAGTAAATTTTCTGTTGATTATAATTCTTTAAAAAGGTCAAGCGAAGAACTATTGAATATGGCAAAACCATTTTATGATTATCAAGAAAAGATATTAGAAATATGCCGAGATCTTCCCATTTCAGATAGCGTGCGTCCCAGAATAATTTCCTCTGTTAATAAAACCAGAAGAAAAATTATGGGGTACGAAAGCAAATATAAAGCATTAGGGAATTCTTTAAATAAAATTTCCGATTTATATTGTGGAACGACGGATTCTGAGAATATCATTAAAAAGTATTTTAAGTATGTATTAAATCCCATATATGCTATAGGGGCTCTTGCTAATGTATCATTAACGCATGGCAACGCTGAAACCAATTTTAATGTTTTTGGGAAAAAAGGCAGCGCAAAAGCCGGATTCAGTATGAATAAGCTTAACAGCCAATTTGAAAAAAGCCGTTCCATGAGTTTTGATTCAGACGGGAAAATTAAGGATTTGGGAATGGGTATATCAGCCGGTTTATCATATTCGATGTTGAGCGGAGCTGCTTCGACGCAAATCGGAAAGTTTGGCGCCGATGTCAAGGCTTCGGTAGGCAACGCTGCAGTGAATGGTTCGGTTAATATTTCTGCTTTCAAGGACGGTAAATTGCGTCCCTCAATAAATGCGGATTTGTCTGCAGAAGTTTCTGCAATAAAAGGTCAAGCAAACATTAAGTATGGTGATGAAAAATATAATGTTCATGCACAGGCAAAGGGCGAACTTGCTTCTGCAAAAGCATATGCAAAAGGTGGAATTGGGTTTGTTAACTACGTTGACAAAGACGGAAATAAACACTCTGGATTTGGTGCAAGCGGAGAAGCCGGCGCAGAAGCTTATTTGGCTAAGGGTTCAATTTCCGGAGGCTTTTCAATTTTCGGAATAAAAGTTGACGCAACTCTTTCAGGAAAAGCCGGAGGCGCAGGTGCCAAAATTGGCGGAAGCGTCACCACAAGCGGTGTTCAGGGAGAAGTTGGCGTAGGCTTAGGCTTGGGAGCAGGAGTAAAGGTCGGCGTTGATTGGAGCGGTTTTGACCCGTTGGAACCCACAAAAAAGATATATAAGACAATAAATAGTTTTGCAAGACTATTTAAATAATTAAAAACTCGGAGGTTTTATTATGTACAAACAGTTATTACCAATAGGTTCAGTGGTTCTTCTTAAAGGCGGAGACAAAAGAGTTATGATCTGCGGTCGTATTCAGACACGCACAGGAGATGACAAAATATATGATTATTCTGCGTGTTATTATCCTGAGGGTATCGTAGGAGGCGACTCTATGTTCTTCTTTGATCATACTGACATAGAGAAAATATATTTCCTGGGATTCCAGGATGAAGAAGAAATGGTGTTCCATTCTGAGGTCTTAGATAAACTTGGAGAACTGGAATTACGCGATGGTGAGATTGTAAGTAAAGAAAGCGAATAATAGAAGGGATCGTTATTATGTATTGTACAAAGTGTGGTGCAAAATGCAATGACGGGGATTCATTTTGTCTGAAATGCGGCGCAAATTTAAATGCCGTAGTTGAAACGGTGGTGTCAAATCCTGTAGCGAATTCAAGAAATATTGCAGTACAATCGGGAAGAAATATATATTCGGCGACAACAAATAATTATGCGGTACGCAATCAACAATCAAGCAGAGTATCAAGCACAAGGATATCTTATTTTGACGGAAACGGCTTTCAGTATGCCGGATATTGCCTTCTTACATTTTTATTATCCGTTGTTACATTGGGATTCGGTGTTCCTTGGGCCTGTTGCCTTTTAATACGCTGGGAAACAAGTCATACCGTTATCAACGGGAAAAGGCTGTATTTTAACGGCTCTGCCGGACAACTGTTTGGCAAAATGATTTTATGGGCATTGATTATTATCGGGGCTATCGGAACCCCGATATTATTGGCATATTCGTTCAGTTATACAGGAGGCTATTTTAATTTTTATGCGTTTGCGAAATGGTTTCCCTTTATAATAATAAACGGTCTTTTTGTAATTGTTTTCGGCAACTCATTCTATTATGTGTACATAAAAAAGTGGGTAATATATCATACTGTATTTTCAGATAATGTAATGAATGTCAACGGTGCTGTCAATGGCGCATCAATATCTACGCCGCCGGCAAAAGTGAATTATGCTGCACAGGTTAATAATTACAAGTATTCAAACAGTGTCAACAAAATTCCACCTGCCGATATAACTTCTGCAAAGAAAGAAACGTCGTACGAATCGCGGCCTATGTCTGCATCTGAGAGTCATAGTCAAATCAAAACCGATGTGCCGGATAATTACGATATATCGCAAAACGACAATTACACTGCATCGGATAAACAGCAGAATACAGTTAATACTAATGATGAGAGCTATTCAGATGAAAAAATATATTGCCCGGTATGTTCAGCTGAAATTCCATATGGTATATCTTCGTGCCCTAATTGCGGTTCGGAGTTTAGATGGGACGAGTAGCTGTTGATACAATTATGTCAGGTAAGTGTTCAATAATCTAAATTTAATTTTTAATATGTACCGCCACATATGCTTGATGTTATATGTGGCGGTACAAATTTAATTAGAAATTGATTATAGTGTAAAAATTATTTTGTCAGTGAATATTTCTACTGATTATTGCAAAAATAATTCAAAATGATTTTTGCGGAGCTTTATAATTTTTTCTTTTTGCAGCTTGCCAAGCTCGTTTGAAAGTGCGCTTCGGTCAACATTAAGATAATCCGCAAGCTGTTGACGGTCAAAGGGAATATCAAATTCTGCGCTGTGATTTTGAAGCGAAACGGTGTTCAGGTAGGACAATACTCTGTCACGGATTGTTTTCGGAGAAGTGTGAAAACTCCTTTTTGACAGGGCAAGGTTTTTGCCTGCTGAGATTGTCAGCATATTAAAAATGAATTTTAACGCCCACCTTTCATTAGCCTGACTTGTATCGTCTAAGTCGGCAATATTCAAAAATAAGATTTCGGCATATTCGTTTGCATATGCGTCTACAAGCAAAGTTTCGTTTTTAAGCAAGGCGTAGGTTTCTGCAAATATATCAAGCGCTCCGATGTGGCTTAATATGTTCCTGTTTCCCCATACATCGTTGATTTCTACGGTAACGCTTCCGCTGCAAACCAAGCCGAACGCTTTTGTTTTGTCGCCTGCCGATAAAATGCGCTCGCCTTTTTGAAATGTTTTTTCTTTTGCGTTCAGCAATTTAAGACACAATGAAATTTCTTCATCTTCCATATTCTTGAAAAGCTTTGATTTTTTAATTATCTGAATATTCATAATTTTCTCCGAAAAAATTAGAAATGTTGTAGATACAACATACTCCTTGAGTAAATTATATTATAATAACCTCAACAAATCAAGGAGGAAATTATTATGCTCAGAAAAATCATAAAAATAGATGAAGAAAAATGTAACGGCTGCGGTGCTTGCGCCAACGCCTGTCACGAGGGTGCAATAGATATGGTGAACGGAAAGGCAAAGCTTGTGCGTGAAAGCTTTTGCGACGGCTTTGGCGATTGCCTGCCGAGCTGTCCCGTAGGAGCGATTACTTTTGAAATGCGAGACGCTCCCGAATATGATGAAAGCGCCGTAAAGGCTGCACAAGAGTTAAAAAACTCAGGCGCCGACGGGCACAGGGGCGGTTGTCCCGGCTCAAGATTTATTCAGCTTGAAAAACCCGAAAACGAAGTCCCTGCTTCGGTATCAAGCGTTCCTGTATCAAGGCTCAATCAGTGGCCCGTTCAGATCAAGCTTTTGCCGACTCAGGCGCCTTTTTATGACGGTGCAAAATTGCTTATTGCCGCCGACTGTACGGCATACGCTTATGCAAATATGCACGAAGAATTTATGAAGGGCAGGATTACGCTCATAGGTTGTCCAAAGCTGGATATGATTGATTATACAGATAAGCTCACAGAGATAATTACAAACAATAATATCAAGAGCATTGCGATAGTCCGCATGGAAGTTCCGTGCTGCGGAGGCTTGCAGGCAGCGGCTGAACAGGCGCTTAAGAACAGCGGAAAGTTTATTCCATGGCAGGTAGTGACCGTTACAAGGGACGGAAAGCTATTGGAGTGAAAAAGTAACAGCAGGAAGTGATTAAATGTTTGAAAAAAGCGGCGAAGTTTTTAATATAGCCAAGGATACCCCTCCCGTAGCGGGCTGCACCGTATCGAAATCCGTTTATTGTGACGGTGATGACTATATAGCATATTTTTCGCTTGCAAAAGGCACCGACATCAGCACCGAAAGCTATCGCTATCACAAGCTTATGCTTGTATCCGACGGAGCTATGGGGGTTTACGGATGCAAAAACTCTTGGGTTTTAGACAAAGGCGAATGTGTGATAACACCTACAAATGCTCCGATAGGAGTAAGGACAAAAACCGAATCGGTTTATACAGAAATCAGCATAAGGAGGAATACTGTGAACGATGCAGTAAATATTGGTGAGGTATTTAAGCTTTCGGAGCTTGTGCCGTATCAGGACGGAAAAATAATTAATATGGATGTTGCAAGCAATGACAAAATGAAATTTGTCGTGATGAGCTTTGACAAAGGCACGGGGCTTGCCAAACACGCCGCTCCCGGCGAAGCGCTGATCTTTGCCCTTGACGGTCAGGGGATAATCGGCTACGAGGGTAAGGAACACATCATAAGGGCAGGCGAGAACTTTAAATTTGCCAAAAACGGCAGACATTATGTAAAGGCGGACGGCAGATTTAAAATGGCTTTACTTCTGACATTGGAATAATCTAAGTGAATCACTAACGCTTTTTTGCACAGTTTCCAACCGGTCGCAAACTGTGCTCCGATTTAAACAAACAGCAGGCATACGCAGTTTCCGAAAGGCAGGTATGCCTGCTTTTTTATACCCAAAATCGGATGTAGGTTTATTCTGCGATTTCAATTATTCAACATCTTTATATTGATTTACGTCATAAAAAGTAATATAATCTAAGTGCAAGTGTCACCTGCCTCTTAGGAGTCCGGTGCCACTTCAGGATTTCATATGGAGCTGTATCTCCCTCTGAAATCCTGAGGAGCTGACGCTCCTTTGCACTGCTTGCAATCTGTCGCAAGCTTTGCTCCTTGCAAGCAAAGCAAAGCCTTGCTCCGATTTAAATAACTTTACATATGGTTCAATTAAAACAAAAGAGGGTTAATATGGATTTTGTAAAAAGAACTTGGGCTGAAATTTCACTTGACGCCGTTGCACATAATTTTAACGAGATAAAAAACAAGGTGGGCAAAAGCTCCAAAATTTGTTGCGTAATCAAGGCTGACGGCTACGGTCACGGCGCTGTTGAGCTTGCACATATCTACGAAGAGCTCGGTGCGGATTTCTTTGCCGTATCAAACATAGACGAGGGAATAGAAATACGCAATTCGGGTTGCAGGCTTCCTATTGTAATATTGGGCTACACTCCTGTTGCGGATGCCAAAAGACTTTCCGAATATAATATCTCTCAGGCGGTCTTTTCGCTTGAATATGCAAACGACCTGTCAAAGGAATGTGTTAATCGGAACTGCACCTGCAAAATTCATATTAAAGTCGATACGGGAATGAGCAGAATCGGCTTTATGTGCCAACAATTTCCGAGAGATGATTATTCCATAAAAGAAATTTGTGAAGCCTGCAAACTGCCTAACCTTGAGCTTGAGGGCTTGTTTACGCATTTTTGCGTTTCCGATGAGGCAGACGAGGGTCGAGAGTTTACGCAAAAGCAGTATGCAAACTTTATAAATGTCAGAAATGCCCTTGAAGAAAACGGACTGCAAATCAAGTATTGCCATTGTTCAAACAGCGGTGCAATAGAGGATTATCCCGACACTTATTGTGATATGGTGCGTGCGGGGATAATACTTTACGGTCTTGCTCCGTCGCCGAAGCTGTCTGATAAGCTTGACCTTATTCCCGCAATGACTCTTAAAACAGCCGTAGCTTATGTTAAGGAGCTGAAAAAAGGTGCGGACATTTCATACGGGCGCACATTTACCGCACCCTGCGATATGAAAATTGCCACTGTTCCGATAGGCTATGCCGACGGATATATCCGCAGTAACGCAAAAGACGGATATATGCTTATCAACGGAAAAAGAGCCAAGATAGTGGGCAGAATATGTATGGATCAGACTATGCTTGACGTTACCGATATTGAGGACGTCAAAACAGGCGACGAGGTTATCGTTTTCGGAGCAGGCAAAAACGGTGAGCCGACCGCAGATTCTGTTGCAAAAAATACAGACACTATTAATTATGAGGTCGTTTGCCTTGTCGGCAAGCGAGTACCGAGGGTTTATTATAAAAACGGTGTTATTACGGATGTGATGTATAAATTATGAGATTACTTGTTGTTGACGGTAACAGCATTGTGAACCGTGCGTTTTACGGAATCAGACCGCTTACCACAAAGGACGGTCAGTTTACACAGGCAATTTACGGTTTTCTTACGATGCTTCACAAAATTAAAAATGAAGAAAATCCCGACGCAGTAGCGGTTGCATTTGACCTTAAAGTGCCTACGTTTCGCCATAAGGCATATGCGGGCTATAAGGCAAACCGCAAGGGAATGCCTCAGGAGCTTGCCTCCCAAATGCCGCTGTTAAAAGAGCTTTTGGGTTTGCTGGGCTACAGGATTGTTACCTGCGAGGGCTATGAAGCAGATGACATTCTCGGCACTCTTGCGTCTGCGTGTGAGCAAAGCGGAAATAGGTGTGTAATTGCAACGGGCGACCGTGACAGCCTACAGCTTGTTTCGGACAAAACCTTTGTTCATCTTTGCACTAACCGTGACGACATTCTCTATACTCCCGAAAAAATTATGGAGGATTACGGTGTAACGCCTGCCGAAATGCTTGAACTAAAGGCTATTCAGGGCGACTCCTCGGACAATATCCCCGGAGTTGCAGGTATCGGGCCAAAGGGTGCGGGCGACCTTATAAAGCGTTATCATAATATTGACTATATTTATGAGCATATAGATGATATAGATATAAAGGACGGCGTTCGCACCAAGCTGAAAAACTCAAAGGACAATGCGTTTTTGAGCCGTATGCTCGGCGAGATATGCCGTACTGTTCCGATAGATACCGATATTGAAGGCTACAAATCGAACTCTTTTGACAGAGAGGGCGCCGCAAGACTTATGTCACGACTGGAACTTTTTTCTTTAATAGAAAAATACGGGCTAAACGATATACCTAAGTCCGAACAAAAAATTTCCGAGCAAAAAGCCCTTGATATTTTGACAAGTTTTGACAAAAATATTCTTTTAGAGAATTTAAGAAAGAATAAAAAAGCTGATATTTTGTTTGATATTTCTGATAACGAATTAAAAACGTTTGCAGTCCAAGAAGGCGGAAAGTTATATTATTCAAAGGATAAAGAGCTTTTTTATAATATCTTAACAGACGAAAATATAAAAAAATACACTCACGGCTGTAAAAAAGCTTTTGCCTATGCCGATAAACACGAATTTGAGATAAAGTCGCTTGTGTTTGACGTTGAGCTTGCGGCGTATTTGCTTGAACCGTCCGCAAAAGACTATTCCGACGAAAATCTTTGCGCCGCTCACGAAATTGATTTGCCGTTTACCGAAAATGAAGATTACAAGCCGTACCGTGTGCTTGCGGTCTATGATGAATTGTGTGAAAAGCTGAATTTAAAAATAAAAGCAAACGAACAGGAAAAATTGCTTTCCGATATTGAGATACCGCTTGCAAATGTGCTTGCCAAAATGGAAAACGTAGGTTTTGCCGTTGACAGGCAGGGAATAGAGGACTACGGAAAGCTTCTTTCGGCGCAGATAGAGTCGCTTAAAACCGAGATATATCAGAGTGCAGGCACAGAGTTTAACATTAATTCTCCAAAACAGCTCGGCAAGGTGCTTTTTGAAGATTTGCAGCTGCCCTGCAAAAAAAAGACAAAGAGCGGATACAGCACCGGCGCCGAAGTGCTTGAAAGCCTGCGTTATCAGCACCCGATTGTTGATATGGTGCTGAACTATCGCACGCTTGCAAAGCTTAATTCTACCTATTGCGAGGGCTTGTTAAAGGTAATCGGCAAGGACGGAAGAATACATTCAAGCTTTAATCAAACAGAAACCCGCACAGGCAGGATAAGCTCCACCGAGCCTAATTTGCAGAATATTCCCGTTCGCACCGAGCTTGGACGTGAGATGAGGAAGTTCTTCTGTGCCAAAGAGGGCTGGACGCTTGTTGACGCCGACTATTCGCAGATCGAACTTCGTGTGCTTGCTCATATATCGCAGGATAAAAATATGATAGCGGCATTTAAAAATAACGACGATATTCATTCAATCACCGCCTCTCAGGTGTTTAATATGCCGCTTGATATGGTAACGCCGATTATGCGAAGCAGAGCAAAGGCGGTAAACTTCGGTATAGTTTACGGTATAGGCGCATTTTCCCTTGCAAAGGACATAGGGGTCAGCAACAAGGAGGCTTCGCAGTATATCAAAAATTATCTTGCCCATTACAGCGGCGTTGACGAGTATATGAAAAACGTGGTTGAAAAGGCAAAGCTGGACGGGTATGTCGAAACGATGTTCGGACGCAGAAGATATTTGCCTGAGCTGACGTCAGCCAAAGCAATGCTTCGCAAATTCGGCGAACGTGTTGCACGAAATATGCCTATTCAGGGAACGGCGGCAGATATAATAAAAATCGCAATGGTGCGTGTGAACGACAGACTCAAAAAAGAGGGACTGCGTTCACGCCTGATACTGCAAATACACGACGAGCTTATAGTTGAAGCTCCGCTTGACGAGAGTGAGCACGTTGCAATGCTTTTGCAGGAGGAAATGGAAAACGCAGTTGTGCTTGACGTACCGCTTACGGCGGATGCGGTGGCAGGAAAGACGTGGTATGATGCAAAAGGATAAAAAATATATAGCGTTTGTTTGTACGGGCAACACCTGCCGAAGTCCTATGGCTGAGGCTATATTCAACAAATTTGCGAATGAAAAGGGGCTTGATACGGTTGCGGAGAGCTTTGGAATTGCCACCGCCACCGGAATTCCCGTATCCGCAAATTCTGTTGAGGCGCTTAGAGAAATCGGAATTTCTCTGAACGGCAAGACTTCAACGGCAGTAAATGATGTTGATTTAAATAAATACGAAAAATTCTACTGTATGTCACAGAGTCATTCAAAAATGTTGCAGGACTTTTTCGGAATTTTACCCGAAAAAATAAAGGTTTTCAATGTTTCCGATCCTTACGGCGGAGATATAAACGTGTACAGACAGTGCAGAGATGAAATATATAATTCGGTTAAAGAATTATTAGACTGCTGATACGATAAATTAATATGAGAATAGAAAAAATGAACGAAAAGCACCTTGACGGTGTTTGCAAAATTGAACAGCAGTGCTTTGTTCACCCTTGGTCAAAAGAAAGTCTTATGTCTGAGCTTGACAGTGAAAATTCACTTTTCCTTGTAATGACGGACAACGATAGGACAGTCGGATATATAGGAATGAATTTTGTGCTTGACGAGGGATATATATATAATGTTGCGGTCGATGAGGCCTTCAGGCGCAGGGGAGTGGCAAGCGCTCTTATAGGCGAGCTTGTAACCTATGGAAAAAAGCACAATTTCAGTTTTCTTACGCTTGAAGTGCGTGAAGGCAACGAAGACGCACGCTTACTTTATTCAAAGTTTGGATTTATCAAGGTAGGCGAACGCAAAAATTATTATTCCGAACCGACCGAAAACGCAGTTTTGATGACAAAATATTTTTGATAAGTAATATCATAGATTTGCGAGCAAAATAGTTTTGAAAATCTATATTAAAATAGTATTGCTGCATATAAATGAAAGGAAATAAAAATGAAAATTCTCGGAATAGAGTCCTCCTGCGACGAAACGGCGGCAGCCGTTGTTGAGGACGGACGAAAGGTATTGTCCTCGGTTGTTGCAACCCAGGTTATGGAACACAGGCAATACGGCGGAGTTGTGCCTGAAATAGCTTCGCGCCGACACGCCGAAAATATTGTTCCCGTGGTGCAAAAGTCGCTTGCCGACTGCAATCTTACACTTGATGATATAGACGCTGTTGCCGTTACATATGCCCCCGGTCTTATCGGAGCATTGCTTGTCGGCGTGAATTTTGCAAAAGGTTTGTCGCTTGCAACAGGCAAACCGCTTGTGCCGACTCACCACCTGCGTTCGCATATAGCTTCAAATTATATTTCTAATTCAGAATTAAAGCCGCCGTTTTTATGCCTTGTGGCATCAGGCGGTCACAGTCACATTGTTATGGTTGAGGATTATACCAAGATGAAAATTCTCGGCAGAACCCGTGACGACGCCGCAGGCGAGGCGTTTGACAAAGCGGCACGCACAATGGGAATGCCTTATCCGGGCGGAATAGAGCTTGACAAGGTCGCCGAAAACGGAGATCCGTTTGCCTTTAAGCTTCCTCGTCCGGTTGTTCACGACGCCCCCTATGATTTTAGTTTTTCGGGGTTGAAAACCGCAGTTATAAATCTGATACACAATGCCGCCCAAAAAGGTGAGGAGCTGAATAAAGCCGACATCTGTGCATCGTTTCGTTATGCCGTGGTGGATTGTCTTACGACAAATTTTTTTAAGGCGGCTGAGGCTTACAACGTAAACAGGCTGGTTATCGCAGGCGGAGTTTCGGCAAATTCACTTTTGCGTTCTGTCTTGCAAAAGGAATGCAAAAACAGGGGCTATGAATTTTATATGCCCGAAAAGTCGCTTTGCGGCGACAATGCGGCGATGGTCGGTTCTCAGGGGTATTATGAATATCTCAGCGGAAATGTCGCAGGCACGGATCTTAACGCATATGCCACTATGACCATTGAATAATTGACAAAGCTCAGCGCTTACTTTATAATCTAAGTGTAAATGTTTCCTGCCGCTTGGGCGGTGGACACCGCTTTGTAAACTCAGCGGAAGTTACAATATTTACCGAAGCCCTGATAAGGGTAAACGCTTTTTTGCATTGTTTGCAATCCCTGCTTTTTGCAAGTAAGGCAGAGCATTGCTTCGATTTAAATTTTATTAAAACAGACGGAGGTATATTATGGACGAAAATTTTAACAACAACGGTGTCAATGAACAGAATGAGGGACAGAATTACAATACTCAACCGTGGCAGGAGAATAGCTTTGCTCAAAACACCGATAATGCACAGCAGGAACAAAGCGTTCCGTATTATCAGCAAAACCAATATGAAAATCAAAGCAATCCCTACACTCAGCCTCAGCAGAATGATTATTATTCTCAGCAAAATCAATATGCTCAGTCTCAGCAAAATCAGTACGGACAGTATCAGAATCAGAACGATTATTATGCTCAGCAGGACCAATATAATAATATGTATGGCAATCAATATAATCAACCTCAGTATGGTTACAATAACCAATATCCACAAAATCAGTATGATTCATATAACAATACAAGCGGCAGAGGCTTTTCCATTGCTTCGCTTGTTCTCGGAATAGTCTCTCTCTGCACTTGCTGCGGCGGCTTGATACCGGCAATACTCGGTCTTGTTTTCGGTATCATATCAAAATCAAGACAAAGCGAGAACAATACAAGAGCTGTTGTCGGAATTATTCTTTCAGCTATCGGAATTGTGTGGGCTGTTGTTTCTATAGTGCTTATAAATGTCAGTGATAGCTATTATTGGTACTAATTAAAAAAATAAAGTCCGAATAATATGAAAAAATACAACACATATCAAAAAATCGCAGTAATTTTTCTGCCCTTTGCGGCAGCGGAACTGCTGTATTTTGCGACGAAATTTCTGCTCGGACATTTTACATTCCCCGAATGTCCGTCATACCGATATTTTCATATATATTGTCCGGGCTGCGGAATGACAAGAGCGGTTATTGCACTTTTGCAGGGCAATATATTATTATCACTAAGACAGAATTTGCTGCTTTTCTTGGGAATTGTTGTTTTTGCGGTTTACTATATTGAATTTGCGCTGAGAGTATTCGGAAAAAACATTCGCTTCCCAATTCACAGTATTAAGCTTTTATACATATTTCTTGCGTTTTTTGCTTTATACAGTGTTGCAAGAAATTTTATACCGCTTATTGCGCCCATATAACAGACACAATACAGTTGATCAGGAAAGGTGATTGTAATGAAGAAAAATCCTATTGCAACAATAGAAATGGACGATTCAAAGGAAATAAAAATTGAGCTTTATCCCGATGTTGCTCCCAACACCGTTAATAACTTTATTGCCCTTGCAAACGACGGTTTTTATGACGGGCTGACATTTCACCGTGTTATCTACGGCTTTATGATTCAGGGCGGCTGTCCCGAAGGCACGGGAATGGGAGGTCCCGGCTACTCAATAAAAGGTGAATTTGCCGCAAACGGTTTTAAGAACGATCTAAAGCATACCGCAGGCGTTATTTCAATGGCTCGTTCAATGATGCCCGATTCCGCAGGCTCTCAGTTCTTTATTATGCACAAGGACGCCCCGCATCTGGACGGACAATATGCGGCATTTGGCAAGGTTATAGACGGAATGGACGTTGTAAACGAGATAGCGGAATGTGATACCGACTTTTCGGATAAACCGCTTGACGAACAAAGAATCAGAAGCATAACTATAGATACTTTTGATGAGTTTTATCCCGATCCCGAAAAATGTTAATTTATAATCTTATGTGTGTGCAAATTTAAACACAAAATATTATACTATTAATATGGAATAAAAGTGAGGATTTTCAAATGAACGTATTACTTGCAGGCGGAGCAGGCTATATCGGCTCCCATACCTGCGTTGAGCTTCTCGATGCAGGCTATGATGTTATTGTTGCAGACAATTTTTCAAACAGTTGCCCCGAGGCTGTAAGTCGTGTGGAAGAGATTACAGGCAAGCAGATCAAGCTTTATGAGGCAGATGTTTGTGACAAAGAGGCTGTTGACAGAATTTTTTCGGAAAACAAGATAGACGCAGTAATTCATTTTGCCGGACTTAAAGCTGTAGGCGAAAGCTGTGAAAAACCTGTAATGTATTATCGCAATAACATTGATTCTACGCTCACCTTGCTTGAAGCAATGAATCAATACGGAGTGCATAATTTCATCTTCAGTTCATCGGCAACGGTTTACGGTACGCCAAAGACCGTTCCGCTTGTTGAAACTATGCCCACGGGAAGTCCGACAAATCCGTACGGCTGGACAAAGCTGATGATGGAACAAATACTCAGCGACGCTGCAAAAGCGGAACCCGAGATGTCGGTAGTTCTGCTCAGATATTTTAATCCGATCGGCGCACATAAAAGCGGCAGGATAGGCGAGGATCCAAACGGTATTCCAAACAATCTTATGCCCTACATAACTCAGGTTGCTGCGGGCAGACTCCCTCAGCTTGGAGTTTTCGGAGACGATTATCCTACTCACGACGGTACAGGCGTGCGTGATTATATTCATGTTGTTGATTTAGCAAAGGGACACGTTAAAGCCATTGAATATGCGTCTGCCCATAAGGGAACCGAGGTGTTTAATCTCGGCACGGGAACAGGCTACAGCGTACTCGATATTGTAAATGCGTTCAGCAGGGTGAACAATATTGAAATTCCGTACACTGTCAAGCCGAGAAGAGCCGGAGACATTGCCGAATGTTATGCCGACCCGTCAAAAGCAGAGAAGCTTCTCGGTTGGAAAGCAGAAAAATCCCTTGATGATATGTGTTACGATTCGTGGAACTGGCAGTTCCACAATATCAATGGTTACAAATAACAGATTTAGCCGTTGCTTTTTGTGCATAATGACTGTTATGTGAAAAAGAATTACTATGCTAAAAAAAATTCTGCCAATTATTTATTTTTTTATTGACTTTTGTCGCATACTTTTATATAATAATATTGCTTATAGTAGCATTATCAAATAAGGAGGAAAAAAGAAATGTTCAAAAAAGCACTTAGTCTTGTATTGTCTTTGATGCTTATTATTACATCACTTTCTGTCACTGCGCTCAGCGTTAACGCAGCCGATGATATTAAGTATGTAGTAGCTGGTACAGCCAATCTCTGTGATGAGAAGTGGGCTTTCACCGAAGAATCAGGCAATATTATGACTGAAAAAGAAGACGGCACCTATGAATTGGTTTTCAGCCCTGCTGAAGCAATAGGCATAGCTCAGATTAAAGTAGCTAAGCTTACCAACGGCTCAGTAGCAAGCGATGACGATTACTACGGTGACGAAACAGGCAACAACATTACATTTAAGGTTACCAACGGAGGAGACGTTACAGTCAACTTTGATCCTTCAACAAAGAAGATTACAGTAACCGGTGATTATGTTGAAATGGTTAGTGAACTCAAGGTTGACTCTATGCGCACAGTCGGTGCCGGCGACGGTAACTGGCTCAACAATGCCGCCTGGGATCCTGCCGATGATTCGAATTTGATGACAGAAACATCAAAAGGCGTTTATGAAATTACTTATAATGACATTGACGCTTATGATAACTATCTTTTCAAGTTCGCTGCAAACGGCGAATGGACAGACAGCTGGGGCGGTGACTTCAGTTCAACAACAGCTGTTTACAACGGTGAAAACATCACACTAGAAGTTCCCGAAGACGGTTCAACCGTTAAACTCGTACTTGATCTTACAAACTTTAATTACGCTACAAAAACCGGCGCAACCTACAAAGTGTTTGTAAACGGCGTACAGGCTAACGGTGAGCAGAAGCCAACAGCTCCTGTAGAACCCACAACAGCAGAGTCTCAGGAAACAACAGTAGCACCTACAACAGTGCCTGAAACAACAGTAGCTCCTGAAACAACAGCTGCTCCTTTAACAGGTCTTAACGTTAAGGCTACATCAAACTTCTTCCCTGAGTATACACAGAAATTAAGTGCTGATACAAAAACAGTAACAGTACGCTATATGCTTAATTCAAAGAAGAGAATGCTTAACAGCCAGTGGATACTCAGATATGATCCTGACGTTCTCAGCTTCAATGATAAATTGAATGTAGACGAGGATGAAAACTGGACATTTATGCCTCAGGCACCAGACGCAGTTTGCAATCCGTATCCGATTGATCTTTCAACAGGAGAACCGATGCCGCCCGGATCAATTTACGGTAACTGCACAAGTCTTAAGCTTTACAAGCTCCAGTCTAAGGATGGAAGCGACGTTCCGTTTGTACAGGTTACATTTGACGTTATCGGCACAGGCGATACCACTGTAGATTTGGAAGTTGAAGTATTAACAATAGCTTCACTTGATCCTGTTACTAAGATGGAAGATCCGGCTACAGAAGAACTTGTAGTTGACAATAGTGTTGTTCAGCCTTACACAACTCCTGTACTTCCACAAACAACAGAACCGACAACAGTTCCGACAACAGAACCGACAACAGCTCCGACAACAGCTCCGACAACAGCTCCGACAGAGCCGACAACAGCTCCGACAGAGCCGACGACAGCTCCTGCAAAGATTTGGACAGTAGCAGGTGACGAAGCTCTTACAGGCTACGTATGGGATGCTGCCGAGAACGAGATGACTAAGGGCGACTATACATTCAATGGTGCTTCTTACGACTATATGATTCAGTTTGACGACGTTGCAGCCGGTTCATACGGCTTTAAGGTAACAAACGGAACATGGGATGAAAATTATCCTGAAAGCAATGTACCGGTAAATACAACCGATACAGGTTATGTAAGGATTTACTTCAACTCAGATACGAAAGACATTGCAGTTGACGCTGAGAAGTCAGGCGAGTGGACGCTCGAATACATCACAGCAGTCGGCAACGGCGATGGCAACTGGCTTAACGGTGAAGACTG
>OIYR01000091.1_pt1 | contig 53008 bp, 64 predicted proteins | sample 1588221 | NCBI WGS metagenome assembly OIYR01 (sample SAMN03283292) | human gut metagenome | biome: human-associated habitat; material: feces | host: Homo sapiens | place: Peru | collected 2012
GGGTTGTCTTTTCAAATGCAAAAACCTCGTCTGCAACCTCTGGGACGCCCTCTGCAACTTTATTTGGCAAATAGATTGATTCTTTTTCAGTAATCATAATTTCCGAAATTTTGAAAGTACCATAATTATAAGAACCAAACCTAATCGTTATAAACGATGTATCATTGTTTGTGACAAATGTTCCTTTACCGTTCTTTATTGTTACAAAAGTCCCATCGGTATGGATTCCATTAAGAAAAACCATAGTATTGCAGTCATAGTTGTTTGTAAGCCAATATACCCAATATTTAGTATTCGGTTTTACACTTATTTTCATTGATTCGGGACGAGGTAACATCCAACTATTCGTATAAGCGTCTTTTTCCGTAGCGGTAAAGGTAATTGACTTTTCGTCAAAATTCAATTCATCAAGTGTACCGTGAAAAACTGGTTGATTTAATTTTTGCAATTCTTTTGCCCAAGCATCAAAATCAAAAATATTCGAGCTGTTAACAAGGTTAGCTTTGCTCGTCAATGCCGTATCAACAGCATTTTTATCGGCTTTTGTTTGCAGAGCGTTGTAAACTGCTCCGCTTGTCAGATAGCAAGGACTGTTGAGCGTTGGCTCGCTGTCAAAAGACATTGCATCAAGTTTGCCTGCAAGCAATGTCTTGACCGTAGTTTTTGTGTATGCGTCCGTAATGCCGTAGCCGTCAAGGGTGGTCGCTTTGTCAGCTTTATTGTTAATAGTATTGAGCATCGCAAGTAACTCAATTGACAACTTACTTAGCGTGATTGCCCTGTCAGCGATGATTTCGGCGGTTACTGCACCCTCGGCAAGGTTAAAAGTGTCAACCTGTCCCTGCTCATTACCCGAAATCAATGTGTCTAAACGCTGACCGAGGTTGTCATATTCACCCCTCGCAGAGGTGATTTCAGATTTCACGGTTTCAACATCGGCAGTGTTCGCCTTGTTTTCAAGGTTTGTTTCATCAACCATAATGCGTGTGTTTAAGTCTGTATAATCGCCTCTTGCCGTGGCTATTTCGGTTTCAAGTGCAATTGCTCCGTCAGTTGCCTGTTCTATCCCCTCATCCATATGATTGAGGTTGTCGGCATTGAGTGCAGGAGCAGAGCCGTTCACAAAACCGATTTTATTGTATTTATTCATTCTCTTTTACTTCCTTTCCTAATCGCTTTTCGCCTTTTGATGTTAGTGTGGTTGTAAATCCGCTCATCTTTTTGTTGAACGCAAATGTTTCGATTGTCGGCAAATCCGCAAAGGGAGTTTGAACCGTATATTTGTCGCCTGCTTCAAGCCACCAATACGAAAACAGCTTAATTTTTGTCGGGCGGTATTTATATACACTGCCAAAAAAATTAGCAGAATTATATTTAGCACCGATATCACCTGCCGTTGTTCTGCACCTCATAAGAATGTTATCGGAAATGTACCAAGAATAGTCATTGCTATTACCTTTCTTATACACTTTCTTGTTAGCAAATTTGGTACTGTACATACGGATAGGTGCAAGTTCGTAATCTTCAAATGAAAGGTCCTTGTATGAATCAACAGTATCTGCGGACTTGCTACCGTAGAGAGGCAAAAATTCAAGATTTCCGTTTTTAGGTTCAATCATCGCAAAGCTCAAGGTTAATTCCATATAAGCCTGAATCAAGTCTGTTAAAGTAATATCTTTTATAACCTTTTCAACACATTCATCATCAAAATTAAGAGGTAAACTTGAAATATCAAGATATGGCTGATATGAAACACCCTTTACACCGTAATCTTCCCACTTATCATAAAGAGCTTCATACAAGTTTTGAAATGTTTTACCCTTGGCATAGTGAGCGAATCCATAAGCAAAACTGCCGTCCTCGCTCTCTTTGCCCGCAAACCACAAAGACATATCCACCTTTGACATATCATAAAAAGCGTCATAGGCTGTGATTTTGACGATGTTACGCTGTTTCTTATCTCTTTGAGCTGACTGGATTTTGCCGTAGAAAGCAGGACATTCAACCGTTCCTGTTTTGGCAGGAAGAATAAGAGTTTTTGACGGATACAAATCATCTGACGGATACAGTTCAGGTTCAAGATATGTTGCCGTTATGATGACCTGCACCGTCTTTCCTATCAAAGCCGAGCAATCATAATCAATTAGTTTCACGCTCATTTCAGAGGCTATGCAACCGCCGAATTTTAGTTCTTTTTCCGTGATTTCCTGTTCAAGTGAAAAGCTGTCAAGAACGATACTTTCGCCTGTTATATCCTCAAAACTGCCGTCAGGTGAATGTAAAGTGATAGTATTGTAGAGTGTGTTTGTTTTCAGCTTATCTGCAATCGCTTTAGATACAAGCATTTTTAATCACCCCTTAATACTCAATCAGCTCAACTGTAATCGGCTGATAGGTTATATCATTCTTTTCGGCGGTCATCACGGTATATTCAATGTCCGGAATGTAAAAATACGAGGTGTAATAGCTGTTTGTTTCATCATTCCAATAGGTCACTTTGCATTTTCGCTGAATTTTGTTAGTCATTGAAAGATTGATAATTGACTGAAAATCAATCTTTTCGTTAAGACGAAGAATGTGTGTTGAAAACGAAATTTTAGTCTTGTAATTTGACAGTGTTGCCCTTTGGAGTGTGCCGTTCTGATCTCGTTCCGCAGAAGTTTCAAGTCGCTGATTCGGAGTTGATGAAAATGCAGTAATATACTTGTTCGGCATTATGTTGTTGCCGAATTTGAGCAAATAGCCGTTGTAATTTGACATATCATACCCCCTTTATGCAAATGCGGATTTACCGTTGTGTCTGCGTCTGTAAAGCTCATCCTGTCTTACCATTTCTTCAAAGAGCGTTGAACCCTCAAGCTCGGCAGTAAACGAATAAGTGTTGCCGCCGTTGTTGCGGAAGATAATGAACATTTCGTAAATGCGTTTAAGCAGGTCAAGAATTTGTGTGAGAATCACTGTATCCTGACCGCCCGAATTGTCGAGCATACTCTGCAACTTGTTGAGCGGAGAAATAACCTCAGGGTTGCCGCTGTTAGCGCCTGCGTTATCGCCGACAACAGCAAGTGTCGGAGCTTTAACAATACCGCCTTTTGCAAATTTTCGTGCGGGGGATTCGGTGGGTTCTTCAAATCTCGGAATGAGAGGCGGATTTTCAGGCATTGAAAAGCTCCAATCCTGTCCAAATGCCGCTCCGATAATACCGGCTAATCCGCCGATTGAATTAACAACGCCAGAAACAAAGTTATAAATACCCGTCCACAACGCATTTATGCCGTCAATGATTGCGTTTATAATGAACTTAAACACGGCGCAAATGCCGTCCCAAATACCTTTGAAGAAGTCATAGATGCCCTGCCATGCTTTGTTCCAATCGCCTGAGAAAACACCTGTGATGAAGTCAAGAAGACCGCCGAATGTTTTCTGTATAGAGGTAACCAACCCACCGATAAATGTAAACACATTATCAAACACTCTTTTTACAGCGTTAAAAACATTCTGAAATATAGGTCCAAAAAAGCTTACAAGCCAATTTACAAGCGGCGACAGGAAGTTATTCCACACGGTTGAAACGCAGTCTGCAACCTTGCCAAAGAAGTTTATTGCGCCCTCAAAAACAGGCTTAAGACAATTTTCCCACGCTGATTTTACAATTGCTACGATAAAATCCCACGCAGGCTTAATCCATTGATTATAAACATTCATAAGCGTAGTGCCTATGTTGGTGAACATATTGCAGACATTTTGAAAAATCTGCTGTCCGCTGCCATTCCACCAATTGCTGATAATTGTTCCGATATCTCCGAAAATCTGACCGACAAGATTAAAAACATCTGCAACCTGCAATTGTAAATTTTCAAGAAATTCTGTGATTGTTGCACCGTCATTTTCAATCCATTCAACAAGGCTTTCGGTTGCGATTGAGAACGCACCCGAAATGACTTCGCCGACTGAGCCTGCAAATGTTGTCAGACCACTTAAAAGATTAGAAATTGCTTCTTCCATTTGAGGGCGAACATTGTCAATCGCATCGCCTGCAAGTGTGCCGAAGTTATCGAAAAAAGTTGACAGGTTATTATAACCATTTGTAAGATTGGTGCCTATGGTGTCGATAAAGCCGATGATCTTGTCTTTATCTTTGGAAATCCACTTTGCAACACCGCCCGAAATGGTCTGAAACGACTTTCCACCGATTGTCGCAACCGCTCCGAATGCTGAACCGACAGCTCCGAGCTTGGCGGCACTCACCTGCTGAATCTTTTCAGAAGCCTTTTTTGCAATTGGTACGGTATTATCAAAAATTGTTTTGCAGTTCTTGCCGATTGACGACCAATCAACCTTATTGATACCTTTCTGCACATTCTCGACAAAGCCTTTGAATCCGCTTTTTTCGTATAGATTTTTGAATGCACCCGAAAGATTTTTGCTTGTGTCCTTGACAACATTCTTTGCAACAGCTCCGCCCGATGAACCGCCTGAAGAGCTTTTTGATGAGGAGGTGTCTGACTTTGAAGATGAGCTGTCAGAGCTTGAAAGCACATTCAGCTTATCAAAGCCCGCAACACTTCTCTTTGCTTTTTCGGAACTTTTCTGAACATTATCAAGCGACTTTGAACTGTCATCTGCCGTATCCGTAAGGCTTTTGGCAGAATCGGATGCAGATTTGATATTGCTTGCGGTGTTGTTGCCTGTATCCCAGCCGAAGACCTTTGAAAGCGATTCAACCGCACCTTTGGCATATTCCGTTAAAGTTGCAAGTGCGGAACTCAACCGCTTTACAACCTGAGTTGCCACCTGAAGAATAGGCTGACCGACTACGGCAAGGAGCTGTTTCCAACTTTCTCTGAGGTTGCCCGTTACATTCTCCCAACCGTCTGCTTCACGGCTTGCCTGTCCCATAGCACCCGAAAGCTGATTAGCGTCCTTAACCATTTGCAAAAGCGTGAGCTGTTTCTGCGATTCCGACAAATCCGTAAATGACTTGCCATACAGCTTATTAGCCGCCGCATTTCGTGTGGTTTCAGTACAGGACAAACCGAGTGCGGCGTCATTTTCAAAGTTACCTTTGAGAAACGATTTCAGGCTTTCTGCGATATCTTCAAGCGAACGGTCGTAATATGCGGCACTGTCGGCTGTTACCTGCAAAGCTTCCTGCATCATACCCAAAGCACTTGAACTGTCCATTCCGGTAGTTTTTGCAAAGGCATAAATGCTTGTGCCGACACCCTGTAATCGGGTTTCAAGAATACCGCTTTCTTTGGCAACGCTCTGAATGGCTGATTCTGCCTGTGACTGCATTGTGCCGAAAGTCTGCTCAAACTGCGAATTTGCCGCATTGACTTCCGCAGCCGATTCAATGCACTGCTGACCGAACTCCTTAATTTTGGCAACGGAAAAGGCGGCAACCACAGCCGCACCGATTTTCTTAAACGAAGATGAAACCGAATTGCTTAACTGCTCACCGCTGCCTTTGATATTTGAAAACTCTTTCTCGGTTTTCTGAGAAACACCCTCCGCAACCTTTGAAAAGGATTGTTTCATATCCGTGCTTACATTTTCAAAATCTTTTGAAAGACTTGAAAATGCCGAATCAAACTTTTTTGTAATTGAATCGGAAATCTTATGCAATGTTTTGGAAATATCATCACCCGTAAGCCTGACATCAAGCTCAATTTCACCCGCCTTTGTCGCCATATTCACCACTTCCTTTCATTTTAGATTCTTTAAAAACAGGCATAAAAAGCAGCGCATACCGTTATGATGTACGCTAATAAAATTTTGCAAAAGAACAGCCACCCCGTTTGGAGTGGTTGTTTTTTTACAAGCTTGCAAAAAAGTTTTGAAATTCTGCAAGAACGGTGTTCATATCTTCGTCTGAATAGTGCTTTACATTCCTTGACCGCCATTTATTGCGGATTTTATGCTGTGACGAAGTAAAGTTTTTCAAGACCTCTTTGTCGGTTTCAAGGCGAATTTGAACCGTTCTTGCAAGCGGTGTTTCGGGTCCTAAGCCTTGCAGAAGTGAGCAGAACTCATTCCAACTCATTTTTGCAAAATCCTTTGAATAAATGCTGACCCCGTACTCCGAGCGAAAGCTTGACACGATTAAATCAAAGTCATCAATCAGATCGTAGCCGGGGTCTGAGCTTCCCCCTCGTCAGTCAAATCGCCCTGTACAATTTTGGCAGATTCGCTGATAAGGGTGCTGAAATCGTGAATATTCAGCTGTAGCTTTTCAATCTTTTCCCTTTCGGATTCATCAAAAAGAAGATGATACATTTTGATAACATCTTTGTTCTTACCGTTGCCGTCCTCAAAAATTGCCGCAAGTTTGAGAATTGAAACTGCGTCATTGTTGATTGCAAGGTCAACATTTTTAACTCTGACACTCGGCTTTTCCTCAAAATTAAGCTTGTCTGTAATATCAATTAACTTTGACATAATCGTTCATTCCTTTCGTTTTTTAAGCGGCTGCTGTATATACAGGTTTGCCGTTTGACATAACTTCAAATTCAAGCGGAGCAACACCCGTACTTGCGCCTGCACCGTTTGATGTAACGGATACAACTGCATTTTTAAAGAGGACGGTTGAGCCGTCAGGGAAAGTCCACATAAACGGAACTTCTACCTTTCTGCCGTTTTCAAATGACAGTGCGGCAATCTGGTCATTGCCTGCGTCACCGATTGTACGCTTGCCCTTTACCGAAATTGTGATTGACTTTGCAGTCATAAGTCTTGACTTCCAACCCTCATTTTCAAAGGCTGTCCATTCCTCAACACCGTTGTCAAATGCAACGGAAAATTCTTCGCAGTTAGCAATATTTGTCGTGGCGGATTCTGTTCCTGTCTTGCCAACCGCAAACTGATTTTCATAGCACGGGAATACTCCCGATTCAACTTTTGCCATAAAATTACTTCCTTTCGTAGTAAAATTTAACCTCAATGACCTGCTCATACACACCCTTGTCGTCTGTTCCCACATCAACAGGTTCTTCCGTGAGCAGTTCGATTATATAGATTTTGTGTTCCTTAATTTCAACATTTTTAATGCCGTAAAGCGTTTCGTAAAGTCTGCGTGCAAACTCCTCGGTTTCTCTTGCGTTGTCGGTGTAATGGATAAGCAAAGACACGCTTATTGTATCGTAGGTGCTTTCACTGCCGATTGCCCTTGTGGGTGTTCCCGACTGCTTTAATGAATACGCACCGATTGACCTGTCCTGCTTGTTGTCAAGCTTGCCGATGTAATAATGCTCGGCTGAGGTAACGCTCTTGAGCCAATCTCTGATGTCCGATAAGTAAATCAAAGTCCTGCTTCCTTTCTGTAAAATCTCACAAATGCCCGACTGCAAAAATTCTGCCGTGTACCGCCCTCAAGCCACGGTGCAAACCATTTACCGCCGGCGGCAATGTTTTCCTCACGACTGAAATTATACTCGGGATGAAAATACAACCGCCTTGCATACGGAGTACTTGACACTATTTTAACCGTGCCGTTCCAACTCTGCGCACAATCTTCAAAGGTGTTTTCGTTTTGAAGATTGCCCGTATCAAACGGCATTACCTGCGTGTTTTTCACCTGTGTAAGAAGTGCGTCACCTGTCATTCTCAGGGCGGCAACCTTTGCCTTATCAAGCTGTTTTACAACAGGCATATTGAGCTTGATTTTTGATGATACCGAAAATCCCATTAAATCACATCCAATTCCGTAAAATTAACTGTGCCGTCGGGGTTGCGGTGTTTTGTACCCTGTACGATGTTTCGTTTTACACCGTCAAGGATTACAAAGCCACCGCTTAAAGTGGGGCTGTCGGGGGCAATATCGCCGTCAAAAAGCAAGACAGCCGACACCTGAACAATTTTCTGCTCTTTGGTATAGACCGTCTTTGCCTTTGACTGCACATTGCACACAGCGTTGCCTCCGCATAATATATTTGACGGATAAAGATTTTCGGAGGGATACAGATTTTTGCATTCAAACACGGTCAGGGGTGCTCCATCTTCGGTAACACCCTCACCGTAGATTGTGACCTCGACAGGAGTTTTGCAGAACTGCTTTTTTACAAGTGACGGAAATTTCACGGTTTTCACGCACCTTTCAGATTGCAGGATAACAAAGTCCTGTTGATTTTAGCAACGCATAGAGGTCGGCAGGAATTGCCACTCCGCTGATACACATTAAATTCCAGCTTGCGCCAAATTCCATTGATGTACCGTTGATTGAATAGCTTTTCAGATAGGAAGAAATCATATCGGCATTTTCTTCTTCAAAAGCAGTAAGTCTGCTATGCACTCTGCCGATGATTCTCTTCTGCATTTCCGAAAGTTTTTCAAAATCAATGCGGTCAAAAGTCAGAACATCAATGTGTTCGGCAGAGATAATACTGTTTTCATCTCCGCCCTGATGTTCAATGTAATCGGCATACATAGATTTACTCCTTTGTGTCTGACTTGGTACTCTCTTTAAGTTTTTTGTTTTCGGCTTTGAGCTTTGAATTTTCTTTCTTCAAAGTATTGTAATCATCAACAGAAATTTTCTTGCCTAATCCATATTCTTTGATTTTGCCGTTGTCATCCTGAATATCATAACCACGGGATACATAAGTCTTAGCTTCCTCGTCTGTGTTGACTGTATATGACTTATTGTCTTTGATTGCTTTCATTTTTTCTCACCTCGCTTTAAGCCTCGGCATGAATGATTACGCCCTGCTTCATAAGTTCGTCAATGGCAAAAGTACCATTAACTTTTCTGTTCTGATATATATAATTATCAGCTGTTCGGCTGTCAGAACCCGGAGTATAGACATTGATATATGAATACTTAACTCTTGACACCTGTGCTTCCGGGTCAATAAGAATATAGTCAATCTGCTTAGCTGAGCTGTCAGCAACACAACCGTTTGTAAAATCAAACAAAGACTTCATTCTTGAGCTTGGCACTTCTACAATCTTATCAATATCATCAACGGAACGAACACGGCGGTCAATGCCCTTTGCGGAACTGATTTCAAGTGTTCTCTGAATACCCTCTGCATTCTTCAAAAGCTTTTTGTACTGTGGTGTCGCATAAAGAATAACCCTGTCGAGCGGTACACCTGCTTCGGCAAAAGCCTCAAGGTTATCGTCAAAATCTGCAAGCACATTCGCCGCAGTTAATGCAGTAGTTTTTACTGTTGCACCAACTCGCTTAGCTTCTGTATAAAGCTTGCTGTAAGTATAACAGTCGAGTTCAGGTATAGCCTGTGTTTTTTCAAAGCGTGTCTGAATATTTGCGATAGTTACTACCATATTTGTTTCGTCAACATCAATAGGGTCGATAGCAAACTCAATATCTCTGTCGTGGTCAAGGGTTTTGGTTTCGTAACCGTTTGAATATGTACCCGAATTAAAACCGCCTGCACCTCGTGTATGGTCTTTATAACCGCTGACCGAGAGTTTCGGGATTTTAATATCCTTACCGTTGATAATCTGAATGTCAGAGTTTGAGTGGTAAAGGTCATCGCAAGTAAGGGCCTGACCATACAATTCTCTTAATACATTACTGAAAATAGTTGCGTATTCTAATACTGCCATAATTATTTACCTCTTTTCTTACTTTTTAGATTTGATGCCGAAAATTCCTCTTAAGGCATCTTCTGTTAAATTTTTGTCGCTGTTGCCGTCACCGCCGATTTTCTTAACTCCTGTGCCGTTCTCGGCAGGTTTGCCCTTGAGTGCGGGAATATCGTCAAGCACCTTTTTAACAGCCTCTGTCAGCTTTTCCGCATTGACCTTGCCGTCTGTCACAGCCTTTGAAAAGTCTGCAATTTTAAGCACATACGGAACGGTTGCAATGTCAACGCCCTGTTTTACGGCTTCGAGGGTTGCCGACTGGTTGACTTCTGCCATAAGCTTTGCGTTGTTTGCAGATTCAACTTCCGACTGCATTTTTGCAAAGTCGGGAGTGTTCTTGGCTTTCTGCTTTTTAAAAGCACCGATAGCCTCTTTCATCTCATCGGCTGACAATCCCTGTTCCTTAAAATATGACTTCAAAACGCTGTCCTCTGTCACGCTCTGTTTGCCTGTAATAAGGCTTGCGAGCTTGTCATAATCAAAGACAGGAGCGTTTCCCTGTGGAGTTCCCTGCGGTGCAGGTGTCGGTTCATCGGGGGTTGGTGTTGGATTTGGTTCTGCCATTTTTTCATATCCTTTCAGTTTTTCGGGTGTCTCCCGTAATCAGTTTATAGAGTGTCTCTCTGTTTCAGTTTTTCGGGTGTCTCCCGTAGTTTAATGTCTTCGGACAATAAAAAAGCACCTTACATATTCGTAAAGTGCTTAATCTGCTGATTCTGTTTTCTTTGCTCTCGGCTTTTGGGGAGCGTCAGGCTTGACCTCTTCTGCAAAACCGCCGTCAATGAGTTCCTTTGCTCTCTGCTCGGAGCATTCAAAAACTTCATTCACAGGTCGGGTTACATAGCCGTTCTGCCTGTCGTTAAATGCTGTTGTTACTCTGATTTTCATTCTGTCACCACCTTTTCAATATTTTAAACTGGTCGATTTCGACCGGTTTAAATGCAATAAAAAAGCACTCTGATTTCTCAAAGTGCTGATTTGATGTATTTAGTTCTGTTACGGCAAGTTGCAGGCAAGTTAAATAATGCCGTAAACAAGCCGTTTTTCTTGCTCTTAGGCTATTCTTGGCAAGTTAAAGATATAACAAAACCGCCCTTTTTACGGAGCGGTTAGATTATGCCACTATTTTTTAGATATTGCATTTTTTGTTTCTCTCTAAGCTTACTGTAAAGTGCTTCAGCATCTTTAGCTTCTTGTGGAGCATCTTCACGCAAAGTGACATTTAAACCATTTGTTACAAGGTACGGCTTAAACGCATTCCATAGAGATTTTTGTTCTTCAGTTTGTATCAATCTCATACTATCATCACCCTAAAAGTTTGCTGACTCTGTACTCATTATACACTTCATCCATAGCTTTATCTTTTAAGCATTCAAAAGCATACTCGCTTATATCCTCTATATTATAACCGTTATTTATCAATTTTTCAACCTTTGGAGCATAAATTTTATTAAGGTAATCGCAATATTCAAAATAATCGTTAATACTTCCAAATTTTGCTCTGTAATTTTTAGCGTCTTGCCAATGAATCAGTTCGTGCAGAATTGTACTCAATCCGTCTTGCGGACAAGCCAAGTTTTCTTGTAAATCTGACAAATCACTTGTTGAAAAGTATGCTGAATTGACATTTAGAACATTTTGCATTGGCATATATGAAGCAATAGCATTTACTCGCATTTCTTCGGGAGTGACAATACAAATTTCAGGCTTTCCGCTTGTTTCAACCTCTCCAAGCATATCAAACGCTTTTCTCACTTGCATATCAAAATTATGAAGTTCTTTTCGTTTTAGCTTTACCTTATCTGAAATATAAACATTGTCACACAATGTATTTGCCTTGTGGGTATCAATTGTAATTGTTTCGCCCTCAATTTTGCGTTCAAAAGTTTTTGATATATCTTCCTTAAAAACAGGTCTGTAATATTTTTGTTCATCAGTCTTCAAAGAAAATTGTTTTGTCTTTTCTTCAAGCGTATTCGCCCTATCGTGCCACTCATCGGCTCGGGTTTGGGCTATTCGTTTATTGTCCTCATCAAGGCTGTATTCGGCACGGCGGTCAAAGCGTTCTGCCTGACGCTGTGCATACTGCTGTCTTTCTTCAATTTCTCGCTGACGGTCAAGCTCTTTGATTTCATCTTCAGACAACGGTGCGTCCAAATCATCAAGTTCGGGATAATATGTACTTGTGCTGTCCTTACATCTCGGATGAAACAAACCGTTCTTGATTGCGGTTGAGAGAAGCGGATAGTTTCCGTCTGACTTTTTGCCGTTTGAATACACATCGTCGATAAACACCTTGCCAATATATTTTGCACAATCGGGGCAGCCGCCCTGTCTTGAGTTCACAACAACAAGGGATACTCCCCATTCGGCTCGCTTTTCGCCCTCACCACGCAGATAGGCTCTTTTGTTGGCTGTTTTAACTGCCATATCCGCATAATCTGAGAGCGTGTGCCTTGCACCGTTCTTGTATTCCACACAATTAAGACCTGCGTTGAGCATATCTTTGCAAGCCATATCAACGGCTTTTTCGTATGTAACCGCACCCGTGTTCATTGCAACCTGTGCGTTAAAAATCGCCTTGCGGTACTTGTCGTTGCTCATACGCAAAACTGCCGTTTCTGCCCTCTTTAAATCGTCTGTGGTCGATTTTATGAGTGCGTCAAGTTTACGGTCATTCACCTTAAAAAACTCGGCTGTGCTGTGTGCTGACGGCTTTTTCGGGACTTTGAAACCGTTCTTGACAGCTTCAAGAATTTCTGCCTCCTGACTTGCATTTCCGTCAGCTTTGGCGGTGCGAATCATCTCTTCAACCTTGCTGTTAATGTTTTTGAAACGCTTGCCGAATTTCTTTGCGTTGTGCTTGCGGTACTCTTCAAGGCTTTTGAACTGTTCAGCCTGCCATTGTGTCCAGTTGTAACCCTCTTTGGTTTCTTCGGCTCTGTGACGGCTGAAATTTCTCATCATACTATCAATCAGTTCATCTTCGATTTTTTCAAAGGCTTCTCTGATATTGTAATCACTCATTGCTTACCCATTTGCTGTCATCGTCCTGATTTGCGATATCTTCGGGTTTATCGGGTTCATTGCCCGTGTCGGTAAGGTCCACATCGTCAAGCTCCGATTTTTCTTCCTCACCTGCAATGCCCTGTTCTTCCTTAATTCTCTGCACCTCTTCGGCTTTCCAATCCTCCGACTTGCTGTCGCCGTAAAGCTCGTCAACCGAGGTTTCAACTGACATCAAACCGCCCTGTCTTGCTTTTGACACGGTTTCAACCTGACTTTCAAAGCTCGGATTTGCATATTCGCCGAAGTTTACGGATACTTCCAAGCCCTCAACAATACCCTTGCCGTTAAGTTCACTGTCTGCATTGAGTACAACTGCAACAAGGCTTTGAAGTGCGTTCTGCGTAATTTTCACAAGGTTCTGCCTTGTGTAAAGGGTTGTCTTTTCCTTTTCACGCTGAGCGTCTGCATTATCAAGCTTCTTCGTATCAATGCCGAGAGTTGACGGCGATATAATGCCTTGCAAGCAGAGGTCGAGGGCAGTAATGTATGAACTCAAATAGCTTTCGTGCTGAATCTGCGGACTTTCGGTGTAAATCCTGTTGCCGTTGCCGTTTTCAGACATATCGTTGCCCACGGTGATAAATCGGTTGTCAAACGGATTTGGCGACATCGGCTGACAGGTTTCGGGATTTCTCGGAACAAGGCAATCAGGCACATACTGCTTTGTTCGGCAGGCTCTGAGTGCATCCATCCACTGTGACCACACTTCATCAAGGCTGTCGAAAGCGTCTGTTTTTATGCCGATAATGCCCGCACCTCTGCCCTTGTGGCACGATTTGCCGTAAAGGACAGGTACAGCCCACATATATGATTCGTCAAATGTAACGCCCTTTGAATCAATCCACGAAAGAGCGTCAACCGTGTGCAGGTCAATCTCTTTGCCGTTGTCATCGTACAAAGCATAGTGAATATAGCCGTAACCGTATGTTTCTTCAAAACGGTAACGGCGGTGTTTTTGCGTGTAATCGGTGTAAAACTTAACCTCTCGGATTCTGCCGCGCACGTATGTAAAGTCGATGTTTTCGGCAGGATACCATTCAACAATCGGAACATCTGATACAGCCGTGTCAAAGCTGACCTTAAAAGCACCGTCACCGACAACACATAGGTCACGGAGCATTTGCTTAACCGTGTCGGACAATTTGTTCTGCTTTTCAATGTCTTCCCAACGCTCTGCATAAGCGGTTGAATTTTTACTTGTAACATCTGTGCCGTTGTAGTCGGCAATTACGATATTCACAAGCGTTTCGCAGATGAGTGCCGGCAAGCCCGTGTGTATTTTACGGATTTCAAGCCCCTTTGTGCTTTTTGCCGCCCAAAACATAGTTTTGTTTGTATCAATCTGCCTGTACAGTTCCGCAAGCTGTCTGCTGTTGCCCCAATACCAAATGCGATTGATAAAGCACTCGGTCAGATGATTGCTTGTTTCTGTGACGGTAATTGTTTTGTCGCTTGCAGGAGTAATCTGCAAAAAGTTTTTAATTCCTGATCTGATAGATTCAGCCATTCTGTTAATCAGCCCCATTTATTTCACTTCCAATAATATTTTTAAACGGCAGCCACGCATATTGACCGCTGTTAATGCAATGGTCGTGACCGTCCTCGGGTGTGTTGTCTTTATCCTCTCGCCAGCTGTAAATTTCAAACTCGGCAATCGTGTTTTTGCAATGGTCAAGCACAAAATAACAGTCAGTGGCAAGCCAGCCGAGTACAAGATTGATTCGGTCGATAATCTTCGTTTTCTTCCACGCATTTGCAAAGTCATAGACGCAGCCGTGCTGTCGCTTATACTTTTGAAATTCGGTAATAGTCGCTTGGTCGGCGCTGTCAATAAAAGCCGTGCGTGCAAAGCCCCATTCATCACGGTTGCGGTCAAGAAAATCAATAAAATTCTTCACCGTGTCACTCGGGGCAATAGGTGTTTGCATTTCAGCGTTGTTATAAACTCTTTCATCAAGCTGAACACACTTGCCGTGATTGGTAATGCCGTAAAATGTCATTGCGATAGTGTCAGGCGACTTTTGCGAATAGGCGGTGTCAAGACCTGCCGTGAACTGAACAAAGTGTTCCGACTTGCGGTTATAGTTCAAAAACTGCCTTGCCCACTCTTTTGATTTGATATGTCTTGCCCTCTCAAAATTCGGGAACACAAGACCTGTTGCTCTGCCACGCAAACCTAAGATTTTATTTTTATAGAGCTTTGTACCTTTCGGTGCAGAGTTCTTTTTCTTTTCAATCTGTTCGGGTGTAAGGCTTAAATTGTCGGCAAAAGAAAAGAACCAATACCGCCAATTCGGTACAGGTTCTTCTGTAAGCTCCGCCGTAATCTCGGGAGGAACATCTTTTTCATATTTTTTAAAAGGACGGGAGCGGTTGACAAACTCCTTATACACAGGCAGGCTCGGATCATCGGGATTCAAAGTGGCAAGCATATAGTCATTACGGGTTGACATCTCTCGGATAAACTCGATATCGGCGGTGTTGATTTCGTCAATATACACGCACCCAAACTGCGCACCGAGAACCATTTCCCATTTATCCCGACTGCTGTAACCAAGAATATAGATAATTTTGCCCTCGAACTTGATATGCGGCAGCTTGTAATCCTTGTCGCCGTTACCGCAATAGACAGCGTTACGGTGTAAGTCAAGAATACCGTTGTCCTGCTGAATTATCGTTTCCTCAGCCTTGCCCGTGGTTTTGGCGGCAATTGCGTGGAGCTTCTTCGGCGACTGCGACACCATTCGCATAAATTTGACGCCTGCTCCGACGGTAGTTTTGCCGGACGCTGTAGTTCCTTCAAGAAATTCAGCCGACACATTTGTTGTGTTGATAAAGTCGATATACTTTTGTGACAACGGAAATTTGTTACTCACTCAGTCCCTCACCGCCCAACTGTCTGAACACATCGGATAGCTTTTCGGACTGCTCAACCTTTGCGTCAACCTTAACGGTGTATTCGCCCGTCATCTTGTTGAGCGTGTCAATCGCCCTGATTCTGTCAGAGGTGTCCTGCCCGTCATTCCTTGCAATGTCGGACAAAGCAACCTGTCTGTCCTTTGCACTCATAATGCGCTCATCTTTGAGCCTGTCGGACAGCTGTTTGATGTACTCTGCAACTCTCACATTCTCTAACAATTTACAGGCATTGGCATTTGCGTAATTCTCGGAATATCCTGCCATAATCGCACTCTGAACGGTGTTACCGCTCTGCGCATAATATTCCGCAAACTTCCTCTGCCTTGCATTTAATTTGTCTTTCACAGTATCACCGTCCTTTCATTCCCCTCACAACGCAAAACCGCCCTCAAACGAGAGCGGTTTGTGCGAATTTTTATCTTAGGAGAGTTCTACATATGTCCTGTTTGTCAAACTTTCATAATACCATTATACGCAGGGTAAGGGTGACATTCAATGACATTTCAAAATAAAATCAAGAAAAATCGAACTTTTTTCGGAATGCCTGTAATGCTTCGCCGTGTAATCTCAGGGTATGCCTTACGCTCATATCCATACTCTCGGCAATATCCTCCCACCTCTGACAATTTATGTAATACTCGGTAAGTATCGCAATGTAACGGTAATCATCAAGTGCGTTGATTTTACTGCGAATTTCAGTTTTCAACCGCACAAGATTGTCAATTTCTCGATTGATTTCAGCCTGAAGGTCTGCAATCCTGTCAACAATCCGCATAGGGTCATTAACTCCCGATGTCTTAACAGGTTCGTTCTGCTTAACCGATACCTGTGCAATATTCAGCCTAAGTTTCGACAGCTCGTGTTCTTTCGTTCTGATCAGCTTATCCGAAACCCTGACCGAATATAAATAATCTTTAACCGTCAATCTATATCACACTCCTGTTTCATTTTTTGGCGGGTGTTCATCTGACCACCTCTGAACAATACCGATTGCCCTTTTCGGGTACTTCTTTTCAATACCTGTGCAATCGTTGCCGTGTCTTAACGGGCAGTCGATACACTCCAAAATGCTTGCACACAGCCTCTCTTTTTCGGCAAAATAATTTACGGTAATGTTACAGTCAATCATTGTTTTCATCTCCTAAAAGTTCGGGATTGTCATAGATATTGCCGATTACTTCAATTTGTTTCAAATCTTGATAATATCCAAACGATAAGGTTTCAAGTGTTGAATACACAAGACCAAAATACGCTGTTCCGTTTCTTTGTTCAAACACTACATTATGAACAGTATCACCATATTTTACAATATCCCCCTCAAAAATCTTCGTGCCGTTCTTGTCGGTCAAGCCTGTGTACTGTCCGACCGTATCTGCGTAAATATGCCACACATTTGAGCTTTCGTTATTGTATGGCTCTTTGATTGCCAAGCCTTTTGGTTCAATGCTTAAAAAGCCGTACTTCCATTCGTTTCCGAATTTTCCTCTGAATAATATTTCTCTCATCACTCTTCACCGTCCTCAATAGAAATAGGCTGATTCCAACATTCAACGCAAGTTTCAGCACGGTTGTCATCACAATCCTCTATGCTCATCAAGCCTAAACTATATGGACAAATCCCATCGGGTGTCCCATTCGCATCAAGCTCTGCGTTCGGATAGTTCTTCAAGAACTCCGTAAGAAATGTCTTTGGCGGATGTTCATCCGACCATTTTTGTACAGCCTTAACCGCCTTTTCAGGATAATACATTTCAAAGTCTGGACACGATAAACCTTCACCGTTGTTATTACTACACAAAGGACAATTGCCACACTTAATTTCACACAGTCCGTTCTTTGTTCTTTTCGTCATCTTCAACTTTTCAGCGAAATAATTTTCGGTTTTTGAACAATCAATCATTTTCTTCATCTCCTTCAAAATTTACAACTTTTCCGTTGTCGGTATAATCTCTGCGGTCAAATTCAAGTTTCAACTTGTCGATAACCACACGGTCGATATGCTCCCAAAACACTTCGTCAGTGTCGGAGTGTTCAATTATTTCGGTCATAGACTTTAGTGCCTTTGCACAACGGTCTCTGCCAAAACCAAAATCCTGATGTAAAGCATACAGCATTGTTTTAAACACTCTGCGTGTGATGTCTTTGTTTTCTTTTTCTCGGATCTGCTCATATGCGTTTTTTGCAATCCGTTCAGCTTCCTGTTTAAGTTGTTTCGGGATTTTAGGCAGTATTCTCGCTTTCAACGCTCTCTCTCCTTTCCGTATTTTGCTTTAAGGGATTTTAACAAATCTTCCTGCACATTTGCTTTGCCCTGCAAGGATTCATAGACACGCTCATCACAGGTGTTCTCTGTGATAAGGTGGTGAATTACAACAGTGTTCTGCTGTCCCTGTCGGTAAAGTCTTGCATTTGCCTGTTGATACAGTTCCAAACTCCAAGTCAAGCCGTACCACACGATGATGTTTCCGCCTGCTTGCAGGTTCAGACCGTGACCTGCTCCGGCAGGATGTGCAAGCAACAGCGGAATTTTGCCGTTGTTCCAATCTTCAATATCGGCAGAGCTTTCAAGTTTTCGGGCAAAATCGAATTTATTCATAATTCTTTCAAGATCGTGACGGAAGCTGTAAAAACATAGAACAGGTTGACCGTTAGATGTATCAAGAATTTCCGCAAGTGCGTCAAGTTTCTGTTCGTTTGTTATCGCATATTCGCCGTTGCTCATATACATTGCACCGTTGCTGCACTGAAGAAGTTTATTCGTAAGCGTTGCAGCAGTTGCGGCGGTGACTTCGCCCTCCGCAAACTGCATATAGCAGTCTTTTTCAAACTGCTCATAGTCAGCAAGCTGTTTTGGTGACATCTTAACCGACACCACACGATCCATTCGTTCAGGCATATCAAGCCAATCTTCTGCTTTCATTGAAATGCAGATGTCTGAAATTTTACTCATAATCGACTGTTCGGCATTTTCTTTCAGCTTGTAATTAAAAATTGTAGTCTGATTACGCTGATTTGGTGTAAAATACCTTTCACGGTAGCCTGTAACAGTTTTACCAAGTCGCTCTCCGCTGTCAAGCAGATAAACCTGACTCCATAAATCTATAAGTCCGTTCGGTGCAGGTGTGCCGGTAAGACCTACAACCCTTTTACTTCGGGTTATGTATTTACGCAAGGCTCTGAACCGCTGTGCTTTTGATGATTTAAAACTTGACAACTCATCAATAACAACCATATCAAACATCCAACCGTTGCCTATGCTTGAAAGTTCGTTTGTAAGCCACACAACATTTTCACGGTTGACAACATAGATGTCTGCGTCCTGTGCAAGCGCAAGTCTGCGTTGTCTTGGTGTGCCGAGAATTTTTGAAACCCTCAAGCATTTCAAGTGTTCCCACTTGTCGCACTCTCTTGTCCAAGTATCTTCCGCAACTCTCAGCGGTGCTATAACAAGAACCTTTGAAATTTCAAAACTGTTGTATATGAGTTCTTCAACTGCGGTCAGCGTTATAACTGTTTTGCCAAGTCCCATATCAAGGAACAGTCCGCACCTCGGTGTTGTGAGAATTTTTTCAATCGCCATTTTTTGGTATTTGTGCGGAATGAATTTCAAAGCAAATCACCTCCTGCACACTTTCTCTGCTGTCGCACACATAAACTTTCTGCCCCACACTTCCAAAAAGTTTATGAACTCTCAACTGTTCAGGTCTTGGCTTTTTGCCTTTTGCTTTAAGTTCAACGAAGAAAATTCTGCCGTTCGGCAACATACAAATTCTGTCCGGCACACCTCGCATACTCGCAGAGTTGAATTTAAGACACACACCGCCGTGTTGTTCTATCTTATCTTTTAAGTATTTTTCAACACTTGATTCTTTCATTTCTTAAATTTCTCCTTAATTTTCATTTTCGGTTTAAAAAGTGTTGACAACAAATCCCGCTTAAAATCTATGTTTTTTCCGATTTGTCAACAATGTTACAAGTTTTCCGTAAAGTATAGGCAGATATAGGATTTTAAGAATACAATGCTATTTATTGATTTCTATAATTTCTTTATTTGACTATACTTACACATATAAATTGTTGACATTGTTGACAAATGCTGAAAAATGGCTATTCTATGCGGTTTTTGCTGTCAACAATATTCTCAGCAACTTGTTGACAATTTCCTTATAAAGCCTCTTTGAACACCATAGATTTCTCCGAATCGGGCATTGGTCTTTGTCTGTTCCCATTCGCCTGTTCGCATAATAATATCTTTAATTTCTTTGCTTTTCTGATAGGTAAAATCTTTGCGGTCGCCGCCGAATGCTTCGCACCACACTTCAAGCGGACACACACGGTTACGCTGATTTGTACCGTTCTGCTCTGCACCCATTTCATAGCCGTTCAGATAATTTCTGCGTTCGTAAAGCTGCATTTTGTTCCAGTCATCGGGGAGTAAGGTATTGAGGTACTTAACAACATCACCTGTAAGCGGACTTTCTTCAAAATGTCTGTTCTGTTCGGCTTCGGCAAGCGTTCTGAGTTCTTCTGTATCCATAAACAGCTTTTCACCGTTCTTGTACAGTTCAACAGCTTCCGCCCATATCATATCCACCTCATAATCCGTGAGGTCCTCAAATACACTTTTTGTAGCTCTGTGAGGGTGAACATCAATCGGCAGAAATCTTCTGTTGCCCGTTTGGTCACGGAGAAACTCGTGCTGATTTGTTGTGCCGATAAAAATGCATTGCCTTTTTCTGACCTCCGTATGGTGTCCGTATGCGGCTCTGTAAGCGTCCTCGGATTTTGCGGTAAAGTGCTTTACCGCTTCAACTTCGTTTCTTCTGAGTGCCGCAAGTTCGGCTATTTCGATTAACCAAAAGCCCTGCAGCTGTTCGTAGGCTTCTTTGCCCTGTACGGTTGTCAGGGTGTCGCTGAACCACCTGCCGCCAAGCCTTTTTATCGAATAACTTTTACCGCAACCCTGAGAGCCTACAAGCGTGAGAACCGTGTCAAACTTAATGCCCGGATTCATTATTCTTGCGACCGCCGCAACAAGAGTTTTTCGTGTTGACGCCCTCGTGTATTCGTTGTTATCAGCTCCGAGGTAATCAACAAAGAAAGTTTCAAGCCTTTTTATTCCGTCCCATTTAAGCCCCGTAAGATAGTCATAAACAGGGTTATAACTGTTTTCCATACTCACAAGCGACCAAGCGTCCGTAATAGCCGCCTTGCTCTTAATGCCGTACAGATTTTCAATGTAATGGCGAAGTCCTGCGTCATCAACATCGTTCCAGTCACGACTTTCACTCTCGCTGTTCCACGGCATTGCGCCTAAAACCGTATGTCGCCTTGTAAATGTATTGTAAGCTATCTTGCCTTTCAGCCTTTTGTCTTTTCGGCAGATTTTCATACAGTTGTCAATTGTCGGCAAATTGTTGCTCTTGCCGTCCGTTGCCAGTTCAAGCACCCAGTCATCGTCGTTCTCGCTTTCGATATCACTCTCAAAATCCGACAGGCAGGACTGCTCTCTTTCTTTGTGCAACAACAATCTGACCGCCTTATTATTTGACGCAAATTCCTGCATAGCAATGTATGAGGGTAATTTTGATGTAGGTGTTCCCTGCTTTGCGTCATCGTCATGACTGCCATATTTATGTATTCGCACAAGGTCAAAAGCGTTACAAAGCTGTCCACCGGCGGGATCTGTTGCGTGGTTTGAGTATGCAAACCTGCCGTCCTCATACACAACAAGACCTGACGATGTACTGCCGTTCGCATAGGTATATCTGTCATCGGCACTGCATTTTACATATACATCGGGCAAGAACTCCGCTATTGCCGTGTGAATATCGTAACAACGGCAGAACGCACCTATTACGCCTTTCTTAGTTGTCGGATCTTCCTGCTTTTTCAGCAATCGGTCTTTCTGTTTTACTGTCCTGCTTGAAAACTGCCATTCGTCAACATTGTGCCAATCGTTGTATCGTGCAAGCACACCGTCAACATCAAGCGGATTTCTAACCGAATACTTAAACACATATTCGCCGTCAATGCTTGTACTTGACCAGTACATAAGCCTTTGCGGCTGATATGTTGTATCATCGAATTGGTCAATTCCGATTTCGTCAGCTATTTTTCGTGCAACAGCTTCATATTCTTCTGCCGTACAGTTTCTTGACAACGGAATAACAAGTCTTAATCTCGGTTTTTCCGCCGTGTGTTTGTGGGTTGAATAGATAATGTAAGAATAATTCGCAAACAAATCTATGCTTTCACAGAAATCGGGTGTAGCATAATCGGCGTCAAGAGTAAGCAAAGAACGGCATTCGACCTTATCTCTTCGTCTTATTCCGTTTTTAAGTCTACCGCCGACAAATCCGCCCACATCCTTGATGTTATCCTGTTTGGACTTTGGCAGATTGCGAAATTCGCCCATTGTTTCGGGTGTTACGGTTGTCGTTTTTAATCTGTTTATAAGTTCGTCAAATGTAACTTCCGTATTCTTCCACAGCTTTGCAAATCTGTCGTTGGCTGTGGCAATACAATATGTTTTCAATCGTTTTCCTCCTTTCTTTAATCTTTTTTATAAAACGGTGTTTCGTAGGCTTCTGCTTTAAGCACTAAGCCCTTTGCCCATTCTATCGGTTCGCCCATTATGGAGCTGATTTCTTCCGCAGACGAAACACCAATCGGGCAATCTATAATAACCTCATCGTGTACATGAAAATTTATTTCAAAACCTCGGCTTTCAAGTCTTTGCATTGAAACCGCAAGGCAATCCCTTGCAAAAGCCTGAACAATGTTCTCGGTGAGTTTACCGCCGAATGTTTCAAGCCTCTCCCAAGAACCTCTTGTCTGACTTATTCCCATATAGGTTACACAGGGTCTGCCAAATTTGTTTTCCCGAAGTTCGGGTTTTGCATAAGCAAGGTTTCTTCCCGACGGCAAAGAAATAAAGAGTATTCCGCCTTTTCTGAAGAACTTGATACCGCATTTAATCTGTTGCGGTTCACCTTTTACCGCTGACACAGCCGCTTTTTCGACCTCGTACCACAAGGATGTAATACAGGGATTTGTTGCTCTCCAACTATCCACAAGCGGTTGCAGTTCGTTTTCTCCAAGTCCCATTTCAAGCGCACCCATTGATTTAAGTGCGCCCACAGAACCGCCGTAACCGAGTGCAAGTTCTGCGATTTTGCCCTTTTGGCGGAGGTGTCCGTTAATTCCGTGTTTTACAACCGGCACTTTGAACATCTGACTTGCGGAAGCACAGTAAATATCGCCACCGTTTCTGAAAACTTCCTGTCGCCACTTCTCACCTGCAAGATAGGCTATTACCCTTGCTTCAATTGCCGAGAAGTCAGACACTATAAATCTTCTGCCCTTTGTAGGTATAAGCGCTGTTCTGATAAGCTGTGAAAGCGTATCGGGAACATTGCCGAACAACATTTCAAACAGTTCATAGTCACCGCTCATAACAAGATTTCGGGCAAGTTCCAAATCTTCAAGATGATTTTGCGGAAGATTCTGCGGTTGTATCATTCTGCCTGCCCACCTGCCTGTTCTGCTTGCACCGTAAAACTGCAAAAAGCCTCGAACTCTGCCGTCAGAACATAGACCGCCGAGCATTGCCTTATACTTTGCCGTAGAAGTCTTTGACAGCGTTTGTCTTAGTTGCAGGACTTCTTTTACAAGTAAGTCGTTTGTACGCTCCGAGAGGCTTTTAACCGCCTTTTTATCAAGGCTTTGAAATTCTTCTCCCGAGCGTGTTTCAAGCCAGCCTTTAAGCTGTGGAACCGATTTAGGGTTTTCAAGCCCCGTCAGCTTTTGTGCTTTTTCAATCATTGTTTTTTGATAGTCGGCATCGAAGTTTATAGCGTTGTTTATAAGTGCCGTTTCGACTGCAACACCTCTGTCGCAGATGTGCTGATCAAGTTCCCACAACCTCTGCTCGCTCTCTGTCAGGGGAAAAGCCTTTAGCCTGTTTTTTATATTTCTTTCAACAGCCACATCCTGAATACAGTAACTTTTGAATGTTTCCCACTTCTCAATGTTGTGTTGCGGAAGATTGCGTGTTCTTCCGCCGTTTGACTTTGTCGGTCTGCACGGCTTTGAAAAGTATTCAATACAAGCCCTGCCCTTTTTGTCTTTTTGTTCTTCAAGTCCGAGTGCCGTTGCTACACCTGCAAGCGACCTCAGCAAACCTATTTCCGCCGCCTGAATCATCGTGCAACACCATTGTTCGGGCGGCATTTCTGTGTTCAGAAATCTTGCAAGACAGGTCCTTTCAAAGTTTGCATTGAAAGCGGTTTTCTTAATATTTTCATCTATGAGTGCAGAAAGCACCTTATCAGGAATTTTTTCACCGCAAGCAATGTCAACTATCTTAATATCTTCATTATCAAAGGCATATGCAAACAGAAGAATTGTAAAATCAGGGGCGTCTGCATAGGCATACACCCCTGATTTTAAGAGATTGACACTGCTGTATGTTTCAATATCAATACTCAGTTGTATCATCCGAAAATATCGTCCTCTTCGATGTCATTTGCAAAGTCGTCAACAGCTCTTGATCTGCCGCCGAGCGGTTCGCCGTCCCTTGTTTTCATAATGTTATTAAGACCGCAGGCAATACCCTTATTGCCGTTAGAGTTAAAAGCATAGAATGTAACTGACGCTTTGCCGTAACAACCGCTGTAAAATTCGGTTGTGTCAATGATTTCCATACCGTTCTTTTCGATAAGACCTGGCTTTGTTTTGCAGTTTGCATTTACAAACATCTTGCCTGCATAGTTTTCATCGTCAGGTCTTTCTGTGTCACCGTCACGAAGCGGTAATTTTAACACGGGCGGAATTTTACCGCCGAACTTCGCAACTCCTGCCTGCTTTGCGGCTTCAATTGCCCTTTCAATTGCTTCAATAGTCTTTGTGTCCCTCTTGTCAATGAGAAGAGAAACTGAATACTTTTCATCGCTTCCGTTAATGCTCTTTGGTTCAAAAACATTAACATATGAAAATCTTACTTCGCCTGTTACTACCTTTGTTGATACATTTGTGTTTGCCATAATTTTTAATCTCCTTATTATTTAATATCGTTTTTAAAATCTTCCTGTGCCTGCATTGCTGAATTGATTGCAGGTCTTTTATCTTCTGAACACACAAGTGTCGGCTTGCCCGGAGGTTTTACTACATAGCTTCCGAGGACTTCGGCAAATGTTTTCTTGCCGAGTAATTTTTCAATGTCGGTAATGCCTTTCAGCTTATGTACAAGAATGTCGCTTTCCTGATAACCGTTGTCGGTGAGTATCTTTGCAACCTCTGAATCAGGTTTACAGTATTTGCGGTTACTTCTACCCTCAACAACCTTGTATCCGGGGTATTCAACACCGTGCTTGTATGCCTGTTCGAGTGCATAATCACAAACGAGCTTTGCCCATTTTTCGAGTGACGCAGACTGTTCGATAATATCAGCAATCTCTGCAACCGTGAGCATTGCAGGCGGCTTGAAATCATAGACAGCCATTTTCTGCCTTTCCTCTGCGTAGGCTCTACAAACAGGTCGTGCCTTGCAAAATCCCGTGTCACAATGCTTACCGGCTACACATTCAGTTATGCTGTCATCGTTAGCAAGCTGTGCGGCTTTCTTGACAGATTCGCCCCATTCAAGCAGTTCGGCAACCGAGATACTCTCTGAACTGATGTTATCAAGTCTTGGCTGATAGATAGTCATCTCAACCGTATCAAAGCCATACAGCATATCAAAGGCTTCATATGCACCCAATGCGTACAGTCTGAGCTGTGGGTTGTCAACCGCTGACACTTCAACACCTTTGCCGTATTTAAGGTCAATAATTTCGAGTTTGCCCTCTGCAATAATCACAGCGTCACCTGTGCCGAATCCGTCAGGGACATAATTTGAAAAATCAAGTTGCTGTTCAAGCATAAGGATTGCGTCGGGAGTTTTCTGCAAAGCGGAGTTGTACCTCTCAATTACATAGTTCTTGTAACACTCTGCATAATCCTCCATATCTTCGGTAATTTCAAGATTGCGGATTGCATTGTGATACTTAGTGCGGTTGTACTCTTTTGTGGCAAGTCTTATTTTTGCTTCACCGAGAGCGTGAGCATTAGTGCCTTCCTCGGCAAACTGTGACGGCTTGTCCTCGAAATTTTCCTCAAGCTGTATTGAGCCCGGGCAGTTAATCCATTTCTTTGCTCCTGAAGCTGACAGCCTTGCGTGTATATCAGGCATTACTTAACCCCCTCAACAGCCTTTACAGCTTTTGCAAAATCTTCCTGCTTGATTTCCGTAACTTTAGTTACTCCGAGTTCTGCAAGAATTTTCTTGACCTCGTCCTTACCATGAGCCTTTGCACACTTCATGAATACCGCTCTCACCTCTTCAATCGTGTACTGCTTTTCAGGTTCGGACTGCGGAATATCTTCCTGCGGTTTCGATGTAAGTTCGTTCTTTACAGCAGGCTTTTTCACCGTTTCAGATGATTCGACAGGCTCTTTTCCCGTAGCACCTGCAAGGTGTTCGATAGCTGTGATAAGTACATCAAGCTGTGGTATTTCTACCGTGATTTTAATTTCTGACATTCTGTTTTACTCCTTTATCTTGATTTTTTATTCAGATCAGGATATAATCAAAGTGGTGATATTTGTTATATCCTTGCTATCCGTTGAGGCTTTGCAGAGCTTTAGCGGATTTTTCTTTTTTTAATCCATAAGCGTATTCGCAAATCAGTGGATTATATTTGCCTTTATGGTATGATTTAAAGCATGCCGACCTTGAACTAATAGCATAAGTCCAATTAAGTTCCGAGTAATCGCAACACGGCAGATAGCCACACATCGCCATTGCCTGCTTAAACTGATTGTTAGTCAGATAAATACCTGTCATACGCTCAAAGCAATGCTTAAGCATATAACTATCGGCATTCTTGTTTACGCTTTTTGTGGGTGTAATACACCATTCAATCCATATCTTAGTAATATTCTGGACCACTTCAGGCTCGTCTGTCAGTAATTCGTCATCAACAAAACCGCTTTGGTGGAATGTTCGGGTAATGTACTTTCGGTTATCATTAGTTTCTTCTAAATACACTCTTTCCTTCATGCTGCTCTCCTTTCAAAATAGGTACTAAATTGTGCGCTTCAAGAGTTTTGAGCTTGTGCTTTAGCTCTCTGTTTTCGTGACGATAACCGCTTGACGCTGTTTTTTCGAGTGCAAGGTCCGTTCTTGCGTTTCTCAGCTCAATGCTGAGATGTCTGTTCTCTGCTCTGAGGTTTTCAACATCTTTGAGCAGTTTTCTGCGTGTCGGATAGTTTCTTAAATGCCACATTCGTTATAACGCTCCTTTTCAGTTAATGCTGTGTAGATTTCCCTTTCCACAAGGACGCAATCTTTTACTTTGCAAAGTAAAGGTGTGGAATCCACCTCAACGGATTCGCCGTCGGTAAGTCGTACCGCATAAAAATCGTTGTTTTTTATGTACCATTTGCCATCTGTGACTAATACAAAAACATCGCCTTTCTTCAAGTCTTTAAAAGCGATACAGTCACGGTTATTTGCAATAATATCCATTTCTGTGCTCCTCTATATACTGTTCTATTTCGTTTTTCCTAAAACGCCAGAGCTTTTCAATCTTAAAAGCAGGGATTTTGTTATCTTTTGCAAGTTTTGCAACATAGTCGGGATTCATAGCGAGCAATCGTGCCACATACGGCACATCAATTATCACAGGCACTTCATCCCAATTGACTATTGGTCTTTCTCTCGGCATATGTACACCTCCTTAGTCACCTACAATCTTAACCAAGGTCAGGCTGTCCTCAATCAAAGTACGAACAACGCTTGACATTTTCTTGCCGGTTCTGTTGCAAATCTCGGTAAGAACCTTAACGGTTTCATCTGATACACAGGCTGAAACCACATTAGAACCTGCCGTTGACTTGTCTGCAAAAATTACTATCTGACCTTTATCGTTTAACATATAAAATCCTCCTAAAATAAATGTTACTCATCATCTGATTTCGGAAAATGATAATGGTAGATGATGTTACCATTAACATCTTTTTCGATTGTGCAGTCACCTCTGTAATCGCTTTTCAGCAGATTCATAAATTCTGCGATTTCATCGGGTGTGCCTGTTATCTGCATTGTTATTACCTGCTTTCTGTTTTACCTATCTTGATTTCTACACCCAAAGCCGTTAAGAGCCTGTCGGCATTTTCAAGAGAAATGCTCTTCTTTCCTTTCTCCCAATACTGAATAGCTCTTTTGGTAAAGCCTGATTTCTTAGCAAGCTCGCTTTGTGAAAGACCTTTCTGCTTCCTGCTTTTAAGCAAGATTTCAGCAAATTCATTGATGTGCATTGATTTCACCAGCTTTCTATGATATACTATATGTAGTGATGAACCGCAATTCATTACACTATATAATGAAAGTGAGGTGTAATTATGAGAGAAGACTCAATTGCAAAAATTGCGGCATTGTATGCCAAAGAAATTGCAGTCGCAAAGGCTAACAGTTCTGATGTGTCTCCTTGCGAGGCAAGTGGTAAACATATGGCTAAATTCTATACAGAACTTTTTAAAGGCATAAATGAAACACTTCAAAACTCAGCCCTCAAAGACTAACAAAACCTTGGCGACCTCAGGCAGAACAGCAACTTCTGCTATAGAGGTCGCTTCTCCTTTTGCTACCCTTACGACAAATTCTGATAAAGCTTTTATAACCTTATCTCTATCTTCCTTTTTCATTTCTTCACCTCTTTTCAGCAAAGTCCGTTTAATGGGACTGCGGTTGTGGTATTATTGATTGTGTGGGTGAGGTTTAGTTATTAGCTTTATCACGCTTTAAGCGTAATTCAGAGCCAAAAAAAATAAAATCAATCGGGAAATCGTAAAGTTCACCGATTTTGTGAACCATATCCCAGTCAGGAACATTAGCACCACTTTCGTAGTTTTGAAGAGTTCTTTCATTGATTTTAAGTCTTGAAGCGGCTTCTTTCTGCGAATATCCTGCATTTACTCTTGCCGCCGCAAGTGTGATTTTAGGATAATTAACTTTAGTGTTGAGCATTTCGTCACCTCCTTACAGCTCTAATAATATCACGCTAAAAGCGTAATGTCAAGCTAAAAACGAAATATTTTTAAAAATATCTTGATTTTTTTACGCTTTTAGTGTATGATTTAGGTAAATAAAAGGTAGGTGTTCAATATGACAGATAACAGTGAAATGAACAAAAAGATATTCGCTAAAAATTTCAATTATTATCTTGCCATAAACAATAAAACTCAGGCTGATATTGTTTCGGATTTAAAAATCACAGCCTCAACAGTTTCAGACTGGGCAAACGGAAAGAAGTATCCACGAGTAGACAAAATGCAAATGCTTGCAGATTATTTCGGAATACTTAAATCGGATCTGACGGAAGAACACGCAACATCAAAACTTACTGATGATATAGAACTTCAGGAATACCTTGAAGAACTTAAAAACAGAAGTGAAATGCGTATGCTGTTCAGCCTTGCAAAAGGTGCTACAAAAGAAGATGTTGAAAAAGCTGTTCGTATCATTGAGGCATTGCAAAAGGATGAATGATTATTGGGCGATATTTATATTAGAGGAATCGAACTGCCAATGACTGTAAAAGGTGTTACTGTTGTGGATTCAGACGGTAATTTCAATGTTTACATAAATATTTTATTAAGTCATGCTGTTCAGCAAAAAGCAACAAAACACGAATTGAAACATATTAAATCAGAACACTTTTATGATTATGAGCCTGTTGTTTATAACGAACTTGAGGCTAATGCAATATGAATTAGGGTGAATGTAATGGGTAAGGAACAAAACACTTTAGCATATACATTAAAGCGCTGTAAGGAATACAATAACGACACCTTTCAGATGTTTGCAAAAGGCTGCAATTACTGTTCAAAATACGGTAACGGCAAAATTTATTCAATTAGCGGTACATCCGATAAATACCCTTCTATGATGACTATTCCCGAAGACCTTGTTATCGGCAGTTGTCCTCATTGCGACAGAGCTATCTCGTTTGGTGTGTATTTTCCGGAGCTTGAAGATTTAGATAAACCACTTTCTAATAGTGAAGTCAATCAACTTGAAAGGCAGAGAGGTAAAACTATGGCAAACAATTCACTTATAACATTAAACTGCCCGAATTGCGGCAGTCAGCTCGAAGTTAATTCTACAGAGATGAAAACTAACTGCAAATATTGCGGCACTCAAATTCTTATTAAGGATTTCATTACCGAACGCAGAATTGATAAAAACGACAAAATAGAGGCACTTGAAGATTTGGTAAACAATGCTGCAAATAACGGCGATTATGCAAAGGCATATAAATACAGTGAAGATATTTGCAAGCTCGATTCATCAAATGAAAACCTTGTCAAGATGAACCTTTTCGGCTTTATGGCAGGCAAGATTGAATTTAACAGTTCATTGCTCGATGATTTGTACTCGTTTTCTCCCGACGAACACAGAAGCTACCTCAGCAGGATTTTAGGGGCAGTCAACACCCGTAAGCAAAACGAGCTTGACAAGGCTCTCAAAATTGTCAATGAGCAGAGAAGAAGAACCGAGGCGGCTCAGATTAACAACAAATATACCCCTGTTATTTTTCAGATAAATACCGAGATAAACAAGATGAAGCAAAAGCGTTGCAAGTGCGGTCATATGCTTGAATACAACGAAAATGTTTGTCCGAGTTGCGGTATGAATTACGGTGACTATCAAACTGAACTCACCCGTATTAAAAAGGAAAAGAACAAAAAAATGGTAAAATTGGGTGTAATCATCGGTGTGCCTGTTGTAATTGCCATAGTCGTTTTTGCACTTGTTTACAACGCAAATCTTGTGAACAATATAAATACCGCAATTGACAGCAAAAATTATTCAAAAGCCGAACAGCTGATTGACGGCTATCAGGAGGCTAACCCTACACGAACAGATGTTTATGAACTATACGCTGACCTCTATCTTGCAGAAAGCAACCCCGAAAAAGCCATTGAAAAGCTTGAAGAAGGAGTCCGCCGTGTTTCCTCATCAGGCAAAAAAGATTTGCAAAATAAAATTGACGCAATCAAACAGGAATATAATTTGGAATAATCCCATGTCAACACGTTGCCACAGGCTCATACACCGACAGCCATGGTCTGCCGATTAAATAAGCAGCATAGAATAACTAACATACGAAAGAGGGCATACTATTGAATATTGAGCAAATGCGTTTGCTTTGCAGAGATGAAAACATACAAATGACGGATCATGTTTTCAAGCGGTGCAGAGAACGAAAAATTAAACTTGACGATATAAAGCGTTGTATTATGTACGGCGATATTATCGAGGATTATCCTAACGATTTTCCTTATCCGTCTGCTCTCGTACTCGAGTGCAAGGTTGGCAGACCTCTCCATGTGGTAGCAGGTGTCGGCGACAATCTTCTATGGATAATCACAGCATACGAACCAAGTCCCGATAAATGGGAAAGTGATTTTAAAACAAGAAAGGAGCAGTAACTATGACTTGCTTTTATTGTAAAGGTGATATGGTTGACAGCACAACAACCTATGTTGAGGATTTGGGCAACTGCATTGTTATCATTCGCAATGTTCCCTGTTCAAAGTGCAGTCAGTGCGGAGAAGTATCCTACAACGGTACTGTATTAAGACAGATTGAACAGATTATTGATAACCTCAAAAATTCTCTTACCGAGGTTGCTATCGTAAACTATAAGCCAAGCGTAGCTTAGAATAAACCAAAATAAAAATCCGCCCTGCTCGACTGGTACTCGAACAGAGCGGAATCATCCACACAGGGTGCAGATGATACGATTCAACGCAAAATAATTGTATCACATTTCCTTGTGTTTTTCAAGTAATTTAAAGCACAAGGGATTTTTGCACCCTTTTTAAAGCAAAAGGAGTGTATTACATTATGAAAAAACGAAAAGACGGTCGCTATCAGAAGAACATCTATATCGGTCGGGATGAAAACGGTAAACGAAAGTACAAATCCGTATGTGGCACATCACGAAAAGAGGTTGAAACGCTTGCCGCCGAATTAAAACAAAAACTCGGCAAAGGCATAGACATCTCTTCCGATGATACATACGGCTGTTGGAAAAAACGCTGGCTAACGGTTCAGAGGTCACTGCAAACACCACAGCAATACAAAACGCTTGAACGGTATCTCAAACATTTTGCAGAGCTTGAACCTTACAAAATCAACAAACTGACAATTGCCGACTTTCAGGAAATCGTGTTCGACTTAGCCGCTAAGAACCCTACAACAGGCAAACCCACAGCGAAGAAATCGCTGAAAGAGTTTATCGCAACCGCAAGCCGAGTGTTTGAGTATGCTATTGAAAACCGAGCTATCGACTTCAACCCACTGAAATATGTCAAAATATCAAAGAATGCGGCAAAGAAAAAAGAACGCAGAGCCTTGTCACCTGAAGAGCAAAAGCTAATAATCAACACTCCGCACAGAGGAAGATTGCCGGCAATGATTATGTTGCTTGCAGGACTGCGAAGAGGTGAATGCCTCGCCTTGCAATGGGCGGATATTGACTTGAAACGCAACAAAATAAATGTTCATCAGACTTTGGTTCTTGACGGAAATAATTCTTACATAAAAGCAGGAGCGAAAACAGAAGCAGGTGTCCGCAAGGTTGATATTCCGACCGTTCTGTCAGACTATCTGAAAAGCCTTGCACCCCACTCCCCATTTGATTATGTAGTCACAACCGCCAAAGGCAAACTTATGACAAATTCAGCGTGGCGGAGATTGTGGGAGAGTTACATCAATTGTCTAAACCTTGAAGCGTTCAATTCACAGCAAGGCAAAATTGTCGGTATTGCTCCACGCAGTAAATACTGCCCCGACGGTATGCCGCAGGTCATAGAACCCTTTACAGCTCATTGCCTTAGACACACCCACGCAACAAATCTTTTCTACTCAGGCTATGATATTCTCTACATTCAACACCAGTTGGGGCATACAAAACCCGAAACGACCTTGAATATTTATACTCATTTAATGCAAGATGATACAGAAATACCGGCGAAAAAACTTGACGATTTTCTTAATCGCAAAATAAGCTAAAAAATAAATGCAAGGCAAATGTTAGGCAACCGAACTTGAAAAGTCCGATAAACACTAAGCTTTTCACACATTTATTAAGTGGTTTGGGACCAAGATGCCGCAGGTTCAAGTCCTGTCACCTCGACCATTTAATCCACAGTTTTATGCAAAATTGCTGAAAAACTGTGGTTTTTTTCTTTTTGATTTAGCATTTATTACAATGCAAATTTCTTTGAATTTCTCCATTTTGCAGTTCGATGTCATTTTCCCCATCAAAAGTCCCCAGTTCATTTGAATTTTATTGGGGACTTTTATGTTTGAACAATCTCATAGCCTTTCAGAAAACTTTTTCCAAAGTTTCCGTTCGTAGGAATCTTCCTCCGTTGTTTCGGCAATGCTTTTAGTTCAAAACGAGAAATCTCAATTTTTATTTTTATCATTCCAGTTTTGTCATCAGGAAAAGAAGAATTGAAAACAGCCGAAGCCACTTTGAAAGTGACCTCGACTGTTTCTTTGTTTACGACAATTTTGTCTATATATTGATTTATGAAATTTTTACATTCGATGCTGTTGTTTTCCTTAAGGAATGTAGGAAATTGTGAAAGAGCCTTTTTTACATCTGCTTCAACAACAGGAGGAAACTCTGGAGCTTTTGAATCGTTTATTCTCTGCTCCAAGTCTTTTTTTGCAGAGCCAAGCGAGTTGATTTGCTCAATTATCAAATCTTGATTTACTCCGTTTGCAATGGCATTTGAAAGGTTTTTTATTTTCTTATCAACTTCTTTGAGTTGTTTCTCATACAACAACAAATCTTTGTTTTTATTTTTTGAAACAGAAGCATTGTATTCATTTACTTGCGTGACAATAGCTTTTATTGCTTTATCACTGAACAGATGCTTTTGCATTTGTTCAAGAACAAATGTTTCAAGACGATTTTTCTCAATCTCACTATTTCCGCAACCAACCTTGTGATTTTGTCTTTTACCACAACGATATGATGAATACATATTACTTGAACTACCTGAGGGTCTGCAATTTCCTTGATAGTGAAAGCCACATACACCGCAAACAATTAGTCCTGACAACAAATAGCTTGATTTACTTTTGTAGTGTCCTGCTTTTCTTTTATTCATTTCAAGTCTTTTTTGAACCTTTTCAAATGTTTCATTGTCAATGATTTGCGGAACTGCTCCGGGAATTCGTAATATTTCTTCTTCAGGCTTATTTTTATGAGAATTGACACAACCTCTTTTATCTTCTGAAACTCTTCTGTTGTATACATATTCACCTATGTATTTTCGTTGTTGAAGAATTGCATTGAAAGAAGAACCTGTGAATTCATTTCCGATTTTTGTTTTGAAGCCTTTAGCATTCAATTCTTTTGCAATATCATTGTAGGTGTAGTTGTTTGCATATCTGTCAAAAATCAATCTGACTATTTCAGCTTCGGCTTCATTTATCACAAGCTTTTTATCTTCTGAAACATCATATCCCAACGGTGGAATACCTCCAGTGTGCAAACCTTTTGAAGCAACTACATCAAGTCCCTTCCTTACTTCATTGCTTAGATTCTTGATATAGTATTCTGCCATAGTTTCTGAAATAGCTTCCATTACCGTACTTTGTGGTCCACTTCCAAATTGTTCAGAAACAGAAACCAGACAAACACCATACTCACTCAAAATTTCTTTATATATGATTGAATCTCGTCTTGAACGAGAAAATCTGTCGAATTTGTGTACAATACATACATCGAAAAGTTGATTTTTCGCATCGGCTATCATTTTTTGAAACTCTGGTCTTTTAGCTGATTTTCCTGTTTTTGCCTTATCACAATAGATATATTGCAAATCGTAGTTGTGTTCCTCTGCATATCTTTTGATTGCTTTATCCTGCGCTTCAATGGAATTTCCATCATCTTGAGCGTGTGAACTGTATCTCATATAGCAAGCAGCTATTTTCCTGTGATTATTCATAGATTACCTCCAACATTCTTAGAAAACAAATGCTGTCAATAAAAAATTATCAACAGCATTTGCGATTATTTATTTTTCTGCAATATTAGATATACTAAATGAGCCGCCGCTTCATAGAATTCTGATTCCAAACACGATTCAGAAGTGTTTTCCACTTTTGTCGGCTCGACTTTATCAAAGTTGTTGCAAAATTTCAATTTATATCTTGGGATTGAAACCCTTATTTTTTTAATGACCACAATTATACCTCCAAATTCAAAAGGTTGGTGTTATCAGCGAAGTAGGAAATCGTACGCAATATGTTCGTATCTTTTTTCCTTCAATCGTTCGTTTTATTTTATTGTGGTCTTTGTCTGTCACCAAATAGTTTCTTTTTTTCAATTCATTCAAACAGAGGTTTATATCAGTGAAGCCTCCTTTTAGGAGCAATTCTTCAAATTTTCTTGGAATATAGATTACCTCTGTTTGAGCAACATTTGTTTCGTCAATTCGTTTTTTGTGTATTGCTTTGATGACAGCAGTGATATTATGAGCATATGATTTTGTGTAGTCATCCAATGAATACTCCTGATAGTTTTCAGGATGTATGACAATATTCTCCAACAGAAATTGAATCAAATTTTCACCCATATCAAATGGATTGCGCTCATTTTGCTTATTGACCGAGTCAATTATTATTTTTTCTATTCCTTCAATATCAAAATCAAGACCAAGTACAGTTCTTGATATTTCTGCTGTCAGCATTATGACAGCAAGTTTTTTAGATAGTCTTTTTACAAGACTGCTTTTTATTTCAATATCTCTTTCAATCTTTTTTCGCCACTCAAAAAATTTATCCTTTATTAGTGTTTCATTTTGAAATAGATATTGTGCAACCATTACATTTGCAAAACCATAATTTTTAATTATTCCACTTTTAAGCTTTTCAGCCGTGTGTGCTGATTCTGTGATTGAGTCAAGAGCTATCTCCAAGACTCTTACCAACAATCCGCTGTTGTTATTACATTGTGCGAGAATTGAACTTTCTCCAGTTGAGATTACTGTTGTGCTCCACGTGAAAACATCTTTTCTTTCAGCATTTGAATTTAATCTTCCTTTATCTCTACCGTTTGCAACATTGTAGCAGAAGTCAGACAAATTTTTTTGATTAGTTTTTGAAAGTTCATCAAATACTATTGGAAAGCCGTTGTTGTTTGCCAATACACTGATTTTGTAATTAGGTGTATCAGACCAATCACACATCAATGTGTTTTTTGAATTTTGACTCGGATTTCCTGCTGTGCTGACAGCCAGCATAGCAAATGTTGTTTTACCTTTTGATGAAGCACCGTAGAGATGAACAAGCAATGTTCCGTCTAATTCATCTTTCAGAAAACCTGTAGTTACCGCAGAAAGACCCAATACTATTCCCAACTGCAAAGCTGTTTGCGACATTGCATATTTTTCAACAATGTCTTTCCAACCTTCAAAAGAGCCTTCTTGCTTAATGTCAAGTGTACCGACATATTCAGAATTCAACGGAAAAGCGTTCGAATATTTGAAAAGACGGTTTCCCTCATATTCAGACCATCCGATACCATTGTGTGTGTATGATATATCAAGTTGCTTTTCTGCATTGGAAATATATGCAGTGAAAATTTTAGTGTCTCCAATGACCGCTCCACAGTTATATAGTAGGTCGGTTGCCTTATATACATCACTGCGCATAAGCAGTTTTTCAGTGTGCTTTTCTGAAGAAAGCCAAATTTGAAGCAACAAAGAGCAAATGCCTGTATCAATGTCTACACACTTTTTCAAAAGGTTTACTTCACCGTTGAAATGATTGCTGGATTCTTTTGTCTTGGAGATACCTTTTTGAGCTATTATGCTCATTTTAGTGTACCTCCTTTTATTTACGCAATTTCATCAATTAAGGGTTCCATATTAGTGATGTTGCAGAAATTGACATATTCGCCTTGTCTGTTTTTCACAGAAATGTTCAACTGTGTTCCAATCAAATCTTCCGTAGATAGGTCTTCAATTTCTTCGTCAGATAGTCCACATTTATTCAAAAAAATATACAGTGGATTCGTTTCAGACATTACGGCTTTAATACCGTACGGACGAAAAACTGTACCGTCTTCCAATTTGAATGAGATTACAACTTTGTCATCTTTTGACGAGCAATCAATTATTTCTGCATAATAATCACCATCAGGAATATTAGATTTAGCAACCTTTAAAAATCCCATTGTTATAGCTCCTTTCGATAGATTCACATTAGTGAAACGAAAAAATTATATCAAATATTCATTGAAAATCATTCCTTAATGTGTAACTATATTGTAACATATTGAAAGAAAAAATCAACATTTTTTGAGACGTAATATCTTACAAACTTTCGAAATTCAGCGTTTTACTAAAAATCAGACATTGAACCAGTACAAGCCGCAAGAGTCTACACGACCCCTGGCTCAATGTCTGTTTTTTTTGCAAAATTTGAAAAACAGCGTTTTGTGAATGTTGCACAGAAATAGCAAATTATTCATATCCTGACAAAATAAAGCCATGCCGCACAGTAGGTGTCAACGGGTGCAAATTCGTTCTTCCTCTGTTGTCTTTAATACAGAAAATCTTTCCCCTATGTATGTCAAGCAATTCAAGAACAGACTTTTCTCGTACTGAAAAATCTTTTCTTGCGGCGGTGAATTTCCCCCAAGCTATGATTATATTGTCTGCTTTATTTGCCATATCAAGAAGTATTTTATCCGTTTCATTGTTCCAAAGGTCATCACTGAACTTTACTTTTTTTACATCAACTCCAATTTTTGAAATTAGATTTGTAAGTATGAAACCACCCATCCCAAGAAGCTTCATATTGTTGCATATTATATTTGTTGTCATATCGCTTGTGATATTGTAGTCTTCAGAAGGCGCAATAGTAATAACATTTGATATAGGCAATGTTTTATCCCAGATTTTCGACAAGGAATATCTGTGCAAGCTATCATCGGAAAATATTGATTCACATTTTATCGTTGCTCTTTCTGTCGTCATAGTATTACCTCTTTAGGAAAAAATTCTGTTTTACCGATGATGTTGATTGCAAAATCATTGTTTATTACAATGCAACCGTCCGAATATCCATTGCCTATTTCCTCAATCCATTCAAAGCGTTTTTCACAGAGGGGAGAGGACAAACCCATTTCTTTATATTTATTAAAGTCACTTGAATACTCTAAAAAATAAATTGCGCCAGCCGCTTCAATGGAACGGTTGGCGCAATATGAATATAGAATACTTGAAATAAGATTGTTGATATACGGAATGATTGCTTTGTCATTGATTTTCAAAACATCATCAGGTTTTACGATTTTTATCATTTTCTTTTCCTCAGCTTTGTGCCTGTGCAGAGAAGCGTGATTGCTGTTCCTGCTCCTGCTGCAAACATTTCTATTGCTGCTTTTGTTGTGATTGCTGCCACTAATGCAAACATTTTAATCAGTCTCCTTTGTTATATTTTTAGGCTTTTTCAAGAATTTTCTCGGTTGCAAGTACAACAGTTGTTGTCACTGCAAATCCAAAAACGAACCATAGTGCGTCCATATTTTCACCTCTCAAATTATTTTTATAAATTAAAAGCACTCACCATTTTGAATGATGAGTGCAATTTTTAAAAACTACATTTTTTTTGATATTTTCCGCAGGAACAGGAATTTCCAGCACGCTTTGGAACACCATTTATATTACAAGTAGCTTGTTCGTTTCGGTCACACTTTATAAGTGTAGGACTTTTTACTCTAACGCTACAACCTGTCCAAAAGCGACAAGTTGCGCATATTCTTAAATTACGATTAAACACAGCATCCATACTAATCTTTATCCTCCTTTCGTCTGCAAATATATTTGTAATAAATTCAAACTTAATTTAATTATTTGTGCAGAATTGAATGAATTTTACAACTAATTTAACGAGTCCTTTTATGAATGAAAGGCCATTTGATGAATCGCATACAATGAAGTTTGGACTATCTATAACTACACTTCGTCCTGTCCAATATTCACAAGTTGCACACTGCCTACCGTTACGACTCATTTTGCTTTTTGCTCCAATTATTGCACATCCTCTATTTATTATTTGAATTCTCATGTAACCAAATTATGACTAAAAAGGGAATTTTGATAAATGCTTCAATAAAAGATACATTTTTAACTATTTTATAAATAATAGCTATTACAATCCAGATTCCGAAGAAAATAAGCCAAAATTTCATAATAATTTCATCCTTTTATAGCTTTTGAGGGAAAGTGAAAATCCATATTGTTTCACCTTTTATGATTTTTATCAATATGTTCTTTTAATAATTTTCTTATGGTTCGTTCTGAATACGAAAACTTTGAGGCAATCAGGTTGATTGATTCTGAAGTTCCGTCATATGATTTTAATGCCTCCTTCAAGACAAATTCTTTGGAAAAAAGTCTTGTGGGAAAGTTTATTTGACTGCCCTTAAAATAATCATACAGCTTGACGACATTATCAAAACCTATAATCTCGCTCATAGTTTCGTACACCCCATTGAGAGTTGCACATCTTTTTAGATTTTTATCAATATCAATCACCTGCCTTATTTCACCTTCTTTCATCATTATATGACAATCTTATGGAAATATCTTCCGCAATTTTCCACGCAATTTTCCAAGAGAAAACACCAATCAAACTTTTTTGCTTGATTGGTGCTGTTTATTGATTCAAAATAATAATATGTATTCTATTTTTATTTGAAGCATTGTATGGAATCATCAAAATCCCCGATTCCCCGTCTTTCTTTCAGAGATGTTGGAATTACTTATCTCACTTGAATCAAACAAGCGTGACCATTGCGGCAACTTTTCCCCTGATTTTTACTGATGACTCGCTGATTGCAATAGCTTTATGCAGTTTTATGTTTCATTGAGAAAAAGCACAATATTTATTTTCCTTGTATTTACTGGGCATTTCATTGGCTGAAATTTGCTTATGTGACTATATATGGACACCTTTCACCTCGACCAAAAGAGGTGGTTTTTTAACCACCTTTTATTTTTTCTCAACTTTACTCAAAGTTACTTTTCTTCCCATTCCTATGCGGTTTTTGGTAATTTTACGATAATTTGAGATATGTTTGAGTTAAGTTAAAAAAACGGCAATTACCACCTGAATTACCATATTAAATACCACCATGATTTTTGGATTGGTTAAAAATCAGGTGAATTTTAGAAATTTTCAAAAAAATTTTTTTGAACACAAAAGTCTTTATTGAACACAACTTAACAAATTCTTTTTTTAGGATTAAGTCACACAGGCTTAGTCTTTTTTTATTGTCAAAATATTCTATATTATTGCAAAATATATATTTATGTGATATCATATAGGTGCGACACAAACTGAATACTTTATCCCACGGTGGTTTGCATTTTTAATCAGGCAAAAATGCAGGCTCTTTTTCGCATACCATTGTTGGGAGTGAAGTTTGTGTCGCAACAATCAGGGCTTTGTGTTTTTCGGTGCAGGCTCTTGTTCTGCACCTTTTTTAAAACAATACTCTTATATTTCATATTAGTTTTAAAAAATCTGCAAGCATTTTTTAAAGCTAATATGTAGCTTGTGTGCTGAATTTGTTTCTTTCACAAAGCATGATTAAATTTACTTTTGTGAGTTGATAGCAAGCAATTCATATTAACATGACACAATTTATAGCTGATAAATCGTTAAAGCAAAGGAGATAACTATATGAAACATAAATCAATCATTCCAATCGTTCTTTGCGCTGTCATCTGCAGTGTGTTCGCCGCAGGCTGCGGTGATGACGGAACTATCACAGTAAATACATCTACACAGTCCGTCACTGAGAGCACACATGCATCTGACAGTAATGTCGGCAGTACCGAGGGTACAACCGACAACAAGAAACCAAACGAAACCAACCCTGCTGCAAGCAGCAGCACGAGTAATTCATCACACGAACAGGGTTCGTCCTCGTCCGAGAATAACTCATCAAAGAATGACTCTCACGAGTCATCCAAGACAGAATCATCTAAGAGTGATTCGTCACAGACCTCGAAGCCTGACAAGTCTGACTCATCTCAGACTTCAAAGCCTAACACACCGTCGCCCAAGCCGACGCAGAAGCCTACACCAAAACCTACGCCTAAGCCTACTGAGAAGCCTGCCGCTAAACCGACACAACACACTCACACATGGGTAAATGACACTAAAAAAGTAACTGAAACGGTCACAGTAACGCCTGCAAAGACGATTACTTATTCAAGATGGCATTACAAATGCAATGACTGTGGTAAAACATGGCTTTGGGACGAAGGTGTAAATCCTGATGATTACTATTCGATTCACAACGAAATTGATAATCACATTCTTAACCACGCCTATAATGGTGACGCCGGCTCATACAGCAAATGGACCGAGACTTACACCAAAACAACACCGGCTGTGACAAAAAAAGTAAACAAAACTGTCACAACAGGTAGACACTGCACAACCTGCGGTAAGAAAGAAACCTATTAAGACCTTTACCCGATAGAAAAATCTATCGGGTAAATTTTTTCTGTCTTGAATTAAATATATAGCTATGCTATAATTAAATGGGTATAGTCTTTTGTACTGACATCTACACTGCGAATCCCATTTACAGCCCACAAATGGGCATAACTCAGCAAATAAATAACCGTAATAATTAACTGAAATGATTTTAAAAATAATTTCTTCGTTAATTACACAAAAAAGACGATACCAATTAACTGCCTATACAGGCAGCGAGATACAAACTAAATAGAAAGGGGACAAAGACTTTGATTTATACTAAACTCACTAAAAAAGCAATTAAGCTTGCTTTTAAAGCACACAAAGATGTGAAAGGTCAGGACGGTCTTCCGTACATATGCCATCCTCTGCATCTTGCCGAGCAGATGAGTAAGTAATTAAATCAAAGTTTTCATTCTACAGCATATACAGAAACTAAGCTATCTGATATTCGTTATCAGATAGCTTTTTTATTTGCAAAATTGTGAATAATTATACGCTGAATTTACATTTTTTAATTTAATTGTGCACTTTTTAAGCCCATTTTTGTGACAAGACATGATTTTGAGGTCTTTTATTTACAAAAATGATTTTTGAAATAATTAAGGGTTATTTATTTTTCGAACTGTCAATTTTTCGGCGTATGAAAACGACGGTTTAAAATAAAAAAATATGCCGAATGAAAACCGTTGTTTTCACCAGCATATAGAGATGAGGTCATGCATGCCTGAAGACCTGCCATGCAGGTTCGGCTTTTTTCCGACACTCGATGTATGCCGCCGAGCATACATTTCGATTCAGAAAAAAAGAGCAGAACATTTAAGTTCTGCTCTTTACTTTTATCAGGTGATTCTGTATGTTACGAGAAGACTGATGTGGTTTCTGTAATCTTCGTTAGCTGACATGTTCATTACATGGTAGTGTTCACCATATTCGTCTTTCATTTTAGCATCGAAAGTGTTAAACTTTTCGTCAACAGTGTAGATGCTACCGCTGAATTTCTGAAAATGAACGCCTACAGGTCGCGTAGTGGTAGGTCTTAGGTTCTCAGGAAGATAATCAATGTATCTTTTAGGGAAGAATGTTCTCTCTTTCATTACCGTTCACCTCCTTTTATTTGAAAATTTAATTTGGTATTATGATATTTAAAAAATTTGTTTCAACTTGCTATTGCAATTTGCGTTGTATTTATTTTGCTGAGAACAGTGCGGTTACTTACATCAATCAGAGTGCCATGACTTTTTGAGAGATTTCTGCCGGAGATGACACTGTGCCGACGCACTTGTACTCTTCGGTTTCTTCCTTGGTTTTAAAGCCCCAGCCGTATAGCACGGCGAGGAAGTCCATACCTATTTCTTCCGCACCCTTTGCCTCGATTGTGCTGTCGCCGACAAGGATACTTTCTTCAACGGAAACTCCTGTCTGCTCACACGCCTGCAAAAGCAGATGACTCTTTGTGAGGTTTGTACCGACATCTGTTGCACATACTGCGTCGAAAACATCCGACGCCTCGTAGGTTTCAAGAATATCCGTTGTGAACATTCTGTGCTTTTGAGTTGCTATTGCAAGCTTAAAGCCGTTTTTCTTTAGCTCACGAAGAGCGTCATAAATTCCGTCATAGACGGTGAACATCTCTTTTCCTTTCTGGGAATAAAGCTTGCTGTAATTCTTTACGGCATATTCAATTTCGTCATCACTCATATTAAAGAGCGTTTTAAATCCGTATTCAAGCGGTGTACCGATTACTCCGTAGAGTGCACTGTGTTCAACAGGCTCATAGCCCATTGCAACTGCTGTTGTATTGAAACAATATAAAATTCCGGGGGCTGTGTCGGCAAGAGTGCCGTCAAAGCCAAAAACAACTAATTTTTTCATAAAACCACCCAATCTGCAAATAGATAAATTCATAAACAATTTTCACAAAAGTCTTTGTCCTGCAAATATGGAAATACATCTCAAGGGGAATTATACCATTTTACGGAGATAAATACAATACTAATTTTTCCACAAGTATTAATTTGGGAATAAAAGTGCCGAAAAATATGCAATTATTGTTCTTTTGCAAGCATATGCCAATCGAAACAAGTCGAAAACCAGAGCTTTCAACTTACTTTATTTCTTGACAACATCGTGCGTGCGTTATAAAATTGAAGTACATTATATTGAAAGGTTATTTTATTATGGCTTCGACAAAGCACAAAACTCCCTCTGCTAAGCCGAAAGAAAAATATTCGGTCAAGCAGGCACTCACAAACTATTATCTGCTTGTTATGTTCACGCTTTTTCCGCTATTTTTCACGGACGCATATTTCAACATCAGGCACGATAAGTATTACTTTTTCATTATATTAACAGGTATTCTCGTTGTTGCGGAATTTCTTCTTATTATGACGGCAAGCGTTGAAAAACCGTTGGAAGATACGAAACTTGAAAAGCCTAAACCAAAGCATTTGTATGAAGAGTTTTCGTTTATGGACTGGGCATTTATTGCATTTCTCGGAATAAATATCATTTCAACGCTGTTGTCCGCAAATCCTATGGACGCACTTTTAGGAACTCAAGGCAGAAACAACGGTTTGCTGCTGATGACATTTTACACCGCAGCATATTTTATGATTACAAGGTGCTTTAAATATTTTGAGTACATATTCGTTGCACTTGCGTTTGGTTCAATGATAGTTTACGCACTTGCGATACTCAACGCATTTTATGTTGACCCGCTCGGAATGTTTACTCAGCTCAGCGACCAACAGACCATTACCGACTTCACCTCGACAATCGGCAACAAGAACCTGCTTTCAAGCTACATTTGCATTGCTATGCCGGTTATGATTGCAATGTCGGTTATCACGGAAAAAACTTTGCTCAGAGCAATTTATCTTGTTGCAACAGGATTAGGCTTTGCGGCTCTTATGACAGCCGACAGCGACTCGGGTATTCTCGGTATGGCTGTATTTATGATTATTTATCTTATATGGTTCTCAAAAAGCGTTGTCAGACTGAAAAGATTTTTACTTTCCGCAACAGTTATGCTGTTGTTTGCAAAACTGCTCAGACTGTTTTCTCTATGCTTTAATGACAAAAGCAAAGGTTTTGACAAGTTTCAGGAAATATTCGTTTACTCAAACATCGGTTGGATTTTACTTGCGGTTTGTGCTGTGATTACAGGTCTTTTGTATCTTCTTGACTACAAAAAGCCAAACATCACGCTTTTAAAGGCAGTACCGATTGTGCTTACAGTTACATTCGGACTTTGTGCGGCTGTGTTGATAGGTCTTGTGATTTATTTCAGCTGTATCGACACTAAAACCGACCTTGGTAGTTTTGAGAGAATTATCCGCTTTAATGACAGGTGGGGTACTCACAGAGGCTTTATGTGGATAAGGTCGATATGGATTTTCGGCGACGCATCATTCATTGAAAAGCTGTTCGGCAACGGTCCCGATATGTTCTACTGGGCATTCAGTCCGTACTTTGACGACCTTTCAAAATACGGTGACGGTTCAACAAATGCGGCTCACAATGAATATCTCAACTACCTTATCACAATTGGAATTACGGGACTTCTCTCCTATCTTGCCATTGTGTGCGGTACGATTAAGAACGCAGTTAAGTATGCAAAGGAAAATCCGATGTTGATTGTATGCGTTTCGGCTGTAATTTGCTACGCTGTTCAGGCTATTGTAAACCTCTATCAGCCGATTACAACTCCGCTGTTCTTCATCTTCATCGCTTTGTGTGAAGCGTTTGTAAGAAACACCAAAGCTGAAAAATCTGCCGAACTGCAGTAATTATGACTGCGTATCAATGCGAATAAGAAGATTTTGCATTGTTTCGTTGCGGTCACGGCGGTATCGTCCCAACTCATAAAGGCTGTCGGGATTTTTAGTAATTATATTGGGCTTTTCTGTACAGGTTAATGTACACGAAAAGCCCATTTCTTTTATCAGCTTTTCGGTCAGATCATTTTTTGCACCGAACGGATATACAAAGCAGGTCGGCTTTTTGCCTGTTGCATTTTCAAGCAGAGTTTGAGCCTTGGCAACATCTTCCGTTAGTACCGATTTATATGTTTCGTCACTCTCCCCTGATTTTTGTGAAACACCTTTTCGTGATTTTAAAGAGTGCATATCATACGAATGATTCTGAATTTCAACATATCCCGAATCGGACATTTCTTTTATATCGTCAAAAGTTATATGACCGTAGGTCACGGAAATGTCCTTGGTTTCGGTGAATTTTTCAGATACTGACGCAATCGGTGATACAACCGCCTTGCAGTTGTATTTTTCAAGCAAAGGGAGTGCATAATAATAATTATTATAATAGCCGTCATCAAAGGTCAGCATTATGCACTTTTCGGGCAATGATTTTTTGCCGTAAACATAATCGGTAAGGTCCTTTACAACAACGGTTGTGTAGCCGTTTTCGGTAAGATATTTTAAATCGTTTTCAAAAAGAGTCGGCGAAACGGTGTAGTCATTTTGCAGTTTTTCGTCCTTTAAAAGTGAGTGATACATTATTACGGGCAGTTTTACGCTGTCGGTATCAGCCGTTGTTTCTTTTTTTGCACCTGTCATTATTGATATAATAAGGATTGCAGGCAGAAGCATTGCTATAAAAACGATAATTTTTACTGTTTTGTTTGATTTCACTATATTTCCTCCCAATTCTTTGTGCATAATTTTTTATTTATAATTCTTTTATGTAAATATATTTCGAAATCATCGTGATAGAATATAGCCAAAGTTAATACTGATTACTGATTTTGGTCAATCGGTACTGACTAATATTGCATAAGGATTTATGAATTATGGCAAAAAGAAATTTCAGCTCAAAACGCAATGCAATTTACAACGCTGTGTGCGGTACGGACACTCATCCGAGCGCACGCTGGGTTTATGATAAATTAAAGCCCGAAATTCCCGACCTTAGTCTTGGCACGGTTTACAGAAACATTGCTCTTTTTAAGGATGAAGGAAAGGTCAGCGTTATATGCAATGTAAACGGTGAGGAGCGTATTGACGGCAACACAGAGCCGCACCCCCACTTTGTCTGCAACAAATGCAAGGCAGTTATTGATGTTGAAGACAATCAAAATGCTGATGACCTTGAGTCACAGCTTGCCGAAAAAGGATTTAAGGTAGAAAACAGATTTGTTATCTACTACGGCATATGTCCTAAATGTTCGGCAGAAGTACACTAATATTTATTACAAAGGAGAAGTAATTATGAAATGGTATTGCACAGTATGCGGTTATGTTTATGAAGGTCCCGAAGCTCCCGAGGCTTGCCCTGTTTGTAAGGCACCGAAGGAAAAATTTAAGCAGATGGACGAGGAGGCGTCTTTCGCAACAGTTCACGAGGTTGGCGTTGCTCAGGGCGTAAGCGAAGATATTCTCAAGGATCTCAGAGCTAACTTTGAGGGAGAATGCAGCGAAGTCGGTATGTATCTTGCAATGGCAAGAGTTGCAGACAGAGAAGGCTATCCCGAGGTTTCTGCCGCATTTACAAAGTATGCTTTTGAAGAGGCTGAACACGCTGCCAAGTTTGCAGAGCTTTTAGGCGAAGTTCTTACAGACAGCACAAAGAAGAATCTTCAGATGCGTGTAGATGCAGAAACAGGTGCTTGCGAAGGTAAGTTTGACCTTGCAAAGCGTGCAAAGGCTCAGAACCTTGACGCTATTCATGACACGGTTCACGAGATGGCAAAGGATGAAGCAAGACACGGCGCAGGCTTTAGAGGTCTTCTTAACAGATACTTTAAGTAATCATTAAAAAATAAAAAATCAAAAAAAGTCAGCTTGATAATCGTATGACCAACAACTAACCGATTACACAACAGACTTTGAACAGGAGATTTGATAGTATGAAATATGTATGCGATGTTTGCGGATATGTTTACGATCCTGAAATCGGCGATCCCGATAACGGCGTTGATGCAGGCACTGCATGGGAAGATGTACCCGAGGATTGGGTATGCCCTCTCTGTGGTGTAGGCAAGGACGAATTTTCCGCAGAAGAATAATTAACAAATTGGCAATTTGGGAGCAGGCAATGCTTGCTCCCTTTTGTGTGTACGGGAGTAAATTATGAAAAAATTGATTTCGTGGAATGTAAACGGACTTCGTGCCTGTGTTACAAAGGGCTTTGAGGACTTTTTTAAAGATGTTGACGCAGATATTTTCTGTCTTCAGGAAACAAAGCTACAAGAGGGACAGATTGACCTCCTGCTTGAAGGATATCATCAGTATTGGTGCTATGCCGACAAAAAAGGCTATTCGGGAACGGCTATGTTCACAAAGGAAGAGCCGTTAAATGTAAGTTACGGAATCGGCATTGACGAACACGACCATGAGGGCAGAGTTATCACGGCAGAATTTGAAAATTGCTTTGTTGTCACCTGCTACACTCCAAACTCGCAAAGCGAGCTGAAAAGGCTTGATTACCGAATGAAATGGGAAGATGATTTCAAGGCATATCTGAAAAAACTTGAAGAAAAAAAGCCGGTTATTATGTGCGGTGATTTGAATGTTGCACACAAAGAAATTGATTTGAAAAATCCAAAAACCAACCGTAAAAATGCAGGCTTTACCGATGAAGAGCGTTCAAAGATGACAGCGTTACTCAATGACGGCTTTATCGACACCTACCGCTATTTCTATCCCGATACAGAGGGCGTGTATTCGTGGTGGTCATACAGATTCAAGGCTCGTGAAAAAAATTCGGGCTGGCGTATTGACTATTTTATCGTTTCAAAAGCTCTTGAAAGCAAGCTTGACGGTGCAAAAATTCATACCGAAATTTTAGGTTCTGACCATTGTCCCGTTGAACTGACGATTGACATTTAAAAAGCAAAATAAAACCCCGACACAGCATACACCGTGTCGGGATTTTTTGTATATTATGAAAAATTTTCAAGACCTACAATATACTTTTGAATAAGGGTTGCATCAACGACTGAAATATCTCCGTCACCGTTCACATCTGCGGACTTTTTCTGCAATTCTGTGAGTTTTTCAATGCCGACAATATATTTCTGAGCAAGGGTTGAATCGACAACCGAAATAATGCCGTCACTGTTCACATCTCCGATTGGGAAAATTTCAACATTCTGCGTTACATCGGCACTCGAAACCTTGACCGTATACTCTCTGTCAGCGTGTGATTTTTTTGAAACTCTCATCGTGTATGTTCCGTTTGCCACACCCGAGATTGAATAGTCAGTGCTGTTGCCTTTTACGGTTGTTTCGTATGCTACAACTCCGGATTTTACAAGCTGGATTGTGACCGTATCATCTGCGGACAGATAGCTTTTTGCAGTACCCTTTACGGTTGTTCCCGATGCAATGCTGTTGAACTGAATACCGTTGCTGTCGGCATAAGTCTGTGCCTCTGTACCGCTTGTTCCGTAAATTACAAAATTCGGAATTACTTCTGACGGAACAAACGGATCATCGGGAGCAGGCGGATAATAACCTATAGCTTGTACGCCGATATAAGTTACACTTGCAGGAACTGTCATATTCTTAATTTTTCCGTAAGAGAAAAATGCGCCCTCGCCTATAGCCTGCAAACCGTCATTGAGATTAACTGTTTTCAAAACCTTGCTTGTAAAAGAATCATCGCCTATTATACGCATTGTTGAGGGCAAAGTAATTGTTTCACAAGCGTTTGATATAAAAGCTTCATTTTCTGCAATTTCTGCTCCGCCAAGGTCAATACTTTTTAGATTTGTACAATTTAGAAATGCCTCTGAACCGATAAATTTACAACTCTTAGGCAATACAACTTTTACAAGATTTGGCTGTTCAAAATGAGTTGTACTATTATGCTCGGAAATGAATCCCGAAGAAACAGCGTATGTACCGTTTTTGAATGTCAATGTAGTATTTTTCGGCATATTGCCCTTGTAACAATATGCTATCTTTCCGAGATAAACAATTCCATCTTTCTGATTTTCAAACCACTTTGTATTTTCAAAAACTATACAGCCGAGATTTTTAAGATTTTGACCTATATTACCGATTGAAGTCAATTTTGTGCAGTTTTTAAACACGGCATTTTCAAGTATTTTGACATTTTTTCCGCCTGTTACAGTCGTAAGATTTGAACAATCTGCAAAAGCCATATTACAAATAGTTGTAACCGTATCAGGGATTGTGATTTTTTGAATACTCGGACAATGCCAAAAGGCGTCACTGCCGATTATACGAACATTTTTTAAATCCACTGTTGTCAAACTATCTGAATAACCGAGAGTATGATTACCAAGTTCAACAGTGTCTTCAGCCAACACAACTTTTTTGAGAGAACTGCAACCAGAAAGTGATATTTCAAGCCTTGTATTTCCCTTTGGAACAGTCAAAGTTTCAAGAGCGGAACAATATTCAAAACAGTTATAACCGAGTTTTGCTGTAGTGGGCAATGTAAGATTTTTCAAATCAGATTGATCGGTAATCATAACATAGTCAACACTTTCGGGAAGTGCAAGACTTGTTAATTTGTAACCACTGTCATTGTACACCCTGGACATTGTAAATGATTTAAGTGTATTTGGAAAAACAAACTTCGTAATTTTTCCAATATCTCCCGACAAATTAACAGTTTTCGTTCCGTCTTTTACTGTAAATGTTGAACCTGTATAAAGGCATGTATTATACCCCTTAAATCCATAAAAAACACTGCCGTAATACAGAGCAGTTCCGTCTTTTATATTGTTATACCACTTGGTTTCATAAAAAGCTGATTCATCTGCTGTTGTAAGTGTATTTGGAAATGTGACATTTTCAAGATTTGAACAATCTTCAAAAGCTCCAGATTCAAGTGTTTCTAATTTGCTTGGGAGAGCAACTTTTTTTAAGCCTACACAACCTCTGAATACTTCACGATCAACGGTCTTTAAGCCTTCACCGAGGGAAAGGGCAGACAGCGAGGTACATTCTTTAAAAGCCGAAGTGTTTATTCTCACAAGGCTATTTGGCAGCTTTATGTTTTTAAGTGATGTGCATTGCTGAAAAGCACCGTAGTTTATATATTTTACTCCCTCGGGAATAGTTACGGAAGTTATGTCGGAATACGCAAATACCTCGTCATAAATTCCGACCGAACCCGAAGGTATAATAGGAGTCTTGCTGTTTCCTTTATAGCCACAAACCCAACCGTTCCAGATGAAGAAATCCGAACTGTTTTCGCTGTAAATCCATTCACTTTGAGCATCTTTTATAGCCGGAATAAATCCGCCTGCCGCGCCAAAGGCACCGTTGCCTATATCAATATCAGAATTTATTGTGATATTTTTAAGATTGTAACAACTGTAAAATGCTCCACTGCCGATTTTTGTAACGCTTTCAGGGATGTCAATTGATTTCAGAGAATAACAATCACTAAAAGCTGAATCACCGATAGTTTTCAAATTTTTAGGCAAAATGATTTCTTCAAGCACTGAATAAGAAAAATTGTCATAAATCGTAAATGCCGAGTCACCGATTGTAGTGACCGTTTCTGGCAATGTAATTTTCTTCGTTTTGGTAGTGTCAAAATTTTCAACACTTGTTACAGTGTAGCCGTCAATCTTTGACGGAATAGTAACATCGGTATCGTAGCCTTTGTAATCAGTGATTGCAATTGTGTTTTCGGTAAGGAATCTGTATGTGTATCCGTAACAATCCTCTGACGGAAGTTTATCATCTCCCGTATCAGCTGAAACGCTCAAGGAAAACAACCCAGTCAGCAAGCAAACTGCAAGCGCAAGACTTATGAATTTTCTTGTGCGGTGTTTTAGTTTAGTCTTTTTCATAGAATTACCTCCAGTTATTTTGTTGTTTAATTTTGTTTGTGTTTTAGATTGTATTGCCGTTATTTATGGTTATATTATACAAAATAAGCAAGATAATAACAATACAAATTCCAAAAGTGTCAATTGACAAAACGGGAATTTCGTCTTGACAAATGATTTTTTTGCAAAGAAAATGCTCCGACGCTAAAAAGTATCGGAGCATATATGAGCTTTTTTATAATTAACTGACGGTAATTTTGTTTTGACCGCCTGTTATGTCGGAAAAATTGTTTTTTGCACTTTTAACGAATGCGAAGATTGTTTTCAGAAGCATATTTCTCGTTTTGCTGTCAAGACCTGCAAAGGATTTTAGGATTGTTCCCGTGTTTTTAAGCGGATTTTTCAGCATCTCATTAAAAGTTGCGGTTTCGGTCAGCGACAAAAGGGCAAAAACCTCTTTTGTGAACTCCCGTCTTTGAGCAATTGTCAGCGATTCAACAAATTCTTTCAGCGTGTGGTCAAAGAAAACGCTGAAATTTGTAGTGCTTTTCAGCCTGATAAGACTGTTCTGCTCAATCTCCCATGAATAGATATCGTGCTGAAGAAAACCTTTTTGATTGCTCTTTACAATTGTGTAGCTCTCCTCATGCTCAAATATCATGCCGAAAATGCTTGACTGCGGAACAAAGGTGTAGATTCTGTCGTCAATTTCATAAAATCCGCTGTCCCTGATTTTGTCAAGAGAAAACCCCGGTCCGTCAAAATTGTAAATATAATCAATATGATTTCTTGAATTTTCATCGGTAAAAGCACCGGCATAAACCGCAAGATTTCCGCCCTTTGAGTGACCGCCCAGAATGAATTTTCCGTTGAGCATACGGACTGCCTTTTCAAAATAATCAAGAGCCTTTTTCTGTGACGGCAACGGAAATGTGAAAAACATATTAAAGTCCTCCTGCCAGCCGACAAGTGAATTGTCCGTTCCTCTGTACGAGATAAAATAATTCTTTTTAAGAAATTCAAATGTGATTGCCGAAAACTGCAAACTTACATCAGATTCAACCTCGTTTACATAACCCGAAACAAGAATTTTGCCGAATCGCTTGCTATCTGCCGCCACTTTCAAAAGGTCGGCATCGCCTTTCCACAAGAGGTTTTCCTCATAATTTTCTGTTGCAAAAACACGCATTGCCGCCTGTTCAAGGGTAATTTCATCAAACATACAGGACGATACCGCACCGTCAAACGGAAGATATGAAAGCCGTGAAAGCACAAGTGCGTCAAGTTCGTTAAAGCCGTCCTGTTCAAATGACAAATCGCCACGCCAGCTTATGTAATCAAATATATCAGCCATAAAAATGCCTCCAATCTGTTTCTCTCTCCATAACTATTGTACCACTTTGTACTAATCGCTTCAATACAATTTTAGAAATTTTAAAAGAAAAGGATAAACGCCCTGCGTTCATCCTTTAACAGTATATGAATTTATTTGAATTTTGCGATTTTGAAAAGCATACTTTTTCTGTCAATTAACATTTTAATGTAAAAAAGCATTATTTTGCAATCGTCTTGACAAAGAAAATGAAGTACACAAGATGAAACAACCAGACTGCGGCAAGAATTATGCTTGGAATAATGATGCATTTTATCATCATTAGAACAAAGCCGAACAGCATAATTATCGTGACTAATGTAAGGATTGTCACCTTGGTTTTGATTGTCATACCTTTTTTCTTTACAAACGAATCAAGGTGTTTTTTGTACATTTTTGTGTTTACGAACCAGTTATGCAACTTTTCGGAAGAATTTGCAAAGCAGAATACTGTCAGCAAAAAGAACGGCTCTGAAGATAATATCGGGGTCTTTGGTCTGCATATCCTCTGTGTTAGCCGTCAGAAATTCCTCGCCGCCACCGTCACCGTAAACATTTGTACCGCCTGCAAGTTTTACAAGACTGCCGACATAGCTGTTGTCGGTTGCAACGATATACGAAC